>Ga0268298_10004015_pt1 | contig 14580 bp, 8 predicted proteins | sample WWTPWeurt_MetaG_FD_194462 | JGI IMG/M metagenome (GOLD analysis project Ga0268298, IMG submission 194462) | Activated sludge microbial communities from WWTP in Nijmegen, Gelderland, Netherland - WWTP Weurt | ecosystem: Engineered > WWTP > Aerobic digester > Activated sludge | place: Netherlands... | reverse complement strand
CGGGCGATCTCCTCCGCGCCGAGCACTTCTCGCTCGAGCGCCCCAGAGCCTCGATCTCGCCTGGTCCCGACGCCTCGGAGCCGAGATCGCCTCTCCCCACGATGCCCCCGCCGCCCCCTCTCCCGAGCGCCGCGACTCCCCCTCTCGCGGCGGCCTCGTCGCCCGAATCGCCGCTCCGCGACGTCCTCCGCGAGCGCGAGCGCGAGAAGATCCTCGAGGCCCTCGAGCGCTGTCAGGGCAACCAGACGCGCGCGGCCGTCCTGCTCGGGATCTCCCGCCGCACGCTCGTCGACCGCCTGACGGAATACGACATTCCCCGTCCCCGCAAGCGCTGATTTCAAGGTGAGCGGCGATTGCGCGACCGCGTTGCGCGAGGGCTCGCGCAATGGACCCGCCGCGTTGCGCGAGGTCGCGCGAGCCCTCGCGCAATGGTTCGGCCGACCCCTCGACCTCGCGATCGGAAAGCGTCGCGATCTGCCGATCCCGACCGGGCGGGCGGAGCGCGGGTCCTGCAAGTGGGGCTACCCCGGCGAGCCCACCTCCTGCCTGTCCGGCGGCTCCAGCTCCTTGCTCAGCACATGACACTCGCTCACCGCCTCCGGGCAACCGCACAGGTTGTCTCCAAGATCCTCGAGCGACGGCTGCTCCCCCCCATAAGGCTCCTCATCCAGCTCGAAGTCAGCGCACTCCACGCGCGTCGACCCCACGCTGATCTTGGACCCGAACGTCGCCACCCCCGCCCTGTCGCTCCGGAGGATCCGGCTCCCCTCGACCGACACCTTCGCCGGCTCCACGAACGAGAGCGCCACCACCCCGTCCCCGAACAAGCCGTCTTTCTCGCGCGGCGCCGTGTCCTCCACCACCGTGTGCGCGATCGTCGCGTCCGACCCCGCGACGAAGACGCCGATATCCCGGCTCCCGGTCACATGGCAGTCGCGCGCCACGAGGGTCGCCCGCTGCTGTGTCGGGAAGTCGAATTGCGCGCCGATGCCCCGCCCGAAATACCCGCTCGACGCCTCCGGCTGCGTCCCCTCCACGCGCACCCCCAAGAGCTCGATCTCCGCCCCGGAGGCGAGGACGCCCGCCGAGTGATTGCCCGAGAGGAGCGACGTGCGCACCGACGCGATCGCCCGCTGTCCGCTCTCGGCGTGACTCCACACCTGGACCCCGTTCCCCGCCGTCCCGTCCGCTTCGTTCGGCTGCGTCCCCACGATCTCGCAAGACTCGACCACGAGGTCCGACCCGTACGCCCCGACGCCCATCCCCACGCTGTTCTCTACCCGACTCCAATACATCGCGAGCGCCCCCCGGCTCCCTGTCGTCTCCTCCACGCGCGCCATGGCCCCGCGCCCCCAAAGGCCCGTGGTCACCTCGGGGAGGGTGTCACGAATCAATGTGTATTCTGCTTCAATGGAGGCTCCCCACGAGAGCAGCCCGGCGGCGTGGTTCTCGGCGATCAAGGACCCCCGGAGGACGACCGATCCGCGCTCGCCCGAGGCGACATCCACCTCCGCGTCGACCCCCACCCCGCGTCGCATCGCCGCCTCCGCGGGCGCCGTCCTCTCGATCACCGTCCCTTCGAGCGTCGCGTCCGAGCCGACGACGAACACCCCCGCGTCTTGATTGTCCGCCACGACAGACCCTCGGACAGTCACGCTGGACCGCGCCCCCATCTCCCCTCCTTGCACCTGGATCCCCCGCCCCAGCCTCCCCTCCTTCGGCGAGGCGAGCGTCTCCCGGATCTCGCTCGACTCCACCGTGCAGTCCGACCCCGCCACGAGCACCCCCGCTTCGTGATTGCCAATCACCGAAGACCGCGAGATCGTCACGACGGACCGCTCCGCCCCCGCGTCGCCGTCGGTGATCTCCACGCCTCGCCCGAGGAAGAAGGCCTCTCCGCCGTCGAGGATCCCCTTCGTCCCCGTGATCTTCGATGCGTCGATGGTCGCGTCCGACGCGTAGACGAGGATGCCGTTCACGTGATTGTCTGCGACGACGGACCCCTTCACCGACACCGAGGCTCGTCCGCCCGCCTCCTCGCCGCCCTCCGCCCAGATCCCCACTCCCGGAGTGTCCACCACCCCGACGGGCTCCTGCGTGTCGCGCACCACCGTCGCCACCACGTCCAGCGAGGACCCGTATACAGCGATGCCCGCCCCGTGGGTGTGATCCACGAGCGAGGAGGTCACCGTGCCGGCCGCGCCCTCGGAAGTCAACGTGTCCCGGACAAGGTAGATCCCCCAGCCTTGCTCCGAGTCGTCGTCCCGGACGACGAGGTTCGAGAGGGCGACGTCCGACCCGATCGCATAGACCCCCGCGAGCTCCGCCCGCTCGATCACGGACTTGCTCACCGTGAGATTCGACCGGAGGTGCCCGTTGTTCTCGGCGTACACTTCGGCGTTTCGATTGGCCCGCACGACCGACGAAGCGAGCGTGACCTTCGCCCCGGACGCGTAGACCCCGTCGTACGCATTGCCCTCGATCACGCTGGCTTCGATGGAGAGGTCCGCCACGTGGGCGGCCGACGCCGTCACCGCCACCACCCCGAACCCCGGCGCGCTCGTCCCCCGGACAGACGATCTCCGGATCGCGGCCTGTGATCTCTCGCACGCGATCCCGGCGCTCTTCGCGCTCTCCACGAGCGAGTCCTCGATGGACACGCCGGTCGACGCCGCCGCCCCGTTCGGGCCCACCCGGACGCCGTGCGCCGCCGTCCCGTGCGTCCAAAGATGCTTCATGGATACATTCTGTGCTCCAACGAGCTGCACCCCTTGCCCGGCGCTCGTGATCCCCACGCCGCGCACCTCCGAGCCGTCCCCGCCCGTCACCGTGATCGCCGCGAAGGTCCCGGCGATCGTGACCAGGGAGGGACACCGCCCCCACACCCGCACGGCCTTGTCCCCGATCGCCACGTCCTCCGCATACGTCCCGGCGGCGATCGCCACGAGGCCCCCCGCCGGGGCCGCGTCCACCCCCGCCTGCACGCTTGTCCACGGCTTCGCCTGGCTCCCGTCGCTGTCCCCTCCAGCATACGAGATGTCCACAAACTGGGTGTCCGCGTCCAGGGGCGCGTCTCCGTACGTCCCCGCCCCGCAGTCCGCGACCGGGTGACAGGCGCTCTCCCCGGGGATGGCCATCTCTCCCGGCCCACAGGGCGTCGCCGGCAACACAGGCTCACACCCCCCGTCGGAGCTCAAAAACCCCTCTCCGCAGCCCCCTTCCGGGATCCCCGCCGCCACGCACCCCTCTTTTTCGTCGGCCGTCTCGCCCGGCGCACACCCCGTGCTCGCGGGCAACCCCGCCGGAACGCACTCGGAGCCTGGGAGAGCTGCCCACTCTCCGGGCGCACACCCCGTCTTCAACGACGGCACCCCGGCCGGGTCGCACACGCCGTTCCCGAGATCGACGTCCCCGGCGGCGCACCCCGTCTCTTCCGATTGCCCGGACGTCTCTGCGGGCAGCCCGCCGCATCCGACCAACCACAGCCCGATCCCCCCGAAAAGGCCCTGGATCACCCCCCAAGCCACCTTCTTCATCCCCCGAGCCTAGCACCAAGGAGGGCGATTTTTGTCGACGATTCACCACGGAGCCGCGGAGGCCACAGAGAGAAGACGTCGAGTTGGCTATCGAATGTGCACCGACGTGTGCACCGTGATCGCGGGGCCTTCAAAGGGCTTGACCGTCGCGGCGCGGAGACGCTGGGCGATGCAGCTCCCGACGGCCGTCGCGCGGTGCGGGCCGCCCTCGATGACGGCGTTCGTGGCTCGGCCGGAGGGGGCGAACGTGACTCTCACGGCCATCGTGCGGCGCAGCTCATCGGGCGCGAAGCAGCTCGCGGCCCCGCGCGCGGCGGCGGCGACGGCGACGGAGGTGGACTGTTGCGGAGGCACCTCGGGCGCCGGCACGACGGGGGGCGGCGGCGGCGCGATAGGCATGTTCGCCAGGATCGGCTCGGTGCCTGTCGTCGGGGCCGCCGGAGGTGCCGCGGGGGCAGGCGCGGAGACGGGGAGAGCGCGCGCGGCCTCCGACGGGGAACGCAGCCCGGACGCTGCGCCCGCGACCACCGGGGGCCCCGACGCTGCGCCCGCGACCTTGACTGGAATGCTGCCAGTTCCGGTGCCGGACATCGGCGCGGACGTCGGCGTCGCCGGAGCTGCTGCGCCTTCGATCGCCGTGGCTTGCTCGGTGATCGGGGCCGTGGCGGTCGTCTTCGCGGGGGCCGGGGCCAGCGTCGCGGGGGCCGGCGCGGAGGGGCGCTGAGCGACGGCGCCGAGGATCATGCCCATCGCGGCGGCGGCGGCGATCCCCACGAACCAGTTGGGGCTCACGCGACGGGCGGGCGCCTCCTCCGAGGGCATCGAGGCCACGGGGATGAGGCTGTCCGAGCGCGTGCGGTGCCAGGCCGGGGAGCCCGCGTATTCCGCTGGAAAGAACGTATCGAGCGGCACCTCCACCTTCGGCAGCGCGTCGAACAGGCCGCCGGAGAGCATGGCGATCTCTTCCGGGACGTGCCTCACGGGGCGCGCCGGGCTTCCGTCCAGGTCGCCTTCCAAGTCCACCACGTCGTACTCGATACCGAAGGTCTGAGGTGCCATGTCGTCCTCCGTGCGTGCCGGAGGGGACTCATTACAGGACTCGTGCCATTCGCCGTCGCCCTCGGATCTCGGAAAATTCCGAGCTGGCTGCTCCTCGCCCGGCCAACGGTTGCCCGGTGCCACCGGCAGTTTGTTGCCTTGTTCGACCAGGCAACTTGTTGCCGGGTCCGGGGTGGGGAGAGAGGGAGGGCGCCGCTCCTGGGCCTCAAAGACGAGGGTGATCGGCTCATCCTCCTCGGGCTCCATGTCGGCGCGCGGCGACCGCGGCGGGCTCCGGTCCTCGGACGGAAGGGGCGGCGTCGGGACCGGATCCATGGCGGATTGGGCGCGCCTTCTTCGTACGGCGCGCCGCGCGCCTTCTTCGTACGGCGCGCGCAGCGTCGGGACTGCGTCCCCCAGCGGCGGCCGCGCGCGCAGCGTCGGGACTGCGTCCCCCAGCGGCGGCCGCGCGCGCAGCGTCGGGACTGCGTCCCCCAGCGGGTGCAGCGCGCTCCGGGACCCCCGATGAAAGACCAGCGTGTCCGGTTCTTCCTCGGTGACAATGGCCAGCGTCCAGGAGGGGGCCTGTCTCTGCCGAACGAAGGGTCTTGTGATCTCCTCCTCGTCGACGTCCATTCCCTGGACCATTCCCTGCGCCGCCCGACCCATGCTCACGATTTGTTGGCTCATGCCCTCGTATCGGCGCGGCTCACGGCAAGTTGCGTAAAAAAGAGAAGCCCCCTGTTTCGACCCCAATCGCCGTCGCTGTCGCCATCGCGCTCGTCGCAGTCGTCGTCGCTGTCGCCGTCGTTTTCGTCCCGTCGTCACCGTCCGCCGGGCGGTCCAGGCTCGCGGCCGTCAATTCCCGAGCAGCGTGAGCCCATCCAGGCAAACATTGTTGCCCCCCTCGCCCCGAGCGATCTCCTCGATGGTGACGCGCACCCTCGACGACCCGCTCGGGAACGTCACCCGCTTCGTGACGCCTCGATCCGAGCGCAGGAACGTCACGAACGTGGAGCCGCCGTCGTGGTCAATCCGGGCCCGCGTGACCGTGTGCGAGAGGCGCCACATATCACCGTCTCCACGGATGGACCCCGCTATCGGAGAGTCATAAGCCCACCCCGCGGTGACATCGATCCCCCACAACACCGACCCTGCGGGCGCCGTGGCCTCGATCCACTCGCCACGTCCATCGCTCTTCGCGCCCTCGCACCACGCCGTTCGATTGTCTCCGTCAAAGGCGTATTCAGGCCGGTCCACATCCAGCTTGCTGGAGGCGTTCACGCTCCCCGGGCGCAGCGGGGCGAGCGATCGCGGCGTGGATGCGGACGGCGTGGGAGTCGGCGACGGCGACCCCGGAGCGCGCGTCGGGGCGGGAGAGGTGGGCGTCACCTGCGTCGGCGTCGGCGTGGGACGATCGGGGATGTCCAGCCAGGAGCGCGCGACCACCGCCGCGAAGAGGGTCAGCGCGACGCCGAGGGCGGCGAGGACGCCGAGCGCCGCGGTTCGCTTCCCCCAAACACGGACCGTGGCCGGTCCCGGCTCGTCGTTTGTCGCCCGCCCTTCCCCCGACGACAGGGGGTTTCCGCCGTGCATGGGAGTGGGCCACGTGGCGGAGGGCAGCGTCGGCCGCTGCACCGTGATGCTCCCGGCGAGCGAGCTCGGCGCAGGTGCTTGCGGATAGAGGTTCTGCGACGGCGGATAAGGGTTCTGTGACGGCGGATAAGGGTTCTGTGACGACGGATGAGGGTTCTGTGACGACGGAGTGTTCCCTTGGGACAAGGGCGCTGCGGCCGGAAAGGATGAGGGAACGCCGGTGAGCTGCGACGGGTCGACCCTCCGTACGCCCGAACGAGGATCCGCCCCCGCGAGGGCCCCGGACGACACCACGGGGTCGACAAGGGCCCACAGCTCTTGCGCGATGAGGGCCCACGCGTCCTCCTGAGAGGCCTTGTCGAGCGAGCCGATCGGCCTCCGATCGCGCGGCAGCGGCTGAAAGTGCGCGAACGGCGTACCGTCGAGCTGGCAATTCCGGACCAGGACAGGGATGATCCTCGCGCCGGTGGTGTGCGCGTACCCGACCGCCTCCTTGAGGAAGGCATAGTGCTCGTTGGAATGCAGCAGATCCGAGCTGACCAGCAAGACGACGATGTCGGCCTCGTACAGAGCCTCTCGGAGCGCTCCCTCCCTGTCCTGACCGGGCGCGATGTCCTCTTGGCAGCGCGTGCTTAGCCGGCCGCTGCGCTTCGCCATCGCCAGGTGCTTGGACAGCGCCTCTCGAAAAGCGCCGTCCTCGGGATGGTGCCAGATGAACACGCTGGACGCCCCGAGCTGCGCGCTCACATAGGTCGGCGTGATCTGAGAGAGGCTCGGGACATGGCGGGGGCCGCGGGACCTGCGTGTGGGGTCGTTCATCATGGCAAGCTCCAGAGGTCGAAACGCAGCTTGCGTTCCGAGGCACGCGTTCGGTGACAAAAGGGGAGGATTGGGGCTGCGATCAGGCTGCGATCGCAGATTTTTGGCAATCCCTGTGCCGCCGTGTCGCCGTTGCCCTTGCCGTTCGCCGTCGTTGCTGTCGTCGTTCGCCGTCCGCCGATCAGTCGTCGCCGTCGTGGTCGCGGATCCCCCGCCGTCGGGCGTCCAGGCGGCGCTCGATCTCGGCCTCCTGCGCCGGCGTCAGCGACGTGAGCTGCTTGCCCGCCAGCCACCGCCGCACCTGCGCGTCCAGCCCCGGCTGCTCGTCCGGCTGCGTCATGTCCCACGAGTCGGTCATCTTCTTCTCCGCATCGCTCGCCGAAGCCCCACACTCCGGCGCATGCTTTCGCGGAATGTATGTATACGGCGTGTAATCCGGCGTCGACGTGAACGGATCCACGAGCAGCGCCGCGTGCTCCACCGCCTTGTTCGGATAGGGGATCGCAAAGAGATGGGCCAAAAGCTTGTGCATCGACGGGACGTCCGCCTGGGCGTGCGACACATAGCCGCGCTTCACCCAGGGCGACGCCAAAACAGCGATCGTGCGGTGGAAGTCCACGGACTCCCCCCCTTGCGCCGGGTCGTCCTCCAGCACGATCACGAGGCTCCTCGGCCAGAGCGCGCTGTGCGAGACGGCGTCGATCAGCATGCCTGTCGCCTCGTCATTGACAGCGAACATCGTCTGCGGGCTCGGCCGATCCGGTCCCACGCCGGTGGTGTGATCGTTGGGGAGGGTCATGTAGACGAAGTTGCCAAGATCGCAGCGAACGCGCGCGCGCCCGGCCACGTAACAGGCCTTCTCGATGTCGGGATAACCCATGCTCTGGATCAGGCCCCCGGGGTATTTCGGGTCGAGCGGGCTGTGGAGCTCCGGGAGCTTCTGCGGGAGGCCCACGACCTCGCCGAGGAGGTCATAAGGCACTTGATTGTTGCCGAGCCAGTCGAACAAGGAGCCTTCGGCGGGGCGACTGACGTCGATCACACCCCCCGAGTCCGAGTCTTTTCGGAGGCCGCGGCCATACCCGGTCACAGGCCACTCGCGCTCATTGAAATCGTCGGTGCGCGCGTGCGTCGCCCACAGGTGGCCCTGGGTCGACAGGAAGGCCGTCGTGTAGAAGTTGTCGCTGTGCGCGAACGTCTGCGCGAGAGAGCGGATGTTGGGCCAGATCTGCTCCATCTGGTCGGCAGGGACCATGAGGTTTTTCGGGTCGCCCTTCACGCCGGGCAGGTCGCCGAAGAGCGCGTCAAAGCTCTTGTTCTCCCGGATGATCAGGAACACATGGTCGATGATTTTGGAGGGAGCGCCCGTGTTCGTGGCCGGGATGGGGAAGTCGTCGGCGCCGGCAGGACAGGTGATCTCGGAGCGGCCCTGTCGCTCGTTCACGTCCACGTTCGCGAGGACCCGGGCCTCCCCTTGGGTGAGATCGGCCGACGAAGGGGCGGGGATGCGCTGGATGCCGCCTTTTAACAGATCGTATTCTTGATCTGGGGTCTTGGGGCCGATGCCGCGCGCCCACAGGCTCGTGACGGCCAGGGAGCCGCCGGGGAGGAGGGCGATGCCGGAGGGCCACCACTGCGTCGGGAGGCGGCCGGCGGGGAGGATCGAAGGAGGGGACTTCGTGAGATCGACGTCGTACGCGCCGACGGCGTCGAGGGCGGCCTGCGTGACGTACAGGCGCTTTGCGGCGGGGTCGTAGACGAGGCTCGTGGGGTCGATCCCGGGGAGAGAAGCCCCGGATTCGACGGGGAGCGGCGTGACAGTGCCTGTCGTACGATCGATGAGAGAGAGCGTGTCGCCGAGATCGTTGGCCACCACGAAGTAGCGGGCGTCGAGGAACGCGATGCCCTCCGGGTCCTTGTCGACGTCGAACGTGCGGGAAATCACGGGGGCCGCGGGGGTGGAGACGTCGATTTCGAGGACCTTCTTGTCGGCCCAGAGTGTGGCATAGACGAAGTGGGTGGTGGGGTCCGCCGGGTCGACGTAGAGGCCATAGGTCTCGGTGGATCCGAGGTCGAGCTCCCCGAGCTGGTTCCCGTAGTCCGGGGAGCCTGCCGTGATGTTCGCGACGACGAAGCGCGCGTCCTTGGCGCCCGCGGCGAAGAGCAGCGTCTGGTCGGTGCTCGCGGCCACGCTGGAGGCCCAGAAGGTGCCATTGGGGCTGTCGGGCGAGGCCGGGAGCGCGACAGAATGAGCGTCATCGCGCGTGAGGGCGCCTGTCGCCACGTCGAGGGTGAGCGCCTGGACCACACCCTGTGCGGAGGCCACGAACACCCGATCGGGGGGCGAGAACACGACGCCTTGATCGAGGGACTCGGGCGGGGGGAAGTTGACCTGCGAGAGCACAGGAGACTGGTTGGGATCCCCGATTTTTGCGGCGTCGACGCAGCGGACGATGTGATCGCCGTTGCCGTTGTCGACCGTCAGAACAAGGGTGGTGCCGGGGATCCCGATGAGCGTGGCTGTCATGGTGTTCGCATCGGGGAACACGAAGTCTGCGCCCGCGGGGGTGAGCCGGCGCCCGCCCGCGAGGATCAAGGTAGTGGGGTCGTCGGGGTCGATCCCGGCGTATTTGACGACGTCCCCTGTGGGGAGAGTGGCAGCACACTTTCCGGGGGTGGGCGCCGGGAAGACTCCGTCCCACGAATCGCACGAGTCCGCATGAGGGATGTCTGTCCAGGGGGCGAGGTTCTGGCAGACATAGCCCTTCACGAGCTCGGGGCAGTCCGCGGGGGGACAGTCGTAGACGCACGAGGCCGCGACGTCCGCGAACTCCTCCGGATCGGGGCCTGTGGACGTGGTGGTGGTCGTCGTGGTGGTGGTGCCGGAGGTGCTCTCTTGATCCGAACAGCCGGCGAGGGCGAGGAGCAGCGACAGAGGCACGAGCGATGCGCGGGCGCTGAGCTTCACAGAGGCCTCCGGATTCGCCTGAGATCTTCGGTCAATTGCATCACACGTTGCCTCCCGTCGGCCGTCTCGACGAGGGTCCACACATCGTATTGACGCTCGTGCCCCACGGCCGCGAGGAGGATGTCGGCGGCGCGCTCGGCGGGGATGAGGTTCTCGTGGCGACCCGGGAGCTCCAGCACCACCGCGCGCGCGCCGAGATCGTCCGCCGTGCGCAGGATGCGATCGGCGAGCACCTCCATCACGCGCTCATCGAAGCTGGCTCGAGGCCCCGCGCCGAAGAGGACGATCTTCTCGAACGGGAGCCGCGGCTTGCCCGGCAAGAGGACCGTCTCGCCGAGCTCCCCGCGGATCGCGCCGCGCCGTTCGAGGCTTGAAATCCAGCCTCCGAGACGAAAATCGCAGAGCCCCGCGACGCCGTGGCTCGGGCGCGAGTCGCTCCACACCGAGCACATGAGCACCTCCGAGTCGAGCTCGTCGAGGTGCGTGAGCGAAGGGTGGACGAAGCGGAGATCCATGAACAAGAAAACCTCCGTGAAACCTCCGTGCTCTCTGCGCCTCCGTGGTGAACAAACCGTCGCTGTTCGTCGCGGGGCCTGAAAGCGCGCCGATCGCGGCGAGCTAGACGCTGATGGCGCCCTTGCGGAAGTCGCTGCGCGCGATCTTCACGTTGACGCACGCGGGCCGCTTGGCCGCGAAGGCCGCCGCGAGCGCGGGCCCGAGCTCCTCGATCGTCTCGACGTAGGCGCCGAAGCCGCCGAACGCCTCCACGACCTTCTCGTAGCGGCTGTAGTCGAGGCTCGTCGCGGGCGCGCGCTTCTCGCCGTAGAGGTCCACCTGACCGCGGCGGATCTGCATCCAGGCCGCGTCGTTGCCGATGATCGCGACGACGTTGATCCCCTGCCGCGCCATCGCCTCGAACTCGAGCGCGTGGAAGCCGAAGGAGCCGTCGCCGTAGATCAACACCACGTTCGCGTCGGGGCGGAGGAGCTTCGCGGCCATCGCGTAGCCGGGGCCGACGCCGAGCGTGCCGAGCGGGCCCGGATCCATCCAGAGCTGCGGCCACTCGAGCTTGAGCACGTAGGCCGCTGTCGCGACGAAATCGCCGCCGTCGCCGATCACGATGTCGTTCGGGCCGAGGTGCTTGCCGATCTCGGCGCACACGCGCAGCGGGTTCGGAGGATTGGTGTCCGAGGTGATCTCGGTGGCCATCTTCGCGCGGCTCTTGTCCTCGCTCGCGCGGATCGTGGCGAGCCACTCGGGCGCGCTCTTCTGGCCGATCTCGGCGAGGATCTGATCGAGCACCACGCCGCTGTCCCCGTCGATCGCGACGTCGATGCGACGGTTGCGACCGAGCTCGGCGCCGTCGAGATCGACCTGCACGACCTTCGCGTTCGGGTTGATCGCGCGGCCGTATTCCAGTCGGAAATCAAAGGGCGTCCCGAGCACCACGCAGAGATCCGTCTGCGCGAGGGCGGCCTTGCGCGAGCGCGACATGAGGTTGGGGTGCGCGTGCGGCAGCGCGCCGCGGGCCATGCCGTTGAGGTAATACGGCGCCTGCACGGCGTCGGCGAAGGCTCGCAGATTCTCGCGACGCGGCGACCACCGGAGCTGCGTGCCGACGATGAACATCGGGCGCTCGGAGGCGCGCAGGAGATCTGCGACCTGCTTGATCAAAGCCGGATCGCCGCCCGCGCGCGGCGGAGCCATCGGCGCCGTCGGAGGGGCCGAGTCGTCCGCGTAGTTCATCAGCAGATCGAGCGGCATCTCCAGGAACACGGGGCCGGGCACGTTCGCCTGCGCGATGCGCATCGCCGAGTCGATGTACTCTTGGATGCGATCGGTCGAGGGCACCGCGACGCTCCACTTGGTGATCGGGCGCATCAGCTCCACGTGGTTCATGTCCTGGAGCGAGCCCATGTCCTGCAAGATCCGAGGGCCCGCGCCGCCGATCACGATCATCGGGATGCCCGCGCGCTGCGCGTTCGCGACGGCCGTCACGACGTCGGTCACGCCGGGGCCCGCGGTGACAGCGCACACGCCGGGCTTGCCCGTGACGCGCGCGTAGCCGTCGGCCGCGTGGCCCGCTGTCTGCTCGTGACGGACGTCGACCACGCGGATGCCGTCGTCGAGGCACCCGTCGTAGATCGCCTGAATGTGCCCGCCGCAAAGCGTGAAGAGGTGGGTGATGCCGTGGCGCGCGAGCGCCTTCGAAACGAGCCTACCGCCATGAACCTGCGCCATGGCGCGCGCTATAAACCGGCGGCGCTCGGAAGGCACGAGGGCAGTCGAGGGGCCAGTCCCCCGATCGTGCGACCCCTCGTGGGAGCCTGCAAATCCCGGGCAGAGAGCGTCTTGCGCGCCCTCGTGCAATCCGGTGCGGCGAGGGTCGGGCGTGGGGCGAGAAGGGCCGCGCCGGGGGGGCGTGCTCCCACGCGAAGAGCGCGGCACGCGGGGTGCTTTGTGGATCGCAGGAGAGCAGGGCTTCGTGCGGGCGCTGGATCGAGGGCGATTCGACGCTCGGGCCTTTGCCGGAGGGAGGACTCACATGCCTGTTGGCAAGCGCGTCGGCGCAGAAATTCTCGGTACGTTCATGCTTGTGTTCGCGGGCTCCGCCGTCGCTGCGATGGCGGCGGGGATCCCGGGGATCGGGCTCGGCACAGCGGCGATCGCGATCGCCTTCGGGCTCGGGGTGCTCGTGATGAGCTATGCGCTCGGCCACGTGTCGGGCGCGCATTTCAACCCGGCGGTCACGGTGGCGGCGTTCATCGCGCGGCGATTCCCGGCGAAGGACGTCATGCCCTACATCCTCGCGCAGGTCGCGGGCGCGGTGCTCGGGGCCCTCGCGCTCTTCGTCGTGGCGATGGGCAAGCCCGGGCCTTCGATCGCGGGGCTCGCGGCGAACGGCTTCGGTGCGCAGTCGCCGAACGGCTTCGAGATGGTCGCCTGCATGGTGACGGAGATCGTGCTCACGTTCGGCGTCGCGCTCACGTTCCTCGCGACGAACGAGCGGCGCGCGATGACGGCGCACGCGCCCATCGCGGTGGGCCTCGCCGTGGCGCTCGCCTATCTCGTCGCGGTCCCCATCACGGGCGGATCGATCAACCCCGCGCGCAGCACGGCGGCGGCGATCTTCGCGGGGGGCGCGGCGGCGAGCCAGCTCTGGTTGTTCTGGATCGCGCCGCTCATCGGCGGGGCGCTCGCGGGCGTGATCGCGCCCTTGCTCTCGCGTTCGCCGCAGGGCGAGCCGCCCGAGCCGTGAGGCGCTTTCGGGCCCAGCACACCTGCGCCGCGCGATCGCTGTTGAGCCGCGCGGCGCGGACGTGAAAGATAGGCTCCTCTCGTTGCCAGGAGCCATCCACGTGCGAATCACCACGCTCTCCACCGTCCTCGCGCTCACGCTATGCGCGGCGTTCGGGACCGGCTGTCACCGCGATCGGGCGCGTTCCCCGGCCGATCAAGTCGCCATGTTGGCGAGCCCCGACGCGGGCGAGCGCCGCGACGCCGCCGACAACTTGATGGACGACGGCGGTCCCTCGCCCGAGGCGGTGCCGTACTTGATCATCGCGATCCAGCGCGAGCAGGACCCCAAGACCTATGGCGTCATGTTGCTCGCGCTCGGGAAGAGCGGGGCGCCCGAGGCTCGGCCCTACATCGAGTCGAACCTCCACAACCCCAACAAGCACGTTCGGGATCGCGCCGAGAAGGCGCTTGAATACTGGAGCGCGCGCAACCCGTACGGAGCGCCGGCCGCCGCGGGGGGACCGCCTCCGCAGCCGGAAGCGGAGCCCCAGCCGATGCCTCCTCCGCCGGGCGCGCCGCCTCCGTTGCCGCCGCCTCCGCCGGGCCAGCCGCCGCCCACGCCGCCTGCGCAGGGGCAGGATATCTAGTCGGCGCGCGGTGCGAAGAGCGCCTGTCCTTGCGGCCGTGAGCGCCCTCGTGCTCGGCGTGGGCGCCGCGATCGGCGCGGAGCGGCTCGCGTTGACGTGGAGCGCGCCCTCCGGCTGTCCCGGCGCGGACGACGTGAAGGTGGAGGTCGATCGCCTCCTCGGCGGCTCGCGCGCGCAGCCTTCGAAGGCGATCGCCGCCACCTGCGCTGTCTCGAAGGACGACGCCGGAACATGGCACCTCCGCCTCGAGACCCCGGCAGGCGAATCCACACGAACAAGGGAGATCCACGGCGCTTCGTGCAAGGCTGTCTCCGACGCCGCGGCCCTCGTTCTGGCGCTGATGATCGACCCCGACGCGGTCTCCGCGGGCCCTTCGGCCGTGTCCTCGGCACCTACCTTGTCCCCTTCGAATCCATCGTCGTCGGGGGCCGGCTCGGGTGAGTCGGACAGCAGGGCGTCGGCGCAGGGGAGCAACCCTGTCCCGACGGGGGCTGTTCCGACTGCTGCTGTGCAAACTGCCCCACTGCCGACAACCCCACTGCCGACAGCTGCCTTGCAAACTGCCACTTTGCCGGCACCTCCACTGCCGACAACGCCTTTGCCGACAGCCTCTTTGCGGGCCCCCAATACCCCTGTGCCTCCGCAAAAGAGCGCCGATCCTCCTGCGCGACTCCCGATCTCCTTGCGGGCCTTCGGGTGGGGCGGGGCGGACGCCGGCTCGTTGCCTGGAGTCTCG
>Ga0268298_10004014_pt1 | contig 14581 bp, 17 predicted proteins | sample WWTPWeurt_MetaG_FD_194462 | JGI IMG/M metagenome (GOLD analysis project Ga0268298, IMG submission 194462) | Activated sludge microbial communities from WWTP in Nijmegen, Gelderland, Netherland - WWTP Weurt | ecosystem: Engineered > WWTP > Aerobic digester > Activated sludge | place... | reverse complement strand
AGATGAACTACGTAGAGACTCTAAAAGAAAGTACAACGACATTACTACTTAATAAAATGCGCACAGGATTAGCTGTCCTCGGGATAGTGATCGGGATTGCAAGTGTAATTGCCCTGCTTTCGATAGGTGAAGCCAGTCAACAATCAATCACAAACAGCATCAACTCACTAGGGGTAAACCTATTAACCATAAACCCAGGAGCTCCTCGGAGTAGTGGGTTGGTGCGGGGGGCGATGGGGGGTGGGACTACCCTGACATATGATGATTCTCTAGCTTTATCAGCGGACGAGAGCTTGAGTGCAATCAAGGTTGTGGCACCAGTCTATGGCTCGAGATCACAAGTTGTGTATGGTGAAAACAATACCAACACCACTATTACAGGAGTTACCCCAGAATATGCGGGAGTCAGAAATATTACTGTAGATACTGGTGCATTTTTGACTTCCAATGATGTCACGGGTATTACGAATGTAGCAATACTGGGACCAACAGTTGTTGAGTCTTTGTTTGGAGAGGAGATAAATAATTCAGATGTAGTAGGTAAGGTAATCAGAATTGGAAGTTTAAACTTTAACATAATTGGTGTAACCAAAGAAAAAGGTAGTAGTGGCATGAATAATCAAGATGATGTGATATATATCCCAATAAGTACGGCTCAAAAGAAAGTTTTTGGCGTAAAGCATGTTAGTTCTATTTTGGTCGAGGCAACTAGCGCTGATGTTATGACCATGGCTACTAATCAAATAGGTTATACACTACTTGCGCAACACAGGATTGAGGACCCAACAAAAGCAGATTTTAACATCCGCAACTCTGCTGACATGTTAGAGGCTGTCAGCTCGGTTACGGGCACGCTAACTAGTTTGCTCTCTGGAGTAGCTGCTATCTCACTTTTGGTCGGGGGAATTGGGATAATGAACATCATGCTGGTAACTGTAACTGAGCGAACAAGAGAGATAGGCCTACGCAAAGCGTTGGGTGCAAAAGACAAAGTAATAATCACTCAGTTTTTGACGGAAGCAATGGTTTTGACTTTTGTTGGAGGGATCGTTGGGATTTTGGTAGGAATAATCCTGGCTTACGTGTACGCTCGGATTCAGAGTTCGTTATTTGTGATATCGACAACAGCTATTGGACTAGCATTCTTGGTATCTGCGGTGATTGGACTAGTCTTTGGATGGTACCCAGCAAAAAGAGCATCACTCCTGCAGCCAATAGAAGCTCTAAGATACGAATAACGATCTTTTCAGCAACGTTTCAGCGAGCAGAGATAAACTAATTTTATTAATAAATAATAAAAGGATAAGCATGAAAGAAAATAGCAAATTAATTATCAGTGGGATAGTGGTACTAGCCATAGTGACTGGATTCTTTGGGGGAGTATATTACCAAAAGAACCAATCAGTAAACAGTATGGGCAAGGCAAGAGCAGATAGAAACAATGCTTTTAACCAAGACAGAGGTGCTGGTATGGGTATGAATGGTAGGCCCGGATCGGATATGCGAGGTGGTGTCATAAGTGGCGAGATCAGCACCAAAGATGAGGGCGGAATGACAATCAAAATGGCGGATGGTAGCTCCAAAATAATATTGGTTAATAATGATACAAAATACACGATTAGTAGTGAGGCAGACTCCACTAAGGTGGTAGTAGGAGGGAAGGTGGCAGTATTTGGGGAGAGTAATAGTGATGGGTCAGTTACTGCCTCGTCAATAGAGTTAAACCCAGCGATGCGTGGCCAGCTTGCTAAATAGTGGTTTTATGACCACTACCCCACTCAGCCATACTGGCGAGGAGCGGGAGCAAGGAACTACCACGTCTGGTTAGAGTATATTCAACATGAGGTGGTATGACGGGATAGACTTTGCGACTAAGCAGACCATCTTTTTCTAACTGCCTTAGCTGCTGAGTCAACATTTTTTGAGTGATGTTGGGGATATTCTTTTGGAGTTCACTGTAGCGCAGACTCCCCTCTCTCAAGAGATAGAGTATGAGTGGCTTCCACTTACCACCGATAACCTTGAGAGTAGTCTCGACACCACCACAACTTAGCTTATTAGTATCCATATGGTATGTATACTACAATATTGTATGTACTTGTCAATATGATTGTTGACGTATATTATTCATTCATATGAACTATAAACAAATCCCAAACCAAAAAGTTATTGAACAGACAGCAGAGGCTCTAAACAAGCGTGGCTTTGCCACCCAAATAGTAGAATCCAAAGAGGATGCAAAGAATGCAGTACTATCTTTAATTGATCGGGGTGCAGAAGTTATGACTATGACTTCAAAAACACTTGATGAGATAGGTGTCGCCGAAGCTATTAATAACAGTGGTGAGTACATATCTTTGAAAAACAAGTTGATGAGCATGGACCGTGCCACTCAAGGTAGAGAAATGCAAGAAATTGGTGCTGCGCCTGCTGTAGCTATAGGTAGCGTACATGGAGTTACTGTTGATGGACAACTTATTATTGCTTCAGCAACTGGTAGCCAGCTCCCAGCTTATGCGTATGGAGCAGCAAAAGTGATATGGGTAGTTGGTGCTCAAAAAATTACTAACACCCTAGACGAAGCAATGAAGAGACTAAACGAGTATGTGCTACCACTAGAGTCCGAGCGAGCACGTATCGCATATGGAGTAGAGGGTAGCAATGTGAGTAAACTACTAATCATGAATAATGAGTTTACGCCTAACCGAATCCATGTGATCTTAGTCAAAGAAGAGCTAGGGTTTTAATTTAGACTTTTGAGAGTGACTGAGTCTTTTGATCTCAGCCTCACGTCTTTGTGCACTACCCCGGTCTGGATAAGCTTCAGTATAAACAATCTTTACTGGCTTAAAACTTCTAGTGTATTTGGCACCACGACCACTCAGGTGTACCGCAAAGCGTTTGACAACGTCTTTTGTAATACCGGTGTAGTATTTATTGCCCTGACATAGGAGGACATAGACCCAGTAGGATTGATTAGGTGGATTGGGCATAGAGGATAGCTTTGGTAACCCATGAACGTGGGAGAAGGCGTACGAGGAACGTTCCTAGCCGATTAGTCCAGCCATAGACGGCTACTCTTTTTGAGTCCAGCATGGCCTGATAACCAAATTCTGCAACCTGCTTTGAAGATGGCATTTTGCCTAAGATCCCAAAAGTTTTTTCTTTGCCAGCTACAGACCAAAAGTTAGACTGGGTCGGACCAGGACAGAGAGTGGTGACGGTGACATTAGTGCCATCTATCTCCTCTGACACTGCTTCGGAAAGATGGAGTACGTAGGCTTTGGTCGCAAAATAAACAGCCATGAGCGGGCCAGGTTGAAAAGCTGCACCACTAGCGACATTGACAATATATGAGCGTTTGCCACCGAGCATCTTTTTTAGATAAATCTTGGTCAAATAGGTAAGAGTGATGATATTGAGGTTGATCATTTTTAGCTCTTTGTCCCAGCTAGTTTCACTGAAGGTACCAAAGTCACCAAAGCCAGCATTATTGATAAGATAATTAGGAGTTATTTTGCGCTTATCCAGATCCTCGACCAGCCCCTCGGCATTTGAAATCTCTGAGAGATCTAGCTCATAAACGAGGACTTTGATTTTAAATTGAGATGTTAGTTCTTTTGACAAAGAGTTTAGTGCGTTAATGTTACGGGCAACGAGCACCAGGTTGACCTGGTTATGTGCAAAGATGCGAGCAAACTCGAGTCCTATCCCACTACTAGCGCCAGTTACCACTGCCCAGTTGAGATTATTCTCTTTCATAAAACTATTGTACATTTTTTTGCGAGTGAGAGTTAATTAATTGTCATATTTTAGTGATAATATTAAGTGATGGAAGCTGGCTTAACTCAGGAGCAAGCAGTCAATCGATTAAACGTTGAAGGTGCCAACGACCTCCTAAGTCATAATGATCGTGGGTTGATCTGGACATATCTCAAAACTTTCCAAAATCCCCTAGTCTTAGTCTTACTCGCAGTCGGATCAATATCAATTGTAATTGGAAATCAGGTGGATGGTTTGCTAGTTTATGCAATGGTGCTTATGAGCACTGTGATCGATTTTATTCAAGAATATCATTCAAACAAAGCAGCACAAGAACTGCAAAAACGAATCGCCCCGCAAACAAAGGTTTTTAGAGATGGTCAAGAGACGCTGATTGATTCAAGGCTACTAGTAAGAGAGGACAAAGTTAAGTTTGAACCTGGTAGCATGGTGACCGCTGATTGTCGAATTATTAAGTCGCATATGCTGTACGTGAACCAAGCTACGATAACTGGTGAATCTTTTCCTGTTCCAAAACTGCAAGGAGAAATACTGTTAGCTGGATCTAGTATAGTTAGTGGAGATGCGCTCGCAATCATCACGGGAACAGGAGTTAGAACAGAGCTAGGTCGTCTAGCAGAAACTATAGCTACTACCGAAAAAACAAACTCTTTTACTCTAGGTGTTACTCAGTTTAGCAAGTCGATTGTAAAGATTATTATTACTTTTGTAGTTATTATATTCATCCTAAACAGCATGGTTAATGGTTCTATCGTAGAATCATTCATGTTCGCAATTGCAGTAGCAGTAGGACTAACTCCAGAATTTTTGCCTATGGTGATGTCCATTACTATGAGTAGAGGGTCGATTAAGATGGCAAAGCATGGAGTAATAGTTAAAAAACTTACGGCGATCCCCACGATAGGGAGCATGAAGATACTATGTACAGACAAAACTGGGACTTTAACACAGGATCATATTACCCTGATACGTTACGAAAATAGTCATGGAGATACAGACGACAACGTATTAAAGAATGGAATGATAGCTAGTAGTTATCAGAGCGGAGGTGCTAACCCTATTGACTCAGCTATTATCGAATATGGATCGAGCTTTGGCCCGCTACCGCTCAAAATTGATGAGATTCCGTTTGACTTTGATCGTAGGAGAATGAGTGTCATAGTTGCAGAGAAGAAAATGCATACTCTTATTACAAAGGGCTCTCCTGAATCAATAATTAGTATTGCTAGTCACTTTCAAGAAGGACTAAGGCGCTACAAATTAACAGGTACAATAGTTAAAAAGATTAATTCGAGATATCACGAACTAAGTGCTGACGGCTACCGTGTCATATTAGTTGCACAAAAATCGGTTCTCAAAACTCGTAAGCATTATGATGTAAATGATGAGAAGGGAGTGACTATCTTAGGACTACTCGCATTTATGGATCCCATTAAGCCTGGGATAAGACTCGCCCTAGACAAACTTGAGGAGATCGGAGTCGAACTCAAGGTTATTACTGGAGATAACGAGGCAGTCACGAAAAAGATTTGTAAAGATGCAGATATACCTGTAAATACTATACTTACCGGCCTAGAGATAGATAGTATGAGCGATGATGAGCTACATAAATCTGCTAGGCGATGTAGTATTTTTGCGCGATGTAGTCCCACTCAAAAAGAACGAATAATAACTATTTTAAGAAGAGGAGAGACAGTGGTTGGATATATGGGTGATGGGATCAACGATGCTCCGTCTCTCAAAGCTGCTGATGTCGGTATTAGTGTAAGTAATGCAGTAGATGTTGCCAAAGAAGCTGCTGACATTGTTTTAACTAAAAATGATCTGTTGCAACTTAGCGAAGGAGTTATAGAAGGTCGAAAAACTTTTGGTAACACGATGAAATATATCCTAATGGGATTATCTAGTAATTTTGGGAATATGTTTAGTGTACTAGGAGCTGTATTGTTTTTGCCATTTTTGCCAATGTTGCCAATACAGATCTTACTGAATAATTTCCTTTACGATCTAAGTCAAATAACGTTACCACTAGATGATGTAGACGTGAGCTATATTACTAGCCCAAAACACTGGGATATGTCAGGCATAGTTAAGTTCATGGGGATAATAGGCCCAATTAGCTCAGTGTTTGATTTTTTGGTTTTTTTGTTTTTGTTTAGGATCTTTAAAGAAACGCCTTACCTCTTTCAGACTGGTTGGTTTATGGAAAGTCTGGCAAGCCAAGCACTAGTGATACATGTGATCCGAACGAGAAAACTTCCTTTCATAAAGAGTAGTGCACACCCACTACTTTGGTTAAGTACAGTAAGTGTAACTTTGTTGGGTTGGTTAATCCCATATAGCCCGTTAGGTAAATATTTTGGACTGGCACCATTACCTACAAACGTAGTCGGAGTATTAGTAGTAATTGTGGTTACTTACTTAATAGTGGCAGAACTAGGTAAACAGATATTCTATCGAAACATTGAAACTGTGGCATAGACAAAATAACTCATAGCGTCTATTATGACTGAATATGGAAGAGAAATGTCCTAAATGTGGTAGCCCCCTATCCCCAGTTACAACGACCAAGACAGGAAGGGAGCTTCAGCGCTGTAGCGCTGGATCATGGAATCCAGAAACACGAAAAAACGAAGGATGTGACTATGTTAAATGGCTAGAGTTTAAGCCACAAGAGTTAGATGAAAAGTGTCCTAAGTGTGGGAGTCCACTAGTGATCAACATGACTCGCTTTGGCAAAAAAATGAAGAAATGTAGTACGAATGTGTGGAACAGAGAGACGAAAAAAGCCGAAGGTTGTGATTATGTAGAGTGGATTAATGGGACAACTGAAAAGCTAGATGAAGATTGTCCGGAGTGTGGTCAAAAGCTAGTGCTCTACACGACCGCGGCCGGCAAAAAGATGAAGAAGTGTAGTACTGCCGGATGGGATCGAGAAAACAAACAGGCTACAGGCTGCACCTACGTGCAATGGCGAAAGGTAGATGACTATGCGAGGACTCCTGAGGGCGATGAGTTTATGCCACCCGAGCCACACCCCAGCGAGCTCTAATAAATTTTCTTATTTATTTTGCTCTAGCGAGAGATAGATCGCCCCGACACCAATCCAGGTGGCGAGCATACCAATAAAGTATCCCCCAGCGGGAATGAGCTTAAGTAAGTGCAGTACCGTTACGCCGACAAACATTTCAAAGAGTGGTGTGACTTTGGTAAACGAGGCAGCGCTAAAGAGAGTACGAGCCAAAGCGAGTGAGATCACGATTTTGCCGGCATAGAGCAGGATTATGTAGAGCGGGATCGTCAGCATAGCAAGCGGGATACCGATTATGGTAAACATAAGGATTAGGAGAGCGGGTGGGGCGAGGATGGAGATAAGGAGGCCAGAACCAAGAGCGCTAATACTTTGGTTGTGGAGCGAGCTTACGGCAGAGTTTAGTGGTTTTTTTAGTAACCAGATAGCCATACCACCAACCAGGAGCATGCCAACATACGACCAGGCGCGCCAGATGTAACCAAAGTTGCGGCGGTTCTGCTCGTCTATCGTCCTTTTTTGTTTCCACTCTGTTGGCTCTGTTACTACGTTGGTATTACCCTTAACCTCTGCTTGATTATCTATCTTGCCTTTTTCGGGTGAGAGAAAATAAGTGAGATCCTTATTGATATTGGTTTTGGGACCGAGGGTAATGCTTTCTCCAGCCAGACGAGTCTCACCCAATACTGGTGCGTTGTGATAGAGCGTGGCACCTGCGAGCATAAGGGAGCGGGCGACTGTGGCATCACTCCTAATACTACTGCCAGCGCCGAGCAGAGAGCCACCGAGCAGGGTATCGTTACTAATAGTGACATTTTGCCCAGCCACATGGAGGGAGTCGCTAACTTTGGCGCGACTTAGGGAGATGGTGCGGCCAGCGAGGTAGGCATCCTGACCAATAGTTCCTTCAATCGTAATATCACTTCCGACTGCAATAGTGTCGCCAGTGATAGTGCCGGTCACAAAGATATTTTCACCTGCGGCATACAGATCACCCTCTACCCTACCCTCGATACGCACAGTTTTGCCGGCAATATAGAGATCATCAGAGATAACCTCGTTTTTGGCGACAACTACCTCGCCTTCGCCATATTGCACCTTGGCGAGGGCGGGAGTAGCGGAGATATACATTAGTAGTGTTGCAAGCGAGAGCGTAAGTATGGATTTTTTCATAAACTTATTTTCCGATCCCGATAAACTGGAGGAGATAATAAACAAGGAAGCCTGGCCAGGTAATGGTCTGAAAGAGGTGCCAGAGCCACTCAGAAAGTCCGCTAGAACCAGGAAGGAAGTAGAAGGCGGCACCTACTAGACCGATGCCGTAGAGCGGGCTCTCTGCTCCCCCACTCTTTTTACCGCAGTGACAACTGCAGTCCTGACACATATCCATTACTTTTTCTTTTGTGGTGCTTTTCTTCATATATCCTCCGTATTTGCCAACTAAAATATACTATATCACTCTATCAGAATATTATTGGCGTATTTCCACTAATTTTTCTCGAATATAAGTTCTTATTTCATTCCTTGCGACTCCTGAGGTAAAGTGACCGTAAGGGAACGCTTTTACAGTAAAACCGTTTTTATCCCAAAACTCGTATGACTTTACGAATGGCACGATTTTATCCTCCGATCCGAGGATAGGATAGACTTTTTTGCTTAAGTAAGGATCAATATTCTTGATTGTGAAACTATTTAGGTATGACTCGTTAGATTTTTTTCCATCCCAGTCTGCCAAAGCGGTTTTGTATGCGTTACCTAAAAAGATTTCTCCTACATTTGGGTAGGCGACCAAAGGAAAGTAAATATCTGCTGATCCAAAGTAAAAGGCGTGGAGAGAGCTGACTATCCCACCCATTGAGCTACCCGTTGCTATGATTGGAGATTTAGATAAAGACCGGTGGTATTTTATTATCTCTTCGTATGCCAGTACCGAACCAGCAAAGGTCTGTTGGTGATGGAGGAACGAATCTACCGATTTGTTGAGGTATTCATTTTTAGTAGTGTGGTACTGCGCGTGGACGATAAAAATGTTGTAGTTATTGGTAAAATCCTCTCCATAAATAATATTAAAATCCCTAATCGGCTTTGTACTCCCGGCACCGTGATGATAGATCAATGATGGTTTATTGGGATCGTAATTATTTATCAGTAGTACGTAAGTTGGTCTTTTTTCGTTCTTATACGTTGACCAGAGAGTCCATTTTGAGGCTGTTTTATCAAGTATCGCTACAGTATCTTTTAAAACATCTTCAAATGGGAGTGCGTGGTAGTCTGATGGGTCGTTATGAAAGTATTTAGGATAGGTATGCTTTAGTGCGAGAGAGCGAATCTGGCCAACAACTGATTCGACAAAATTTACTATTAATGGTGGCTTATACATAGCTATTCCAATAAGAATTGAAGCTATAATTAATACTAATAGCTTTACCATGTGTTTACATTATTCCATATTCAGCTCTTACTGACTCATCTATCGTTCCGTCGGTTGGTGCATATACTTTTTTGCCACCAATCACCTGATATTGGGTACCGAACTTTTGGAGCTTGCCTTGAGAGATCAATAATCTATCGAGTGTGGCAGCATACAACCACATGGTGACACGACTGCCCATGTATACTGCTTTCTTAGCGTAATCGTGAGCGAGTGCAAAGTCGGCTGTCCCCTCCCCGTGCTGGAGCAGGTAGGCAGTGTAGTGACAGTTCCAGATCTCTGATTCATCGAGAGTTGGGAGGATCACGCGTAGTTTTTTTAACCGTAGTTGAGTGTTACGTAGGAGTTGGTCTACTTCCTCTTTGGTCTCGGCATTTTGCCGCTCTGCTTTATCTTCGTTATATAGATCTTCTAGCTGGAGATTGATGGACATGGGTTAATAATAGCAAGTTAGTTACATATCATGGCAATCTGGGGACCATCAGAACCTGATATCCAATTCAATGTTCAGTGATTGCATTACTTAAAGCTTGGGCATTCTATGAATGAATGTTGTTACTTCTATGAATCACTGGTCCCCATATCAGAACCTGACACTGTTTCGTATTCGCCAATTGCACGACCTCTGACATTTCCTTTCGAAGTAGAGGTTCCACCGTCTTCATTCATGGACTTTGCGTGTTTTTGACTCGTTCGTAATGTAATAATTGTCGCTTTGTATTCCTGAATTACATCTTTATAGCTTTCACGAATTTGGTTTGAAAAAAATGAACCAAATGTATAAAGAAGCCCTATTCCTATAGAAATTGTGCCCAACCAACCAGCGGGAGTGCTAAAGCTATTGTCTTTTAATAGTAATAGCCATCCAAAGAGCAGTGTCAGAAACAATACCAAAATAGATTGTAACTCGATTTTTTTTAGTACTTCATCCCAATTCATATTTAAAAACTTTTATTTATAATTGCCAATAAACCTTTGTCAGAATCATTTAGATATTCTCTGAATTCTCTTAGCTTTGTCTTTATTTCTGAAATGTGAATTTTTGTAGCTGTGTAAATATCTACATCAAACAAAACAGCAGTTTTTTTCGTGTCATTATTTTTAACGACGTTTTCTAATGAGTAATTTATACTAAATCCATTTTCTGTTATTAGCATTTTTACTGTGGTAGTTTTAATTTTTTGCTCTTTGTTAAATCTAGAGAAAAAGTTAGAATATTCCGTCTCGTTCTTAAATTCGTATATAAAATATGTTCGCCATCCTATCCTGTTTATCTCTGTAACATCTAATATCTTTGTAATTGCTTCTACTTCTTTACAGTATGCGGTGCTTGCGATATCTAGTGCATTTACATTTGTGAATTTCGTCCAGAATACCCCCGACGATATCTTCATTTCTTCAATTTCCTTAGTAGGCTTTTCGATAACTAATCCACTAAGGTTCATTTGAAATACTGGCGGGGTGTCATTGTGGTGGTAATTATTTACAATTTCTCCTGCTCGATCTATGTACTTAAATCCACGAATAAAATTTACCTGTATAAAACTTTCGGGTATAAGAAAGCTGTGAACTTTTGTGAATTTGGTTTTCATAGCATGATTATAGCAAAGTAACATTTGTGCATCTTGTTAATTTACACTTTCCTGCTGTGATAGTACACTTACCAACTTAAAGAATCGGCAGTGCATCATTATTGCTGAATCCATAAAATGGCAATATATCAACTCAAGTGACGAGGAGTCTCTGTCTTCGTAGCGTTATGCACTAGAAAATAAATTTGAAAGAAAGATATCAGAAGCAGAACTTATCGAGATATGTGAGAGTCTTTTCTATCTAGGAGGAGCAATTAATCGTTACAACCACTTGAAACAACATGGATTTTGTCATGAATTTTTTTGATACATATAGCTTTACATATATTGAGTCTTATAGTATATTCTCCAAATGCAAAGTAAAGACAACGGAAATCTTGGCCTACCAATGGAAAAGTTGATGTATGCGTATTTGAAGTCACAAATTGGTGACGACAATGTTCGTTATCAACCTGGTAAATTTCCAAGCAAATTCGGAGTGACATGCCCAGATGTTCTGGTGAGCGGTACCAGAAACCTATATATAGATGTGACAATTTCACCTCTGCCATTAGCATGGGACGAGCGAGATGACCCTAAGGTCGATCAAAGAAGAATGTTTGCAAATCCACGTGATCCAAAAAAAGATGTTGGAGTAGCTGTCTATCAACAAGTTATCATGACGCCTCAAGGGTATGAATTTACATCTAGATTAGCTAGAGAAGTGAGTAACAGTATGATGAGCAGTGCTGATGCTCAGGAAACAGTAGATCAGTACTGTGCGGGCTACGCATATATGTTACTTAACGCATTTAGCAATGATTGGAAAGCAACTGCATTAAACTTGGCAGGAGCTCTAGGTTTGTCACTTGATTTGTAAATCTCTTACCTCAATGGTAATTAAATGAATAATTTAATTTCGTCAGCTTTAGAGTTGAGATACACACTAAAGTGCATTAAGTTTTGCGATATCTCGATAGACTAGCGCTGACTTTTTGTCGTGGGTCCAGGTTTTTAACTCCTTTTCTCTTTTCATTGCCTGCCAACGAGTTGGGTAGTGCTCGGAATAGAGGAATTTGAAATCCTCAAAACTTTCGACGTAGTGACGAGAGTTGGGATCGTAATCATGGTGCTCTTTCATTCTGCGAACCAGATTGTTGGTTTGACCAACATAAAAGCGATTATCTGGAGTACGAAGAATGTAGACAAAGAATTTTTGAGGTACAGTTATCATATTCCTGAGTGTAAACCTAAAATTATATTTATGATCGCAAATTGATAATAGTATATTTATATCAAAAATATTACGATCTTATTAGTAAGTCAGCATATAGATATCCTAGGCATCTACTTTCCGCTGCTTCAAGCATTTCTTCTGATGACTCTAGTGGAATTCCAAACGCTGCCCGAGTAGCTAGAACTAGTGATAAGAAATCTACAAAAGCTTCTAATTGATCTTTGTTGGGCGTGGGATCTGTCTCAAGATTTTGTTGTTTTTCTAAGTAACTCCTCACCTCTCCATCGATCGCGCTGGGTTGTCTCTCAGGGTAGAGTGTAACTTGCGTATTTTTGTTCTTCCCCACAACTAACAATGGGCCGCTTGGATCGTTTGGTGTATCTACAATATATTTGCATGAAATTTTGTTTTTCCCTGACTGGATTGTGGTCTGCTTGGGATCACATTCAACTATTCCCACAAGGAGGCCTCTTCCTGTGAGCTCGGGAATTACAAGTAATTTCTCTCTCTTGATCCAGCTATTGCGGTAGACTGCTGCAACCCAGCTTGTTGGCTCTCCTGGCATTGATGCTCTTGGTAGAGGTAATGCATTGTCATCCGTCATCGCATCATCTAACTGAGACCAGAATTTGCTAGATAGTTCTTTAAATGTTCTACCCATATCGAGGGAGTTATTCTAGGGCAGAATATTTGCTTTAAATACTTTCTTTTACTTTCGCTCAGGATCTATCTGGGGTATTAAGGAATAGACAGATGCGTTCCTTCGCTATTGCTCAGGATCTATCTGGGTGGTGAGTATTTTTATGCCACCAGATGCGAGTTGCCGAGCAGGTCTCCCAGACATTCTGTCTGGAGGCATTTCTCAGGTGCCTACGGCACTTGATGTGCAGGACCCTCACCCTACGGGTTCGAGTAATACCAGTATCATTCAAAAAAGTCGGAATGTTCCAACTTTTTTGAATGTTGCCGAGCAGGGACTCGAACCCCAATAAACAGATCCAGATTCTGTTGTCCTACCATTAGACGACTCGGCAAATATTTGATTGTGAGGGTATTTTACACCAGGAAGTTATTTTTTCGGAGGGAGAGGGAAGAAAGCGGAGGTTTTTTTGGCATAGGACTCCCAGTCTTTGCGACCCTTATACTTGGCTTCGAGCATGGGGATACCGGAGACTTTGAGGAGTAAAAAGTCGATCATAAGCGGACCTACGAATGACAATAGATTGCCCGAGGCGACGTAGGCAATGAGCGCTATCCCCCACCAGAGCGTAGCTTCGCCAAAATAGTTAGGGTGGCGAGTGTAGTGCCAGAGCCCGGTGGTCATGAGCTTACCCTTGCTAGTTTTTTTGCTCTTAAAGACAGTGAGCTGGTAATCACCGATGACTTCAAAATAGAAACCTATTACCCAGATAGCAGTCCCAGCCAGTAGCCACTCACGCCCTACCTGTCCGCTACTACTACCGAGAACTATCGGTACAGAGACAATCTGCATAAAGTGCCACTGGAGTAGGTAAACCTGAAAGAATGAGCGAACTAACCACCATTTACCCCAATCCTTCCGCCACTGCGCATAGCGAAAGTCTTCTTTTGACCCTAGATTGCGTAGGGCAATGTGGGTGGCGAGACGGAGCCCCCAAGCTGTAGTTAAGACCATGATTAGTGATGTGGACGCGCTCGGATTGTGTAAATATGTGATAACAGAAATTAGAACAAAACCGAGACCCCAAATAATGTCGACAATCCCATTATTCCTAATAAGAGTTGCAATCAAAAAAGTGAAAATAAATAAAGCTAGACTTGCAAGCGTAGTTGTAAGAATTAAAGTTTCCATAACACCTATGCTACCATACACCTAGTTATGCAGATACGAGACCTTTACGAAAAATACAATTTAATGCCACAACTAAGAGAACATCAACTGAGGGTTGGTGGGATAGTGCGACTGCTTACTGACGATCATGACAGTATAATTACTGCGCTTGTACATGATATGGGAAATATTGTGAAGTTTGACCTCGATCGCCCCTACACGAAGATTAATGACGCAATAAAGTGGAAAATCGAGCAAGAACATGTACGCAAAACTTACGGTCGTGATGCACATGAAGCTACTTTTGCAATTCTCAGAGAAGCAGGTCTTGATAATTACAACATATACCTGAGAGATGAAGGTAGAGCGTATGATAATGAATCTCTTGATATTGATTTTTTTGCAAACATGTCTAAGCCTGCACTATTTACATTATATGGCGACATGAGAGTAAGTATTGAGGGTGTAGTTAGTATGCAGGAGAGAATAGAAGACCTAGAAAGAAGATACGGAGCTCCTAGAGCTGAATCTAAGTGGGCCAACAAGCTCGAAGAATATATACAATCATCTGCAAGCATAGATGTGAATTCTATTTCTGAAGAGATGGTGGAGACACTTTTTGACGAGTTGTTGACAATGACCGTATAATGTAACTAATTGAAAAAGCGATGAAAGGGTTCCCCGCCCTGGAGCTGGATACGACGAGTATCCCGTAACT
>Ga0268298_10004013_pt1 | contig 14589 bp, 17 predicted proteins | sample WWTPWeurt_MetaG_FD_194462 | JGI IMG/M metagenome (GOLD analysis project Ga0268298, IMG submission 194462) | Activated sludge microbial communities from WWTP in Nijmegen, Gelderland, Netherland - WWTP Weurt | ecosystem: Engineered > WWTP > Aerobic digester > Activated sludge | place... | reverse complement strand
TTGGATGCCTTGCTTGAGGCCGCGCGCATCGAGCGCGATGTGGTCACGCGCATGGAAATGTATCATCAAGCCGAGCAGATGATCGTGAACGATGCCCCCGTGCTCTTCACCACGCATTCGCTTTCCTACCAGCTGGTACAACCGTATGTGAAAGGATTTGTCTTTACCCCTATCTCCGTCCCGCTGGAAAGGTATATGTGGTTGGAAGGAAAATAATTTTTTCTCTTTCTTGAAAGGATGAGTTAAGAAGAAAAAGGAAGGAACTAACGGACCTGTATTGCGAGATCCACCGCTTCGATGACTCCGCCGAGGCTGGGCACCACGAACTCAAAGTGGATCGAACTTCCAGGCTGGAGTCCTCCGCCATCCCAGCGTTTAACCCCGACCACAGTCCCATTTTTATCGTACGCAACCGCCGCGACCCATACCCGGGTTGCGGCGGTTGATTCCACTGGCAGGGTTACTTCTCCGTTCACTTTGGCGAATTTACCATCCCAATTGATCTGGGTCACTGTGTTGTTAAGTACGCCAGGAAGTAAACTTGCACCACTTCCTTGCATGGCGCTCAGGATCTGTATCTGTGGGGTGAAATTTCCAGCGATGTTAGGAAAATAAACCGAGACCGGCAATGACGAGTTGGGCGCGATGATGTCGAGTGGGGGATAGGCGATCTGGCTGGCGGCCGGATTCATATTTTCGTCGAAGAGTGTGATCTGCGCCGAAATGTTTTCAAGAGGATCGACCGTGTTATTTTGAATGAGCGCGAAGCACCACAAGCCAGAATCAGCGGTCGGGTGGCAGGCGGCCTGGGTGACGGGAACAGGGATCGGCGTCAGGGTTGAAGCGACGACGGGTTGGGCCGAAGAGTCCGGGATGATCAGCGTCTGCCCGATGACGAGGGCGTTTGGGTCCGCATCCGGGTTCGTCGCCAGCAGGTCTGATTGGGGAATCTTGAACTTATCCGCGATCTCGCTGATGGTGTCTCCCGATTCGATGATGTAAACCTGTGGAGTGTTGGTGGGCACCGGTGTGTCGAGAATGACCAACACATTGGGAGAGGCCGTGCTTGCAGGGGTTCCCGTAAGGTAGGGCTGGAGTGAGGCGTCTGTGGTCTCAGTGGTAACAGGGGCGCTTGTGCAAGCAACCAGCAGCAGAAGGCTAAGCAGCAGGGATTTTTGCATGAGGTGATTATAATAGTCAAAAATGTAGGGACGACCCTACTAAAAATTTCTGGAGGCACAATGCAGTATCGTCATCTTGGCAGGACGGGAATTCGAGTTAGTGAACTTTCCTTTGGTTCGTGGGTCACGTTTCATAATCAAGCCGGCGTTGAATCCGCTGTGGAAATGATGGCGGCAGCATATGACCAGGGCGTGAATTTCTTCGACAACGCCGAAGTCTATGCCGGCGGCAAGTCGGAAGAGGTGATGGGGGCTGCGCTCAAGAAGTTGAACTGGCGGCGCAGTAGTTATCTGCTCTCGACCAAACTCTTCTGGGGTTTGCATGACGGCGTCAATGAAAAGGATACGCTTAACCGCAAACGCCTGATCGAAGGCATCAACGGTTCGCTCAAGCGTCTCGACATGGACTATGTGGACCTCATCTATTGTCATCGCCCCGACCCCACAACCCCGATCGAAGAGACGGTGTGGGCCATGCACAACATCATCGAGTGGGGCAAGGCCCTGTACTGGGGTACATCCGAGTGGGCGGCTTCGGAGATCATCGAAGCGATCCAGATCGCGGAGCGACATCATCTGCACAAGCCGGTGGTCGAACAACCGCAGTACAACCTCTTTGAACGTAAACGCCTTGAAGGCGATTATGTCCGTTTCTACAAGGATTACGGATACGGTACCACCACCTGGAGTCCTCTGGCTTCCGGTTTGCTCTCCGGCAAGTACAGCAAGGGCATTCCGCAGGACAGCCGTGGGGCGCTCAAGGGATATGAGTGGCTGCAAAACCGCCTGACCGATCAGGAACGGCTTGCAAAAGTTGCCGCGCTTGAAACCGTTGCAAAAGAACTCGGCGGTACGGTCTCGCAACTGGCCATTGCCTGGTGTTTGAATAATCCCTTTGTGAGCACGGTCATCACCGGGGCAAGCCGTGTGGAACAAGTCCACGAGAACTTGAAGGCAGGCGAGATCGCTGCGAAGGTCACGCCCGAGATCATGGAACGAATCGACGTGATCTTTGGAGTGAAGAAGAAAGACGAAGACGACGATTAAGAAAAAAACGCCGAGGTCCAAAGACCTCGGCGTTTTTTGTTTTAAAGGCCAGGTTAAATTTTTGAAAAATAGTTTTCTTCCACGCTCTGCCAGGTCTCTTCGCGCAGTTTCATATATTTTGAAAGCAGCGGATGTACCCCGGAAATATCTTCATAGATCTTCTGCGCCACGCGGCGGATGGAGAAATGCGCGTTGGCGGCAGTCCTTAATTGGCAGAATGCGAAAGCCTCTCTCAAATTGAATTGAGCCAGCACGCGGCGGTTGAATCCATTGGGAACAATATACTGGGCCGCATCGGGATTAATGGCATGGAGTTTCTCGTACATTTGCGATGCCGCCTCCATTGCCGCTTCATACCTGGACCCGAAACCGGCTTCCGTTATCAATAGCGGAGTCGTATACCCAAGCCGGGTCGTCAGGCGTTGCGGGGTCTGAGTCATCATGCGATGCCGTTTGAACTCTGCATATGCGCCCTGGTCCATGACGAGGTCGAAGGTGTAGGCGGCGTATTCCAATTCGCGCAGGGGTGTGTCATACCGCCCCAGTTTGCCCAACAGGGTTTCAGCAAGTTGTTCTTTTTCAACCGGCCCCAAAGATTTTACATGCGATAACGCGTCACTATAGGGAATTTCATCAAAACGATACAACGCTGCCGCAAGGATCTTGTTTTCGCCATCCTTGTCATAGTCGATCAAGGAACACCAATCGGATGGACCATTCTCTATTTTCCATTTTGAATTCTCTAAGTCTTTTACTGTCTCCACCATATATTCATTCGCGTCCGCGTACTTTACCAGCGTCGGCGTCTCAGCCCTGGCGACCTCTTTCATCCTCTCGCCAATCTGGCGCACTTCTTCGAGCGGGTGCGAGAGCATCTTGCGGATGGTCATCTCAATGATGCGGGCGTTGGCGGTCATGCCGACATTGGCATTGGCGGCGGCGGGCAGCAGGAAGCGGCACCGGTCCACATATTGTGAGCGGATGCGGCGGTCGTAGGCTTCATCCGATTCGTTGTCGCGGCGCGGACTCCGCTCAACGATGAGATTCTTCACCGGGTCCAGCGACTCGGCGTAGGTCGAAAAAAGGAGACGCACGGTATCCACGAATTCATCGCGCAGTGGGTGCCCATCCAATTCCGGTGGAACGGTGAAATCGTCCATGCCCCATTTTTGGTAGCGGGTGGATTTTTCTGTGTAAGAGGCGAGACGGTTGCCTTCGATGGTCTCAATGGCGACGCGCGAAACGTTTTCGAACGCGAGGTGCAGAACGGCATGTTCCGCCACCGAAGCATGGCCGTAGCCCACGACCCATTTCTCGTGGAATTGCGCGGACTTCTCATCGCTCAACTCAGCTGCGATTTCGCGGAAGGATTCGGGCGAGCGCGAAGTTTTGGCAAAAGCCACGGCGATGGTCTCCGGGCTGAGTAAACGCGGGGATAAAAGATAGATCTCTCGTTCGGGCATTTCTCTCTCCTTAGAGATCGAGCGGCGTTTCGCCGCTCGATGGATGTTACATGGATTCGACAGCACCTTGTGGCTGTTTGGTAATGACCTGCCAGTCCAGCCAGAGGCGGTAAAGGAAGTAGCCGTGGAAGGCCAGCGCCAGATAATCTTTCAAGAGGATCACCAGGATCGTATCCAATAGGTAAAGCGTGGCGGCAGCGACCAGCGCAGGTTTGTTTTGCTTCTTGATGAAGAAACCGAATACTGCCACAGCTGCAACAATGGCCAGGTACAGCAAAATACCGGTCATGAGTTGCGCGGAATCGGGGTTCTCTTGAAAAATATGGGAGATGGGAGCGATGACCTGAGTCACGCCCAGCCCGATGGGGAAGTAACTGCTGATCCACAGGTAGCAAATGAACGCGTTGATCGCAGCCATCGCAGCGATGGAATAGAAGATCATCCCTGAGGTTTCGTAAGCTTGCTGTATTGGGTTTGTAGCGTTTTTTGTTGTCTGCATGTTGTGAGTTTATCCCATGGGATGTTTCATGGATCCGCCGCCCAGCAGATGCAGATGGATGTGGAGCACGGTCTGACCTGCTTCATGGCCGGTGTTCACGATGAGGCGGTATCCGTTATCGGCAATTCCTTCTTTCGCAGCGAGTTCCTTGGCTACGGTGAAGAGGTGACCGATCAAGGGTTCGTCATCCACGATCAGCATGTTGACCGAATCGATGTGCTTGTTGGGGACGATGAGGATGTGAATGGGTGCGGCGGGGTTAATGTCGCGGAAGGCGGTCACCTGTTCGTCGCGGTATACGTTGGTGCTGGGAATGTCGCCGGAAATGATCTTGCAAAAGATACAGTCAGACATGGGATATCTCCTGATGATTTAAGGGGTTGGCATGGGACCGTATGCATCGGCGCATACGATCTCATAATAAGTGTGTTCGATATCCTTGTTGCTCAAGGCGTAATCTTTGGCCTCTTTGCCGATAATACGGGCAAGATCGATGGCGTTGAGCGCCTCTTCAGCCGGGAAAGCAGGCAGGGTCATGACAGGGTCGCTGATCGGGCCTTCAGGGATCAGATCCGGCCGGGCAGGGTCGACCTCGTCTGCGAGCGGTACCCAATTGTACATGATGGGTCCGCGGGCATTGGCAGTGAATCCCAGTTTGAACCGCAGCTGTCGCGCCGCATCCACCGGGCGGATTCCAAACCCGCCATTTGGCCAGATGACCATGGTGGGGGTTTTCGAGAACGTCGCTGCAAAGCCATCCAGTGAACCTTGTAATTCGCGGGCGATCACGATCTTCGCAGTGTTATCAGAAAGGATCCTGTCAGGAGAGATGCCCCCCGCCTGATGATCTACAAGACCTTTTTCTTCCAATAGAAAATTGCCCTGGCGAATGGCCTCTGAAGTCTGGTTGTCACTGACCCAGGCGTTGACAACCGGCCAGCCATACTTTTCAAAATATCCTTGATACAGAACTTCGAAGAACTCCACATTCTGATTTCCAACCTGGATGAGGACCACGGAACGGGGCGGGATCTTGATATTCCGTTCGACAAAGGCTTGAAGTTGTTTGGAATCGATCGCTTCAAACCCCTGTGCGCGGAGTTGCTCCATCAGGTCTTTGAAATCCTGTACATTGATGCTGCCTGGCAGGTCGGCTGTGCCACGATTAATATTATTGAACAGGATCGCCAGCACCACGGTCCCGGGTTCGGCGTTAAGTGGATTCCATTTATTTCGAAGGTATTTGCAGGTTTCCTCTGTATAAACATGAGGGGTATCCAGCGGATTTAACAAGGTGGATTGAAAAGTTACCGGCAGGTCTGGTGGAGTTACCAGCGCTTCGGCCGAAGAATTTTCGGTCAAAGATTCATCAGGAGTGGGGGTGGAAGAGGGCAAAAGTTGGCAGGAGACTAAGAGGGAAACGATCAGCAGAATGACCGTAATAAGGGGTGCTATCTGCTTCAGGGTTTGAGTTTGCTTTCTCATATTTTGTACATTGTAAACTAGTTTTAATACTTGAATCGCAGGGCAGCCACCTGCCCTGCGAGGTTCACAAATTATGAATGACCGCTTTCTTATGGATTGCCGGATAGGGGTCCGTAAATGGGCGAACAGACGATATCGTAGTATTCCAATTCCACGGCTTTGTTTTGTTCTGCAAATGCAGCGGCTTCATTTCCGATGGCGCGGACGGTGTCGATGTTGTCAATGGCGTCCGGACTCCAGTAACGGGGCAGGGTCATAAGCGGATTTCCGGCCGGGGTTTCGGGGATGGCGTATGGGTTAGCATCGTTAACCGTATCTGCTTGTGGGACCCAGTTATACATGACCGGTCCACGCGGGTTAACGGTGAAGCCCAGTTTATAGCCAAGTTGTGTGCCGATCTCTGCTGCGCGTTTGGAGAAGCCCCCTCCAGGCCAGATGTAAGCAACAGGTGTCTTGTTCATGTATTTTTGCAGGGTGCCGATCACACTAGACATTTCACTGGTGATGTATTCATCGGTAGAGCCCTCGGTAATGGGCGTGTTATGGATGTAACCATGAGCCTGATAATCCACCCACCCTTCGGCGGAGAGGGCGGTGTTTTCAGCCCACAGGTCCGTGCGTTCATCCAGCCCGATGTAGGCATTGATGACTGGCCAGCCCCACTGGTCATGATACCGCCGCCAGTGATCGTTGAAGAATGCCGCGAAGTGACGATCATCCACGATCAGCAGCACGGAGCGCGGTGGAATTTTGGCGTTCTCGTACATAAAGTCTGCCATTTGCTGCATGGTGATGGCTTGAAAACCAGCCTCGTATAAACTGTCCATCAATTTTTTATGCTGGTTCACGGTCACGTCATTGCCGCTGGCTTCGCCTTTGTTGACGCCGTGATACATGATGACCATGACCACTGTGCCAGGGGCGGCTTTGTTCGGATCCCATTTATTTTTCAAGTATTGGCAGGAATCGGAAACGTAGGATCGCGGCAGGTCTTCTGGTTTCAACAGGGAGGTCTGATACATGCCGGGCAACGCGGGCGGTGTGCGCGGGACAGTTGCAGTGGGAACCGGCGTGTCCGTTGGCGCGAAGGTGGCAGTGGGCTGGCTGATCTCCGCAAAAGCCGTCTCGATCGCGGCGGTCAAGGCGAGGTCGGGAGTGGGGGATGAGGCTGCGGGGGCGCACCCTGCCAGAAGCGCCATTAACAGGCCGAGTTGTAGTATGAAGCGGAATTTTATGTAAATGGCAAATGACGACTGATCATTATTTTTCATGTTCGGAATTCTACTCGAAAAAAAAGAGACGCTTGCTTATGCAAGCGTCTCACTGATAACTGGTTGCTGATCTACTCGTCTGACTTTCCCGAAACGAAATCCTCCACCTTCTGGCGTGCGATCTCATCCTTGAATTGTTTGGGCGGAGTCTTGAAGAAGTACGAGGATGGGCCGACGATGGGTCCTGCAAGTTCGCGGTCGAGCGCGATCTTGGCGCAGCGCACCGCGTCGATCATTACACCGGCGCTGTTGGGGCTGTCCCACACTTCGAGTTTGAGTTCGAGGTTGAGCGGCACGTCGCCGAAAGTGGTGCCTTCCATACGGATGTAGCACCACTTGCGATCGGTGAGCCAGGGCACATGGTCGCTGGGCCCGACATGCACGTTGCTGGGGTCGATCTCGTAAGGGATCATGCTGGTGACGGCGTTGGTCTTGGAGATCTTTTTGGATTCGAGACGTTCACGCTCGAGCATATTGAGGAAGTCGGTGTTGCCGCCAAAGTTGAGCTGATAGGTGCGGTCGATCTTCACGCCTCGGTCTACGAAGAGGCTGGTCAGTACGCGGTGGACAATGGTGGCGCCGACCTGGCTTTTGATGTCGTCACCGAGGATGGGCAGACCTGCATCCGCAAAACGCTTGCCCCAATATTCAGAGGAAGCGATGAAGACCGGAATGCCGTTGACAAAGGCGCAGCCTGCTTCAATGATCTGTTCGACATACCATTTGGTCGCCATTTCCGAGCCGACGGGCAGGAAGCTGATGACAACTTCGGTCTTGCTTTCTTTTAACAGGCGCACGATATCGGCCGTGGAGCCGGGCGCTTTCTCGATGACCTGACTGAGGTATTTACCCAGTCCATCGTGGGTCATGCCGCGCACGACCGGCGCGTTGAGATGGGGAACGTCACAAAATTTGTAAGTGTTGTTGGGTTCAGCAAAGATGGCTTCTGAAAGGTCCTTGCCCACTTTCGTTGCATTGATGTCGATCGCTAACGTGAACTCGATGTCGCGGATGTGATAGTCGCCCAACTGGGGATGCATGATGCCCGGGATCACATCGTCATTTTTAGCGTTCTTGTAGAATTGAACTCCCTGTACGAGGGAGGAAGCGCAATTTCCCACACCGATAATTGCGACGCGTACTTTTTTATTTGCCATGAATTTTTCTCCTTGTTTGAGTTGCAATTTCCTTATGCTTGCCATGCCGGTCAGCATTTCTGATACGACTGTGAAGTATAATCTTACTGTCGAAATCTATGGTTACCGATCAAGTAAAACTCCTTTCCCGCCTCTACGAAGTCACCCAGGGGCTTGGCACTCTGGTGGATCTGGATGCCTATCTGCAGATGGTGCTTTCCGCCGCCACTGAACTGACCGGGAGTGAAAGCGCCTCCCTGTTGGAATACGATGAGCTGGCATTGGAATTCTATTTCCGCTTTGTGCCGTGGTTCCACCGCGATGCCATCCTTTCGGCGCGGGTACCGTTGAACGGCAGTGTGGCTGGGTGGGTCTTTCTGCATTCCCAGCCGTTGGCCATTGACGATGTTTCCAAAGATGAGCGACATTATAAAAAGATCGACGAGATCGCTGCTTTTACAACCCGCTCGATCCTCGCTGTTCCCTTGATCGTTCACGGACGCCCGTTCGGGGTTTTTGAGGTTTTCAATAAGAAAGGTCCTTATTCGGAAGACGACATTCTTCTTCTTGAAACGCTGGCCGCCCTCGCCTCGACCGCCCTGCAAAATGACATGCTTGAAAAGAACATTCAAGCGTCACAGGATGAAGCGCGTGAACTCGACCGTTTGAAGGACGAGTTTATTGCCATCACTTCCCATGAATTACGAACGCCGCTCGGGCTGATCCTTGGGCATTCCACTTTTATGAAGGAATTGCTTGGCCCGGATCACCAGGACCAGGTGGATGCCATCATCCGCAATGCCACCCGTTTAAAGGAGATCATCGAAAGCCTGACCAGCGTCAATAATCATCAGTCTGGCGGTGCGCTTGTCCGTTCGCGCAGGGTATCCGTGGCGCGGATCATCGAGGATGTGATCGTTTCTTTTAATCAAATGGCTGGCAATAAGAACATCAAGATTCGTAACGAAACGGAACATGGTCAGTCCATTTGGGTGGATATTGACTCAGGCAAGATCGCGATCGTTTTAAGTAACCTTCTCAAAAATGCGATCACCTTTACCAACGAAGGCGGCGAGATCATCCTGCGAGGTGAGCAGTACCCCGATTACGTAAAAGTTTCCGTCTCGGATAATGGTATCGGCATCCCCGCTTCAGACCTGCCCCGCATCTTTGACCGTTTCTACCAGGTTGAATCTCACCTGACACGTCGTCATGGCGGCATGGGGTTGGGGCTTTCTGTTGCCAAGGTCATGGTGGAAATGCACGGCGGGCGCATTTGGGTGGAAAGCAAGGAAGGCAAAGGTAGTACGTTCTCCTTCCTCCTGCCGGTCCGCACACCCGAGCCGGAGCCGTCGAAATCCCCCTTCACAACCTAGATGTCGATCCCGTCAATTTGTTGACGGGATTTTTATTTCTTTGATAAACTCACGCCCATGCAAAATCTCAACACACAGTTCGATCTCATCCGCCAATCGGCCACCGTTGCCATGGCAGATCGCATTCTTTCCCTCAAAGCCAGCGGCCACAAGATCGTCGGCCTGCAGGTGGGTGACCCGGACTTTGGCACGCATCCTGCCATTGCCGAGTCCGCTTTCAAAGCCATGCAGGAAGGGCATACGCATTATGGCCCATCGGTTGGCACATTGGAACTACGCAAGGCCATTGCTGCCAAACTCAAACGCGATGAAGGCGTGGAATATGACCCAGCCACGGAAATCCTCGTCACGCATGGCGGCATCCATGCCTATTACACCGCCACGCAGTCCATTTTAAATCCTGGCGATGATGTGTTGATCCCCGACCCCTCGTGGGCGACTCATTCCAATATGGCGATCATGCTGCGCGGGAATGTGATTCGCGTCCCGGCCCCCGCCGAAAATGGATTCCTCCCTCAATTCGACTCGTGGCTGAAGGCGTTGACCGGGAGAACCAGGGTCATTGTCTTGAACTATCCCTCCAACCCGACCGGCGCATTTCCTTCAAGAGAGTATTTGCAAAATCTACAAGACTTTGCAAAGCAACATAATCTCTGGATCGTCAGCGATGAAGTATATGGGAGTTTGTATTACGAAGGACAGCCGACCTGTGCCGCGGCTTTCGATGGCGCCAAAGAACGGACTTTGCTTGTTAATAGCCTTTCCAAATCTTACGCGATGACCGGCTGGAGGGTTGGTTTTCTTGCCGCACCGGCGCGAGTCATTCAAAACGCTTTGAAGGCCGGACAGAATTCCATTACTTGTGTAGCGCCTTTCATTCAAAAGGCTGCGGCTTTTGCACTGAGCGACCCCGCCATGCAGGAAGTCACCGCTGAGATGCGCGCAGGGTATGCCCGCCGTCGCGATCTGGTCATCCGCCTCTCACATGAACTCGAGAGTGACCGGGTGCGTATTATCCCTCCGCAAGGCGCTTTCTATTTCTTCCTTGACCTGCGCTCTTTGAACATGTCCTCTGTGGATATGTGCGAAAAGATCCTGGAAGAGGAAGGCGTGGGCCTCGTTCCCGGTTCTGCGTTTGGCGAGCAGGGCGAGGGCTTCATCCGCATGACCATTGCCGCTTCTGATGCGGATGTGGAAGCAGGCTTTCGGAAGATCGTGAAGTGGGCGGAGAGACAGTAAACAGTTACCAGAAACAGAGGCGGGATCTTCCCGCCTAATGGAGTCATGATGAGAGTATCCTTTCAGGGCGAACCCGGTGCATATAGTGAACAGGCGGTCTTTAACTATTTTGGCAAAGAGGTTGAAACGATCCCGTGTGAGTCGTTCGATGTAATGTTTGACTCGGTCGTCTCTGGCAAAAGTGATGCAGCGTTGGCGCCCATCGAAAACTCGTTGGCAGGCAGTATTCACCAAAATTACGACCTCCTATTGCGGCATGACCTGCATATTGTGGGGGAGTATTTTCTGCGCGTGCGGCATTGCCTGATTGCCAACCCTGGTGTGAAGAAGGAAGATATCAAGAAAGCCATCAGCCATCCGCAGGCGTTGGGTCAATGCGTGGCGTATCTGAGAGACAGGGGTATTAAACCTGAAACTGTGTACGATACGGCTGGAAGCGTGAAAATGCTCAAGGCCTCCGGAGCCATGGATACAGCCGCCATTGCTTCGCGTCGTGCGGCGGAATTGTATGGCATGCAAATTTTGGAAGAAGGCATTGAGGATAATCAGGAAAACTTCACGCGTTTTCTCGCTGTCCAACGAGATTCAGTTACCCCGGAGGAAGATGCGAAGACTTCCGTCGTATTCACGCTGAAAAATGTTCCCGGTTCGTTGTTCAAAGCCATGTCCGTTTTTGCGCTTCGGGATATTGACCTGACCAAGATCGAGTCTCGTCCGTTGCAGGGCAAGCCGTGGGAGTATCTTTTTTATATCGACTTTGTCGGTTCGACCCAACATGAGACAGTACGGCGTGCGCTCGACCATCTGGGTGAATATGCCAATACTCTGCGTGTATTGGGCTCGTACCCAAGATTTAAGGGCTAGGTCGGATGAAGTGTGGGGGGATGGAAAAAGACAGGATCAGCGATTTTTTATCTTGACAAACAAGAAAATATGTTCTAAAATCGTATTATGATATGTAACAAAACGGTTACCCAAAAGGACCTATGAGAAGAGACGTATTTCAAGCCATTGCAGACCCCAACCGCCGCGCCATTCTATCCCTGTTGGCGCAGCAGAGACTCACACTGAACGGTGTGGCCGAGAACTTTCGCATCAGCCGCCCGGCGGTTTCGCGTCATATCAAGATATTGAAGGAATGTGGGTTGGTGGTGGTCATTCCGCAGGGACGGGAACGTTTTGTGGAGGCGCGTTTCGATAAATTGGAGGAGGTCACCCGCTGGGTGGAGCAGTACCGCCAGTTGTGGGAAGAGAAATTCAACCGCCTTGATACTTTATTGGAAGAACTGAAAAAGGAGAAGAACAATGCCCTCAAAAAATAAGACGACCGTTAAAGTGGAGCCTGGCAAACAGGAACTGTACATCATCCGTGAGTTTGATGTGCCGCGCGACCTGGTGTTCCGCGCTCACACCGACCCGGATTTATACGTCAAGTGGATCGGTCCGCACGGGTATGAGATGCTTCTAAGAGAGTTTCAGCCGGTGAATGGTGGCAAGTGGAGTTTCACCCACAAGGACTCCCAGGGCAATGAGTTTGGTTTTCACGGCTGCTTCCATGAAATTTCGCTTGAGCGTTTGACGCAGACCTTTGAGTTTGAGGGTTACCCGGGTCACGTCTCTTTAGAGACGGCGACCCTGGAAGAATTGCCTGGCAATCGCACCCGTGTGACGATCCATTCGGTCTATCAGTCTGTTGCGGATCGTGATGGCATGGTGCAAAGTGGAATGGAAAAAGGCGTTCGTGAAGGGTATGAACGGCTGGACGATATTTTGACAGGAATAAATAAGTGAACCAATATCTTGTCTTGTTGCGCGGAATCAATGTTGGCGGCAAGAACATCATCAAGATGGCGGATTTGAAAGCCAGTTTTGAAGAGATGGGCTTTTCGAATGTGATCACCTACATTCAAAGCGGAAATGTCCTAGTTCAGTCTGTAGATAAGGATAAGGCTGCGTTGACGACCAAAATCGAAAAGGGACTTTCGAAGCGGTTCAATTTTGCGGCGAAGGTTGTGATGATTTCGCAAAAAGAACTCACTGCCATTATCCGTGATGCGCCGAATGAGTTTGGCAAGGAAGTGAAGAAGTTTCGATACGATGTCATTTTCTTGAAAGAGCCGCTTACGCCCAAAGAAGCGATGCAAAGTGTAAAGGTCCGCGAAGGGGTGGATGCGGCTCATGCAGGCAAACAGGCGCTTTATTTTTCACGGCTCATCAGCCGGGCATCGCAAAGTTATCTCACTAAAATTATTGGCATGCCGGTCTATCAGAATATGACCATCCGCAATTGGAATACGACCTCAAAATTATTGGCGCTCATGGAAGGACAAAATGGCGAAGACTCATTTTCAATCCATTGATGAATATATTGCAGCATGCCCGCCTGATTCACAAGCCTACCTCAAACAGATCCGAAAGTTGATCCGTGCTCTGGTGCCTGATGCAAAGGAAAGGATCAGTTATCAGATAGCGGCGTTCGAGCGGAACGGCAAGAACTTGATCCATTTTGCGGGGTGGAAAAAGCATGTGTCGCTGTACCCGGTTCCGGCGGGGAGTGAGGCGTTCGAGCGTCAAATCGCAAAGTATGTGGATGGCAGGGGAACGGTCAAGTTTGCGCTGGATGAACCGCTTCCTATTAAGTTAATTGAAAGAGTCGTCAAATTGCATTTAAAGGCAAATAAAAAGAAAACCCAAGGAGATCGAGATGAATAAGATTGTTCCGTGTTTATGGTTTGATATGCAGTGTGAAGAGGCGATGAACTATTATGTTGATACGTTTAACGGTGCGCCTTATAAAAAAGAGGAATCCCGGATCGTTAGCATTAATCGCTACGAAAAGGGCATGGAAGCGCCCGGCGCAGAACAGATGGAAGGCAAGGTCATTACGGGAATCTTTGAGTTGGCAGGTCAACGCTATATGGCGCTCGATGGGGGACCGGTTTTTAATTTCACCGAAGCGATTTCGTTCTATGTGGAATGTGCAGACCAGAAAGAAGTGGATTATTTCTGGGAAAGGCTATCTGCCGTGCCTGAATCTGAGCAATGCGGTTGGGTGAAAGATAAGTTCGGTTTGTCCTGGCAGATCATTCCCAAACAATTGGGTGAGTTGATCGGCACGCCTGACCCGGTTAAGTCTAAACGGGTGGTCAATGCCATGCTCAAGATGAAGAAGATCGTCGTTGCAGATCTGCAAAAGGCGCATGACGAAGAGTGATGGAATCTATTTCTGAACCTTCCCGCGTTCATCGTCCCATAGCTTGGCGAATCGTTCAAACACATCGGCAATAATTTCGAGATCGCTCTCAGAGTACGTTGACATTAACTCATCTTGTGCTTTTCGCGCCGACTCGAACCACGATGACATCTTTGCGCTGCTTGAGGTTTCAGGAGCAATCAAAGTCCCGCGGCGGTCATTGGGGTTGGGTCGGCGTTCGATCAGACCAGACTTTTCAAGACGGTCGAGCATGGCGGTGGTTGCGCCAGAGGTGAGCCCGGTATGCCGGGCAATCTCTGTGGGCGTGGCAGTGCCTTTTTGAGTTAGTAGCCTCAGGCATTCCATATCGGTAGCGTTGAGCCCAGCCCATTCGCTCATGGCGTTGCGGAAGTGGGTCAGGTTCACCCCGTAATCTCTCACTGCCATCAATGCGCGTATTTTTAGATCTTCTTTTTTGGAGTTCGCCATTGAGATACCCTTGACATTATCTTTATAATAAAGTATCTTTATTATATAACTAAATTTGACTTGACGCAAGGTATCCAAAAGACTTACAGATAAGGAGATTTCCATGAGCCCAGTGAAAAAGACAGCACAAAAAGTTGAAGGTTTTACAGCCGATGAAAAAGCCGCGATGAAAGCGCGTGCGCAGGAATTGAAGTTGGAAGCAAAGGCAAG
>Ga0268298_10004012_pt1 | contig 14594 bp, 15 predicted proteins | sample WWTPWeurt_MetaG_FD_194462 | JGI IMG/M metagenome (GOLD analysis project Ga0268298, IMG submission 194462) | Activated sludge microbial communities from WWTP in Nijmegen, Gelderland, Netherland - WWTP Weurt | ecosystem: Engineered > WWTP > Aerobic digester > Activated sludge | place... | reverse complement strand
GGTTCATGTTCACCTTTACACCTTTCTGAGTTGGACTTGGGGGATACAGAACTTATCGAAAAGATAGTATCACCTCTAAAAACCCGAGTCAAGAAGCGGAGAAGAATTGTCATAATTAGCGGTGTTAGAATCCACCCATGCATGATCTAACCGGCAAGACCATCCTCATCACCGGAGCCGCCCGCCGCCTGGGGCGTTTGTTCGCTCTTGCCTGTGGACGCGCTGGCGCTGACCTCATCCTCCATCACGGACATTCGCCCGCCGAAGCCGAATCCCTCAAAGATGAACTCGCCTCTCTCGGACGCCGCGCCTGGGTCCTCGCTGCGGACTTTTCTCACCCTGAAAGCGCATCGCAATTAATCGAACGCGCTAATGAACTCAGTCCGCTATATGGCTTGGTCAACAGCGCATCCATCTTCGAGCCGTTATCCATGCACGAAACATCACTCGACGATTGGAACAACCATCTCAACGTCAATCTCACTGCGCCGTTTTTGCTGAGCCAGGCCTTTGCAAAATCTAACGCTCATGCCGCCGTCCACGGCGGCGATGTAAAGGGTCGCATCGTTAACATCCTCGACTGGCGTGCCCTGCACCCCGGCGCGGACCACTTCCCCTACACCGTCACCAAATCTGCGCTAGCAGCGATGACCAAATCACTAGCCATCGCGCTTGCACCGAACATCACTGTAAATGGATTAGCGTTGGGCGCCATCCTGCCACCCGCAGATAACCCGTCTGCGAGTGAAAAGATCATCGAGGCGGTACCAGCCAAAAGATGGAGTGAGGCGAACGAAGTCGAAGAAGCGCTGCTGTTTTTATTGTCAGGTCCCGCTTATATCACCGGCGAGATTTTGCATGTGGATGGCGGCAGGCATTTGGTGTAATTACCATTCCGTCATTGCGAGGAGCGCTCTTGTTCTTCGCGACGAAGCAATCTCGCATACAGTGTCATGAGATTGCTTCGGGCGAAAGTGCATCGCCCTCGCAATGACGATGAATTAGATTAGGAGCCCTCATGGACAAAGTATTTATCAAAGACCTGCTCGTGCGTGGCATTATCGGTATCCGCGAGTGGGAGCGTGAGAAAGAGCAGGATATTCTCATCAACGTGACGGTCTATACCGACACGATTCGCGCCGCTGAGTCTGACGATATCAACGACTGCGTGGATTACAGCGCGCTGGCGAAAAAGGTTCAACACCATGCTGAAACTGTTCAGCGACTTACGGTTGAAGCGCTGGCAAATGACCTGGCGAAGATCTGCCTTGAGACACCCTTGGTGCGTAAGGTGGTTGTCCGCGTGGAGAAACCGGGCGCAGTACGTTTTGCCAAGTCCGTGGGAGTAGAGATTGAGCGCAAACGAGATGAGTGACCTGCACCACGTCTATCTCGATCTTGGCTCGAACCTTGAGCCAGAAAAGAATATTCCGCTCGCTATTGAGTTGTTGCAAAATGTGGGTGAGGTTACAGCCGTCTCTTCAGTGTGGGAGACAGAGTCGGTGGGCTATGCTGGACCCAATTTTTTAAATGTCTGTGTCCTGCTGCGGACATCTCTGGATGCAGAACAAGTCAAGCATGAAATCAATCGTCCCATCGAAGCACAGATGGGGCGTGTACGCGGCGAGGATAAATATGTTCCGCGCCCAATTGATATTGATATTGTTTTATTCGATGAAACGCCGCACAACGTCCAAACTTGGAATCAAGCATTTGTCATCGTGCCATTGGCAGAACTTGTGCCCGAGTTCGAGCACCCAGTACTAAACGAAAAACTAACCAACCTTTCTGATCTCTTAAAGAAACAAGTGTGGATGCAAAAAAAAGCTCTTAAAATATAAAGAGGCTCTAGACATGCATAGAATGACCCTCATTTATTTTGTTTTATTATTTGTTGGTGTTGCGTTCCTGGGTTTCGGATACCGTTTTAAGATTATGGGATTTATGATTTCAGGAATACTCTGGCTGCTTGTTGTCCCTTTCTCAGTTAAATCTACAGTTCACCCTTACGTAGTGAAATGGGGATTAATATCAACATTTATCGGGAGTGTAGCAGGAGCAGGGTTTGGAATATATTTTGGAAAAGATGTTACACCAATCATTGGATTGATTGGCGGAGGTATGATAGGCGGTATTGGATCGTTCTTGCTGCAAGGAATCTTATTTGACTCAATACTGCATTTAGTATTCGATGCTATTTTTCCAAAAATTTCGAATGCTGTTTTATATACGGTGTTCATTCTAGGATTTATATGGGGAGTAGTTAGCCTCAAGGAATTAGTGCCTAAATATTTTGAAGAAATAGGTGGGGGAATCCTAATAGGCGGAACACTAGGTGCTTTTGTTAGTATCCTTTTAGCTCTAGAAATTATTAAAAGAGAAAAAGAGTATTTAAATCCGTAGCGGTTCAGCGCCACGGTTGAGATGGTCCAAAAATTCCTGACGGGTATTGATGCTCTTGCGGAACGAGCCAAGCATGGCTGATGTGGTCATGCGGGCATCATGTTTTTTTACACCGCGCATCATCGCGCAAAGGTGTAGCCCTTCAACCACAACAGCCACACCCTGAGGCTTTAGTAACTGATGAATGAAGTCCGCGATCTGACGGGTCATGCGTTCTTGCACTTGTAAACGGCGGGCGAACATATCCACAATGCGGGGAATTTTTGATAGACCGATCACCTGTCCATTTGGGATGTAGGCAACGTGCGCGCGTCCCATGAAAGGCAGCATATGATGTTCACACAAGCTGAAGTATTCGATGTCGCGCACGATCACCATGTCATCATAGGTTACGTTGAAGATCGCGCCGTTGACGAGTTTATCCACATCGGTGCGATAGCCGCTGAGCAACTCAGGATACATGCGAGCGACGCGCTTGGGCGTGTTCTGCAACCCCTCACGGTCTGGGTTCTCTCCAAAAGCGGTCAATATCGCACGAATCGACTCTTCGATCGTTGCTGTGTTTATTTCTTCGTTAAAGGTTGGGCGTTCATCAAAATCTTCGTTGGCTTCGGGGTCTATCATCGCATCTCCAGTAATGATTGGTTTTGTCGATTGTATCTGATTTATTATAGGTACAGGAGTATGGTGTCCATTCGTGGAACAAGACCGCGTGCATGACACAAGGAAGGTAAAATATATTTATGACTAACGAACTTTATTCAAAAAGTACTTTCTTTGGCACATGGCTTGGCGCCGTTCTAGGTGTCATTCTTGGGGCTGGGTCGGGTGCTATTAGCGGCACAGGGAATGGCATTCTAACGGCTGCCATCATGGGACTCGTAACCGGGGCGATCAATGGCGCTCTAACCGGGGCGCTCGTTGTCCGCACTGCCGGGACGACTGGCGGTGTGAGCACAGGCGCATATACGGGCATGGCCTTTGGCGCTTTCCTTGGGTTGGTCTTTGGCATCCTGCTGCCTGAATCCTTTCGGCAGGGTGTGCTGGCATTGGATGTGCTCATTTTAAACGTCATCTTCTCTGGCCGGTTCGAGGCGGCGATCCTGTTCAGTTTCCTATTTTCGGTTCTTGCCACAGCGGTTGGCGCCTGGGTGGGTGGACGAAATCTAAGGAAGCGCAACTTAGCGTGATCGAATCTTTGCTCCAATATTGTTCCTCAGCAGTTCAAACAAAAACATCCCTGTTCAATTGAACAGGGATGTCCTTTATCTCAAATGTTGCTTATGGTAACGGCAGGTTGAAAGACTTCTGCAGGAAAGCGGCCATCTGATCGCGGGTTACTGCCGTAGTAGGGCAGTATGCACCGCTGCCACAACCACCGGTAATGCTTTCGGCTGCCAATTGGGTAATCCACGCTGCTGCCCAGTAATTAGCAGGTACATCGCTGAACCCAGTATCACTAACAGAAGGCGGTGTATAGGTTGAACCATATTTCGCTTTGAGCAGGAAAACCGCCATCTGATCGCGAGTTACAGTACTATCGGGGCAAAAGTTCCCATTACCACATCCTCCGGTGATACCTTCAGCCGCCAGCTGTTTGATCCAAATCGCCGCCCAGTAATCAGCAGGAACATCTTTGAACCCCGTGCCAGCCCCCACTGCAGGTGGTGAATAAGAAGACCCGTGAATGCCGCGCAAAAGGAAGATCGCCATCTGAGCGCGGGTCACCGTACTGTTTGGGCAATAGGAAAGCGGAGAAGTGACACAACCTCCCGTGATCCCGGCATTATATATACTTTCAATATACTGCCAGGCCCAATGGCTTTGCGGAACGTCGATAAAAGTATTACCAGTATTGCCTGTATCACCATTCCATTCAGTGCCAATCACATTATTAGAGAGGGTCACACCACTTTTATTGCGAATCCAGGGTTCATTGTGGTAGGTGTTTCCAGTAATCGAAATATTAGAGTTCTTTTTATTATCAAGCGACAGACCTTTAGATTGGCTTGATGGCACAAAATTATTACTAAAGGTCACATTTGTCAGAGTACCACCCACCTGGCTTGAAAAGGCCATGATCCCAGCATGGCAATTTTCAACCTTATTCCCTGAGATCAACACATCTCTTAATTGAGCAACTCCGCCAGAGTAAGACTCTTCACCAAGCGCTATCCCAATAGTGTCGTTATTGGTCATGTCGGTACAATAGGAATAATTATTCAGAACCTGAGCCGAATAGGTATTGTCAATATAGATGTTCACATTGTGATTATCGTAAATGGTGTTATTCTCGATCAATACATTATTACTCAGTGTGGCAGCAATACCTTCCCCACAGGTCTCAAACACCGTATTCCCACGAAAGACCACATTTGAAGAACCCTTCTCGGCTTTAAGGCCGGATCCCCAATGTGTGTTATAGCAGGTAATTTTCCCGTTCGACAGGCTGCCATTTTCCAGAACCGAGTGATAAACAATATTGTTTTCGACAGTTATATATTTGCCTAATACCAATACGGAGTGGGAACGTGTCCCGGTGACGGTGAAGCCACGAACAACAACATTTTGCACATTCGCCGAGATCACGATCCCGTTTAGTTCTGTAGTATCAATGACCGCATTTTGACCTTCGACCGTCAAATCGCTTTTCGAGATGGTAAGTTTTTGGGTATATGTCCCGGGCAAAACAATAATCGTTGAACCAGCCGAAGCCACATTCATAACCTTGGTGAATGTCTTGCATGGGGCTGATTGAGTACATGTCCCTGAGTCACTGCCGCCTGTGCTGACATAATATGTGTTGGAAGCCTGCAGAGGGGAAGCCGATGGCGAGGCAGAGGCGCTTTGAAAACTCAATAGAGTCATGGCTAACACTGCCAGCCCGCTCATGAATTGGTAAGCTATCTTTCTCATGGTTTCTCCTGTTTTCTGGATGCATCTTTTTTATAGAACATCGGAAAATTCATTTGCATCCTCCCACATAGGATAACAAATCGTCTTTTTATAGAAGGGCGTGCAGCTAGTACCATGGTCCTAGTTTCATCTCCATTTCTGTAAGCCTTTCATTTTTGGAACGAAAAGAATCGTCTCAAAAACAAATCCTTTCTTGTATGCAAACAAAATTTTTTTATTTCATTTAGTGTTTAAAAATATATTTTTAAAAGTATTTCAGACAGCAGATAAATAAAAAATACGGTAAGATGTGAGCCAATAACTGTGGTGCTCAACATGCTTGAATTTTCTAAAACACGCTTTGCATTTCTTGATATTGAGACAACCGGCCTCTCCCCCTGGTTTGGGGATCGCGTTTGTCAGGTGGCAGTGATCATCACTGAAGGCAAACGCATCAAACGGACCCTTGACCTGCTCATCAACCCCGAGCGTGACCTTTCGCCGTCAGCGCTTCGAGTTAATGGCCTGGTTGATTCAAGCCTGGCCGGGAAACCAACCTTTACCGATGTTGCAGACCAGATCGATGAAGCCCTAAAGGACGCAGTGGTTGTTTGTCATAACGCCAAATTCGACATTCAATTTTTAGACAACGAATATCGTAAGCTTAATCGCACCATCGAGTTCCCAAATCTCATTGATACTCTTCTACTTGCGCGCGATTATTACGAGCTGCCCTCTTACAGCTTGAATCATCTTTCGCAAGATTTTCAGATCTCTGCCAACATTCAAGGGTCACGCGCACTGGCAGATGCCATCACCATGAAGAATCTGTTCTTTGCAATGGCCGAATCGTTGAAGACTATCAACAAATCTCTTGATGATCTGATCGGAATTTATAATTCCCCAGCCTGGCCACAGGAAGGCATTTACCTGCCCACCGAGTTAAGCGAGGCCATTCACAGCGGAAAACGTCTGTTCATTCAATACATGGACAAGGACGGCGAAACTTCCGAACGTTGGATATCCCCGAAAGAGGTAATTGGCCTTTCCGACTACCTCTACCTCCAAGCCTTCTGTCATACCCGCAACGCAGATAGAACGTTTCGGTTGGATAGAATCTTGAAGGTAGAAGTGGAAACAGTGAAATAAGACCTAGCGGCAGGGTAACCCTGCCGATTTTTTATCCACGCATATCTTTTGAGATCTGAGTCAGCGCGTTCTTGAAAACTTCATAGGGTTGCGCGCCAACAATGGCATATTTATTGTTAATGACGTAGGTCGGCACACCGGTTACACCGATCTGCTGCGCCCATTGAACCTGAGATGCAACATCCGCCGTGTACTTTCCAGCTTCCACAACTTGCTGCATATCGACTGCATCAAGCCCAGCCTCTTCTGCGGCAGAGCGAAGCACATTCCATGCGGAGGGATCTGCACCTTCGGCATAGACTTTCCTGAACACGATATGATGAAATTCATTCGCCTTGCCATGTTCACGGGCATATTCCGTGGCCTCATGCGCAAGACGTGTATTATATAATCGTTCAGTGGATCTAAAATCCATGCCATACATCTCTGCGATCATCTTCAGGCGTTCTTCCGAGCCGTTGGCGCGTGCCTGTTTGATGTAATCTGGCAGATCCTTGCCTTCAGGTGGGGTATCCGGCCTAAGATAATACGGTCGCCATTCTACCTCAATTTTGTATTCTTGTTCAAGTTTTTCGACCACACCCTGGCCGACATAACACCATGGTCATATATAATCGGAGAAGATGGTTAGTTTGAAATCCATTGGTTGTCCTTTATGTTTTGGAGTACGAATGTCTGACAGTCAATGGAACGAGCTTCTTACGTGGAACTAATCGTAGTAATACTGGGAACAGGGATATTCATCGCCGTTTGGTGAGACTGCCTTATAGGGATATTCTGAAGCATCAATGGCAAAGGCGTCGATCTTGTCTTTGGCAGAAGATAAAGCTTTTTCTGCCTGCATACGGGCGAGGTGGAAGGATTGCCATGCGTCATCAGGGTCGGTACGGCTGTAGCGGATACAGGCCAGGGCGGCGGTAACTTTTTCATGGACAGAATCAGGCAGGGTCGGAGTCTGAAGCGCATTGACGAGTGGAGGAATGGCATCGTCGGAGAGTTCAACAAAGTATTGAGAGTCCAAATCCTCCACGGCGCTCCCGTTCAACTCGCGTTTAATATTTTGATTCACGATAAAGGCATCTACATTTAGGATGGGCAGGGAGATGGCAAACCCAAAGGAAGCGATGAGCATGGCAAAGGCAAACATGCGTTCTTTGCGGAGTATTTCAAGGACAATGGTGGCAATAAGAAGAAGGCCGATCCAGATCAGGAAGACATGGGTGTAAGTGCGCAGGCGTGAGAAACCATAGGCTGCCTCATAAAGATTAAGGCGTTGATAAGCGGAAACCAGAATTACGAGTAATAGAACGACCAATGTTACGCCCAAGCCGGAATAAATTTTTCGTTGGGTTTCGCTTTCGCGTTTTGTAACCGCACTAAGGCTGAGCAGCAGCATCAGGGAAAAGAAGGCAACTGCCACCAATTCTCCAAAGCCGCGGCGGGCATATTCGGCATAGGTGTAATCTTCCACATTGATGTTGGTCGTGCCGCCGAAAAAATATTGGAATTGGATGACGACAAAGGCTGTAAACAGAATAACTACACTGCCCAAAACGATGGTGGATTCGATGAAACCGAGGAAGGGTGGGATAACCGGTTTATCTTCACCTACCAGCTTTTCGTCCTTTGATTGAGCCGCAGCATGAAGATAAATGCCTGCCAGGGCATAGCCAATGACGAGAATATAGATCATGCGGAAGATATATTCAGGCAGATTCTCCAGCTTGAAGACGGAGATGAAATCATCCAGACGCTGATTAAAGACAACATCGGCAGAGGCAAACAGAGAAGCAAAGATCGCAACGATCGGCAGGGCAATGACCAGCCCACGCAGGATGGGCATGAAGTTATATTTTGAGGGCTGAACCCCTGCTTCTGCCTGGGTTTTGCGCGCCTCGGCCGTGAAGGTGATGGGGCGAATCAACAGGCTGCCCAAAAGGGCAAACGCCCGGTTGAAGTAATCGGTAAGGGAATATTGCATCCAACGCCCGCCAAGGTAGGTGACTGTGAAAATGGTCAGTACGAACATGGTGAACGTGTAGGAAAGGAAGGTTGTCATTGCTTCAGCGCGGATGAAGGTGACGACGGCGAAAAAACCGAAGAGCGGCAACAGCAGAAGAGTATTGCGATGTGGACGATGGTCATTGGAAAGAAGCAGGTAGAACCCCGCGATTAAACATGCCGTCCAAAAAATGGCAAAGTTGACACCCGGGGTATGTTTCCAAAAAAGAAAATCGAACAGCCAGCCGAGGATAAGAACAATGCTCCAGAGTTTATTGGGATTGTTTTTCATGGTCACTCCTGAATAGATTCGGCCTCACAGTGTGAGGAATGGGCCGAGGATAGCCCCGAAGGGCTTGCGGAGACTCTCAAAAGGTATCAGAAATTGGAAATTTATAACAGGTGTTTCAAGGGCCAGAATCGCAGAAAACCCAAAATTACAAATCGATGAGAATCGAAAATCGGCCTATTGACATCCGATTTAATTTGTGACATACTTTCAGCATTGTTCAGGGGGCACACAAATTGAACCGCCATCCTTATGAAAGGAGGAGGTGATGTCTAACATGGATAGTAGTAACAAACCCAGCGCTGTGGCATCCCTCCTCAAGTAAGTCAAGGAAGCCACAGCGCCCCACGATTGCCACCCGCAAGGGTGGCAGTCTGGTTTAAAAGCAAAAGACCTTCCCCGTAACGGGAAGGTCTTTTTACAGGTATTAGTATTTTCCTACAGAAGAGTCGACCTGCAGTGCATAGGCATCGATTCCCCCATGCACATTGAAAACATTTTTATAGTCGAAGCGCATCAACCAGGTGGTCACCTGCATGCTGCGATTGCCATGATGACAAAGAACATAAACGGGCATTTCCTGCGCTGTGACTGAATCTGGCAGCGCATCAGTTCCTTCGTCTGCCAACCGGCTCAGGGGCAGAACCTCAAGCCTGCTGTCTTCGATCCTGGCATAGCTAAACTCTGGCAATTCGCGCACATCCAACAAAACAAATTTCTCTTTGGACTTAAGCTTTTCAGCAAGTTCATTCACTGTAATTTCAGGGATCATAGACACCTTCTTTCAATTGCAACGTCTTATTTCTTCAGTGCTGGGATGTAGAATTTTTCTACGTATTCCTTGACCATGCGGCGGGTGGAAAATTGTGGGATGACGGTCTTCATCGACTCTTTCATGAAAGCGATCCATTCCTCGGACATCAAATCGCGCGGGTCGCGGTTGTAATACTTGGCGATGATCTGATGTTCGAGTGTGCTGTACAGATTTTCAGCATCGGCGGCGTCCTGCTCTTCATTCGAAGAATATTTGGTCTCGTCGCCAATCTTCCATCCATTTTTGCCGTTATAGGCCTCACACCACCAGCCATCCATGACGGAGAAGTTGGGCACGCCGTTGATGGCGGCTTTCATTCCGCTGGTGCCGCTGGCTTCGTAGGGCCGGCGCGGAGTATTCATCCATACATCGACACCCTGAACAAGGTAACGGGCAAGATTCATTTCGTAATCTTCCACAAAGACGATGCGGCCGCCTGTCTCAGCTTTTTTGACGGTGCGATACACCTGTTGAATCAGTCTCTTACCGGGATCGTCGGCGGGATGGGCTTTGCCTGCAAAAATGATCTGCACCGGCATGTTCGGGCGGTTGATCAGTTCAAGCAAACGTTCCACATCCGAAAGGACGAGGCTGGCGCGTTTATAAGTGGCAAAACGACGGGCAAAGCCAATGGTCAGTGCGTAGGGGTTGATAAGTACGCCTGAGGCCACCACCTGCACCGGGTGGAAACCGCCGTGTGTCCAGCGGTCACGAACACGTTCCTTGAGGTAGAAAGCCAGTTTGCGTTTAAGATGCAGGTGAACCGCCCAAAGTTCCTTATCCGGAATCTGATCGATCTTTTCCAGAAGGGTATGATCGTCGAGGTTGTCGTACCAGTCCGCGCCGAGGTATTTTTCGAGCAGGTTATTCATACGGCGGGCCATCCAGTTGCGGGTATGAACGCCGTTGGTCACGTGTTGAATGGGCACATCTTTCACGGTGCTGCTCGGCCAGAGGAACTTCCACATATCGCGGGAGACTTCGCCATGAAGTTCTGAAACGCCATTCGAGCCGCCGGAAAGTTTGAGAGCCAGAACCGGCATGGAGTACATATCACCCTGCGGGTGATGATGCTTGGCAACATCGATGAATTCTTCGCGGGTAAGGCCCAACCCACTCCAATAGGTGGCAAGATATTTATCGATCAGGTAGAGTGGGAATTCGTCATTGCCAGCCGGAACGGGAGTATGGGTGGTAAAGATATTCTGCCCACGGGTTTGATCGGCGGCATCGCTAAAGGGTACTCCATCTTCAACGAGTTCACGAATCCGCTCCAGGGTCAGGAAAGAGGCGTGGCCTTCATTCATGTGCCAGACGGCAGGCTCGTATCCCAGGGTGCGAATCGCACGGGCGCCGCCAATTCCCAAAAGCACTTCCTGCATAATGCGGCGGTCAAGGTCTGACCAGTAGAGGCGGGCAGTTAGCAGGCGGTCATATTCATTATTGACTTCGAGGTTCGAGTCGAGCAGGTAAAGCGGCACACGGCCCACCCGCACTTCCCAAATTTGGGCGGTCAATTTCCTATCGGGGAAATCGAAGGAAACAGTGACAGGCTGGCCATCTTTCGTAACAAGGGAGACGGGCAGATGATCGAAGGTGAGCGGGTTATTGATGGCTTCCTGCCAGCCATCTTCGGTGATGCGTTGACTAAAATAGCCCTGCGCATACATAAAGCCAATGGCTATGAACGGCAAACCAAGGTCGGAGGCTTCTTTGAGATGATCGCCGGAAAGAACGCCCAATCCACCGGAATAGATGGGCAGGGTCTCATGCAAACCATATTCCATTGAGAAGTAGGCGATCGGCTTTTTCAACTCGGCATGAGTCTTTTGTGACCAGCTTGCTTTGTTGAAGTAGGCATCGAATTTCTCAAAGATGGCATCGTATTTTTCGAGGTACTCTTTATCCTTTGCCATCTGGTTTAAGCGGGTACGGCCCACTTCATTAAGCAGACGGATGGGGTTATGCCCGAGGCGCTCCCAAAGGTCATAATCCAAATGACCAAAGAGATGAGCGGCTTCAGGGTGCCACGACCACCACAAATTGGTGGAAAGTTCGCCCAGGCGTGCAATGCGCTTGGGCAGATCGAATTTTTGAGAGGGAGAAGTTAAAAAGTTCATAGTGAGCGGATGATACCTCATTGTTTTTAGTTGAATTATTATTGTAAGGCTAATTAGTTTATTGGTCAAACTAAGTCCAATCGGATTCTAAAAAATTCCGCCTCCAACCCGACCTGAAACCTGTCCAGACCTATTTGGCCTTTGCCCCACTCTAAAAATCAGCGTGGCTGCCCACGCAACTGGAACTTAAGTGAATCGACCACAAGTTGTATAGACTCTGGAACGGGCTGGGCAGACTCAACGCCATGAAAAACGACTGTCAACACAAAGGGACCATTATATGTTTCCAGCGTAGGCCAAGCCTGGGTCAACAGCACTCCGGCCCGACCAAGGACCGAGGCGCGATACTCATGATAGTTTACAAGCTGGGCTGCCTGTTCCCTCGTACACACAGCGACGGCCTGGTCTGGTGAAATTCGGTTAAAGGTGGAGTGCTTCATCGGGGTATATTAACGTATTCAGCACAGTGTTGCCAACCTGTTCTGAAAGGGTACGGAAAAGACGGATTTTACTGAATTTCTCGGGTATACCCTTTTAAAGATCCGTGTTTGACCGTTCCTTCCGTGTTCACAGGTCTTCTATCCATTATTCACGTAAGGTTAATGGGCTGTCCAAAAGCCGTATGGAACCGGGCAGCCCATTGGATGTAGGTGTTCCAGGTTCTGCTTCTTAAATTTACGAGTTAAACTCCCGAAAATACAGCCTGACCTTGGCTGCAATCTGGCGATCGGTCATCTTATCGGCGGTCTCAACAGCAGAGATCAGCGGAAGTGATTTCCTACGCGCAAGGCATTTTTTCAACTCAGACTTTGCCTGACCTGGCCCAAAGATCAGCACAGAGTCTGCGTTACGCAAAAGGGTGCTGATCTTCTGATAATATTTGTTGAGATATCCTTCAAATTGTTTATCCAACTGGTCATCCCCCTTTTGATATTGGGCGCTGTACGGCGTGCGAGGGTGGGTTGCGCCACGAAAACTGGTGCGGTCCACCCCTGATTCAAGAATCTGCATCATTTCGCCGTCTTTGCTAATGGTCAGGATCACCGCCCTTTTATGGTCGATCCAAAGGCCGATCTGTTTACCGCTCATCGATCATCCTTTCTCCATCCGGCAAATTCAGTATACGCTTTTTTCAAAGCAGATTCAAATGGATGTCGAAACAAGGCGGGGCAGGCTTAAGAACCGAAACGGGTTTGGGGATTCAGAAAGAGATAGTAGATCGCAACTGCAGCGCTATAAACCAATACTGCAATATAAATGATCAGGTTGATATAACGGGACGGCTCAATCGTATTGAACAGAAGGATGAATGGGACGATCAGAACCAGATCATAAGCAAGAAAGCTTAACAATTGTCCCAGCGCATTGTGCCAGTGTGGGCGCTGTAAACCATAAAGAAAATAAAAGGCATCGCCTAGAAAGATGCAACCGAACACAACGGATGAATCAGGGTTTAATTCCCATGGAAAGATTGGCTGATGTACCACCAATGCGCCGCCTGCCAAAAACAGAGCAACAATAAATATCCCAAAAGAAACTCTAACGAACATGGGGGTGGGCAGGGATTCCGCAAGGGGCAGAGTGCGGCTCCAGAAAAAGGCTGCACCGCTGGCCACAGCGATGAGGGCGGATACAATTCCAAAGAGGATCATATCCGTTCGGCCTTGGGCTACCAGGTTAAAAAAATAAATGGATGTGGTTAATGCTATGACCAAAATGTTTAAGGAACCAGCCGGAAGTGCCCCCATTTCCCCGCTCCAGCCGATCCAAATGGCGGCCACGCTCACTGCAGCCAGGATCGAGCCGATGAACAAATAGGAATAACGCCCATCCTCCCAGGGCCACATAGCAAGCGCCGCTGGCACACGGAACATGAAACCAAAGGCCAGAGCAAGGATCACCACCCCGCCGAACAATGTCAGGAATCGTATAAATTTCATGAAGTCACCTATTATCTATAACCCGTAAGGAACGTTTTTGTTATGGTCATGGACGGATCCATCTATAATACAAATCTATTTGATGTAAATCTTTAATGAGAAGCCGGGGTTTTCCCACAAGGAGAATTGACATGCAGTCTGAGCACACCTCTGATGAAATACCAGCTAAAAAGAATAACAATCAAATTACCATGTTCGTCCTAGCCCTGATTTTCTCCTGCCTGGTTTGTTTTGTCCTCTTGTTCGATCCGGCGGGACTGAAATCGTTATTAACCAGTTTTGACCTGCAACTGAATGGGGTGACCGTTACAGGCGTAGTCAGCGAGGCGAGAGCCATTCCCAGTGGGAACCCAGCCTATGGGATATACAAATACGAACTGACGGTGAAATTTGAAGTAGATGGAACCACTTATAACACAGTCAGCAAGATATATTACCCGCCTCTCGACCACGATTGGGCAGGCGAGCCCATGGAGGTGATCTACAACCCTTCGGACCCAAACACAGCCATGATCAATAATTTCAATGAACGTTGGATGGCCCCAATCACAGAGGCGCTGCCAAGATAAGCTTTCGGCATCCATTTACATTTCGCTTCTGGTATAGTTCACTACTTCTATTTTATGGATTCATTATGCCGAAACATGTCATTATAGATACTGACCCTGGGATCGATGATGCTCTTGCCATCCTACTGGCGCTGGCTTCACCGGAGATCATCCTTGATGGGATTACCTGCATCCATGGTAATGCCTCCACACAGCAAACGACACGCAATGCACTGGCAATCCTGGAGCTGGCTCAGGCTGGCTATGTGCCGGTCTATAAAGGTTGTGAACTGCCGTTGGTTAAGGAAGCATTGCTCAGCCCGGAGACGCATGGCAATTCGGGTTTGGGGTATGCAGAGCTTCCAGAACCGCTGATTCAACCCCAGGCGGGGCATGGAAGCGATTATTTGATCGAACAGATCATGTCCCGGCCTG
>Ga0268298_10004011_pt1 | contig 14602 bp, 10 predicted proteins | sample WWTPWeurt_MetaG_FD_194462 | JGI IMG/M metagenome (GOLD analysis project Ga0268298, IMG submission 194462) | Activated sludge microbial communities from WWTP in Nijmegen, Gelderland, Netherland - WWTP Weurt | ecosystem: Engineered > WWTP > Aerobic digester > Activated sludge | place... | reverse complement strand
AGCGGCTGGCCATGCCCGGGTGCACCGTGCCGAGGCGGCGATTGAGGCCGCGGCCGGTGACGTAGACATCGACCGGGACGGCGTGGTTGCTCGTCACCTCGATGGCCGTGGGCACCGGGGCCGGCGTACCGGGGGCGGCACCGGCATTGCCGCCGCCACAGGCGGTGGCGAGGAACAGGCCAAGGACGAGGAGCGGGCGGACGAGCATGGGTGCCTCCGGGAAACGGGCCGTCAGCGATCCGGCGTGGGCGACCCGGCGCGCGAAGCCCGGAACGCCAGGAGCAGCATCGCCAGCCCGAAGGCGAGCAGCGCGAGCCCCCACCAGAGGTTCACGTTGATGCCGAGGGAGCGGGCGTAGATTTCGGGACCGGAGACGATCCCGAAGCCCGTGAGCAGCACGCCGAAGATCGTGAACATGAGCCCCATGGGCAGGCGCAGGTCGAGGTTCATGGCGAGGTTACCAGAAGAGGATGTTGAGGACCAGCGTGAGGCCCAGGACCACGGCACCGAGGGTGGCCGGCCGCTGGTACCAGGTCAGGCCATGGTCGGACTGGCGCGGGGTCAGGGCGTAGACCAGGCCGCGGAGCTCGTCGTCGGTCTTGAGCCGCGGGGTGGCCAGCGAGATCCCGATGGTGGCGAGGAAGCAGGCGCTCCACGCCATGATGGCGGTCCAGAAGTTCTGGGCCATCTCGCTCGGGTAGGTGTGGAGCACCGCGCCCAGGAAGCCGCCCTTGAGGCCGGCCACCGCGCCGTGCGGCAGGGTGAGCCCGTGGTGGGCGGCAGCCGCAAGGGTGCCGAGCAGCAGGCCGTAGAAGGCGCCGTGGCCGGTGGTGCGGCGCCAGAACATGCCGAGCAGGAAGGTGGCGAACAGCGGGGCGTTCACGAAGGCGAACACCAGCTGCAGCATGTCCATGATGTTGTTGAAGCGGGTGGTGGCGTAGGCCGCGCCGACGCTCAGCGCGATGCCGAAGACGGTGGCCGCGTGCCCCATCCGGAGGTAGTGCCGGTCGGTCTGGTTGGGCCGGATGTACGACTGGTAGATGTCGTAGGTCCACACGGCGTTGAAGGCGGTGACGTTGCCCGCCATCCCGGACATGAACGAGGCCATGAGGGCGGTGAGCCCGAGGCCCAGGAGCCCGGACGGCAGGTAGTGCGCCAGCAATACCGGCATGGCGAGGTTGTAGTTGGGATTCCCGTCGGCACCGAGGGGCAGCAGCCCGCCGCGGCCCTGGTGCAGGGCGATGGCGATCATTCCCGGCACGATGACGAGCATGGGGAAGAGCATCTTGGGGATGGCCGCGAGCAGCGGGGTGCGGCGGGCGGCGAGCATGGACTCCGCGGCCATGGCGCGCTGCACCACCAGGAAGTCGGTGCACCAGTAGCCGAACGAGAGCACGAAGCCGAGCCCCATGGCCATGCCGAACCACTCGACGCCCATGGGGTTGGCGTCGGCGGAGCCCAGGTGGCGCCAGCTGTCCGACCAGGCGCCCGCGGCGTAGCCGGCGCCGGTGGCCACCGGCTCCAGCTGGGCGGTGAGGCCGGACCAGCCGCCGACGTCCTTGAGCCCGAGCAGCACCAGCGGCAGGAAGCCCAGGACAATGAGAAAGAACTGCAGCACCTCGTTGTAGATCGCCGAGGTGAGGCCGCCGAAGAAGATGTAGACCAGCACGATGACCGCGGAGAGGATCACGCTGGTGTGAAAATTCCAGCCCAGGACCAGCTCGAGCAGCTTGGCGAGCGCGTACATGGAGATGCCGCTCGACAGCACCGTCATCACGGCGAAGGTGATGGCGTTGAAGCCGCGGGTCTTTTCGTCGAAGCGGAGCCGCAGGTATTCGGGCACCGAGCGGGCGCGGGAGCCATAGTAGAACGGCATCATGAAGATGCCCACGAACACCATGGCGGGGATGGCGCCGACCCAGTAGAAATGACTCGTCATCATCCCGTACTTGGCCCCCGACGCCGCCATCCCGATGACCTCCTGGGCGCCCAGGTTGGCCGAGAGGAACGCGAGGCCCGCGATCCACGTGGGGATGGACCGTCCCGAGAGGAAGAAGTCCTCGCTGCTCTTCACGTGGCGCCGGAGCACGAACCCGATGCCCAGGACGAATGCGAAGTAGACGATCAGGATGGCGTAGTCGATCCCGCCGAGCTGGATCTGGTGCACGATGGAGGCATCCGGGGTGCGGGCTGGGTGGGAGAGGGGCCGCCGGGCGCCGCGTCCCGGTCCAGCCGCCCGGGAGGGCCGCGACGCCCGCCGTATGTTCCACGCCGCGCCCCCCGGGCGCAAGGTCCGCTGGCCGACCAGCCCGGCGGGCCGTACCTTAACGAAATCAGCCCCATGCCCCGTCCCACCCGACTTCCCCTCGCCGCCCTCGCCGCGGTGGCCGTCGCCGCGGCGCCGCTCCCGGCCCAGGTGTCCGTGGCGTCCCCCGACGGACGCACCCGGGTGACCATCGAGGTCCTCGAGGACCGCCTCACCTGGCGGCTGGACCGGGACGGCCGCCCCCTGGTCCACCCGTCCCGGCTGGGCCTCCGCTTCGAGGGCCAGGCCCCGATCGATTCGGGCTGGGGCATCCGCGACACCACCCGCAGCGCCCACGACGCCTGGTGGACCCAGCCCTGGGGCGAAGTGGCGCGGGTGCGGGAGCAGTACAACGAGCTCGCGGTCGGAGCGGAAGAGGAGTGCGTCGTCGTCCGGGGACCCGACGCCGTCGGCCCCGGCTGCCGCCGGCTGGTGCTGCGGGTCCGTGCCTTCGACGACGGCATCGGGTTCCGCTACGAGGTCCCCGAGCAGCCCGGCTTCGGCCGCTACGCGCTGACCGAGGAGCTGACGCAGTTCGGCTTCGTCGAGAACCCGCGGGCCTGGTTCATCCCGTCCGACCGGCCGCGGATGGACCGCTCCGAGATGCTCTACAGCGCGGGCCCGGTGAGCCTGCTGCAGCGGGTGCAGACGCCGCTCACCATGGAGTCGCAGGACGGCCGCACCTACATGGTGCTGCACGAGGCGAACCTGGTGGACTACCCCCGGATGAACCTCAAGGGCGGCTGCATCGAGTGCCGGACGCTGCAGGCCGACCTCGCGCCGATGGCCGATGGGATCCTGGCGCGCGGCCAGGCCCCGCTCGTCACCCCCTGGCGCACCCTGCAGCTGGCCGACCGCGTCACCGACCTCTCCCCCGCCCTGCTCGGCCTCAAGCTCAACCCGCCGAGCGCCATCGCCAACACCGGGTGGATCCACCCGATGAAGTACGTGGGCATCTGGTGGGGGATGCACATCGGCACCATGACGTGGAGCTCCGGCCCGAAGCACGGCGCCACCACCGAGCACACCCGGCGGTACATCGACTTCGCGGCGGCCAACGGCTTCGGCGGCGTGCTGGTGGAGGGGTGGAACACCGGCTGGGACGGGGACTGGATCCGCAACCGCAACGCCTTCTCGTTCACGCAGGCGTACCCCGACTACGACCTCCCGGCCCTGGCGGCCTACGCCCGATCCAGGGGGGTGCGCCTCATCGTCCACAACGAGACCTCGGGCGGCATCCGCAACTACGAGCGGCAGCTCGACAGCGCGTTCACGCTGTACCAGTCACTCGGCCTCGACGCGATCAAGACCGGGTACGTCACCGACACCATCGACGGCGGGCACGACCACTGGTCGCAGGTGGCGGTGCAGCACCACCGCCGCGTGATCGAGGCCGCCGCGGCGCACGGCATCATGGTCGACGTGCACGAGCCGCTGCACGACACCGGCGAGCGGCGCACCTGGCCCAACATGATGACCCGCGAGGGCGCCCGGGGGCAGGAGTACAACGCCTGGAGCGGCGACGGCGGCAACCCGCCGGAGCACGAGACCATCCTCTTCTTCACCCGCCTGCTCGCGGGCCCGATGGACTACACCCCGGGTGTGTTCGACCTGCTCATCGAGCGGGGCACCGGCCGCCCCCGCACCGCCGACGAGCCCCGGGTGCGCACCACGCTGGCCAAGCAGCTGGCGCTGTACGTGGTGCTCTACTCCCCGCTGCAGATGGCCGCCGACCTGCCGGAGAACTACGAGCGGCAGCCGGCCTTCCAGTTCATCCGCGACGTGGCGGTGGACTGGGACACCACCCGGGTGCTCGAGGGCCGCATCGGCGACTACGTCGCGGTGGCGCGCCGGGAACGCGGCGGCCCGACCTGGTTCCTGGGCGCCATCACGGACGAACAGCCGCGCACCCTCGACCTCCCGCTCTCGTTCCTCGTGCCCGGCCGCCGCTACATCGCGGAGATCTACGCCGACGGCCCCGGGGCCGACTGGCGCGACCATCCCCTGCCCGTCACCATCACCCGCCGCGCGGTGACCAGCGCCACCCGCCTGCGCGTGGTGCTGGCCCCCGGCGGCGGCCAGGCCATCCGGATCCGACCCGCCCGATGAGCGCTCGCACCAAGGAACTCACCCCCCTCCGCGCCCTGGCGCGCGTGCTGGGGGTCGCCACCCGCTACACCGATGGGCTGGGCCGCCGGGTGACCGTGGCCCCCGAGACGCTGGTGCGGGTCTGCGCCGCGGTGGGGGCCCCGGTCTCCTCCACGGCCGACGCCGCCGAGGCCCTGCGCGCGGTGCGCGCCCGCCGCCGGGCCGAGCTGGTGCCGCCGGTGCTGGTGGCGTGGGACGGGACCCTGCAGCCCTTCCGCGTCGGGGGCTCCGGCCCGCTCAGCTTTCAGCTGCGGCTGGAGGATGGGGGCCTGGCGGATCTGGAGGAGTTCGACCGCTGGCTGCGGTCCAAGGGGCCGCTCCCGGCCGGCTACCACCGGCTCACCGTGGACACCGCCGGCCAGCAGGTGAGCACCACGGTGATCGCCTCGCCGGTGCACGCCTGGCGGCGTTCCGGGGAGCGGCACAGCTGGGGCGTGGGGACACACCTCGCCGCCCTGCGCTCTGCCCGCAGCCGCTCGGTGGGTGACTTGCGGGACCTCGAATCGGTCTGCCGCTGGGTCCAGCGTCAGGGCGGCGACCTGGTGACGGTGCTGCCGCTGCTGCCCACGTTCAACACCCAGTGGCCCGAGGCGAGCCCCTACTCCCCCGTGAGCCGGCTCTTCTGGTCGGAACTGATCCTCGACCTGGGCGAGGCGCACCATCCGACCGCGGCGCCGGCCATGCTCGACGTGACCCGCGCCGACACCGAGGTGCGTGCCGCGCTCGCGGGGGCGGCACTGCCGCCGATCGAGGAGCTGGACGAGGAGCTGGTGCGCTACGCCCGGTTCCGCGGGGCGCAGGCGCGGCTGGGCCGCAACTGGCGCGACTGGCCGGTGGCGGCGCGGGGAGGCACCCTCACGCCGGACCAGGTGGACCCGGACGAGGAACGCTTCCACCTGGTGGCCCAGCCCCGGGTCCGGGGCCAGCTCCGCGCCCTCCGCGAGCGGCTCGACCACGACGGCTTCCGGCTGGGGCTGGACCTCGCGGTCGGCGGGCACCCCGACGGGTACGATCCCTGGTCGCGGCAGCAGCTCTTTGCCGGCGGGATGTCGGTGGGCGCGCCGCCCGACGGCGGCTTCCCGAGCGGGCAGGACTGGGGCTTCAGCCCGGTGCTGCCCGAGGCCTCGCGCCACGAGGGGCACCGCTACCTGGCGGGGTCGATCGCGCACCAGGCGAGCCTGGCCGGCGTGCTGCGGGTGGACCACATCATGGCCTGGACCCGGCTGTACTGGATCCCCCACGGCTTCGGGCTGCACGACGGCACCTACGTGTCGTACCCGGCGGAGGAGCTGTTCGCCATCCTGGCGCTGGAATCGAACCGCCACCGCTGCGAGGTGGTGGGCGAAAACCTCGGCACCGTGCCGAAGGAGATCTTCGAGGCGCTGCCGCGGCACCGGATCTGGGGGATGTACCTGGCGATGTTCCAGGCCTCGGCGGGCCCGAACGTCGCGCCGCCCACCGCGGCCGACATGGCGCTGATCGGGACCCACGACACGCCGACGTTCGCGGGGTGGCTGGCCGGCAACGACATCGCCGACCGGGTGCGCTACGGGCTGCTGGCAGAGTCCGGCGCCCCCGCCGCCATCAAGGAACGGGTGCAGGCCATGGGCTGGCTCGCGGCGCACCTGGGCGTGGCCGCGGAGGACCGCCCGACCTTCCTGCTGGGCCTGCTCGAGTGGCTGGGCCGTTCGGGGAGCCCGCTGGTGGTGCCGTGGCTCGAGGACCTCTGGCTGGAGGGCGTGGCGGTGAACCTGCCGGGCACCCCGTCCACCCTTCGCCCCAACTGGCAGCGCCCGATGAACCGCCTGCTGGACGACGTCTTCACCGATCCCCAGGTGGCGGCCCTGCTCCACCACCTGCAGCAGGCCCGGCGCGCCGCGCCCGGCCACTCCACGTCCAGCCACCCCTGAGGCCGCGCAACCCCATGGCATCCCACGCCACCACCGCCGCCGCCAGCGCCGGGTCCGCCGTCCGGACCAAGCCGCGGCTCTCGTTCTGGGACATCTGGAACATGAGCTTCGGCTTCCTCGGCATCCAGATCGGCTTTGCGCTGCAGAACGCCAACGTGAGCCGGATCTTCGAGACCCTGGGCGCCAGGGTGGAAGACATCCCGGTCCTCTGGATCGCGGCGCCGGTGACGGGACTCCTGATCCAGCCGATCGTCGGCTACTTCAGCGACCGCACCTGGAACCGGCTGGGCCGGCGGCGGCCGTACTTCCTCGGCGGCGCCATCCTCGCCTCGCTGGCGCTGCTGGCCATGCCCAACTCGCCCTCGCTCTGGGTGGCCGCGGGGATGCTGTGGATCATGGACGCCTCGATCAACATCTCGATGGAGCCGTTCCGCGCCTTCGTGGGTGACAACCTACCCTCGGAGCAGCGCACCACCGGCTTCGCCATGCAGAGCTTCCTGATCGGCACCGGCGCGGTGGCGGCGTCGGTGCTGCCGTGGGTGCTCACCACCTGGTTCGGGGTGAGCAACGAGGCCCCCCCGCACGTGATCCCCGACTCGGTCCGGCTCTCGTTCATCTTCGGCGCGGCGGTGTTCTTCGCCGCGGTGCTGTGGACGGTGCTGCGCTCCCGTGAGTACTCGCCGGAGGAGATGGCGGCCTTCGCCGAGAACCAGGTGCGGGAGGTGAGCGGCCGGGAGGAGCGCACCCCCGCGGCCTACGCGGCCCTCGGCGGCCGGCAGGTGCAGCTCGGCGCGATCCTCATCGTGGTGGGCGCCCTCGCCAGCGCCTGGCTGGCCCAGGCGGCGGCCTACCAGGTGATGATCCTCTCCGGCGGGGTGGCGGTGGTGGGGGTGCTGCTCATCGCGAGCGGGATGATGCAGAAGGGCGGCCACTACGACAACGGCTTCGTCACCATCCTCAACGACTTCGGCGACATGCCGCGCACCATGAAGCAGCTGGCGCTGGTGCAGTTCTTCTCGTGGTTCGCGCTGTTCGCCATGTGGATCTACACCACGCCGGCGGTCACCGCGCACCTCTACGGCGCCACCGACGCCACCTCGGCGCGGTACAACGAGGGGGCCAACTGGGTGGGGGTCGGGTTCGGGGCCTACAACGGCGTGGCGGCCCTGGTGGCCTTCGCCATCCCGGTGCTGGCCCAGCGCACCAGCCGCAAGGTGGCGCACGCGATCTGCCTCTGCTGTGGCGCGCTCGGCCTGCTCTCCATCCTGGTGCTCGAGGACCCGCGCCTGCTGCTCGGCTCGATGGTCGGGGTGGGCATCGCGTGGGCCAGCATCCTGGCCATGCCCTACGCCATCCTCACGGGCTCGCTGCCGCCATCGAAGATGGGCTATTACATGGGCGTGTTCAATTTCTTCATCGTGATCCCGCAGATCGTCGCGGCCGCGATCCTCGGCTTCTTCGTGCAGCGGTTCTTCGGCGGCGAGGCGATCTACGCGCTCGCCATCGGCGGGGGCTCCCTCCTCCTCGCCGCCCTGCTCACCCTCCGGGTCGAGGACCGGGACGACGCCCAGACCACGCCATGGCACCCCGGCTTCCCACCCTCGGCCTGATCCTCGCCGGGGCCGCGCTCACGACGGCGTGCCAGCGCCCGGCCCGGCCCGCGGCCGAGCCCGCAACGACCGTGCCCGCCACCACGCCCGCGGCTGCGCGGTACTGGAACAGCGCCACCATCTACTTCCTGCTCACGGATCGCTTTGCCAACGGGGATACGGCCAACGACCATGCCCTCGGCCGCACCCGGGACGGGGCGCTGCTCCGCAACTTCGACGGGGGCGACCTCGCGGGGGTGCGGCAGCGCATCGAGTCGGGATACTTCGACAGCCTCGGCGTCACGGCGCTGTGGCTCACGCCCTTCGTGGAGCAGATCCACGGGAGCGTCGACGAGGGCACGGGAAAGACCTACGGCTACCACGGCTACTGGGCCCGCGACTGGACCGCGGTGGATCCGGCGCTCGGCACCCGGGAGGAACTCAAGGCGCTGGTCGACGCCGCCCACCAGCGCGGCCTCCGGGTGCTCATGGACGCGGTGCTCAACCACCCCGGCCCCGTCACGCCGCAGGACCCCGCGTGGCCCGCTGACTGGGTCCGCACCGAGCCGCAGTGCAGGTACGACAGCTACGCCAGCACCACCGACTGCACCCTGGTGCCCACGCTGCCGGACATCCGCACCGACCGCGACTCCGCGGTGGCGCTGCCGCCGGCCCTCGCGGACAAGTGGCGCGCGGAGGGACGGCTTGCCCAGGAGGAGGCGGGGCTCGAGGCCTTCTTCCGCCGGACCGGATACCCGCGCGCGCCGCGATACTACCTGATCAAGTGGCTGACCGACTGGGTGCGGGACTTTGGCTTCGACGGCTACCGGCTCGACACCGCCAAGCACTTCGGGGAGGCGGTGAGCGCAGAGCTCAAGCGGGAGGCCTCGCTGGCCTACGAGGACTGGAAACGCGCGCACCCGGCGGAGGTGCTCGACAGCCTGCCGTTCTACATGGTGGGCGAGGTCTACGGCTACGGGCCCGGCGGGGGGCGGGCGTACGACTTCGGCGACCGGACGGTGGACTACTTCGCCTTCGGCTTCGACGCGCTGATCAACTTTGCCTTCAAGGCGGAGGCGCACGGTGCGCTGGACTCGCTGTACGCCCGCTACGCCAGCGCGCTGCAGGGAGGGGACTTCGCCGGCGTGGCCCTGCTCAACTACGTGAGCTCGCATGACGACGGCGGGCCCTACGACCCGGCGCGGGAGGACCCGCTCGGCGCCGGCACCCGGCTGCTGCTGGCCCCGGGCGGCGCGCAGGTCTACTACGGCGATGAGCTGGCGCGACCGCTGCAGGTGCCGGGCGCCAACGGCGACGCCAACCTCCGCTCTCCGATGAACTGGCCCGACCTGGCCAGCGGCGGGCGCGCTGCCACGACCCTGGAGCACTGGCGCCGGCTGGGCCGGTTCCGCCGCGCGCACCCCGCCGTGGGCGCCGGGGCGCACCAGACGCTGCAGGCGTCCCCGTTCATCTTCAGCCGCACCCTCGACGCCGACCGGGTGCTGGTGGCGCTGGACCAGCCCGCGGGTCGCAAGACGATCCAGGTCTTCGGCCTCTTTGCCGATGGGACCACGCTGACGGATGGCTACTCCGGCCAGCAGGCGACGGTCACGGGCGGCACGGTCACCCTCACCACCCCGGACCGGCTCCTCCTGCTCTCCCGGTAGGCGCCGGCCCGGAGCGGCGTCGCGAGGGTTCGTCACGCATCCGATTGCGACCAGGAACTCCCTGGCCACCGCTATCATGGGGTCGCGCCGGGGAGGCCCATGAGCCTGGTCGAGCATGACACCAACCACCTGAGCCAGGCCACCATCGGTGCCGCCATCGAGGTGCACCGTCACCTGGGGCCGGGGCTCCTCGAATCCAGCTACCAGGCGTGTCTCGGCCGTGAGCTGGAGCTGCGGGGTATCAGCTACGAGCGCGAGGTCGTGCTGCCGCTCGAGTACAAGGGTGAGCGGCTCGCCAAGTGCTACGTGATCGACCTGGTGGTGGGCGGGACGCTGCTGGTCGAGATCAAGGCGGTCGAGCGGCTGATGCCGATCCACACCGCCCAGCTGATCACCTACCTGCGGCTCAAGGGACTGTCGGCGGGGCTCCTGGTCAACTTCCACGTGGAGCAGCTGGTCCGCGGGGTCCGGAGGGTTCTCCTGTAGTCATCTCCGTGCCTCCGGGGCAAGTACTGCCCATCAATGCATCACGGCGACACGAGGAGCACGGATCCCCCCCTCTCCGTCCTCCGTGCCTCCGTGGTGAGTACCGTCCACAAAGGCACCACGGAAACACGAAGAGCACGGAGCCCCCCCTCCGCGTCCTCCGTGCCTCCGTGGTGAGTACCGTCCACAAAGGCACCACGGAGACACGAAGAGCACGAAGCGACTCACCCGCCTCCGTGCCCTCCGTGCCTCCGTGGTGAGAACCGTCCACGAAGGCACCACGGAGCCACGAAGGGCACAAGGCCAGACAAGCACCTCCGTGGTGATCCCTCCGTGAAGTCCTACTCCCGCACCCACACCCGCGCCCCGTGGGCCGGCAGCACTCCCCGGAGGGAATCGCTCACCGTCACGACCTTGTCCTCCACCGGAAAGATCGCCCGGTAGTCCCCGGCGGCCGGCACGGCGATCTCCACGGCCACGTCCGAGGCGTTGAACGCCACGATGGCCTCCTCGCCTGCCAGGGTCCGGCCATACGCCAGCACGCCACGCCGATCGTCGGTGACCAGCCATCGCGTGGCGCCGTCCACCCACAGGCGGAGGTGCGCCTTCCGGAGGGCAATCAGCTCCCGGTAGGTGCGGAGCAGCGCGGTGTCCGCCGCCACGGGATCGCGACGTCGCGTCCGGCCCAGCGGGTCCGCTGCTTCGTCCTCGTAGGTGAGGTCCGCCCAGAGCATCGGCTTCCGCTCGTCGGGATCGTCCGCACCCCACATGCCCACCTCGTCGCCGTTCCAGATGTGCGGCGCGCCGGTCCAGGTGAACTGCTGCACGAGGACCTGTACCTGGAGCTGGCGGGTCCGGGCGTCGGGGCGCTCCAGCCGGTAGGCGGGGTTGTCGCGCGGGGTGACCCGGAACTTGAACACGCCGGGATTGTAGAGCGAGGTGCTGAACCGCGGCGTGTCGTGACTGGCCGTGAGGTTCATCATGGCCCGGTAGTGGGCCGGGGGGATCCCGCGGGCAATGGAGTCCAGCGCGTGCGCGTAGCCCGACGGGGTCAGCGCGGGTTCGGCCTGGGCCAGAAAGCTCCGGGTCGGCGCGAACCACCGATAGTGCATCACCGCGTCGAAGACGTCACCCTGGAGCCACGGGGCGGGGTCGTACATCCGGGGCCAGTCCTCGAACCAGACTTCGCCCACCAGGTACGCCTCGGGATTGATGCTCCGCACGAAGCGCCGGTAGTCGCGCCAGAATCCCAGCGGCACCATTTCCGCGACGTCCAGCCGGAACCCGTCGATCCCATCGGACGGATCGCCATCGCCGTTGGGGTCGAGCCACCGCCGGCTCACGGCGTAGACCAGCTCCCGCACCTCCGGCACGAGGTTGCCCTCGATGGCGCCATGGGTCCGGCCCTCCGGGCGCCCCACCTTCTTCCACTCCGGGAGCGAGGGCACGCCGACCCAGCCACGGTAGCGGAACTCGTTGGTGTCGGGGGTGGCCGGATCATCGAACTGCTGCACCTCGTACCAGTCGGCGTAGCGTGAGGCGCGCTGCTTCGCGACCAGGTCCTGCCACGCGGGGAAGTTGACGCCCGTGTGGTTCCACGAGTAGTCGAGGATGATCCGCATCCCCCGCCGGTGCACCTCCGCCACGAGCCTGAGGAAGAGGCTGTCCGCCGCGGTCCACCCCCAGCTGGCCGGGTCGCCGAAGTCCTCGGCCGCCATCCGCGCCGCGTCGCCGCGCGGGTCGGGGCCGAAGTTGCGGTCCACGTGCTGGTAGTGCGCCGCGTCGTACTTGTGCAGCGAGGGCGCGTCGTTGATCGGGTTGAGGTAGAGCGCGGTGATGCCGAGGGCCTGCAGGTAGTCGAGCCGGTCGAGGAGGCCCTGCAGGTCGCCGCCGTACCGGCGCCACTGGGCCGTGCCATAGAAGTCCTTCCCGGTGGCCCGGGCCCACGGCTCCTGGCGGTACCAGTCCGCGGTCCACGGCGTCACCTGCCAGCCGGCCGGCGCCGGATCGGGGGAGAAGCTCCGGATGTCCTCCAGCGTCGGGTCGTTCGCCGGGTCGCCATTGCGGAATCGCTCCACGAAGACCTGGTACCAGATAGCGTCGGCGGCCCAGGCGGGCGCGGCGAGATCGGGCGTCGCGGCGGCCGGGGGCGCGGGCTCGCGGGCGCAGGCCCCGAGCAGGGTCAGCAGGGCAAGGCAACCGAGGGGAAACCGATGCACGGGGGTCTCCATTGCTGGTGTCTCAAGGGGAAGGCCTGCCTCAGATCACGTGCTGGGCCCGGAGCTCCTCGAGGCCCGTGGCATCGATGCCCAGCTCCGCGAAGAGCGCGGCGGTGTGCTCGCCCAGCTCCGGGGCTGGGGTGCGGATCTGGCCGGGCGTGCCGGTCAGCCGCGGCGTGACGTTGTGCATCTTGATGGTGCCGAGCTTCGGGTCGGGGGCATCCACGAAGACCTCGCGCGCCAGGATGTGCTCGTCGGCCACCAGCTGGCTCACGTCGTACACCGGCGCGGCGGTGATGCCGGCGGCCTCGAAGAAGGTCACGTTCTCCTCCAGCGTGCGGGCGCAGATGAAGCCGTCGATGATCCGGTCCAGCTCGTCGACGTGCGCGATGCGGTCGGAGTTGGTGCGGAAGCGGCGGTCGCGGATGAGCTCCGGCTTGCCGATCGCCTCCATGAGCCGCTCGAACATCGGCTGCATCGAGGCCGAGACGGCCAGGAATCGCCCATCCCGCGTGTGGTAGACGTTGCGGGGCGCGCTCACCTGCAGGCGGGAGCCGATCCGGATCGGGATCTCTCCGGTGCGCTGGTACACCGCGGCGTCGGGGCCCACGATCGAGATGAGCGGCTCCAGCAGCGAGAGGTCCACCACCTGCCCGGCCGCGCCGTGCTGCTCCCGGGCCCGCACGGCGGTGACCACCGCGAAGGCGCCGTAGGTGCCGGCCACCATGTCAGCCAGGGCCACGTTGGGGAGCACCGGCGGATGCCCGGGGAAGCCGGTCTTGGCCGCGAAGCCCGACATCGCCTCGATCAGCGTCCCGAAGCCCGGGCGGGTGCGGTAGGGCCCGGTCTGCCCGAAGCCCGAGATCCGCACGATGATCAGCTTCGAGTTGCGCGCCAGCAGCTGGTCCGGGCCGCAGCCCATCTTCTCCAGCGTGCCGAACTTGAAGCTCTCCACCAGCACGTCGGCCTTCTCCACCAGCCGCAGCAGCAGCGCCCGGCCCTCGGGAAGCCGCAGGTCCAGGGTGAGGCTGCGCTTGTTGCGCGCGTAGACCTTCCAGAAGAGGCTCTCGCCGTTGGCCGCCTTCCACTCGCGCAGCGCGTCGCCGGTGCCGGGGTCCTCGACCTTGACCACGTCGGCCCCGAAGTCCCCGAGCAGCAGCGTCAGCATGTTCCCGGCCACCAGGCGGGAGAGGTCCAGCACCCGGATGCCGGCCAGCGGCAGCGTGCCCCCGGCGGGCGCGGCGTCCTGGGCGGTCGATTCGGTCGTCATGACGGCTCCGGCAGAACGTGAAGATCCTGCAGCATGGGCCGGTCACGCGCGCCGCGGCCCGGTCGTGTCGGCGAGGCCCGGCGCACCGGGCCAGGCCGCTAGATGTACTGCTGGAACAGCAGCATCGCCACCGTGGTGGCCCCCACCAGCAGGGCGATCGTGCGGCTCTCGGCGGCGTCGTACGCCTCGGGGAGGATCTCGATGAGGACCATGTACACCATGGCTCCGGCGGCGAAGCCGAGCCCCACCGGCAGCGCCGGTCGCACCCGCTCCACCAGCAGGTAGGCCGGCAGGGCCATGAGCGGCTGCGGCAGGGACGAGAGGATGGACCACCCCGCGCAGGCCCACAGCGAGAGGCCCCGGGGCCGCATCACGGCGGTGATCGCCAGGCCCTCGGGAATGTTGTGGATGGCGAGCGCCAGGGTGATCGTGATCGCCAGCGATTGCCCGCCGCCGAAGGACACCCCCACCGCCACCCCCTCGGCAAAGGAGTGCACGGTCATCACCACTACCAGCAGCAGCATCCGCCGAGCCCCGGCCCCCGTGAGCGAGGCGAACTCGATCTCGTGGCCCTTGAGCAGCCACTGGGTCACGAGGATGAAGAGCACCCCCGTCGCGGCCCCCACGAACGTGCGGGTGGGTCCGTGATGCACCCCCTCCGCCAGCAGGCCCAGACTGGCCCCGAGCATCAGGCCCGCCGCGATCGCGTTGGCCGCCGCGACGGTCCGCCCGGAGAGCTCCGTGATGAACCGGAACGGGAGGGCGCCCAGCCCGGTGGCCAGCGCGGTCACCAGGGCGCTCAGGAAGACCACCCACAGCACCGGCAGCCCCAGCATCGGCGTCAGCCCCCGCCACCCATCAGGGCCACGATCCCGGCCGCGATGCTCGCCACCACGGCAATCGCGGTGCGGCCCGCCAGCCGGTAGCTCTGCGGCAGCAGTTCGGCCACGATGAGGTAGAGCAAGGCGCCGAAAGACGCGCCCAGCAGCCAGGGGAGCGCCCCCGGCA
>Ga0268298_10004009_pt1 | contig 14607 bp, 7 predicted proteins | sample WWTPWeurt_MetaG_FD_194462 | JGI IMG/M metagenome (GOLD analysis project Ga0268298, IMG submission 194462) | Activated sludge microbial communities from WWTP in Nijmegen, Gelderland, Netherland - WWTP Weurt | ecosystem: Engineered > WWTP > Aerobic digester > Activated sludge | place: Netherlands... | reverse complement strand
TCGGGGGCAGCGCCGCGGAATCGACGGCCGGGATCGCCGCGGGTGGAGTCGTCGCGGCGGCCGCCGGGCTGGCCGCCGCGCGGTTCTCGGCCGCAGCGACCGGAGCGGTCGTCGCCGGAGCGGTCGCCGCCGGAGCGGTCGCCGCCGGAGCGGTCGTCGCCGGAGCGGTCGCCGCCGGAGCGGTCGCCGCCGGAGCAGTCGCAGCCCCCGTTGCGGCGGCCGGCACCGTGGTCGGCGCAGGAGCCGCCGCGGGCGTCGCGCGCCCGGGGACGGGCACCCCGCCGCCGGCGTCGGCGCGATCGAATCCGAGTTCGTCGCGCAACTGCGCGATCGAGTGCGTCCGGTCCTCGATGCGCAGCGCCAGCGCGTGGTCGATCGCCGCCAGGAACCTCTCGCTGTACGCGCCGGCGCCCGCGATGCGCGCGGGCACCAGGGTGTCTTTCATGAGGCGTGACGGCGCCTGCACCGGCGCCTTGCCGGTGATGCAGTAGTAGACGACGGCCGCGAGCGCGTAGATGTCCGTCCACGGGCCCTGGCGCATCTCCGGCCCGCTGGCGTACTGCTCGAACGGCGCGAAGCCGGGCTTCAGGATCACGGTCAGCGCCTGCGTGATGTCGCCGATCACGCGCCGCGCGGCGCCGAAGTCGAGCAGCACCGGACGGCCGTTGCCCAGGATCAGGATGTTGTCCGGTGCGATGTCGCGGTGGAAGCAGTGCTGCTCGTGGATCAGCTCGAGCGCGTCGAGCAGCGGGTGCAGGAACTGGACGATCCAGGCCTCGGTCGGGCGTGCGCCGAGCGCCGCGAGCGCGCCGCGCAGCGTGCGCCCGCGGTAGTACGGCATGACCATGTAGGCGGTGCCGTTCGCCTCCCAGAACCGGTACACCTTCACGAGCGCGGGGTGGTCGAACTGCGCCAGAAGCTTCGCCTCGTTGACGAAGCTGCGCAGCCCCGCCGCGAAGGTCTCGGCGTGGCGCTCGGACTTCACGGTGACCTGAGTGCCCGCGGTGCGCGAGGCGAGCGCCGACGGCATGTACTCCTTGATCGCGATCTCGCGCTCGAGGAGGTGATCCTTGGCCGCGTAGACGATGCCGAAGCCGCCCTCGCCGATCAGCCCGGTGACCTCGAACTCGCCCAGGCGCGTGCCGAGCTGCAGGCAATTCGGCCCGTGGTCCCCGGCGACGGGGCGTTCAGGGCGCTGCTCGGCGGATGTGTTCTCGCTCCCCACGTCAATGGCCGCTGATCAGCGCGGTGAAGAACTCCGGTGCCGGCGGCACCTGTGCCAGGCGCATCGCGCCGTTGCCGTCCTGGCCCGCAGGGGTCCACCATAACGCACGCCGCCCGAGCTTGGCCAGCGCCGCCCGCTCCGCCGAGCGGCGCAGCAGCGCGTCCAGCGGTCCGTCCAGCGTCCATCGGCCGAGCGAGGTCTCGTCGACGAGGCACTCCAGGGGAACGACGGCCCCGGCATCGACGCGCGGCGGCACCCGCACCGCGCTCACGCGGGCGTCGAATGCGTCGATCGGCTGGTTGTCGAGGCCGTGCAGCGCGACGTCGGCCAGCAGCTCGAGCTGGTCGTCGATCGCGAGCAGGCTCGACGCGAGCGCCGGTGCGCGCGCGAGGCTGCGCGCGAGCGTCAGCGGAAAGAGCCTGCCGACGCGGTCGGTCGAGGGCAGCAGCACGCCGCACCACGCGTCGGGGCCGAACGCGCCGCCCGGCAGCACGAAGCGCCAGATCGGGAACGTGAGGTAGAGGTCCTGCCAGCGCTCGCCGAGGGTGGCCTTCGCGTGCGCGATGCCCGACTGCAGCCAGCGGTCCCAGGGACCGACGAACTCGGGCGGCAGCCGGCGGCTCGCGAAATCGCCCGCCGACGGCAGCTTGCCGTACCAGCCCGCGGCGTCGCTCACAGCTGAGCCGGGCACCTGAACTGCTGCAGGTCCGCGAGCCTGAACGGGTTCTGCACGCTGCTCGTGCTGACGTCGAAGACGACCTTGCGGTCGTCGACGGCGACCGTCGCGCGGAAAGTCGGCGGGACGCCGGGCTCGATCTGCGCGCCGTCGAACATGCGGAACAGCGCCCACGCGCCGCTGAAGAGCACGCCCGACGCGCCCGACGGGCCCGGGGGCGAGATCTGCATGCGGATCTGGTTGCTGCCGCGCGGGCCCGGCCACTGCATCGACTGCGGCTGGATCGGGCCGTGCTGGTAGCGCAGCACCTGGCCGTCGACGTCGAGGTTGAACGTGAGGATCGCCGGGTCCATCTCGACCGGCTTGAACTCGATGCGCATCGACGGCCCGCGCGCGCCGCCGCCGAAGAAGACGCCGCGGATCTCGGCGGCGCGCTGGAACTGGATCAGCGCGCCGCTGTCGCCCATCGCCGGGTCCTTGAACTTCCAGGGCTTCACGGTGGTGTCGACGAGCGCGGCGAGCTCCTTCTGCTGGAAGTCGTCGAGGAGCCCGCCGCCCGCGAACACCTTGGCGAAGTCCTCGGGGGTGACGTCGTTCCTGCTGTCGCGCTGGAACGGATAGCGTCCGCCGATCAGCTTCGTGCAGCTCTCGCCGAGCGCCCTGAGCTGCTTGTCGAGCTTGGCCCGCTGTTCCTTGTAGCCGACGTCGACGCCGGCGGACGCGAGCGCGCTGAACATGCCCTTCGCGGGCTCGGGAAGCCGGCCCGCCTCGCCGTCGATCTTGGCCTTGACGTCGTTGCGCGGCGGCGGCGCGCCGGTCTTGACCGCCTCGTTGAGAACGACCAGGTGCTGGTAGAGCTCGCCGAGCAGCGCCATCGACTTCTCGATCGGGGCCGCGCCGCCGCCGGGCGGAGCGGCGACCGCCGCGCGCAGCGCCGCGAAGCGGTCGTCGACCAGCGACTCGATGCGGCTGCCGCCCTGCGGGGCGGCGAGCGCCGGCGCGGCCTGTCCGAAGATCTTCTCGAGCTTCTCCTTCGTGCCCTTGACCGCGTCGGTCGCCTTGTCGACCGCCTGCGCGACCGCGTCCTTGCCGGACGACGCGGTCAGCGTCACCTCGCGCAGGATCGCGCGCAGCAGCGGCAGCAGCGGCGAGGAGGGATCCGACAGCGTCTTCGCGATCGCGATCGTTTCGCCGAGTTCCGCGCCGCGCTTCACGCGGATGTCGGCGACGAAGCGCTCCCAGGTCGACGCGTAGTCGAGCAGGTACAGCCGCTTGACTTCGGTGACGAGCTGTTCGCGGCCTTTCGGGTCGCGGATGCGCTTCGCGTTGTCGGAGTCGCGGATGCCGAGCACCCAGGTCTCCTCCTCGGCGAGCGCCTTGACGACGTCGTCGAGCGCCTTGACGAAGCCCTTGTGGTAGCCGTCGTAGGTGTACAGGCCCGGAACGCCCTCGCCGAGCGGGCGCCCGCTCGCGCGGCCGAACACGCTGTTGGCGACCGGCCCGACGACGGTCGTGATGCGGAAGTCGGGGAAGTCGCGGCCGACGCCCTCGCGCTTGAGGCGGTTGTACACGCGCTGCGGGAACGGCGTGCTCGCCAGCGTCGCGCGCACCTGCCCGATCAGCTCGGAGTCGGTGGTGACCGCGTCCTGGAACGCGTTGCGCTCGAGCATCGCGTCGACGTGCGCGAGCAGCTCCTTGCGCTCGTCGGCCGTCAGCGCCCCCGCCTGGTTGACCTCGACGTCGAACCCGACCCAGCCGCGCACCGCCGCGCGGTCGAGGTGGTCGGGCTCGCGCAGCATCACGTAGGTCTTCAGCGTCTCGTACTGCAGCTCCGGGTTGGCGCCGCCGCCGCGCAGCGCGGCCGCCATGCGCTGGGCGAGCAGCGGCGCCAGCGTCTGCTGCAGCAGGCGCTGGTAGGTCTGGTCGGTGGCCTCGGCGAGCTTGCCGCCCTGGAACAGGCCCCAGCCGTAGGAGACCTTCGGGTTGGCCGGGTCGACCTGGTCGGTGACCGGCAGGCCGCGCACCAGCGAATACAGCGGCAGCAGCGCCTTGAGCGGGATCGACGACGCGACCCGGCCCTCGAGCGACTTGCGGATCGCGACGACCTTCTGCTCGACTTCGTCGACGTAGCCGCGGTTGTTCCAGAAGCTCACCGACCACGCGAGGATCGCGCCGATCGCGACGACCGTCGTGCCGATCGTCGCGGCCCACCTCACGCTCGCCCAGCCTCGCTCCCAGCGCAGGTTCGTGCCGGCCAGCGGCGCTTCCGGGAACACGATGTCGCGCAGCACGCGCGTGAGGAAGAACGACTTGCCGCTCGGCCGCGCCGCCGGCAGCATGCGCCGCTGCAGGCCGAACTGGCGCGCGAGCGACCCCATCACGCGGTCGATCGGGCTGCCTTCCTGCGTCCCGCTGGTGAAGTACACGCCGCGCAGCGACGGGCGGCGCCCGAGCTGCGTCGCGGGGAACGCCGACGCGACGAACGACGCCAGTGCCGGCCGGATCGCGGCGAGCTGGTGCACGAAGCCGTAGATCGCCGCGCGCCGCTGAGGATCGCGCTCGGCCTGCAGGCGGTCCAGGCGCAGGCGGTCGATGCGCGCGACGAGCTCGTCGAAGCGCGCGTCGATCTCGGCCGCCGTCGGCAGCGTCGCGCCGTCGTCGCGCCAGTCGAAGGTCGTGCCCCAGACCTGCTCGCGCTGCTCGCGATCCAGGTCGTCGAAGAACTCGAGGAAGCCCGCGAGCAGGTCGGCCTTGGTCACCAGCAGGTAGACGGGGAAGCCGATGTCCAGCGTCGCGAGCAGCTCCTGCAGCCGGCTGCGCACGGCGACCGCCTGCGCCTCGCGCTCGGCGGGCGGCATCTGGAGCAGGTCGCTCACGCTGACCGTGACGAGCGCGCCGTTGATCGGCTGGCGCGTGCGGTAGCGCTTGAGCTGGCCGAGGAACTCGCCCCACTCGCGGGAGTCGGAGTCGGCGTCGCTGTCCTGGGTGACGTAGCGGCCGGCGGTGTCGATCATCACCGCCTCGTCGGTGAACCACCAGTCGCAGTTACGCGTGCCGCCGACGCCGCGGATCGGGTCGTTGCCGAGCTGTTCGGCGAGCGGGAACTGCAGGCCCGAGTGCAGCAGCGCGGTCGTCTTGCCGGAACCGGGCGGGCCGATGATCACGTACCAGGGCAGCTGGTACACGTAGCGGCGCCCGCCGAACAGCCGCCCGAGGGCACCGCCGCGCGCGCCCGGCTGGACCTGGCGCATCACGTCGAGCGCCTTCGCGAAGCGCTGGCGCACCGCCTCGAGCTGCGCGGCCTGCGCCGCGTCCGGAGGCTGCGCCGCGGGCTGGTTCTGCGCCGCGAGCGCGGCGACCAGCCGCCGATTGGCCATCTTCTCGCGGATCCGGGTGACGACGCGCTTGCCGAGCCAGAGCACCAGCAGCACGACGATCAGCACGATCCGGGCGGTCGCGGTCTCCAGAGGGTGCCAGCCGGCGAACGCGAGCAGCGGGCCGGCGAACCAGATGATCAGCGCGACGCACAGCGCCGCGAGCGTCCAGAGCACCGCGGGCCGGAAGAAGAAACCGAGGACCTTCTTCATCCGTTGCTCACGAAAAGCGTCACGTCGACACGCCGGTTGCGCGCGCGCCCGACGGGGGTGTCGTTCGGCGCGAGCGGCTCGGAATCGGCGCGGCCCTCGGCCTGCATGCGCGTCGCGGGCACCTTCGCGGTGAGCAGGTCGAGCACGGCCTGCGCGCGGTCCTTCGACAGCTCCCAGTTCGACGGGTAGCGCGCCGAGCGGATCGGTTGCGCGTCGGTGTGCCCGGCGATCAGCACCTTGCCGGGGTGGGCGGCGAGCGCCGCGCCGATGCGATCGACGATCGGGCGCACGCGCGCGGCGACGACCGCGCTGCCGGGCTCGAAGAAGCCGTCGCCGCGGATCGTGACGACGCTCTTGTTCGCCTCGTCGCGCACCGTGACCAGGCCCTCGCGGATCTCCGCCTCGAGGAAGCGCGCGAGCCGCGCCTGCTGCGCGGGCGGCGGGGGCGGAGGCGGGGGCAGGGGCGCGACGCTGGGCAGGCGGATCGACTGGATCGCGGCGAACACGGGGTCGGACCGGTTCGCGAGCAGGAACGTGTACGCGAAGTACGCGCCGAACGTGACCAGCGCCATCACCGCGCAGAAGGCCCAGAAGGGCGCCGCCGAGAGCCAGCGGCGCGGGCGCGTCGCCGCGGGCGCCCAGCGTGCCGACAGCGCGCGCTCCGGCTCGGGCCCCAGCCCGCGCAGCATCCGGTGCAGCCGCTCGCGCAACTGCTCGAGCTGCGCGTGGCCGTTGTCGAGGACGCGGTAGCGCCCTTCGAAGCCGAGCGCGAGGCAGCAGTAGACGAGCTCGAGCAGGTCGCGGTTCTTCTGCGGGTTCTCGGCCAGCTTCGACAGCAGCAGGAACACCTTCTCGCCGCCCCAGGCTTCGTTGTGGAAGCGCACCAGCAGGGTGTCGCTCGCCCAGACGCCCCCGCTGCCCCACGGCGTGCTCGCGGCGGTCTCGTCGAGCACCGTGCACAGGATGTAGCGCGCGGCGATGATCGTCTCGCGCGGCAGGTCGGCGCGCTGCGCCGCGAGCTCGAACGTCCGCACGCCCTGTGTCAGCGATTCCTTCAGCGCCGCCGGGTCCGGGTGCGACGGCGTCGCGCGCAGCTGCACGACGAGCGAGAGCAGCGGCTGCGCGCAGGCGAGCAGCGGGTTCGCGAGCGCGCGCCCGGCATCGACCGCGTCGGTCGGGCCGGGGTCGAAGTCCGGCATCTCGGGGGGCGCGGCCGCGCTGCCGGCGCGCGCGCCCGGGCGCGGGCGCACGATCGTGCGCTCGGGGTCGGGCGGCGCCTGGCGAGGAAAGTCGTCGGCCATCGGCGTCAGCCCCGGATCGCCCAGAACTCGAGCTCGATGCCGGGGAACTCACCGGCGATGTGCATCGCGAGCCCGCCGGAGGCGTGCAGCTGCTTCCAGAGGTCGCTGCCGGTGTCGAGCTCGAAGTAGTTGTACCCGGCGTGGAACGGAATCTGGCGCGGGACGACCGGCAGCGCGCGCAATCCCACGCCCGGCAGCTGAAGGTTGACGAGGTCGCGGATCTTCTCGACCGGCCCGATCTTCACCTGGCTCGGGAAGCGCAGCCGAAGAGCCTCCGACGGCATCTGCGCGCTGACCGCGAGCACGAACGCGGCTTCGCTCAGCAGCGCGCGGTCGGCGACGACCGCGACGCGCACGCCGAATTTGCGCTCGTGCAGCTCGATCTGGATCGCGCTCTTGTCGGTTTCCATCGACAGCGCCGCGCGCAGCCGCTCGAGCACCGGGCGGAACGTGAGCTCGAGATCGTCGTGGTCGTAGGGCGGAAACGGCTGCGCGATGCGACGCTCGGGCATGAACGCGACCAGGTCGCCCGCGAGCATCGCGAACGCCGCGTAGACGCGCTCGGGGTGCAGGCGCGGCACGTTCGCGAGGTGGTCGAGCAGCGCGCCGTGGCGGTTGACCGTCTGCAGGAACATGAAGCCGGCGACCTCGGCGACGCCCGAGCGACCGCCTGCCGTCATCGACTGCGCCAGGACCTCCGAGCGCTGCCGCAGCTTGCCGCGGATCTCGTCGATCCAGCCGCGGATCGTCGGCGAACGCAGGCTGTCGAGCGCGGGCGCGACGAACGGGCGGTCCAGGAGCACCTGCCCGTCGGCGCGCCGCTCGATCACGCGCGCCACCGGCATCGCCGCGTACGCGCCGGTCAGCTCCTCGTGGGGCAGCAGCACCAGGCGCAGCGCGCCGAGCTGCATCGGCGCCGGGTCGACGAAGCCGTCGACGACGTCGGGGACGTCGGCGGTGCGCTGGGTGACGCGCATCGCCGACGGCGCGCTCTCGGCGAGCGTCGTGTTCGGCACGCCGGGGCGGTCGAGGGCGATCGCCAGGTGCACGAGCGAATTCTTCATCGACTCGGGGACGTCCAGCGGCTCCGGGGGCAGGTCTTCGGCCGGGAACTCGAACACGGTGCCGTCGCGCAGCACGCCGGACGCGGACCGGATCGAGAGCTTGCCGAGCGCGAGCGCGGCGTCGTCGAGCTCGAGCGACTCGAAGCCCCAGTCGTAGGCGCGCTGCGCCTTGCCGCGGCGGTCGACGAGGTTCTCGAGATACCGCTCCTGCTGCTGGAAGTGCTGCGGCCGCAGGAACAGGCCTTCGGTCCACAGGACCTTGTTGCGCCACATGTCGTGTTCTCTCTCTGGCGGCTCGGGGGGCGTGCGCGCCGGCGGCTATCGGGCGATCTGGACGTCGCGGGCGCCCAGCGTGACCTTCAGCGGAACGCCCAGCGGCTTCGGGGGCGGCGCCGGCGCGGGGGGCGGCGGATCGGGCAGCGCGACCACCGCGCGCCAGCGGGAGCGCTCGAGGTCCCGGAACGCCGCGAACACGCCCACCGTTCGCGTCTCCGGCTTCAGCTCCCGCACCAGTTTCGCCGATTCGCCGGGGCGCAGCTGCAGTTCCTCCTTGCCGACGATGTCGTTGCCGAGCGCGGCCTGGTCCTTGTCGAACAGCGTGAAGAAGTCGGCCGCCTCGAAGGCGACCGGCGAGCGCAGCTCGTAGATGCGCAGCACGACCGGCGTGGGGCGGTCGCGGACGTCGGGGTTCAGCCCGGGGGCGGCCTGGACGCTGATCTCGAGGGCCCGGGGAACCGGGAACGTCGGCTTGGGGCCGCTGGCACAGCCCGCCGCGAGCAGTGCAGCGGCGACGCCGGACAGGACCAGCGCACGTCGTCCCGCAGCTTGCAGCATCGAATTCCTCCTTCTGGTGCAGCAGGAAGGATGAAGCATGGACCGGCGCCGGGCAAGTGCCGTGCGGCTCCCGTCGCGTGCCGCGAATCGGCGCACGACGGCCCACAAGCGCGCGCGGTTCCGGGATACTAGCGGGATCGACAGGCAAGGCGCTCGCCGGCGCGGTGCGCGCGCGGCGAGCGCGGCGAACGGGTTCCGGACCACCATGGACATCCTCGTCATCGACGACCACGCGCTCGTGAGGGAAGGCATCGCGCTGCTGCTGCGCTCGCTGCGGCCCGACGCCGCGATCGTGCAGGCCGACACCTGCGCCGGCGGGCTGGACGCCGCGCGTGCCCGCCGCTTCGATCTCGTCCTGCTCGACCTGCAACTGCCCGACATGCCCGGGTTCGTCGCGCTCGAGCGCTTCCGGCGCGAGCACGAGGACGTTCCCGTCGTCGTGGTCTCCGGCCAGGAAGACCGGGCCACCGTGATGAAGGCGCTCGATCTCGGCGCGAAGGCGTTCGTTCCCAAGTCGGCCGAATCCGCCCGCATCCGCGCCGCGCTGCAGGCCCTGCTCGAGGGGCGCGTGTACCTGCCGGACAGCGTCACGGGCACGGGCGCCCCCGCCGCGCCGGCCGCGCGCGCGTCGGACGCCTGGACGCTCACCGAGCGCCAGCGCGAGGTGCTCGCGCTGCTGGTCGCGGGGCTGTCGAACAAGCTGATCGCGCGCCGGCTCGACATCGCCGAATCGACGGTCAAGATCCACGTGAGCGCGATCCTGCGCGAACTGCGCGTGACCTCGCGCACGCAGGCGCTGATCGCGGTCGCGCGGGCCGGCGTGAAGCTCACGCCGACGTAGGCGCGGGCCGGGTCAGCTCGACCAGCAGCGAGCGCAGCCGCTGCGGGCTCACCGGCTTGCTGAGCAGCGACCACCCGCGCTCGCGCGCCATCCGGTCGAGCGAGGTGCCGGCGTCGGCCGACAGCACGACCACCGGCACCCGGATCGGCACCAGCTCGGAGACCACGCCCGCGACGTCGGCGCTGGTCGAGTCGCCCGCGAGCCGGTGGTCGGTGACCACGGCGTCGGGGAACCGCTCGGCTTCGATCAGGTGCGCGCGCGCCTCGTCGACCGAGCGCGCGACGATGACGAAGCAGCCCCAGCTCGCGAGCAGTGCCTCCATGCCGATCAGGATGTCGAGCTCGTCGTCGACGACGAGGATCAGCATGCCCTGGAGCGCGTCGGCATCCGCGGCTTGCGCGCTCGCGGGCACGCGCGCCGCCGGCGACGCCGCGGGCAGCGACAGCTCGAACACGGATCCGCGCCCCGGACGCGAGCGAACCGCGACCGGGCAGCCGAGCAGCCCGCCCAGCCGGCGCACGATCGCCAGGCCGAGCCCGAGCCCCTGGCGGCGGTCGCGCGCGGGTCCGCCCACCTGCACGAATTCCTCGAAGATCGCGTGGCGGTCCTTCTCGGCGATGCCGACGCCGGTGTCCCAGACCTGGATCAGCGCGCGCCCGCCGCGCCGGCGCACGCCCACGAGCACGCCGCCGCGCAGCGTGTAACGCAGTGCGTTCGACAGCAGGTTCATCAGCATCTCGATCAGCAGCGCCGGGTCGGTGCGCACGTGCACGGACGGCGCGGGCCGGACCCGCAGCCTCAGGCCGCGCTGCTGCGCCATCGGCGAGAAGCGGGTCTCCAGCGTCTGCATCAGCGGCGCGAGCGGGAACACCGACACCTGCGGCTCGATCGTGCCGGCGTCGAGCCGAGCCATGTCCAGCAGGCGGTTGAAGAGCTCGTCGATGCCGGACATGGAGCGGTCGAGTCGGTCGACCAGATAGCGCGCGCGGCCTTCGTGCACCTCCTCCCGGAGCGCGCCGACGAACAGCCCGATCGCGTGCACCGGCTGGCGCAAGTCGTGGCTGGCGGTCGCGAGAAAGCGCAGCTTCTCCGCACGCGCGCCGTCGGCGGCCTCGCGAGCGCGCGCCTCGCGCGCGATCGCCTCGTCGCGGGCCCGCGCGTCCTCGCCGGAACGGCGCGCCAGCGCGTCGGCCCGGGCGCGCAGCGCGTCGCGTTCGAGTTCGAGCGCCGAGCGCGCGCGCCCGATCGCGATCACGACGCCCGCGCACGCGAGCAGCGCGGCCGCGGCGACCCAGTCCTGGACGCGACCCCTCGCGAGCAGGGCCGCGGCGGGCGGCAGGACCAGCGCGCAGGCCGAGCCGGCGAGCGCCGGGAGGTGGGCGCCGACGGCGATCGGCAGGCCGATCGCGAGCACCGCGACGAGCGCGAGCGGCGCGGCGGGCGCGTCCGCCGAGGCGTGGACCGACGCCGCGGTGGCCAGGCCCCACAGCGCGCCGCGCGCCACCGCCGACGCGCCCAGCCACGCGAGCCAGCGGCCCGCGCCGTCGGCCCCGGGCGCGAGGGCCCGCAGTCGCAGCCCGCCGACGAGTGCGGGCAGCAGCGCGGCGACCCAGGCCGCCGCGAGCGCCGACATCCACGACGCGGGTACGTGGCCGCCGCTCACCGCGGCCCAGGCCAGTGCCGCGGCCGCCTCGCTCCAGAGCACGACCGGCGTGCGCCGCGCCAGCTCGAGCGCGCGAGCGTCGAGCGGATTCGCCGCGGCGCCGGGGGAGGCACCGTCCGCCGTCCGGGGCGGCATCGCGCGCGCCGCCGGCGGCGCGGACGCGCTCTCGGGCTCCTTCGGCGCGGGCGCGCTCTCGGGCGTCCGCGGTCTTCGGGCGGGCGACGGCGATCGGGGTTCGGGCATGGTTCGGGGCGGGCGCCGGGGGCGAACGATGATAGGCGCATCGCGGCCGCGACGAGAAGCCGGGGGCGCGCGGCGCCGCGTTGCACCGGGCCCCGGGTGTGCCGATAATCCGGAACGGGCAGCCACAAGCGGCCCGACGACGCGTGCCGCGGCCAACCGCCGCGGCGATGTCCCGACAGACACGATCTTCGGCAGGAGGTACCCCGATGAACGCCCCCGTTCCGCGTTCGGTCGGCGACGCGCTCGAGCGCGCGTTGCGCGACGTCTCCCTCGACGACAAGTACACGCTGGAGCGCGGCCGTGCGTTCATGTCCGGCACGCAGGCGCTGGTTCGCCTGCCGATGCTCCAGCGCGAGCGCGATCGTGCCGCCGGGCTGAACACCGCCGGCTTCGTCACCGGCTACCGCGGCTCGCCGCTGGGGGGCGTCGACCAGGCCCTGTGGAAGGCACGCCGGCACCTGTCGGCGCACCAGATCGTGTTCCAGCCGGGGCTGAACGAGGACCTCGCCGCCACCAGCCTGTGGGGCACCCAGCAGCTCGACCTCACGTCGCAGTCGAGCGTCGACGGCGTCTTCGGCCTCTGGTACGGCAAGGGGCCGGGCGTCGACCGCTGCGGCGACGTCTTCAAGCACGCCAACGCGGCCGGCACCAGCCGGCACGGCGGCGTGCTCGTGCTCGCCGGCGACGACCACGGCGCGAAGAGCTCGACGCTGCCGCACCAGTCGGACCACGTCTTCAAGGCGTGCGGGCTGCCGGTGCTGTATCCGGCGAGCGTGCAGGAGTACCTCGAGCTCGGGCTGCACGGCTGGGCGATGTCGCGCTGGTCCGGCCTGTGGGTGGCGATGAAGACCGTCACCGAAGTGGTCGAGGCGTCGGCGTCGGTCGACCTCGACCCGCTGCGAACGAGCATCGCGATCCCGCGCGACTTCGAGCTGCCCGCCGACGGCCTGAACATCCGCTGGCCGGACACGCCGCTCGCGCAGGAGGCGCGCCTGTTCGACTACAAGTGGTACGCCGCGCTCGCCTACGTGCGCGCGAACCGCCTGAATCGCACCGTGCTCGACGCGAGCGCCGCGTGGTTCGGCATCGTCAGCGCGGGCAAGGCCTACCTGGACACGCGCCAGGCGCTCGAGGACCTGGGGCTGGACGAAGCGGCGTGCGCGCGGATCGGCATCCGCGTGTTCAAGTGCGGCGTCGTCTGGCCGCTCGAGGCGCACACGGTGCGCGAGTTCGCCGACGGGCTCGAGGAGATCCTCGTCGTCGAGGAGAAGCGACAGATCCTCGAGTACGCGCTCAAGGAGGAGCTCTACAACTGGCGCGACGACGTGCGCCCGAAGGTCTACGGCAAGTTCGACGAGAAGGACGGCCGCGGGGGCGAGTGGGCGATGCCCCAGGGCCAGTGGCTGCTGCCCGCGCACGCCGAGCTCTCGCCGTCGATCATCGCCAAGGCGATCGCCGCGCGGCTGCTGAATCCGGGACGCTACGGATCCCGCTTCGAGCTCGCCGCGGACCTGCGCACCCGCATCGAGGAGCGCATCGCGATCATCGAGTCCAAGGAGCGCGCGCTGGCCGCGCCGCACGCGATCGTCGAGCGCGCGCCGACGTTCTGCTCGGGCTGTCCGCACAACACGTCGACGCACGTGCCCGAGGGCTCGCGCGCGCTCGCGGGCATCGGCTGCCACTACATGGCCACGTGGATGCCCGAGCGGCGCACCCAGACCTTCACTCAGATGGGCGGCGAGGGCGTGCCGTGGATCGGGCAGGCGCCGTTCACGCGCGAGAAGCACGTGTTCGCGAACCTCGGCGACGGCACGTACTTCCACTCGGGCTACCTCGCGGTGCGGGCGTCGATCGCGGCGGGCGTGAACGTCACGTACAAGATCCTGTTCAACGACGCCGTCGCGATGACCGGCGGGCAGCCGGTGGACGGCACGCTGACCGTGCCGCGGATCGTCGCGCAGATGCGTGCCGAGGGCGTGCGACGGATCGTCGTCGTGACCGACGACCCCGGCAAGTACGGGCCGTCGGTCGACGGTGCCGAGGTCTTCCACCGCGACCACCTCGACTGGGTGCAGCGCGAGCTGCGCGAGACGCCCGGCTGCACGGTGCTCGTCTTCGACCAGACCTGCGCGGCCGAGAAGCGGCGCCGCAGGAAGAAGGTCGTCGACGGCGTGCCCGGCTTCCCCGACCCGCCGCGGCGCGTCTTCATCAACGAGGCCGTGTGCGAAGGCTGCGGCGACTGCAGCGTGCAGAGCGCCTGCGTGTCCGTCGAGCCGCTCGAGACCCCTCTCGGGCGCAAGCGGCGCATCAACCAGTCGTCGTGCAACAAGGACTACTCGTGCCTGAAGGGCTTGTGCCCGAGCTTCGTGATCGTCGAGGGCGGGCGGCCGCGCGGGGCGGCGGCGGGCGCGACCCCGACGCCCCCGCCCGCGGCGACGGCCCCGGCGGCGCGCGTGACGGCGCCTTCATCCTGGCCCGAGCTGCCCGAGCCGGTGCCCGCCGAGCCCGTGGGCGCGCGCGGGCGAACCTTCGGCATCCTCGTGACCGGCGTCGGCGGCACCGGTGTCGTGACCGTCGGCCAGCTGCTCGGCATGGCCGCGCACCTGGAGGGCAAGGGTGTTTCGGTGCTCGACATGGCCGGGCTGGCGCAGAAGGGCGGTGCCGTGTTCTCGCACGTGCAGATCGCGGCGCGACCGGAGCACCTGCACGCGACGCGCATCGCGACCGGCGAGGCGGACCTGCTCATCGGCTGCGACCTCGTCGTGTCCGCAGGCAACGAGTCGCTGTCGAAGCTGCGCGTGAACGTGACGCGGGCCGTGGTGAACGACGAAGTCGCGCCGACGTCGGCGTTCCTGCGCGATCCGGACTGGACGCTCCCGGAGGCGGCGCTCAAGCGCGCGATCGTCGACGCGGCGGGCCCGCGCGACATCGACTTCGTCCCGGTCGATTCGCTGGCGCGCGCGCTGCTCGGCGACGCGCTGTACACCAACCCGATCCTGCTGGGCTACGCCTGGCAGAAGGGCTGGATCCCGCTCGCGCGGCGCGCGCTCGAGCGCGCCGTCGAGCTCAACGGCGTGGCCGTCGATGCGAACCTCGCCGCGTTCGCCTGGGGGCGCCGCCTCGCTCACGATCCGCAGGCGGTGCGCCGCGCCGCGGGGCTGGCCGAGGGCGCG
>Ga0268298_10004008_pt1 | contig 14608 bp, 9 predicted proteins | sample WWTPWeurt_MetaG_FD_194462 | JGI IMG/M metagenome (GOLD analysis project Ga0268298, IMG submission 194462) | Activated sludge microbial communities from WWTP in Nijmegen, Gelderland, Netherland - WWTP Weurt | ecosystem: Engineered > WWTP > Aerobic digester > Activated sludge | place: Netherlands... | reverse complement strand
GCGCACACCCGATATAGTTCAACGCTTCGGGCAGGTACTTCTCAATAAATCCGCAGCCTTCAATCACCTCGTCAAAATATTTTTGTTGTGAAGTACCGCTTAGCTCATTTATTAGTTGCAGGTATTCCTGTTGCGAATAGCCCTTTCCCTTTTTATAAAAGTCGGTGTACAGCCTGCGCATCAGTTCATCTGCATTTATTTTATCTCCGCTGGTTTTCATTAATATGGTATCCAGTATAAATGCGGCAAGGGCTCCTTCTACATAAATAGAAACCTTTCGGCCAAATACGCCCGGCACATACCCGTCAAGCCACGTATCCCACGAACTTGCGGCAACCGACAGATGATACCGCCCGTAATTATCAAAATGGCGCTGCAAAAACTCATTGAATTTGGCCGCGTATTCATCCCAGTCAAATACATCAGACCGCAGCAACATTAAATCGCCCATATACGTGGTGATGCCTTCATACACATAGCCCTGCCGTGAATAATTTTCTTTTGTAAAATCATACGGCCACATTTCGGCCGGTCGAATGCGTTTAATATTCCACAAGTGGTAAAATTCATGCGAACTGACTGATAAAAACTCCCGGTAAAATTCAATCTGACCAAAATTTACATCGGGACCAAGAGCAATCACGGTTGAATCTAAGTGCTCTACTCCGTGGTGAAAGCGATAAGGTAAAATATGATAAAGGAAATGATATTTTTTGCATGGCAGTTCGCCAAAAATCGCTGTTTGCTTTATGCAGTAAGCATGTGTATGCTCCAGCACTTCGCCAAAATCGCCCGTAAAATTTCCGGTAAACCATAAATGAATCTCAGCCTCTCCCAATAAAAAATGAAAGTGCTTAAGGTACCTGCTCACAATTAATGGACTGTCGGCCAGGTAATCAAAATTGGGGGCGGTGAGTACCCATTTACTTTTGTGTTCCATCTGGCAGGCAATCTCGCAGGAATCATCCATTCCCACTATCTCCACTTCGGCAGGTTCGTTTTCCCTGCCAGGAACATACATGAGGCAGTTTACAGGATTTACATAAAGCATCTCTTCATTATAGCAACTGCTCCCGGCTGTCAGTTCGTTGGCAAAGTAGCTGTACTTCACTACAATTTCTTTTACACCCGGGGTTTGAATCACCCAAAGATCTTTGGTTGTTTTAATAAAAGGCAGGGCATTTCCGTTGCGATCGGTCGCTCTCCAATCCTTTACATTTTTGGCAAAATTGCCCAATTCGTACCTTCCCGGGCGCCAGGATGGCAACTGAACAGATAAATTATTGGCCTGATGTCCAGAAATATAAATCTCAATATCGATCATGTGCCGATGAGGGTGAGAGGCCCCGATTTTGTATTTCATTTGCAGTTAAATGGTGCTCAATAATAAAGTTTACAGGTGATTTGATTGCGTAAAATGCTAAAAATGGAAAAAAATTTTTATTTGTTGCCTGCTTCCCTATCTTTGCAGTCCAAAATTTTTTAAGCGATGATACGTACATATCAGCCCTCAGTAAGAAAAAGAAAAAACAAACACGGTTTCAGAGATCGTATGGCAACAGCCAATGGCCGCGCATTAATAGCCAGAAGAAGGGCAAGAGGCAGAAAAAAATTGACCGTTTCTGACGAGAAAAGACACAAACGTTAATACGTGCGTTAAAATATTACAATCAGCTCCGGAATAACCTTTCGGAGCTTTTTTATTTAAGTACCTTTGAACAGTGCAACATAACGGATTCAGTTTTCACAAAGAAGAACGTCTTACAAGCCAGTTAATTATTGAGCAACTGTTTGCGCAAAACAGTAAAGGAATATTCAAATTTCCGTTCAGAGTAAGCATATTATTTACCGAGTTGCCGGGCACATTTCCGGCTCAGGTACTTATTTCCGTTTCTTCGCGCAGGTTTAAACGGGCACACGACCGGAACCGAATAAAACGACAAATAAGGGAAATATACAGGCTTTGTAAAAATGACCTCTATACAATTTTGCAAAGCAATAATAAACAAGCGGCTATTCTTATTACTTACGTTGGTAAAACCCTGCTTCCATACCATCAGTTAGATATGCCGCTAAGGGAAGTGCTCTCCAAATTAGTTACACCACATGCTAAATAAGTTGCTGAGTGCTTTTTTCATTTTATTAGTAAAAATATACCAGGCGGTGATATCGCCCCTGCTTCCCAACGGCTGCCGTTTTACACCCACCTGCTCTCAATACAGCATTGAAGCGTTTAAAAAATATGGCCCTTTTAATGGATTTGTTAAAAGTATAAAACGTATTTCGCGCTGCCATCCTTGGGGTGGTCACGGCCACGATCCGCTAATTTAATTAGCCCTAAATTGAGTATCTTTACCAAATAAAAATCGGCACTTTATGAAACTTTCCCGAGCATACTGGAGAAGAATTAAAATTACCGGAACACTGGCTGTTCTTTCGTTTTTCTCCTTTTCGTTTGCCAATGATTACTTTGAAATAAGTAAGAACCTCGACATTTTCGCCACTCTTTACAAAGAGATTAATACTTACTATGTAGACCAGATAAATCCGTCAAAACTAATGCGCACCGGAATTGATGCCATGCTCAATTCGCTTGACCCCTACACCAACTATATTTCGGAAGCCGAAATTGAAGATTACCGGATTGAAACATCAGGCCAGTATGTAGGCATTGGAGCTGCCGTTGGTCAAAAAGGAGAATATATTCTTATTACCGATGTGTATGAAGATTATCCTGCACAAAAAAGTGATTTGCGTGCCGGTGATCTGCTGCTTGAAATTGATGGCAAATCGGCAAAAGGGAAAAACCCCGGTGAAATGGGAAAGCTGCTGAAAGGACAACCCAAATCAAAAGTAGTTTTGAAAATAAAACGCGAAGGAGAAGGTGAAATTGTTAAAGAAATTATTCGCGAAGAAATACATGTGAAAAATGTTCCTTTCTTCGGAATGATAAATGAAACCACCGGGTACATTAAACTCACCGGATTTACCGCCAACGCAGGAAAAGAAGTGAAAGATGCACTGGAAGAATTAAAAAAAAATCCCAAGCTGGCATCGGTTATTCTTGACCTGCGCGGAAACCCCGGAGGATTGCTGCACGAAGCGGTAAATATTGTAAACGTATTTACCCCCAAAGGACAACTGGTAGTAAACACGCACGGTAAAGTAACTGAATGGGATAAAACATATCATACACTCAATGCTCCTGTTGATACCGAAATTCCCTTAGTTGTTTTAACAAGTAAAAATTCAGCATCGGCCTCCGAAATTGTTGCCGGCAGCATACAGGATTTGGACAGAGGAGTTGTAGTGGGACAAAAATCATTTGGCAAAGGATTAGTGCAATCTACACGCCCGCTTTCATTCAACACACAATTAAAAGTAACCACCGCCAAATATTATATTCCATCGGGTAGGTGCATTCAACTGCTCGACTATTCGCACCGCAATGCTGATGGAAGTGTTGGCAGCTTTGCCGACTCACTGAAAAAGGAATTTAAAACCAAGGGCGGAAGAAAAGTGTACGATGGTGGTGGAGTATCGCCCGATATTGCAGTAGATGCCCGCATATTGAGTCCTGTTGCGCAAAGCCTGCTTAATAAACTTATCATTTTCGATTATGCATCAAAATACCGCTCAGCACATGCTACCATTCCGGAAGTGAAAAATTTTAACTTAACCGATGCCGATTTTCAGGACTTCCTGAATTTTATAAAAGGAAAAGAATACGATTACAATACCAAAACCGAACAAAGCCTCGAGGAATTTAAAAAGAAAGCTCAGGACGAAAAATATTTTGACGCCATTAAAGACTCATACGATAAACTGAAGCTGAAACTGCAACAGGACAAAGAAGCCGACATCATCAAAAACAAAACGGAAATTATTGAACTGTTAGAAGAGGAAATAGCAAGAAGATATTATTACCAGCGCGCACGTGTGGAAGCCACCTTTGATGATGACCCAGATATTAAACAGGCTACTTTATTGCTTACCGACATGAATCTGTATCGTAAAATTTTAACCGGGAAATAGTGCTGGAACTGACTGATATTTTTCTACTCATTATAGTTGGGGCTCTTGGTGGTTTTCTTTCGGGAATGCTGGGTGTAGGTGGTGGTGTTATCTTTGTGCCTGTTATCGATTATATTTTATCAAGGGCAGGAATAAATGAAGACCTGGCCGTAAATATTATTTTGGCCAACTCCATTGCTACCATCGCTTTTACCGGAACCATTAGCAGCATTAAACAGGTGCGAATGGGCAATTTTTATCCGAAACAGATTCTGTACACTTCGCTTCCGGGAGTTATTACTTCGCTTGGATTATCGTATGCCATTTCGCAAATTCATTTTTACTCGAAAGATAAATTCAATGTGTTTTTTATTTCGATGCTGGTGCTCCTTTTGGTACGCATGTTCTGGAAAAACACAAGTACCGCTGCAAAGGAAAAAGAACCTGCCGAAGTAAAAACATTGGCTTATGTACTCACTGGTTTTTTTACCGGACTGGTTACTGCTCTCTCCGGACTTGGCGGAGGTATTGTAATGATTCCGGTATTCACAAATTTTCTGAAACTGAATATTAAAATTGCCACTTCTGTTTCTACAGGAGTTATTACCGTTCTGGTTTTCCCGTTAATTGTTTATTACCTGTTTACTCCGGTGACATTACCTGTGGCAGTAGTTTGGAAAACCGGTCACTTAATCTGGTCAATTATTCTACCGCTCGCATTAGGTTCATTTTTTCTGGCTCCGCTTGGAGTAAAAACTTCACAAAAAATGGATCCTGCTAAAATAAAAATTGTGTTTGCAGTTTTTGTAATGGCTGTACTTGCACGAATGGTAGTGAGCCTGATAAGTAAATAACCTATTTCACAATTTTCACTACGTATAGTTCGCTGTTTTGATTACTGAGAGGAGCCGTATATCCAATAAGTAAAATTCCGTTACTCACTTCGGCAATAGCTGCCCCCCGTTCATTAGAAGCATACCCGTACCTCAGTTCGCGTTTAAGTGTTCCATCGGGTAGCACTTCCACATAATACAGTTCGTCATCCGTTAATCCAACAATCCGGCTGTAACCAATCATGGCAAAGTTTCCGTTAGAGAGCTTTACAATACCATCGGCACCGTCATGATCACCGCCTCCGTATGTTTTATGCCATATCTCATCTCCGTTTGGATTTATCTTCACCAGATACGCATCGTGCATGGGGTCGCCAAAACTGGTACTATGGCCGCATAGCAAATAATTGCCATCGGTGGTTGCCACCATGCCTCCCGATTGTTCATACCCCGAACCTCCAAAAGTTCTGCTCCAGAGTGAATCTCCGTTTGCATTCAATTTAATTAATAGCAAATCCCTGTCGCCTGCTCCTACGCCATCAGAGTATCCGTACAAAAGAAATCCGTCACTTGTTTTAAGCAGTTGTGTGGCTCCGTCATTTCCGGTGGTTCCCAATAATTTTTTCCAAACCAACGAACCCATAACACTCATTTTTACTAAGAACATATCGCGCAATCCGTGCCCTGCCCCGTTTGATGTTCCGGCTAATAAAAAAGAGCCGTCACTCATTTGTATTCCGTCAGCAAATGATTCGTCCCCTCCGTTGTCAAAATTATATCCGCTCTGAAACGTACCGTTACGGTCGGTAAACAACACCATGCCGTTTGTACTTACATTTCCTGTTGCGCCCAAAATCATAAAACGCTTATCAGCTAAATACACTATGCGGCCCGAAGTGTTGGTGGTAGCCGATAACCCAATTTGTTTTGAAATCATTCCTTCGCCCGATGACGGAAATTTACATAAAGCAATGTCGGTTTTGGCGAAAGCCGCATCGCTGAAGGAAGCGGTTGCATAAACCGAATCGTCTACAACCAATGCACTGGCCGGAAACTCATTTCCGCTGCGCTTATAAATTAATTCGTAAAGCAACGGACTTGGATTAACAGCGTTTGATGCTTTATCGCGTTTGCAGGCACTCAAAGCACCGATTAGCAAAAAGAGTAAAATGATACGATTATGCATGAGATGAATAAACAGCAATTTCGGGAATTTATTGTGATGTTGCTGCAATTGACTTTATTTTGTGACAATGGTTGCAATTCTTTGTATAGAAACTTCGGGCGAAGCTTGCTCAATAGCAGTGTTTAATAGGGATAAGCTTATAGCTAAAGCAGAACGTTTTGAAAAAAATGTACATGCTGCAGCAATAACCTTACTTATTCAGGAGGCTTTACTGCAGGCAGGGCTTGTGCTTAATCAACTTCAGGCAGTATCGGTAAGTAAAGGGCCTGGCTCTTACACCGGATTGCGGGTAGGTGTTTCAACGGCTAAAGGCTTATGCTATGCACTTAAAATTCCGCTTATAGCCATTCCTACATTACATGCTATGGCCTGGGGTTATAAAACAGAAAAAGGAATAGACCCGGATGCCCTTATATGCCCCATGATTGACGCCAGGCGAATGGAAGTATATACCGAAGTAATGAACCACGAACTTCAAACCCTTATGGAAACAAAAGCCGAGGTATTGACGGAAGAGAGTTTTAAAGCATACCATCACAAAACCATTCACTTTGCAGGAAGCGGTGCCTTTAAAATGTACCAATTTGCCGGCCTTTTCTCTAATATAACCATTAACCAAACCTTTCTTTCATTGGCCACACATATGGGAGAATTAACGTGGCACGCATTTGAAACAGGGCATTTTGAAAACTCGGCCTACTTCGAACCATTCTACCTGAAAGATTTTGTGGGCACACAGCCAAAAAGGAATGCCTGATATTTTCACTAATAAATACGAACTTCGTACTGTTAACATCCGCCTTATGTATATTCAACAACTTTACACCAATTGCCTTGCGCAAGCCGCTTATTATGTAGAATCGGAAGGAGAAGCTGTAATTATTGACCCGCTCCGCGATTATGATACTTACTTAAAACTGGCTTCCGAGCGCGGGGCTGTCATCAAATATGTTTTTGAAACACATTTTCACGCTGATTTTGTTTCGGGGCATATTGATCTGGCCCATAAAACAGGCGCAGTGATTGTGTACGGACCTGAAACAAATACTTCGCTAAAAGTACATATTGCCAAAGACGGAGAAATAATAAAATTGGGAAAGGTATCTTTTCAGGTGCTGCACACTCCGGGGCATACACTCGAGTCAACCTGTTACCTGCTAAAAGATGAAGCACAAAAAGATTACGCAGTTTTTACTGGTGATACGCTGTTTGTAGGTGATGTTGGCCGACCAGATTTGCTTGATGGTGTTATGACAAAAGAAGAACTCGCTTCAAAAATGTATCATTCATTAAATACAAAACTCAAACCTCTGGCTGACGAAATTATTCTTTATCCGGGGCATGGTCCGGGTTCGGCCTGCGGAAAAAACATCGGGAAGGAAACCTATTCGACCATTGGCGACCAAAAACGAATGAATTACGCTTTGCAGGAAATGACCGAAAAAGAATTTATTCAAAAAGTTACTGATGGCATTCAACCTGCACCGGCTTATTTTTTTAAGGATGCAAAACTCAATAAAAACGGATATACTCCCATTGAAAAGGTTCTGAGCAACGGACTTAAAAAATTATCGGTGGCCGAGTTTACAGAGCATCGACACGAAGGGGCTTTGGTAATTGACAGCCGCATTCCCGATGAATTTGAAAAAGGATTCATTCCAAAATCCTACAATTTCGGATTAAATGGCCAATATGCTATTTGGGCCGCCACACTTATTGAATTAAATCGTCCCATTTTGCTGGTGACCGAAAAAGGCAAAGAAGAGGAATCGGTTGTGCGCCTTAGCCGTGTTGGCTTTGATAATATAATCGGATACCTTGAAGGAGGTTTCGAAGCCTGGGCTGAAGACGGTAAACGATTTGACATGATTATTTCGGTTGACCCTGAAGAATTTGCCCTTGATTACAAACACGACCAGATAAATGTGCTGGATGTAAGAAAACCAACCGAATTTGAAAACGGTCATATAGAAGGTGCCGAGCCGGTATCGCTTCAGGATATTCACCAAAAAATGGACAGCCTTTCTAAGGAGGAAACTTATTACGTGCATTGTGCAGGCGGCTACCGCTCTATGATTGCCGCATCTATTCTAAAGGCAAATGGGTTTCACAACATCAAAAATGTGCTTGGCGGCTATGGCAAAATAAAGGAAACAAATATTCCGGTAGTTCAGCCTCAATCGGCATAAGGTTGGTAGTTTCCGTTTTTTTTTGTTGCTTTGACAAAGCATCAAATTCATGAACCAATTCATAAGCTTTCTGCTTCTTTTTTTCTCGGGCAGTATTTCTGTGGCGCAAAAAAATTATTGCATCGAAAATCGTTTCGCAGGGAAAGACTGTTTTAAATCGGGCGAAATAAAATCTACCACTGATGTGGTTTATGGCTACGCACGCAACTGGAAGGGCGAAACCGATACCATGAAAATGGACTTCTTTTACCCCGACTCTACTAAAGATAAGCTCAGCAAAAAACCGTTTATCATGTTTATGTTTCCCGGAGGCTATAGCGTAGGCAACAGAAAAAAAATGCACAATATGTGTATCCTCTTTGCTCAAAAAGGCTACGTTACCGCTTCTATCGATTACAGAGTAGGATGGAATACTGGGGTGAGTGGCGATTGCATTGGCAATATCGAACTGTTTAAAGATGCAGTGTATAAAGCAACACAGGATGCAAGAGCGGCCCTCCGTTTCACCGTTGCTCATGCAGCGGAATATGGGATTGACACTGCCTGGATTTTTCTGGGAGGTGCATCGGCCGGAGGTGCCAATGCGCTTATCACTGCCTTCTGTACTCAGCAGGAGTTAAACGAAAAACTGGAAAAGCAGGAAATGAAATTTGGTGCTGTAGATAAATCTACCAACGACCTAAAAACTAAATACACTATTAAAGGCGTAATTAATATGTGGGGCGGTTTATTCTCCGATATGCATATTACTCCTGAAGACAATATTCCAACGGTAATGTTTCATGGCGAAAAAGACGAGATAGTTCCGTTTAACGTTTCGCGATTTAATAACTGTTATTTTCCGGTAGCATATCCCATTGTACACGGGTCGAAAAGTTTAGCCAGAAAATTCAGGGAATATGGATTTTGTTACGAGTTAAATACCGATCCTGTTGCCAATCATGGTTGCTTTAATGATAAATACATTTGCGAAAAAGCATCCTGCTTTCTTAAGTCTATAATGTGCGGGACCTGTTCTTCAAGCGAACAAAACACCATCAAAAAACCAATCTGCGCCCAGGAATATTGAGTTACAATTTTGCCGCAGCTACAATCGTTTTTTTGAACTCTTTTCGCTCTCCTTTGGCATTTACCAGTTCAATAAACAGTACATAAATACCTGTTTGAACCTTACTGCCGTTCTCGGTATCTCCGTCCCATTTAATCACACCCTGAGTTCCCAAAACTTCATTATGAATTAATTTTTTTACAAGATAACCCTGCGCATTAAAAATTTGTATTGAACAGGAATAACCGGAGTAGTTTGTGGTGTACATCAGCATCATTTGATCATCAAAACCATCTCCGTCAGGAGAGAATGACTCGTTCTGCAACTGAAAAACCGACCCCGTTTGATTCAACTGATGAAATTGCGAATTTTGATAGCCTGGTGTGGCAAAACCCGAAGTGGCCGAGGCAGAAGTCCAGTTATTTTTATCTTGAGTTGCCACAAAAAAATCAATCCGCTCCAAACTTACTCCGTCTTTTGTGTCAACAAACGGATTATGATAGTCTGAAGAATAATTAAACTGATCATACCTTTTCCCTAATGAATCCATGAGTACAACCACTCCTTCATTATCCGAAAAACCGGGCATCGCAGGGGTTTGCATAATATTCTCCGATGGGTACTGACGGTAATTGATTTTCACATTCAGTTCATCTTCACAAAGCACAATATACCCTGACGGAAAAAGTAAAACCGGCTCATTGAAAATGCGGTAATAATCATTGATGGAATTATTGGCATCGGCATTAGCAATAAAAACATCATGCACATTTATAATTTTTGTGCTTTTGTTATACGCCTCAACAAAATCACAGCCTCCCGTTAGCGGATTAAAAAGCACTTCATTAATCAAAATATCCAAACTATCCGGCTGCTCATACATTCCAAACCGTGCTTTGTTTTTTCCTGCATCAATAATATTACCCGAACAATCCCGAATGCTATTGGCAGTAATTGAGTAAATAGTTTTTACCTTTATACTATCGGCAAAAGTCAGCACTACTCTTGTATTTGATGGGATTGGAAAAGAAACCTTAACCGGCAATGCAAGCTTATCGCACACATAGCCCCCGAATGATAATGCCGATAGCGTATCAATAGGTTCGCTCATCACCAATACCAGTTCTTTTGCCGATAACGGATAAGCCCGAAGTAAAGAAGGTTTTATTACATCGGGATTTGATCCCTTTACCGAATTTACTTTACCAGGAGTTCCTCCTTTTGTTGCTACAGATGCTTTCCAGTTAGCCATTCCGCCACACGGATTATTTACATCACGCATCTCAAGGCTCCAACCGCCATTTTTCTTAATATTATCCTGATACCATGTTGACGAATATTCTACCGAGTGAACAACCTTTCCCGATTGATCCCGAAGCACCAGTAAATCGCCATCGTTTCCCAATGAGGGGAAACTGTTTACGCCTGAAACATTCGGGTATCCCGAAAACAAGACTGCATTTGCAGATAAACATAGCACAACAAAACTATCGGGCTCCAAAATTACATTTGGCAATAACGCCACCGAGTTGCCGTCACTCAAAGTCCATCCACTTAAATTAACCGCACCACTCATGTGATTGTATAATTCGATGTATTCAGCTGCGGGCAATCCGTTAGAAGGACTTTCATCCGCATAAATTTCATCAATCAACACCCCAAAGTTCACTGCACTTACGGGAATAATGTATTTAAAACCAAATCCTCCACTTGTTAATGAATTTCCCCAGCAATCTTTAATTCCTGAAATCAAAACCTGATAGGTTGTTCCTGCAATAAACGAAGGAGAAACGGTAATTATCAGTGAATCGTTATCAATCCCTGATAGTTTTTTTGTTACTGTATTAATCCCATTGGTAATGGTTACCGAAAATCCTGACGAAGCAACAGTATCTACATGCTTATTAAACACGACTAATAGCGTCCCTGAATCTATTACCTCATATTTTTTTATTTGCGGAGGAACATTGTCGGTAATGGAAGAATAAACCGAGTTTCTTTTGCCGGGTGTACCTCCCTGCACATCATTGCTCGATGCCCAGTTTGCAGCTCCGGAACACGGGTGGTTTGGATTAATTAATTCAAGGCTCCATCCTCCTTCATCTTTTATAGCATCATTGTACCAGCTCAGCAAATAATCTACCTCATCTATAATCATCGATGATGAATTCCTCAGCACAAGATTATCTCCCGAATTGTTTAATGAAGGGAAAGAGGATAACCCTATAGCAGATCCAAAAGGTAAATAGTCGCTAACATTTGTAGCCGGGCATAATATCACAAAACTATCGGGCCGTAATACATAAGCAGAAAGTGAAGCAGTACTTGTTCCATCACCAATGGTCCAACCTGAAAGATTAACCGGATAGTTCGACCGGTTGTATAATTCAACAAACTCTGCATTGGGCAATCCCACCTGTGGCGAAGGGTCGGCAAATATCTCGTTAATTAAAACATCTTTCGCCTGAATCTGATAATACAAAAAAGACTTCGTTTGCGAACCCGCAATATTCCCTGTAATATCTTTTATCCCGTCTGCTGTTATTAGTACTGTTTGTCCTGCAGGAAAACCTGTTGCGAAGGTGAGCAGCACGCTTTTTTTATCGGCCTGCAAAACGGCAATTGCGGGCGAACCTATTCCTTTATTTGCAATATAGTTTTGTACATCCTCCGCAGTCGACTGTTCAACCTTTTCACTAAAAAAACATTCAATGCTACTGGCATTTAAAACAATCACAGAATCAAAAACCGGAGCTATACTATCTGTTTGAATTGGTCCTGCATAAAAATTATCAAAGAAAAAACCTTGTGCATTACTGCTGGTATATTGACAGTAAACACCACTGTAAGTCGAATTCTGTATAGTTGAATCCGGGGCACTTCCTTCTAAATAAAAAACACCTGTAAAAGCAGTATCAGAATACAATGTCCATGTCCCGACAGAGTCGCGGGTTACTCGTATATCTACCCAGTTTTGAGTTTTTCCTGCAGTACCCCCTCTTCCTCCTATAATTCGGGTACGCACCGACCCATTTTGCCGATAAACAGAAATCGTATCTGTCGAGCCCGTACTTCCTCCTAATTGCACATAATAGCCTGAAAGATTTCCCTTCAAATCAATCTGGTCACTTGTTAAGTAAAACCGACAAAAATTTGAAGTACTCGGATTAAAATTGAATTTCACTCTTATTTTCCATTCGGCATTTGAAATAATTGCATTCGTGGTTACCAATGAAGATTTCCCGTTTCCGGCACCATTGCCTTTATTACGTAATTCCCCTGCAGTTACCTGAAAAGAATCTATATCTCCCGCCCAAACTGGATTTAGCAGAAAATCTCCGTCAGTAAACTCGTCCGATACCTGAGAAAAAGCATCACCCGATAACAGGAGCGCAATACATAGAAATATTGAATGAATATTAATTTTCACTGGCATAATTTACCGCGAAAAAAAATAACTTCGCATAAAAAATTTACAAATAATGAAAGTTGCTGTTGTTGGAGCCACCGGATTAGTTGGCTCGGTAATGTTAAAATTACTCGAGGAACGAAATTTCCCGGTTAGCGAATTAATTCCTGTTGCGTCATCCAAATCAGTTGGTAAAAGTATCCGGTTTAAAGGAAGCGATGTAAAAATCGTATCCGATGAAGAGGCCGTTGCTCAAAAGCCAGCAATTGCTTTATTCTCCGCAGGTGGATCTACATCACTTGAACTTGCACCAAAATTTTCAGCAGCAGGCATATACGTTATCGATAATTCTTCAGCCTGGAGAATGAATACCAACATCAAATTAATTGTTCCGGAAATTAATGGAAACACACTAACCCCAAATGACTACATAATAGCGAATCCTAACTGCTCCACTATACAAATGGTAATGGTACTTGCACCACTGCATTCCAAATTCAAAATAAAACGAATTGTTGTTTCAACTTACCAATCGGTTACCGGTACAGGTGTAAAGGCCGTTAATCAAATGGAAAATGAAAGAAAGGGTATTAGTGGCGAAATGGCTTACAAATACCCCATTGATAAAAACTGCATACCACAAATAGATGTTTTTCTTGATAACCTTTACACCAAAGAGGAAATGAAAATGGTTAATGAAACGAAAAAAATCCTCAGTGATCAAACAATAAACATTACATCTACCTGCGTTAGAATCCCGGTAGTAGGCGGGCATTCCGAATCAGTAAACATTGAGTTTGAAAGACGTTTTACGTTACCGGAAATAAATCAAACACTAACATTCACAAAGGGAGTTATCCTTCAAGATAATCCATTTGACGCCATTTATCCAATGCCCCTTAATAGTCATAATAAAGATGAAGTGTTTGTAGGTAGAGTCCGTATAGATGAGTCTCAAGCAAATGCTATTAATATGTGGATCGTAGCCGATAACCTAAGAAAAGGCGCAGCAACAAACGCAATTCAAATTGCAGAGTACCTTCTGCAAAATAACATTATCAATGTCAGATAACCTTCAGGAGGTTTCCCTCAACCAACTATCTCTTAGAAACGGACAAGACAAGCCTGAAATATGGATTGCATTCAAAGGCATCATTTATGATGTTACGGAAAGTCGTTTATGGAAGAATGGCAAACACTATGAGCATTGGGCAGGTCAGGATCTAACAGCGGAACTTAAAGATGCCCCGCATTCGGATTCTGTTTTCGAAAAATTTCCAATAATCGGTACTCTAAAACCCTATTAAATAAAAAACCCCTCTTTTGGAGGGGTTTAATAAAATTCCGGCAACGACATACTTTCCCAGGTGTTACCCAAGTATCATCTGCGCTGAAGGGCTTAACTTCTCTGTTCGGAATGGGAAGAGGTGGACACCTTCGCTATAGTCACCAAAAAGACCTTTAATTCTTTTTTGACATAATGTGAAAGAAAATATAAGAATCTGATAATTGCATTATTTTTTTTAATTTAAAAAAGCTCAAGTCTACGGGTAATTAGTACTGCTCGACTTTGGTATTACTACCTTTACATCTACAGCCTATCAACGTAGTCATCTTCTACGACCCTTATAAAGAAGTCTCATCTTAAGGTAAGTTTCGCGCTTAGATGCTTTCAGCGCTTATCTTGTCCGTACATAGCTACTCTGCAATGCAGCTGGCGCCACAACAGATACACCAGAGGTACGTCCGACCCGGTCCTCTCGTACTAAGGTCAGATCCCTTCAAACTTCTAACGCTCGCATCAGATAGGGACCGAACTGTCTCACGACGTTCTGAACCCAGCTCGCGTGCCACTTTAATCGGCGAACAGCCGAACCCTTGGGACCTTCTCCAGCCCCAGGATGTGACGAGCCGACATCGAGGTGCCAA
>Ga0268298_10004007_pt1 | contig 14613 bp, 7 predicted proteins | sample WWTPWeurt_MetaG_FD_194462 | JGI IMG/M metagenome (GOLD analysis project Ga0268298, IMG submission 194462) | Activated sludge microbial communities from WWTP in Nijmegen, Gelderland, Netherland - WWTP Weurt | ecosystem: Engineered > WWTP > Aerobic digester > Activated sludge | place: Netherlands... | reverse complement strand
GGCCAGGGCGCGGATCCCGGAGCGCTGGAAGAAGAGGTCGCCTTCCACAGCGTGGATGTCCCGCGCGCCGCCGTCGCTGAAGAAGTAGCTCGCGCCGATGTTGAAGCGGTTGCGATCGTCGCCCCAGCGCGGGATGTCGGCGCCCTTCGCGTCGAGGGAGGCAGCGACGCGGGCGGCGTAGGCGAGGTTCTCGAAGCGGTTCCCGAGGGCCGCGAGGCTCTCTTCGTAGCCTGTGTAGAACTGGTCGCCGCGGGCAAAGCCGTTGAATACGCCGAGCGAGTAGTGGAATCGGCCGGAGGCGACCGAGCCGCCGACCTGGGCGCCGAGCTGGTGAAAGGGGGCCAGGGCGCGCACGGCGAGGGGCCTGTCGACCAGGGCCGTGTCACCGGAGCTGATGAGGGCCGAGCGCGAGAAGGGGACAGGCAGGATGCCGAGGGAGGCCCCGAACCAGGGCTTGGGCTTGAACCCCATCCAGGCTTCGTGGAGGGCGAGCAGGGGCTCTCGCTCCATGGTGATCTCGCCGGAGATCTCCATCTCGGCCATCTCTTTGTAGCTGCCGCCGGCGCCGAACCGGGCGCGACGGAGCCGGAATCCAGGGCGCTCCGCGATGTCGCCCGCGAGGAAGGAGGCGTCCTTTCCGACATAGGGGCTGGCCTGCACCTGCAAGAGGACAGTGGGCCACGCCTTGAAGCCGTTTTGCTCGAAGACGAACGGCCGACGGGGGTTTGTGCCTTCTTCGTCTTCGCCCGGGGCGGGCTTGGCGACGTTGTCTTTTTCGAGGTTCTTTTCACCAGCGGGCTTGTCGGCCGCCGCTCCGGCGCCGTCTCCAGCGGGCTTGTCCGCGGGCTTGTCGACAGGCTTGTCCGCAGGTTTGTCCGCGGGCTTGTCGACAGGCTTGTCCGCGGGCTTGTCGGCAGGCTTGTCCCCAGCGGGCTTGTCGCCGGCCGGGGGCGTGTCGCCGGGGGGCTTCGGGGCGTCCGGACCGGGGTTTGGGGCAGAGGGCGCGCTTGCGCGACCCGGAGCCCCATCGGAACCTGCTGTTTGTGCCAGCGCCGCTGCGCCGGAGAGGGTGAGAGCGAGGGCGGCGGCGAGACTCAGGGAAATGCGTTGTTTCATCGGGGGTGTGTTCGGCGGGATCGAGCGAACAGGGTGAGGGCGATCAAGAGGCCAAGTCCAGAGGCGAAGTCAGGCCCGTCTTCGCTGTTCGAGGCGGGCGTCGCGGAGCACGAGGCAGAGGTTGTATACACCGGGGGATCTGCCTTGCCGGCGCCGGTGCTCTTCGGGATGTCGGCGCCCTGGCCGTTGCCCCCCGAGGGAGCCCCGCCCGCGCCTGTCTGCGAGGTCGAAGACGTGGTCGTCACGGCGCCGCCGGCTCCTCCGCTGCCCCCGCCGCCGCACGCCGGGTTGTCCGGATCGGCCGATTTGCTCGCCGCGTCGCCGGGGTTGGAGATCGCCGAGGTGCGCGGGGGATCGAGGCCGATGAGCCAGTCTCCGCACGGATCGCCCAGCTCCTGTCCGTTCGTCTGGCCGTCGCCGTCGGAGTCGAGATCGACGAGCGCGGGCCACCACTCGGTGTTGGGCTTCGCGACCTGGTTCGAGGAGTCGTTGCCGAAGAGGTTGAGCTTGGCGGTGTCCCCGCCGGGGTGGCAGTTCTCGCACGTCTTGACGTTCCCGTTGGGGATGTAGGCGACGTACTCGCTCTTCGCGTGCGCGGCGCTCGTGAGGGCCGCCGTCACGATCAAGCTCGACAAGGTGATCCACGTGCGGGCTCTCTGCATGGGTCCTCCAGAGCGAGCCGCCACGATACACGAGGGCCGCGCAAGGCCGCCACTGGGGGGCGTTCGCCCCGACGTTGGGCGCGACGAAAGCCCGGGAGTTTTTGCAAGCGGGCGCATCACGTCGTAAGAGGCGGGGATGAGCGCCGTCACGCCCGCCTCCCCAGGTCTCCCGCAAGGCTCGACCGCCCCCGCCGGAGAGCCGCTCCTCGGCACCGCGCAGAAGCGCCTGCTCGGCAATTACAGGCAAGCCGCGTTCGTCCTCGATCGCGGCCGCGGGTGCGAGGTGTTCGACACGGAGGGGCGCCGGTACCTCGACTTTTGCGCGGGGGTCGCGGTGGACGCGCTCGGGCACGCGCACCCCACGCTGGTGGCGGCGATCGCCGAGCAAGCCGGGCGGCTGATGCACGTGTCGAACTACTTTTACAACGCCGAGAACATCCGGCTCGCCGACGAGCTCTGCGCGGTGACGGGCTTCGATCGCGCGTTCTTTTGCAACTCGGGCGCCGAGGCGGTGGAGGCCCTGATGAAGCTCGCGCGCCGGCATTTTTACGCGAAGGGGCAGAAGGAGAAGAACAGGTTCATCGCGTTTCACAACTCCTTCCACGGCCGCACGATGGGCTCCGTGGCGCTCACGGGGAACCCGAAATACCACGAGGGGTTCGGGCCGATGGTGGGCGCGATCACGCACGTCGCGTACGGCGATCTCGACGCCGTGAAGGCCGTGATGGGGCCCGATGTGGCGGGCATCTTCGTGGAGCCTGTGCAAGGGGAGGGCGGCGTGATCCCGGCTCCTCCGGGGTATCTCGGCGCGCTGCGATCGCTGTGCGATGAGCACGGGGCGCTGCTCCTCATCGACGAGGTGCAGACAGGCGTCGGGCGCACAGGGAAATGGCTTGGATCCATGCACCAGGGCGTGCGCGCGGACGCCATCTCGCTCGCGAAGGGGCTCGGCGGCGGGTTCCCGATCGGCGCGATGCTCGTGCGCGAAGAGGTCGCGGGCGCGCTGCCTCCGGGCACGCACGGATCGACGTTCGGCGGCAACGCGCTGGCCTCGGCCACGGCGCGCACGGTGCTCCGCGTCGTCGCGGAGGAGAAGCTCGTCGAAGGGGCAGCGACGAAGGGCGATCGGTTGAGCCGCGGGCTCACGTCGCTCGCGCAGAGGTTCCCCGCGGTGTGCAAGGCGGAGCGCGGGCTCGGCCTCTTGCGGGCGCTCCCTCTGGCCGACGGGATCGACGCGCGGCCGGTGCTCGGCGCCCTTCAAAAGCGCGGGCTCCTGCTCACGATCGCGGGGGCCAGCGCGCTCCGCTACACGCCGCCCCTCGTCGTCTCGGACGCCGAGATCGACGAGGCGATCGCGATGACGGCCGACGTGCTCGCCGACGTCGCGGCGGGCGCTCCGAGCGTCGCGGGCTGACGAGAGTCCAGGATCAGGAGGCATCGAGTTGCGCGCGGCTGGGCCGGTCGTCGATCCCGTTCCTTGCTCCGCGTGCGGCAAGCTGATCGATCCGCTGCGCGCGGGGCACGTCGCGATCTTCGATCAGCGCGTGCACTACTTCTGCAACAGGAGCGTGTGCCGCGCGGCGTTCCTCGGCGAGCCGATCGCTTCGCCCCCGCCGGAGCCGATGGCCGATCCGCCGCTCCCGGAGGAGGATCACGGCGCGCCGATCGAGGACGCCTACGCGCCGATGTCGCCCGACGAGGGCCTGCCGGATCCGCCGCCCGCGCTCGATGGAGAGGGGCCGATCGAGCCTCTTTCTCGGATGATCCTGCACGACACGCCGGGCCGCGTGGATCACCACGAGGGCCGGGACGTGGGCGCGCTGCTGCTCGTGCTCGCCGTCGTCGCCGGGACGCTCGCTGTCTCGCTGTCGCTCCTCGGCACCGCGCCGCTCTCGATCCTCGCGCGCATCGTGCTCGGGGGCGTGGGCGCGACGATGCTCGTGGGTCGCGCGCTCACCACCGAGCGCGACGTGAGCGATCCGCACCCGCTGCCGCTCCTCGTGGCGCCCGTGATCTCGGTGGGCGTCGCGCTGTGGGCTTCGTTCGGGAAGGATCCGGCGCTCGCGGGCGAGGCGACGTCGCTCGCGGGGTTCATCGTGACGGCCGCGGCGGTGGGCGCGTGGCTCATCGAGAGCGCGCGGCGCGGCGTGACAGGCGAGCGCGCGTGGCTCGAGGGTCACCTCGCCGTGCCTGGCCGGAGGGCTCCGGGCGAAGGGCGCGGCCCGGAGAACAAGAAGGACAAAGTCTTCGATATCAAGCCCGGCGAGCAGCTCGTCGTCGAGGCCGGCGAGGTGGTGCCCGTGGATCTCACGATCGTCGACGGCGAGGTGGAGCTCCTGCCGTGGACCTTCGCGACGACGCCCGTGTGGCGCAAGCCGGGCGATCCGATCGTCGCGGGCGCCACGGTCGTGAGCGGGCGGATGCGCGGCGTGTGCACGTGGGCCGGGGCGGATCGAGCGTTCGCGCGCGTGGTCCTCGATCCGAGGCGCCGGGCCGACGCGTTCGCGCCGGTGGCCAAGGCGAGCCGCGCGCTCGTCGAGCGGTGGTCCTTCGTCGCGGCGTTCGTGGGCGGGCTCTCGGCCTTCGTGGCGCGCCGGACGCCCGTGGAGATCGCGATGATCGTGATCGCCGTGCACGCGGCGCTGTCGACGGCCGTCGCTGCCTCGATCGCGGCGGTGCACGTCGCGCGCGGCGTCCTCCTCGGTCTGCGGCGCGGCATCGTGTACAAATCGTCCGACGCGTGGGAGCTCTCGGGGCGCGTCCAAACGGCTGTATTCTGCGCGCGCGGCACGCTGCTCAAGGGCGAGCCGGAGCTCTCCGAGGTGATCGCGACCACGTCCAAGCTGGACGAGACTGACGTGCTCGCGCTCGCGGCGGGCGCGGAGCGGATGGCCGAAGATCCGGTCGCGAACGCGATCGTGCGAGCGGCGCGGGCGCGCGACATCCGGCCCGACGGCGTGCGCAACCCGCAGCAATACCCGGGGCTCGGCGTCACGGCGATCAGCTCGGCGGGCGAGGAGCTCATCGTCGGCATGCGCGCGCTGCTCCTCGGCGAGCGCGTGAGCATCGCCACGATGGAGCGCACGATCACGGACCTCGAGGCGCAGGGCCGCACGGTGGTCCTCGTCGCGATCGGCGGGAGGCTCGTGGGCGTGCTGGCGCTCATCGACGGCCTTCGGCCGGGGGCGCGCGCGGCCGTGCAGCACCTCATCGACGCCGAGATCGAGCCCATCATCATGAGCGGCGACTCGCGCGAGACGTGCGAGGCGATCGCGCGGTCCCTCGACATCGAGCACGTGCGCCCCGAGGTGCTCCCTTCGGAGCGAGCGCCCGAGGTGAGGCGCGTCATGGACGCGGGCGTCACGGTGGCGGTGCTCGGTCACGGCGGCGTGGACGACGATCCCCTCGCGACGGCGGACGTGGCTGTCGCGCTCGGGGCCGCGGGCACGGCGAAGGGCGTCGAGCCTGGCGCTCCGGCCCCGCAGGGCGCGTCCAAGATCGCCGCCCCCGGCGACTTCGCGGTGACCCTCGCCTCCGACGACGTGCGTGACGCGGCCCTCGCCTTGGCCCTCGCGCGCCGCGTGCGCACCGAGGCTCGCGTGAGCGTCGCGATCGCGGCTGTCCCGGGGCTCTTCGGCGCCGTCGCGATCGCCTTTGGCCTGTTGCCCCCGGCCTACGCGCCCATCGCGTCCTTGCTGGGCTGCATCATGGCGACTGTGCACGCAAGGGCGCTCGAGGGGAAACGGTAGCTCCCGCTCGCGGTGGGGTTCGTCGAATACATGGAGACCGTGACCCTTGACACCTCGGAGTGCGGGGTATCTGATGCTCTCCCATGTCCAAGAGCAAGCTCTTCTGGGCGTCAATCCTGGTGGGGCTGGCCGGGATGGAGGCGTGTTCAGCGGCCGGGATTGCGCCCCCCAAGCGCACGAGCCTCGCGCCGTTGGCGTCGGCGACCCCCTCGATCTCCACCACGGCGACCGCCTCCGAGACCCCGTCGGCGCCCGAAGAAGAAGAAGAGCCCGAGCCGCCTCCGGAGCCCGTTCAGCCGCCCCCGCCGGACAAGGCCCCGGAGACCAAAGGCATGGTGCTGCTGCCTGGCGGGACGTTCAAGACGTTGATGAGCGCGCGGCTCGTGAAGCTGGTCCCATTTTGGCTCGATGTGGCGGAGGTGACCGCCGCCGCCTACGAGGCGTGCGTGAAAGCGGGAAAATGCACGGACGAGGGGCTCGCGTGCGGGGAGAAACCCAATTATCGAAAATGGGACAAGAAGAGCCACCCCATCAACTGCGTCGATCAGAGCCAGGCGCGGGCCTACTGCGAGCACGTCGGCAAGCGCCTCCCTGTGTTCGAAGAGTGGGAGTGGGCTGCGCGCGCGACGACCCGTGGATGGCCGTATCCCTGGGGTGAAGGGCTCGGCGGGGAGGAGCTGTGCTGGCGGCGATCCACCCGCGTGGAGAGCATCGGCCGGGTCCGGCACTGCAATGACGAGGCGAAGAAGGATTGTTTTTTTGTGTCGGGGGTCGTGCACGAGGACCGCGTCGAAGGGACGTGTCCGACGAGAGCCTATCCGGCCGGCAACTCTCCGGAAGGGATCTCGGACCTCGCGGGCAACGTGGGAGAGTGGACCCAGAGCGAGGAGTCGGCGAATTCGTTCTACGCTTGCGGCGAAGGCTGGAGGCAGCAGTACCAGTTGAACATGATCGAGACGCCTTGCTGGGCCTCCGATCCGGCGGAGCACCTCGACAGTGAAGGGTTTCGGTGCGCCTCCACGGCGCCAGAGCCGGCCGCTCCTTAGAGCGCCTCGCAGAGGCCGGCGCTATTAGCTGTCGTAGACGCTCTCGGCTGGCGGCTCCCACGGCACGGCGTTCTTGACAGGGTCCTTCAGGTGGGCCAGCCACTTGGCAAGCTCGTCGGGCCGCGTCCCGCGAAGGAAGTCAATCCAGGCCCCGAGAAACTGATAGTCGTACTCCGTGTAGCGATTGAAATGTCGAAACCTCTTGTCTCCGGGCAGCGGCTCGTCGAAGGCCTCTTTCCAGAACCGAATGGCGGGAGAGTCGAGATCGAGCCATCCGAGGAGGCGATTGGCATCCGTGAGATTTCGCTGGGACTCCGCTCCTCCGGCCATGTGGGGATAGGCGACGGACTGGATCGGCGCGGCGAACGCAAAGGAGCTCATCGCTTTGTCCCAGATCGTCTTTTTCGCCGGATCCATCTGCCCCGGCACCCTTGTCTCCCAGATCTTCGTGCCCAGAAAAGCCGCGTCGCCGGGTTGATTGACTCTCTGCCCGCCGTCCGCTGTGACCCAGTTCTCCTTCGTGTCCTCCGGGCTCTCCGGGACATAGAGGATGACGCCGCAATGCTGGATGTGCGGATCCTTCAGCGTGGTCCTTGGTTGACCCGCAGGGACGTCCTCCACGACATCGCGGAAGATGAGGTAGAGATCTCCCACGCTCGGCATCGGCTTCGCCGGATTGGCCCCCCACGGGACCCAGGCCTCCTGAAGGAGCGGTTGGTCGAAGGCCCACTTCGAGCTGATCTGGTCAAGGATTTTTTTGTTCTTGTTCGTGGTGAGGACCGTCTCCAGCATCCCGTTGATGCCTGTGCACGAGGTGCCCTTGCCCGGGTTCCAGCAGAGCATTTTCTTGTACCGCACACCCGCGTTCGGGTCCGCGCCCTCGGGCTCCGTTGTCCCGGGCGCCCAAAGCTGGGGGAAGAGATTGCCAATCGCGGCCAGGAGCATCTTGCGTTTCTGAGTGATCCCCGGCGCGTCCCACGTGCGGAAAGAGCTCTTGACGACGACGCGGCTCCCGCCGGTGGGACGGACCGCGCCTTTCGGCTGGACGGCCGTGCCCGCCGACGGAGCAGGGGCGCTGGACTGGGCGTTCTTCACCCGGAGCGTGTACGTGACGGTGACGCTCGAGACCTCGCTCACCTTGGCGAGCTCCACATCCTTTCCGCCGGAGTCTGTGATCTTCACCGCGTTCGGCTCGAGCTCTCCGACCCCGCCGTCGAGGCGCTCCCACTGCACGTAGAACGGACTCACCATGCCCGACAGGACGTCGTTGCCATTTTCGTCCTTCGCCACCTCGCCCGGCTTCACCGTCGCGGCGTCGGTCCAGACGATCCACACGCGCAGTCGCAAAATGGCAAACTCGTAGCGCACGCTGCCCTCCGGACCCGGGGTGCCTGGGGGAGAGCTCACGGTCCAGTCCCAGCCCTGCTTCGCCAAGAGCTCTTCGGGGGGCAGATGACTTCCCGCGTCGAGGATGCCGTTGGAGAGCACGAAGTCATCGGGCTCTCCCGCCACGCAGAGACGCCAATCACTCTCGTTCTTGACAACGATCTTCACGCGGTTCGCCATGGCGAGTCCCTTCCTTCACCGGCCGTGCACGTCGTCCAGCTTCGCGCGGGTGGCGTCATCGAGCTTGCCTGTCGCCGGGAGCCCCTCTGCGCGTTGGAACGAGCGGATCGCCTCGCGGTCGCGAGCGGCCATGTCCTGTTCGGAGACCACCTCTGACGGGGGCGGCAGATACCCCAGGTTCTGCAAGCGCTGCCGAACGCCGGAGGGCTCGTCGATAGGATCCATGTCCCCGATGGCCATCGGAAAAACGAGCCTCTTCGCCGGGAACACGACGCGCACCTCCCGGACATGGACAGGCGCGTCGATCACGATCGTGCCTGCGCTGTCGGCCTTTCCCTCCACGCGTGCGCCGAGCCCCTCGATCACGTAGGGCTCACCGGCCCACGGTCCCTTCGAGTCCTCGAACACGAAGCGCGCCGTCGTCTTCGGCACCTTCAGCTTGTATTCGTTCGTCACGCCCTTCCGGAGCTGGAAGGAGTCGCGCGACGCTCTCGCGAAGTGGAGGACATCCCCGGGGACGAGCTCGGTCGGATCCTTCCTCTTCTTCGAGAGCTCGGCGTTCTTGGGGTCATTCCAGACGGTGTCTTCGTCGAACCCGTGAGCGAACGCGAGCTTCTGCAGGTAGTCGCCCTGTCGCACCACGTACGGCTGGGGATGGCCGACGCTCCGATCCCCCGGCATCTTGAGGTCCGGAAAGGCGATCTTCCCCCCGCGATCCAGGCGGAGCTCCGCCTCGCCATCGTCGTCGGTCACGCCGCTGATCTCGACCCCGCCCTCCATCTGGATCCGATACCGCTGCTGCGCGAGCGGACTCCCATTCTCCTCGTCGGTGAGGACGATCTTGGTCGGCGGCTCAGGGTCCTTGGTCGGCGCGTCCGTGGCCTCTTCTGGCGAGTTGAGGAGGATCTTCGATCCATCCGCCTTGAATTCCTTCTCCATCGAGAGCGACGCGCCTTCGGTCTTGAGGAGGATCTTCTTGTCGATCGCGAGCTGAGCCTTGTCTTTCGACTCGAGCGCCAGCCCCTCGTCGGCCACGATCAGCGATCCTCCCTTGCCCCTGGCGCTGAGCCGGCCGGACAAGACCTCGATCGCGTCCTCGGTGATCCGGATCGCGCTCTTGCCCACGCGGAGCACCAGCTCCTTGTCGGAGCGGAGCTCCAACCTGTCGAGCCCGGAGAGCTCCGCGGTGCCCTCGGCGTGCGTCACCCACGATCGCTTCTTGTCGCTCTTGCCCACCACGGTCGTCATGCTGCCCGCGACTCGCGTGGTGAGATCATCGGCATACTCGGAGTCGGCCGCCTCCTGCACGAGGCGCCGCTCCCTGCCCTCGATTCGGGTGATCCGCATCCCCGACACCCGCTCTTCATGATTGCCGGAGACCACGTCGACGCGGTGGCCCTCCACGGTGCTCGCGAGGTCACCCTTGACCACCTCGGTCAGGCTCTTCTCGATCGTGTCCGTGCGACTGCCCATCACTCGGGAGAATCGATCGTTCCGGACGAGCGAGGTGTGGTTGCGACCCACGGTCTCGTGGAGGTTCGCCTGCGCGTGGAGATAGATCTGCTCCCGCCCTGCGGCGTCCTCGAAAGAGAGCTCGTTGAATCCCCCTCCCCCCGGGCTCGTCTGCGTGCGAATCCCGCTCTTCGTCTTCTCGGCGGGCAAGCTGAACGGAGGCGGGTGAGTGCCATTGTAGAGCGTCCCGAGCACCATGGGCTTGTCGGGATCGCCGCCTTCGAAGCCCACGACCACCTCCTGCCCGACCCTCGGGATGAACTGATGACCCCACCCGGCGCCGGCCCAGGGCTGCATCACACGGATCCAGCACGAGCTCCGGTCATCGTGCTTGCCGTCGCGGTCCCAGTGGAACTGGACCTTGATCTGCCCCATCGCGTCCACGTGGATTTCGCTGCCAGGAGGTCCCACGACGATCGCCGTCAGCGTGACCTGGACGCTCTTGCGGTTCTCGCGGCGCGGAGGGTAGGTCATCTCCGCGGGCGCGCACTCGAACGCGCACGAGTAGACGCGAAGTTGCCCATCTCCCTGGCTCGCGTCCGGGTGGGCCTGCCCTCGGTGCTCGACGCGTGTCAAGACATATTCGCCGTCCAGTTGCGGGGCTGGGTGTCCACTCAGCGCGAAGCGGTGACCGCAGGAGAAATCGGAGCACCCGGACTCGCCCCGCGCGATCGACGCTCGACGCCGCTTCTGGCGAAGGATCCGCGGCGCCTCGTCGCCGGCGAATCCCCACTTGGGAAACAGAAAGGGCGCGTGATGGGCGTAGACTTCGAGCGGTCCTCTCTGTCCGAGGACGCTTCCCATCTCGCGCGTGGTCGAGGAGCCGCTCGCCGTCGCGCCTGTGGCAGCGGCGCCGACGGCCATGGCAGAGGCCGCGTTCTCCGCGGTCGCCGCCGCCTTCGCCGCGGTTTCGAGCGGGGAAGATGGGAACGGTCCTGTCGACACAGCGCTGCTCTGGAGACGCACCATCGGCCGCGCGGGGTCGTAGTCTCGAAACGTCGCCATGGTCGATCGCACCGAGTTGCGGAGCGAGAACCGAGTGACATGGTCGAACCCCGAGACCCGCGCGTCCTCGTTTTCAAGGTACGTCAGCGCTGGCACCTCTCTTGTCCCGCTGGCCATTGGCGCTCGAGCGCCCCGCGCCGTCTCTCCTCCGGCGGCTTCGCTGCCTGCGGATGAGAGGGCCGCGGCCGTGGCGGCCGTCAGCGCTGCGGGGTCGTCGCCTGCGACCGGCGGATAACCGGAAGCATCGTCTGCGCAGATGATCGTGTCCCCGGGGGTCAGCGCGCCGACGCCCTGGCTGGATGTGTCGTCGACCGGACCGCCGCCGAGGAAGTAAAAGTAGATCCCCGCCTCCGACAAGATCCGCTGCAGGAAGCGATAGTCGGTCTCTTCGTACTGCGTGCAGTATTCGCGCTCCGGATAGGCGCGCGTGAGCTGCCAGAGCGCCTCGATGCCAGCTTCACGGAGGACCGACGACACGATGTCGGGGACTCCCATCTTCTGGAAGATGCGACTGCGTCGCCGGCGCCGGAGGAGCCAGAGGCGAGGGACGACGCGGACAGCGAGCTTGAGCCGGCGCTCGACCAGATGAACCTCGACGAGCCGCACCGCCGCGACGACGCCGTAGAAGGCGCGAGGCTCGGGCCCGACGTGGAATGTGAGCACCGCGCGCCGGCCGAGCGCCGCTTGCTCGATGTCGTGACCGGCCTCGGCAGTGACCACGACCTCGAAGTCGTACGCTTCGGAGAGCGCCTCCTCGCCCGTCAGCGCGTGGACTCGAAAGAGATCGCTCGCGAGGCCGTCGACCGAGAGCTGGTAAGGAGGGGTCATCTCACGCTCCTGGTGCCGCGGTAGGGCGGGGGTGGGCAGCGCTCGCGGAGTCTACATGAGGCGGGGATTTACTCTTTCCGATTTTCTCCGTTACGCTGGCCGTCCGCTGCGTTCGCACCGTCCGAGGTTGGCCGGCCCTTGCGAGCGCGCCCCAGGTAACTGCAAGCAGTCATGCCCGCACCTCCGCCCCGTCCGTCGATGCAAGGTGCACCCGGTCAAGGCTCCGGCCCGTCGTCCGCCTCGGGGACACGGCAAAAGGAGCCTGAAAAACCGGCTGGGACCTTCTTTCTCGGTCGCTACCGCGTCGTCGACGAGATCGGCGTGGGCGGCATGGCGAGCGTCCACCTGGCTCGCATGGACGGGCCCGGCGGCTTTCAGAAGTGGGTCGCGATCAAGCGCATCCACCCGCACCTCGTCGAGGACGATCAGTTCGTCGACATGTTCCTCGACGAGGCGCGCATCGCGGCGGGCATCAACCACGCGAACGTCGCGCAGGTCTTCGATCTCGGCAAGGACGACAACACCTACTGGATCGCGATGGAGTACCTCCATGGCGAGCCTCTCCGCGAGGTCATGCGCCGGGTGGAGGAGCGCGGTCAGCGCGTCCCCGTCGAGCTCGCGGCGCGCATCTGCGCGGACGCCGCGGACGGCCTCCACGCGGCGCACGAGCTGCGCGGAAAGAACGGTCAGCTCCTCGGCCTCGTCCACCGCGACGTCACCCCGCACAACCTGTTCGTCACGTACGACGGCTACACGAAGGTCGTCGACTTCGGCATCGCGAAGGTCGCCGATCGCCTCTCGCAGACGAAGGCCGGCACGCTCAAGGGCAAGCTCGCGTACATGTCGCCCGAGCAGGTGCGCGGCGCCGAGGTCGATCGCACGACCGACATCTTCGCGCTCGGCGTCGTGCTCTGGGAGCTGACGACCAACCAGCGCCTCTTCCGCATGGAGACCGATCTCGACACGCTCGAGAAGGTGCAGGCGTGCGTCGTCCCGCCGCCCTCCACGGTCATCCCTGGCTACCCGCCGGAGCTGGAGATGGTGGTCCTCAAGGCGCTCGCCAAGCGCAAGCAGGATCGCTTCCAGACGGCCCGCGAATTCTCCCGCGCGCTTCAAGGCTTCTTGATGCGTCAAGGCGCGATGGTCGGCCCCGAGGAGGTGTCCAGCTACGTGCGCGCCGTCTTCGGCGATCGCATCCAGAAGCGCGAGGCGCACCTCGCGTGGGCCTCCGAGGTCACCTCGACGATCAACGTGGAGAAGCTCCGCGCGCTCCAGGGCGAAGAGCCGAGCAGCATCAGCTTCTCCAAGGGCCAGGGCCAGGCGCCTCCGCCGCCCGCGTCGCAGATCCGAGGGCCCGCGCAGCCGCCCTCTCAGCAGCAACCACCGCCGCCGCCGGCGAGCAAATCCGCGATGGCCGCGACGTCGCTGCTCGACGACGACGAGGACATCCCGACCACGGTCGCGACGCGCGATCAGATGGAGCCTTCGCGGCAACATCCGATCCCGCAGGCGAATCGCCCCGCGCCCGCGGCGGGGATGCCCGCGCCGGCCGCAGGCATGCCTCCGGGGATCCGATCGACCCAGCCGAGCGCGGGCGCGCAGCCCCCGCCGCGTCCCCCGGGCCCGCCGCCGCAATACGGGATGCAGCAGCAGCCGATGAACGGGCCGATGAGCGGTCCCCCCGGCCCGCCGCCGCGACCGCAATACGGCGCTCCGCAGGGCCAGTACGGCGCGCCTCCGCCGCCCCAACAACAACAGCAGCAGCCTCCGCCGCAGCAGCGTCCGGGCGAGGCGACGTCCGCGTTCCCCGGGTTCCCGGAGTCGGGCGGCGGCGACGATCTCGGCGCCACGATCGCGCTCCCGCAGACGGTCTCGAACGCCGTTCGTCCTGCGGCCGGCGGAGGCCATTCGCCGGGCGGTCTCAACAATCCTTCGTCGGTCAGCTTCGGAGGTCCGCCCACGGGTCCTGGCATGGGCCCGCCGCCCTACGGAGGCCCGCAGATGATGGGGCCTCCGGGTCAGATGGGCGGTCCGATGCAGCAGCAGCAACAAAACCCCTACGGCCCGCCGCCCATGATGATGGCGCCCAACCAGCCGGCGTCGCCGCAGTCCCAGATCGAGACGGCGATCTCGCTCCCGAGGCCGGATCCTGCGGCGATCTGGCTCGCGCAGCAGGAGGCGCAGAAGGGCAAGGAGCGCTCATCGGGCGTCATCATCGCCGTCGTGGCGCTCACCGCCCTGTGCGTCATCGGGATCGCGGCGCTCCTTTATTTCAAGCTCCGCGGCGGTCAGAGCTCCATCACGCCGGAGGCTGGGCCTGTCGTGACGGCCGCGGCGGCGACGCTCACGGCGCCCTCCACGGCCGCGACGCACGCGCCCACGCCGACGTCTGCGCCCACGTCAACGGCCGCGTCTTCGTCTTCGCCGGCGACCTCTCCTGGCCCGGCGGCTTCGGCGACGAGCACATCGACGGCGGGGGCCTCGGCGCCCGCGGGCCCGGCTCCTGCGAAGGAGGTCGGCTACCTCACGTTGAACTGCGATCCTCGGTGTGATCAGGTCTACGCCGGCGGCCGCACGTTCGTCCCGCCGATCGTGAACGAGCCCTTTCCGCCTGGATCGCTGCGTGTGAACGCGAAGCTCGGCAACATGTCGAAGGTCATCAGCGTGGTGATCGTGGCGGGGCAGAAGACCCCGACGCTCATCTCGATGAAGCGCTGAAGCTCGACGACAAAGCTCGATGGGGAGCGCTGAAGCGCGACGACAAAGCTCGATGGGGAGCGCTGAAGCGCGACGACAAAGGTGCGGTGGATGCCCCCACCCGCCGCCGCTGACGCGGACGGCGCCGCCCCCAAATCGCGTCGCTTGCGCGCCGCAATGGGGGCGGGTCTTCGGGGTGACCGCTGTCGAGTTGGGAAAGAGCTCGCCAGCCCGTTGCTGCAAAATGCAGCAGCCGCCGAGGGCGACGGGAAACCGCGAACGGGGAGCCGGCGACGGGGAACGGCGACGGGGAACGGCGACGGGAAACGGGACCGGACGGCGACGGGAAACGGGACCGGACGGCGACGGGAAACGGGACCGGACGGCGACGGGGAACGGGACCGGACGGCGACGGGAAACGGGACCGGACGG
>Ga0268298_10004005_pt1 | contig 14615 bp, 10 predicted proteins | sample WWTPWeurt_MetaG_FD_194462 | JGI IMG/M metagenome (GOLD analysis project Ga0268298, IMG submission 194462) | Activated sludge microbial communities from WWTP in Nijmegen, Gelderland, Netherland - WWTP Weurt | ecosystem: Engineered > WWTP > Aerobic digester > Activated sludge | place... | reverse complement strand
TTCAGGTTGAATTGAGCCAGGCCGGCGACAAACACGCCAAAGAGGTAGAGGCTATGAAGAGCCAGCACACGAAAGAAATCAACGTATTGGCCGGCCAGGTTGCAGCCCTGAAGGCTGGAAAAATTCAGGAGCATGACGAAAACGGAGGCGAAGGCATATCCGTAACCAAGAAGGTAGGCTCCGTTGAGGTTCTTACCCTCAAGGACGAGAGCCTTATCCAATGGGCAAAAGGCAAACAAGTAGCAAACTGATCAACAGCCGGAGCCATAGAGGCCGGTATTCTCAATTCTTAAACACAAAAATTTTTTTACACTATGCCAATGATAGAAGGCGGTTTCGGTTTGACCGGAACCCAAACGAGCCGAATCATATCGGTACAAACTGAGAGCGCGTTCAATATCTTCGACGGCGTTTCAGTTCAACAGCGCGACCAATATGCGCGAGCCCTTGGCCTCTACGGCGACGTTATCCTTGGGCGGGACTTAAACGGGCGCTTTGCCTCGTTCTCAACTCCCAAACACGTCCTTTCCGACCGTAAAACGGGTTGCGCTTGGAATCCGAAAGGCGGCGTACGGATGAACATTGAAGAGTTCCCAACTTGCCCCGTAGAGTTTGACGGGGAAGAATGCCCGGATGTTTTCTACGGCACCTGCTTTGAGCGGCTCTTTGCTCCTGGAAACGGAGTGCGCGACCTGGCCGGAACCGCTGAAGGTCAGGCGCTCCTGGCTCAGATGCTACGGAAACTCTATCAAGGGCTTGGCAACTCCTTTTTCGACCTCTACAACTTTGCAAACCACCCGCTCATTGAGCAAGCCAATACGGCGGCGTTCTACAATGTCGGTATAGAGGAGTGGGAGGACTACGTTGACCAGATGCTCAGCGGGAATTGTGGCGGCTTGATAACCCTCATTGACGAACTCGCTGCAAAGGGCCAGGCTGGCTACGGCCTCGATATTTCAACCGTCAACCCTGGAACGGGAGCCTTCACCGGAAACATTATCAACCTCATTGAGGACTTGAAAGCAGCTGCCGGAGCCGAACTGACTACCGCTATCGAAAGCGGCATGGTTATGCCTGACGGCCAAACTCGTTACCCTGTTATCCTCCTGACGACGGCTGAGTTCAACGCTTACAAAGCGTATATCCGCAACCTGGCCGGCACGAACGAAATGGCATACCGCTATATGCTGGAAGGAACTGACGGAACAACCAATCTTATGCGTAACGTCCTTGTTTACGACAATATGCCGGTAGTCCGTTGGGACGCTTGCGTAGGCTTCGACGCTATCACTGGCGCTCAGAGCCACCGGGCCGCTATCGTTGCTCCTGGCGTTTTCGGCGTTCTCCACGATGTTTCCGACCTGGCTCAATGGGAAGGTATGGGACTTGTTGTTGAGCAAAGCACGCGGGTTCAGGACAAAGGAAAAATCTTTATGACCACTACTTTCCGTTGGGGCGCTGGCTTGGCCGACCCGAACTTTATGGTAATGGCCTCGAACATTTTGCACCCGTAATTCCGGCCAGGCTTCAACAACTTTTCACCCTCTAATTTTTACAAAATATGGCTTGTGCATTAGTAGCCCTCTCAGCGGTTCAGGACTGCGTACCAAACGAGGGCGGTATCATAAAATCATACGCTTGCAAGTTGTCTGACATAACTACGGTAACGCTTACGTCGGGAGTTGTAAGCGGCTTTACTATGTCAACTACTGGCCTCTGGAAAAAGTATGAGTATGACAAGGACGCGACGGCCAACTTCAATCAGGTAGGCTCTTTGAACGGCAACCGTTTTACCATTGAACAAACGGCGTTTTTCAAGTTCCGGGGTATTGACGCGGCTTATATTGACGCGGCCAATAACGCCAAAGATTGCTGCGACGTTGTCCTTATTCACTTCCTGTCGAACGGAACAAAACTCATTCAGGGCTTGGAAAGCCAGGCGGCTACTGGCTCTCCAACCGGAACCAACAACCGAACGACCCGTATTGTGCCAACTATCAACACGGACACGTCGGCGAACGAGGCCAGAATGGAGTTTACCGTAGCCGGCAATTCCAACACTTTCACCCTAACGACTTCTTTGACCGATACGGCCATTGAGGCTCTGTAAGCGCTATGAAAGAAACGAAAACGGACGCTCTGACCGGCTCCTCAAAAGCCGGCCAAAAGGGATACCGCATGAAAGCGAAAGCCAGGGAGTTGCACCCGAACGCTACTACCCTTGTTGGCTCAACTCCTGTCGCCTTGAGTGGGGATAGGTACGAGGTTGAAATACCGGGAGACAGAAACAACCCGCCAACAAGGAAAGCCGTTCGAGGTGCTACTCAGGCTGAGTTAAAAGCGCTATTCCAACAGGGCCACCCCGATATAGAAGAGTTTGAACTTTAAAACGAGCGCAATGGCAACTACTATTCAGGATTGTTGTGGGGAAACTCCTCCGACAAATCCAAAGGCTGACATACTGAGGAAACGGCGCGAAAAACGCGGCGTCCAAATGTTTAGTGTGGCCAACCCTATACCTGAGGAGGTTGCTGACGCGCAAGAGTTAAAGAACTTCTTTTCAAGGTACAATTTTGTTCCCTACGCTGGAACCACAAAGGAGAGCGGGCATAGTTTGCTTACTTGGTACAAAACCTTGGGCAAACTATCGCCTACTCATAACTCCTGTATGGACAAGAAATTGAAGTATGCCGTAGGCGGAAAGGCTACGGCTATCTTCAGTTTTGACCCTGAGTGGGAAACAGGCGAAGAGGACAAAGAGCCAAGCCGCGCACAAAAGGTTCAATACCGGGACGCGGTTTCTGAGTTCTTTGATTTTGCCGGAGGCCTTGGAAACTTTCACTATTCGGTTGGTTGGTCGTATCAAGAAACCGGTAACGCTTTTGTTGAGTTCTCGTTCTCTGAGGTATTAGGCCAGGGCCGCATACACATGAAAGCGCACGAAGTTCAGCAATGCCTATACCTGAACACCAAGCCAGGAGAGGCCAAGGTTGTTGCTATCTCTCCGGTTTGGACTGAGGACTACTTGAAAAAGCATGAGCCTCGTTACGTTCCCTTGTTCCCAAACTTTGTACAACAGGAGGGCGCTCTCCGAACTATGTTTCACCTCAAAAACGGAGAGAACACATGGTACGGGAGGCCAGAGAGCAAGGGCTCAGACCTCTACAAGTTCAGGGAGTTTCAAGACGCTCTCTACCTCGTCAAACAATCGGCTGCAAACTTCACAGGCCAGTTGATTATAGAGGTTGAGGACGACGACCCTGACCTTGCTCCGGCTCTTGACAACGCTGGCGCTGAGCAACAAACGGGAGAGAATTTTGCTGAACGATTTGAGCGCAACTATACGCAAAAGTCCGACGACCCTCAAAGCGTTCTCGTTACCGCTCGACCGTTCGGCTCCCGGCCTATGTTTGTTTTCCAAGTTTCGCCGAATACAAACGAGAATTGGTACAAGGAGACGGGCATAATTGCTGAGCAAAAAATAACTCGTTCTCATAACTGCACCCTTCGCTTTATGAGTTTCGACGTTTCAAACGGTTTCAGCCAGGAGGTATTTATTTCGGACTACATTGTAAACATGGAGCCGGTTATTGAAAGCCTCCGGCAAACTATTTGTGTATTTGTCAATGAGGCGATTTCTTTTGGCTGGCAACTCCTTGGCCTGGAAAAACAGTTCGACGATTTCTCCCTTTGGTTTGTTGACCCGATAAGGAGTACAGTTCAGGAGTTCAAGGACGCCTCAAATAAGCCTCAGGAGCCGACAACTCCAATGCCAGAGAACCAACCCAAGCAAAACCCTCAAACTGACAACCCGGAGACGCTCAACGCTTGACAATGGCAAATTTGATAACACCTTTTGAAGTTCTGAGGCATAGCCTGGCCGGCAAGGATTATCCTACCGCTCAGTTTTGCGAGCTGATACCTCAAATTGAGGAGGAGTTTGCACGGATTTGCCTTGGCCAGGAGTTGTACGATTACCTTGTTTCCAAGTTGGCGGTTTTGCCTTCAGCGCTTGAGTGGGATTCTTCCACCTCGTACAGTTTGGGAGACGCGGCAATTCGGAGCGGTTGTACTTTTATCTCAGAGGAGAACGCCAACCAAGGAAACGACCCTTTGCTTTTCCCGGCCAAGTGGAGCGATTTTGAAAAGTTCACTGACGCGGGTTGCCAGGAGTTGTGGGAGCGATATCTACGGCGCATACTGGCGCTGAAGGTTTACTCCTCAAGTTTAACGCCTACAACCTGGCGCTCAGGAGCCGGAGGAGTTGTCGTCAATCTTGGCGACGTTCAAGGGTTCAGGGCCGGAAACAAAGGAGAACTTTTTGAGATAAAGACGGGCGCCATTGCAGAAATTGAGAGAACAACCGGAAACATGGTGGTATGGCTTGAAAAGAACTACGTTTCAAAAAACCTCCCGTACAAAACAGAGTGCGTGGTTTGCGACACTCCTGGAAGGCGCTCTCGACGTTGGGGGTTCAAATATTGAACATGAGTTTTATTGACGAAATAGGAAAGTTGCTGGCCTCCTCCGTTTTGGTTGAGGAGAACGTAGAGCCTGAGGTTGCAGCCTGGCGGCTGGAAGTTTGCCAGGGTTGCGAAAAGATTGACAAAAAGGCTCAGCGTTGCAAGGTTTGTAAATGCTACCTGGAAGTAAAAACAGGCTCAAGGATAAACAACAACCCCAAGAGGTTTAGACAAGAAATAACCCATTGCCCTCTTGGAAAATGGGGCGACCTGGAAGTTGCAAACGAATACAGAAAAATTGACGGTTTGTCGCCGTTGCTTTCATAACACTCAAACAAGTTTTTTCTATGCTACGCGAAATTCTCGTACCAAGCCAAAACGCCGACAACTTTTTGAAGTTGTACAAGGGCGATTCTCCTTGTTGCGGCGACAGTGCCAACCAATGCCAGCAAGTCGCAACCTATGCCGCTGCAAACGGCCTTACAGCTATCGTTATCAAGGACAAGGAAGGAAACAACAAAACCCTGACTTTCTCCTCCGTTACGGGCGCTGCAAACGTATTGGCGGCTCTCCGAACGGCTATCTACGCTGAAGGCTATGAGGAGGGCGCTCCTGACTCTTTCGACGGTATCTCTGTTGTTGCGGTTTCGACGAACTTGCAAGTAACAATTACCGGCGACCTTCAGGTTGTTAGCCTCACGCATTCGGGCGGTTCGGCCAACTTCAGCGCTCAGGCTTGCGACCAAATCCTACGCTGCGACTACACCATTGACAACTATGCCGGAGGCGCAACAAACACGCTCAGAATCAACGGAGTTGACTACGCTGTTGGCGCTATGACCGTGACCGTTACCGCTGAGGCAACCATTGAGGGCATAATTGACGGCCACTTGGCAACGGCTGGCATAGGCGGCTCCTCGACCGTTACCGACAACACTACCGATTGGACGGTTGTAATCTCTGGCGCAAAGAGCGACGCGACGATAACGCTCGGCGGCACTTACCTCGACCGTTCCAACTGCGCTACGGTTTTTGAATAAGGCCTCCTCTTTCGGTTTAAACGCGGCCAGGAGAGCGGGCTTTCCGGCTCCTGGCTGTTTTTTTAATACTCTTACCATGAGCTTAAAGAGCCTCGTTTTATCGTGCCTTTTTACCTGTCTGGCCCTGAGTTCCTCCTCAGGCCAGACTTTTACTTTTGAGTGCAAGTGCGAACACCTGACCGGGAGCGACTGCGATATTTGCGGGCCAACTCTTGACGGGCGCTCTTTTCATGGTTTGTTGATCAAGAGAAACGGAACTCCTTACCGTTGGATTGACGAGCCGTACCTCGTAAAGTCTCTTCCAAGCCAGGCTATTCAATTCCTTGAGCAAATACCAAACCCTGACCAATTGACGGTAGCGTTGTTTCAAACTCAGTTTGCTACGATGCAGGATTTTATTGATTCAACTACCTGCTTTTGCGGTTTGGGAGGCGCTATGAACGCCGTCGAGGTTGACACTCCGATAATAGGCGACGGGACGCCAGGAAACCCGGTAACTATTGGGCAATTCGGAGCCGATACAACTATGTTTCTGAATTGGAACGGACACCATTGGTATCCTTCAAAAGTTGCTCATACCGACCTATTAAACGACTTGCCGTATTTTCTAAACGACGAGGCGGCAATGGCCGGAGGCCTGGCTCCTGGCCAAACTTACCTACTTGCTGCTGGAAATACTTTTGCTCTGCCGACAGGGCTTTACAAGGTTGTTATCGGTTGCGGTTACAATTGCGCTCTTGCTATTCGGTTTTTTGTCTCTGACGCTGCTGCAACCTCAGGAGGAGTGCCAGGAGGCCGGGAGTATGCTCTCTCCTCTGGCAATGCTTTTGGCTTGTTGTATGGTTGGGTAAAAGCAATAGGCGCCGACTTGGCGGCTGATACGCTTGAGTGCAACACTCCCTCGCTGCCTTCCTATGTTGACGACCCTGCTGCAATTGTGGGCGGCTTGACTGAGGGCGACTTTTATACTGTTTCTGTTGCCAACCCTTACGGCGCTCCTCAAGGAGTTGAGCGCGTAGTAAGTTATGTTTCGACGACAACAGCCGACCCGCCGACTTGCTGCCAGGAGGCAACTCTCCCGTACTACCAAAACGACACGGCGGCAATTTCGGGAGGCCTCTCCTCAGGGTATTTTTACTACTTGAGCCAAGACAATACGCTTGGCTATCCGTATGGAACAAAAAAAGTTGTACCGTAATGAAAAAAATTTTCTTGTTCGCTTTCCTGCTGGCACCCGGCTGGATATTTTCTCAGGCCATTGTAAAAGGCAGCGGCATAGTTTACACAAATGGCGCTCCAACTCATACGGTAAACTTCAACACCGACGCCGAAATTGCAATTGACACAACTACCGGCCATTGGTGGGAACGGAGCCGGGATGGGCTTGGCTGGCTTGAGGCCGGTTTCAGGGTTCAAAAATTGGCCGGCTCTTCTCCTCCCTCAGCGGCTCCGGCTGACAAAGAGAGCGAAGTTGTAGTAAACGACGTTGATTCTCTTTATCAATGGCGCTCCGGAGCTTGGCGGCATTTGAACAAGGTTGTTACATATACTGCCGGAACCGGTATTTCTATTTCCGGAGGGAATGTTATTTCCAATACCGGCGATTTATCGGCAACAAATGAGGGTACGCTTGGAGTTGGAGCCGGAGGAGCCTCTACCTCTGTTCTGTTGAGCAACACCTCAGGAGCAACAGGAGTTACCTTTCAAGTTACTGGAATTGCTACAATTACTGAAAGCACAAGCTCAAACGGAGGAACAATAACAATAGGGGCGACAGAAATTGACGGCTCGACCTCAAACGAATTGCAGACTTACGCGCACTCAGGAACAACCTCCTACACAAACACGCTCTCAAACGGCGGCGGCTCCTTTACGCTGCAAGCCTCTGGAATTGTTTCAATCTCCAACTCCTCCGGAACCGTAACTATAAGCGCGACGGAAACGGACGGCTCTACCTCGAACGAGTTGCAGACGATTGCAAACACTTCGGACGCAACCTCGCACACTGCAACGCTCAGCAACTCAGGAGGCAGCCTGCAACTCGTTGAGGGAGCCAACATAACCCTGACGACCTCCGGAACTGGCCTGAACGGAATTGTTACTATTGCCTCAAGTGGCGGCGGCGGCTCTACCGACCTGGCGTATTCTGGAACCTCTTCTCCTGTTACTCTTACCTCCTCAACAGGAACCGACGTTACCTTTACCCAAGGAGGCATAGTTACTCTGAGCGCCAGTTCTGGAAATATGACAATAAGCGCGTCAGAGGTTGACGGCTCCACCTCGAACGAATTGCAGACGATTGCAAACACTTCGGACGCAACCTCGCACACGGTAACGCTCAGCAACTCAGGAGGCAGCCTGCAACTCGTTGAGGGAGCCAACATAACCCTGACGACCTCAGGAACCGGCCTGAACGGGATTGTTACGATAGCGGCAACCTCAGGCGGCGGCACTGACCTGGCTTTCTCAGGAGCCGGCTCTCCTGTTACGTTGACCTCTTCAAGCGGAACCGATGTTACCTTTACGGAGGGCGGCATAGTTACCTTGAGCGCAACCTCAGGGAATGTAACCATAACAGCAACAGAGGTTGACGGCTCGACCTCAAACGAGTTGCAAACCTACGCTCACTCCGGAACAACTTCCTACACAAACACCCTCTCGAATGGCGGCGGCTCGTTTACGCTGCAAGCCTCCGGGATTGTTTCAGTTTCCAACTCCTCCGGAACCGTAACGATAGGAGCAACAGAGGTTGACGGCTCTACCTCGAACGAGTTGCAGACCTACGCGCACTCAGGAACCACCTCCTACACAAACACCCTATCGAACGGCGGCGGCTCCTTCACCTTGCAAGCCTCTGGAATTGTTTCAATCTCTCACACAACTGGAACGGTAACAATTTCGGCAACGGAGGCTGACGGCTCGACCTCAAACGAGTTGCAGACAATTGCAAACACCTCTGACGCAACCTCGCACACGGCAACCCTGAGCAACTCAGGAGGGAGCCTGCAACTCGTTGAGGGAGCCAACATAACCCTGACGACCTCAGGAACCGGCCTGAACGGAATTGTTACGATAGCGGCGACCTCAGGCAGCGGAACCGATTTGACTTTCTCTGGAACTTCTTCTCCTGTTACGCTCAACTCCTCAAGCGGAACCGACGTTACCTTTACCCAAGGAGGCATAGTTACTCTGAGCGCCAGTTCTGGAAACATAACCATAAGCGCGACAGAAACGGACGGCTCGACCTCGAACGAATTGCAAACCTATGCTCACTCCGGAACAACTTCCTACACAAACACCCTGAGCAACGGAGGCGGCTCCTTTACGCTGCAAGCCTCTGGAATTGTTTCAATCTCCAACTCCTCCGGAACCGTAACCATAAGCGCAACAGAGGTTGACGGCTCTACCTCGAACGAGTTGCAAACCCTGGCCAACACCTCGGACGCAACCTCTCATACGGCAACCCTGAGCAATTCAGGCGGGAGCCTCCAACTTGTCGAGGGGAGCGGAATAACGCTCACTACCTCAGGAACAAGCCTGAACGGAATTGTTACGGTTGCAGCGGTTGACGCCTCAGCCTCAAACGAGTTGCAGACCTATGCTCACTCCGGAACAACCTCATACACCAATACTCTGAGCAATAGCGGCGGCTCGTTCACGTTGCAGGCCTCCGGGATTGTTTCAATTTCCAACTCCTCCGGAACCGTAACGATAGGAGCAACGGAGGTTGACGGCTCGACCTCAAACGAGTTGCAAACCCTGGCCAGCACCTCGGACGCAACCTCGCACACGGTAACGCTGAGCAACTCAGGAGGCAGCCTGCAACTCGTTGAGGGAGCCAACATAACCCTGACGACCTCCGGAACTGGCCTGAACGGGATTGTTACGATAGCGGCAACCTCAGGCGGCGGCACTGACCTGGCTTTCTCCGGAACCTCTTCTCCCGTTACTCTCAACTCCTCAACAGGCACAGACGTTACTTTTACCCAAGGCGGAATAGTTACGTTGACTGCAACCTCCGGAAATTTGACAATTTCGGCAACAGAGGTTGACGGCTCCACCTCGAACGAGTTGCAGACCTATGCGCATTCTGGAACAACTTCTTACACAAACACCCTCTCGAACGGCGGCGGCTCGTTCACCTTACAGGCCTCCGGGATTGTTTCAATTTCTCATACAACTGGAACGGTAACAATTTCAGCAACGGAGGTTGACGGCTCGACCTCGAACGAGCTGCAAACTTTGGCCAACACCTCAGACGCAACCTCTCATACGGTAACGCTCAGCAATTCAGGCGGGAGCCTGCAACTCGTTGAGGGTTCAAACGTAACCCTGACGACCTCCGGAACTGGCCTGAACGGGATTGTTACGATTGCCTCAACTGAGGTTGACGGCTCAACCTCGAACGAGTTGCAGACCTACGCTCACTCCGGAACAACTTCCTACACAAACACCCTCTCAAGCGGCGGCGGCTCCTTTACGCTGCAAGCCTCTGGAATTGTTTCAATCTCCAACTCCTCCGGAACCGTAACGATAGGAGCAACGGAGGTTGACGGCTCCACCTCGAACGAGTTGCAGACAATCGCAAACACCTCAGACGCAACCTCACACACGGCAACCCTGAGCAATTCAGGCGGGAGCCTCCAACTTGTCGAGGGGAGCGGAATAACTTTGACAACCTCCGGAACCGGCCTGAACGGAATTGTTACTATTGCTTCAACGGCTACGGGTAATACTGACCTGGCTTTTTCTGGAACTTCCTCTCCTGTTACGTTGACCTCTTCAACTGGAACCGATGTAACTTTTACCCAAGGAGGCATAGTTACTCTGAGCGCCAGTTCTGGAAACATAACCATAAGCGCGACAGAAACGGACGGCTCGACCTCGAACGAATTGCAAACCTATGCCCACTCTGGAACAACCTCATACACCAATACGCTGAGCAACGGCGGCGGCTCGTTCACCTTGCAAGCCTCTGGAATTGTTTCAATCTCCAACTCCTCCGGAACCGTAACTATAAGCGCAACAGAAACGGACGGCTCGACCTCGAACGAGTTGCAAACCTTGGCCAGCACCTCGGACGCAACCTCGCACACGGTAACGCTCAGCAACAGCGGCGGGAGCCTGCAACTCGTTGAGGGAACAAACATAACCCTGACGACCTCCGGAACTGGCCTGAACGGAATTGTTACTATTGCTTCAACGGCGGCGGGTGGAACCAATTTTGCGTCAACAAGAGGCTATGTAGAAGGCGTTACCGGAACGACTGTTGACCTTGACGCCTTGGACGGCAAAACAAAAGACGTTGACGGAACAAACCTATCGTTTGACATACCCTCTAACCTTGACAATTTTAAGGTTTACAAAAACGGTATTTTGTTGACAAGAACCGGAACCGGAACAACCCGCGACTATTCAGCCGACGCCTCAGCCAATTCTATTACTCTGACGGCTTCTTTGGCAACAACAGACCGCGTAATTGTTCAGGCAATTACTGGCTCAGCCGTTGACCTTTTTACCTCAGCCAGGTTCTCAGGAGCCGGAACATCTGGCAGCCCTTTGGAACTTGCTCAACAGAGCGCAACTACGGGCCAGGTTCTTGCATGGAGTGGGAGCGCTTGGGCTCCGGCAAACGCCGTTCCTCAATCAACGATAAGCCCTACTCAGATTACGTCTGACCAAGACAACTATTCTCCGACAGGTTGGGCCGCCGCTACACTTGTTCGCCTTTCGAGCGACAATTTCAGGGCTATTACTTCCTTTTCTGCTCAGAGCGACGGCGAAGTAAAAACGCTTTTGAACATAGGCAGTTTTCCTATTTATCTGCCTGGCCAACACCCTGACGGAACTGCTGCAAACCGCATAGTAACGCCTTACGACTACTTCCTTTTTCCTGGCAAATCTTGTTCTATTTTTTACGACAACACCTCCTCACGTTGGTACATAACATCGGCAAAAGATACTTACCGAAAAGGTGTTTACTACGGCGGCGGATTTGGTTCTACAACTGCTGGCGATTGGGGAAACATAACTCTTACCGTTTCAGGAACGGCGGCGGCAACTGGAACAACTCAGGCAACCTCAACGTCGCCAGGCGGGCTCACTTTGTCAACAGGCACAACAAACGCCGGAGCTTCAATGGTTTCTATTTCCAAAACGATAACTACGCCGGTTTACTACTCTGGCTCTCATATCTCTTGTGAGGGAACGGTTTCAATCCCAACCCTTTCAAACGGTACAGAAACTTTCAGCGCTGGCGTACAAGTAACAACCTCTCCAACCTCTGCTACGTTTGCCCCAAACAATACAATAGGCATACGATACACGCACGGAACAAACTCCGGAAAATGGCAGGGCTTCACAAAGGACAACGCTGGAACGGAAAGCACGGCTGATTTAGGGGTAACTGTTGCAGCCAACACAGTTTACGATTTGAGAATAGAACTTGACAAGCAAAACTCAGAGGCCAGGTTTTACCTCGACGGCGTAATGGCTGGCCGCGTTACTGCCAACTTGCCAACAGCCGGAGCCGCTGGCGCTCGGACGGTAATGGTTAAAAGCGCTGGAACAACTTCACGAACATTGAACGCTCATAGCTTATTGCTTGAGGGGATTTATTAAAACGCTGCTATGAAATTTAAAATTTTGTTTTTGTTCTTTTGGGTTTCGGCCTTAGCAATTGCCCAAACCCCAACTCAAGTAGCGCCTATTCAAATACAACAAGCGGGCGCCACGAACGGCCAGGTTATGACCTGGAACAACACCTCAGGAAAATGGGAGCCGCAAACTCCAACAGGAGGCAGCGGCACAGACCTTGGCTATACCGGAACTTCTTCTCCTGTTACAATTACCTCCTCGACGGGAGCCGATATTACCGTAACAGCCGGGAGCAACATAACCCTATCTCAAAGCGCTGGAAACCTTACAATCGCAGCGTCAGGCGGCGGCGGCTCTCCCTCCGTTATTACTCCAAGCCAGATTACGAGCGACCAAAACGACTATGCTCCGACAGGTTGGGCCGACGCTACACTCGTTCGCCTTTCTGGCGACAATGGCGTTCGGGCTATTCGCGGGTTCAGCGCTGAAACCTCCGGAGAGGTAAAGGTTTTGTCAAACGTAGGCTCTTTCCCTTTGTATTTGGCTCCTGAACACGCCAGTAGCACGGCTGCAAACCGTATCGCCTATTTTGAGGAGGTGTTTCTTATGCCTGGCCAAAGTTGTGAAATTTTCTATGACGGTACGCTTTCTCGTTGGGTGCCTTATGACGTTCCAAACCCGAACTACTTGACGCCTCGAAAGTCTGTACACTATGATCAAATGCCAACCAGAATACCAACAGCCGTAGGGGAAAACTTTCCGCTTTTTATTTGGGGCAGTATTCAAGTTTCAAACACTGACCCAACCTCAACTATTCCTTTTATGAGTTGGGATTTAAACAGCGGGGCAAGTGCTTCCGGGGGCGCTGGCATAGCATACGTTCGAGAACAAGAATCAATGGCGTATTTTGGAACAAGCCACATAGTTGCAAAATCTATTATCAAATCGCCGGCAACGTTGGGGGATGCCACCAACAACTACTACTATTTTCTGAGGCTTGCAAACGACCCGTCGTCGGGTTTTTTTACTCAGAACAACAGTACCGGAATTTATTACCGGTACTCTGACAATTCAGGCAAGTTCTATCTCAGGACAACAAACACCTCAGGAACTTCTACCGAAACAGACAGCGGGGTAACTGTTGCCGTAAACACCGAATACGAGCTTTTGGTAACGGTCAACAAGGCGCTCAATGAGGTAACTTTCTTTATCAACGGCTCAGTAGTTGGCCGGCATACAACAAACCTCCCGTCAGGTGTTATTTGCGGCCCTTCTACTCAACTTGAGAAAACAGCCGGCACGTCGGCTCGTTCGGTTTACGTTTACCGTTTCATGGGCGCGGCTATCGCGCCTTAAAACAAATTCAATGAAAAACGCTCTTTTTATTGCCCTTTTCCTTTGTTTTTCGAGTTCTATTTTTGGCCAGGTAGCCAAGGGCTCAGGCGTTTTCTATTTTAACGGCACTCCCTCCCTGGCTGTCAATGTTTGCTACGACGGCGAAATTGGCATAGACACAACTACGGGCTATTGGTGGGAATTTTCGCGCGACCTTAATACTTGGATTTTGGCCGGTTTCAGGGTTCAACTTTATGATACTTGCGCGGCTCCTACTTATACGCCAGTTGACAAACAATCTGAGGTTACTTTAAACTCCTGCGATTCGCTTTACCGTTGGAGAGACGGATCCTGGCACCTTTTAAACCCGGTAAGTATCGACAATTCGATAACGAACGAATTGCAAACCTATGCTCACTCAGGAACGACCTCTTACACAAATACGCTCAGCCTTGGAGGAGGCTCTTTTACTATTCAGGGCTCCGGAATTGTTTCAATTGCTCACTCCTCTGGAACGGTAACAATTTCGGCAACGGAGGTTGACGGCTCCACCTCGAACGAGTTGCAAACCTTGGCCAACACCTCAGACGCAACCTCCCATACGGTAACGCTCAGTAATAGCGGCGGGAGCCTGCAACTCGTTGAGGGAGCCAACATAACTCTGACCACCTCAGGAACCGGCCTGAACGGAATTGTTACTATTGCTGCCAGCTCTGGAACTGGAACTGATTTGAGTTTTACCGGAACCTCTTCTCCCGTTACGCTCAACTCTTCAAGCGGCAACGACGTTACTTTCACTCAAGCCGGAATAGTTACTTTGACCGCAACCTCAGGAAATTTGACAATTTCGGCAACAGAGGTTGACGGCTCCACCTCGAACGAGTTGCAGACCTATGCTCACTCCGGAACAACTTCCTACACAAACACCCTGAGCAACGGAGGCGGCTCCTTCACGCTGCAAGCCTCCGGAATCGTTTCCATATCGCACACAACTGGAACGGTAACAATTTCAGCAACAGAGGTTGACGGCTCCACCTCGAACGAGTTGCAGACTTATGCTCACTCCGGAACGACCTCCTACACAAACACCCTCTCGAACGGCGGCGGCTCCTTTACCTTGCAGGCCTCCGGGATTGTTTCAATTTCTCACTCTGCTGGAACCGTAACGATAAGCGCAACA
>Ga0268298_10004004_pt1 | contig 14616 bp, 13 predicted proteins | sample WWTPWeurt_MetaG_FD_194462 | JGI IMG/M metagenome (GOLD analysis project Ga0268298, IMG submission 194462) | Activated sludge microbial communities from WWTP in Nijmegen, Gelderland, Netherland - WWTP Weurt | ecosystem: Engineered > WWTP > Aerobic digester > Activated sludge | place... | reverse complement strand
GTATGCGCGCATCGCCTGCCCGACGCTGGTGATGGGCGCGGTGGACGACCTGGTGATGCCGCTGTGGCACGCCGAGGACGCCGCGCGCGCGATCGCCGGGGCCCGGCTCGAGATCGTGCCGCAGGGCGGCCACATGTTTCCCGAAACGCGCACCGGCGAATTCCTCGCCCGCGTGCTGGCGTTTCTGGACTGAACGAAGGAAGAGACGGTTCCCATGTCATCCGAGCTGCACCGGTCGGCCATCGTGATCGACGGCCTCGTCGTCTCCAAGTGGAGCCGCGAGGTGTTCGAAGCCATGCACCAGGGGGGACTGACGGCGGCCAACTGCACCTGCTCGGTGTGGGAAGGCCTGCGCGACACCATGATCAACATGGCGCGCTGGAAGCAGGCCTTCGTCGACCACGGCGACCTGATCGTGCAGGTGCGCAGCAGCGCCGACATCCGCCGCGCCAAGCAGGCCGGCAAGGTCGGCATTCTGCTCGGCTGGCAGAACACCTCGGCCCTCGAGGACCGGCTCGACCTGCTGCCGCTGTTCAAGGACATGGGCCTGGGCGTGATCCAGCTCACCTACAACACCCAGAACCTCGTCGGCGCCGGCTGCTGGGAGGCGAGCGATGGCGGGCTGTCGGGCTTCGGCCGCGAGGTGATCGACGCGATGAACCGCCTGGGCCTCCTGGTCGACCTGTCGCACGTGGGCAGCAAGACCTCGTCCGACGCCATCGCGTATTCGAACAAGCCCTGCGCCTACACGCACGTGGCGCCGCGCGGCCTGTTCGACCATGCGCGCAACAAGTCCGATGCGCAGCTGCGCGAGATCGTCGACAAGGGCGGCTTCGTCGGCACGGCGACCTACCCGCCCTTCATGAAGAGCGGCGCCGCAACCACGCTGGACGATTGCGTCGACCTGTTCGAGTACATGATCAACGTCTGCGGCGAAGCCAACATCGGCATCGGCACCGACTTCACGCAGGGCTACGGCGACGACTTCTTCGACTGGCTGCGGCAGGACAAGGGCTACGCCCGCCGTGCCAACCCCGGACGCGGCCGGGCGCCCACGGTCAAGGGGATGGAGACGCTGGCCGACTACGGAGCGCTGACGCAGGCCTTCGAGCGCCGCGGCTGGAAGGAGCAGCGCATCCGCGGCGTGCTGGGCGAGAACTGGCTGCGCTTCCTTGGCGACGTCATCGGTTGAGCAGCGAGCAAGAGGGAGCACGAGCATGTCCGAGCAACGCAATGAACACGACACGCTGGGCGACGTCCAGCTGCCCGCGCAGGCGCTGTACGGCGCCAATGCCTGGCGCGGCGCCCGCAATCTCGCCTTCAGCGGGCACGCCTTCGCCGGCGAGCCCGCTTTCGTCAAGGCCTTCGCGCAGATCAAGTTGGCGGCGGCGCTGGCCAACCGCGACCAGCAGCAGCTGGCACCCGAGGTGGCGGATGCGATCGCTGCCGCGTGCGGCGAGCTGATCGACGGGCGGCACCACGAGCATCTGGTGGTCGACATCCTGGAAGGCTCGGGCGGCACCTCGACCAACATGAACATGAACGAGGTCATCGCCAACCGGGCGCAGCAGCTCCTGGGCGGCGCAATCGGGTGTTACGACCGCGTGCATCCCAACGATCACGTCAACCGGTCGCAGTCCACCAACGACGTGTACCCGTCGGCGATGAAGGTCGCAGTGCACGCGCAACTGGCCGACGTTGCCGCCGAAGTCGGCCGCCTGTCCGATGCGTTGGCGGACAAGGCGCGGGCGTTCGAAAACCTGCTGCACCTGGGCCGCACCTGCTTCCAGGATGCGCAGCCGATGTTCCTGGGCCAGGCCTTCGGCGGCTATGCGTCACTGACGCGGCGCCTGGCGCAAGCGCTGCTGGGCGTGCGCGAGCAACTGCTCGAGCTGCCGCTGGGCGGCACGGCCATCGGCACCGGCCTGGGCTCGCAGCCGGGCTACAAGCGCGCCGTGTTCGCGCACCTGGCGCAGCTGACCGGGGTGCCCTTTCGCGCCGCCGCCGACCCTTTCGATGCGATGCAGAACATGGACGTGTTCTCGCGCGTCTCGGCCGAGCTGCGCACCGCCGCCACCGCGCTGGGCAAGGTGGCCTCCGATCTGATCCTGCTCGGCTCGGGCCCGAACGGCGGCCTGGCGGAGCTGCAGCTGCCCGCCGTGCAGGCGGGCTCGTCGATCATGCCGGGCAAGGTCAACCCAGTGGTGCCGATGGGCGTGGTGCAGGCCGGCTTTGCCGTGGTGGGCAACGATGCCTGCGTGGCCCAGTGCATCCAGGCCGGGCAGCTCGAGATCAACCACTACGAGCCCGCCGTGCTGTCGCGCGTGTGCGATTCGCTGGACCTGGTGCGCAATGCGGCGCGGCTGTTTCGCGTGCACTGCATCGAAGGCCTCGAGGCCGATGCCGCACGCAACGAAGAGCTGGTGCTCAAGTCCTCGGCCGTGGCCACGAGCTTTCTCGGCCAGCTCGGCTACGACACGGTGGCGGCCGTGGTGCGCGAAGCAGCCCGCAACGGTCGTCCCTTCGTCGAGCAACTGGAGCACAAGGGGCTGATGACGGCGCGCGACGCCCGTGCCCTGGTGCGCAGTGCCGCGAGCGTGGTGCCGCACGGGGATTGACGCCGGCGCGCGCGCGCTTCAGTCCTCGCCGTCGGCCACCATCTCGAGCTGCTGCGCGGCCTGCGGCGCGATGCGGTGCAAGCGCGGCAGCAGCGACACGCGCACGGCGTGGATCGCGGCTTCGTGGCAGGTCTCGAACAGCTTCTCGTGCTCGCCGAGGCGGCCGAGCAGGTACAGCGAGCGCGAACCGTGGATACCGTCGAGCGTGAGCACCTGCACGGCGTCCATGTAGGGCTCGCCCTGCGCGATGCAGGTCGGCGTGCTGATGGCCCAGCCCGCGCCCGCCGCCACCATCGCCACCAGCGTGTCGGCGGTGTCGACCTCGAGGCGCGATGTTGCCCGGATGCCGGTGCGGCGCAGCAGGGTCTCCACCTGGGTGCCCAGGTGCGAGGCCGCGTTGAAGCGCACCAGCGGCGCCGCTTGCGCCAGCTTGTTCAGGCCGGCGCGGTCGATCGAGCGCGCGCCGCCGCGCCGGGGCGTGAGCACGACGAAGGCCTCCGAGTACAGGCGCCGGTAGCTGGCGCGCTCCATGGCGTCGAAGGTGTCGGAGGTGATCACCATGTCGAATTCGCGCGCGAACAGCTTCTCGCCATGAAACGGCGTCAGGCCGCTGTGCACCGACAGGCGCACGGTCTTCTTCAGCAGCTGGCTGATGAAGACCGGGCCGCAGGTGGCGGCAAAGGAATCCACCAGGCCGACCGTGACCTCGGGCGCGATGCCGCGGCTGGCCTCCAGCACCTCCGAGCGGATCTGCGCGCTGTCGGCCAGCAGCACGCGGGCGCGGTTGAACAGCGTGAGGCCGGCCGTCGTCAGATGCAGCGGGCGCTTGCGGCGGTCGAAGAGCACGACGCCGAGGTCCTCCTCCAATTGCCGCACGCTCTGCGACACGGCTGACTGGCTGGCACCGACCCGCAGCGCTGCGGCCGACATGCTGCGGTCCTCCGCTGCCGCAACGAACATCCGCAGCCCGTTGAGGTCGAGCGTCTTCTGCCTCATGGCGCGATTCTGATCGATGGGCTCGTGCGTCCGGCCTGGCGTGCGATCGCGATCGATCGGCGCATCACGGCCGGGGCGATCCGGTCTTCATCGTGAGCACCATGCGGAATCGGGCCTGGCCCGACCGCATCTTGCGGTAGGCCGCATCCGCCTGCTCGAGCGGCATCACCTCGATCATCGGCCGGGCGCCGGTCAGCACGCTGAAGCGCAGTGCCCGCTCGTTGTCGAAGGGCGAGCCCGTGATCGAACCGTGCACCCGGTGCTCGCGCGCCACCAGCTGCCGCGACGACACCTGCAACCGGTCCTTGCCCGTGCCAAGCACCACCAGCGTCCCTTGCGGGACCAGTGCGCCGACCAGCGCCGACACGGCGTCGGCCTGGCCGATCGTCGTCACGATGGCGCGCGCCCCGCCCAGGCGTTCGAGCGCCCGGACCGCGTCTTCACGGTCGGTGTCTACATAGAGGTGGGCGCCCAGTGCCAGGGCGTCCTGCGCGATGTCGCAGCCGCGACCGAGCGCGACAACCCGAAAGCCCATGTGGCGCGCGTACTGCAGCGCCATGTGCCCCAGGCCGCCGATGCCGAGAATGGCCACCGTCTCGCCCGGCTCGGCCCCGCAGTGGCGCAGCGCGTTGAAGGTGGCAATGCCTGCGCACAGGATCGGTGCCGCTTCCTGCGCGCCGAGTTCGTCCGGAATCGAGACCAGGCCCGTCGCCCGTGCCAGCATGAGCTCGGCGTAGCCGCCATCACATGTGGCGCCGACGATGGGCTGGCGCGTGCACAGATGGAACAGCCCCTGCCGGCAAGGTGCGCATTCGTTGCAATGCCCGCCCAGACGACCGACGCCCACGCGCTGGCCGTGCTGCCAGATCGCGCTCACCTGGGCGCCGATCGCGGCGATGCGTCCCACGACCTCGTGACCCGGCACGCGTGGGGGTTGCAGGGCCGGATCGGCGCCTTCGATGTCGGCCGCGTCGGCACCGCAGATGCCGCAGGCCTCGACTTCGATCAGCACCTGGCCCGGCCCCGGCGCCGGCGTCGGGCGCTCCACCATCTCCAACACGCCGGGCCGGCTGATCTGCATGGCTCGGTAGGTGGGCCTTGTCATCGCATTTCCTTGCTGTTGGGTCGCCGCGGCGGGGTCGGTGCCGGCCGAGCCGAGCGGAACGAGCATTCCGTCACGGCACCGCGCGTCGCACCGCAGTCCGGGCCTCAAGTGGGCTGCTGGCCTGGCCGATTCCCGACGTCATCGCGATGGTTCGTCGCGCCGATGGATGGGGACTCTCACGTGAAAACCGGTCTCGTCAAGCTGGGTCTGCTCGCCTGCAGCGTCTTGCTCACGCCTGCCTTGGCCCAATCGCTGCCGCCCGCTGCCGACGCGGCCACTCCCGGAGCCGGGCCGGCGCCGGCCAAGGCTGCCAACGAAAGAGCAGGCGCCCCCAAGACGCTTGTCGCGGCCGCCAGCCCCAGAACGGCCGCGCCCACGGCCGTCGTCAAGATCGCCGCAGCCGGCAGCTTGATCGTGCTCGAGGACGGCATCGTGGCCAACGCCGCCATCGCGCAGATTCGCCCGCCCGCGCCCGGGTTCCAATACGAACGCTGACGAACGCCAGCCCTCGGCCTATTGCTGGAACGCCTGCACGGTCTCCCAGGCAACCGTCTGCAGGTGCTGCGCCACGTTCGGGGGCAAGCCTGCGGTGTAGGCGTTGCCCACCGGTGACTTCTTGAACAGGCTCGCCATCACCACGGCGGCGCCGAGGTAGGTGCCCTCCAGGCTCGGGTGGCGCTTGTCGGGCGCGTAGAGGTTGATGTCGGGCCGGCGGGCAATCGAGGCCGCAAACGCCGGCCCGGCCGGCACCACGCGCATGGCGTTGGCGCGACCGGCCGCGAGGGTCTGGGTGGCCAGCTGTTCGGTCATCTGCGGCTGGTCTTGATAGGCCCAGCTCAGGAACAGCGCGGGTTCGGCGCCGGCGCGACGGACAGTCTCGGCCGTGGCGCGGGCGGTGTCGTGGAAGGCCTGCTGCAGCTGCGGATGGATCGGGCATTGGCTGCAGTCCATCATCAGCACCATGTCGAAGACGCGCTCGAACTTGTTGAACTCCACCTTGTTGTCGGGCGTGAAGCTGTAGCGCGCCATCCCGGTGCCCGGCTTGAAGTGCGAGGCCACATCGTGCCAGTCCAGGCCGGCGCCACTGATCGTGACCGAGGTCTGGCGAATGCCGCGCACGCCGGCCGCGTTGAGCAAGCCTCCCAGGTGCCCGTGCATGCTGTTGTTGAAGTAGAAGAAGCTGTTGCCGATCCACAGCAGCGAATTCGGTGTCTGCCCCTGCCAGCGTGGCACGGTGGGCGCCGTGGTGCACGCCGCCAGCGCGAACGCCGTTGCGGCGACGCTCAGCAGTCGTGCGGCGGCCCAGGTAGTCCAGGTCTTCATTCGGATGCCCTCGTGTCGGTGGTTTGCTTGGGGTAGGCCGGGGTGGCCGGAGCCACGCAGTCTAACGAGCATCGGGGCCACCTTCGTGCGCCGGCGGTCGCGCCGGCTCAGCGCTCGAATCGGGTTCGAAGCCACTCGATCAAGGCGGGTCATCGACCCAGGGATTGAAGAGCGGACCGCGCGCGAGTTCGCAGTCGCGCGTGTCGCGAGTCACCACCGTCAACCCGAAGTGCAGCGCCGTTGCCGCGATGATGAGATCGGGCCGCGAAAAGGTATGCCCTGCCTTGCGACCGTCTTCAACGAGCAGCCGCCACTTGGGCATCACGTCCTCGGTGACCTCGAGGATGCGCTGGTCGATCATCGGCCTGACCTTGTGCTTCAGCCAGTCGTGCAGCTCTGACCGGCGCACGGGATCGTCGACCCCCTCTCGATGCCGAAGCGAATTTCGGCGAATGCGACGCTGCGGACGAACAAGCTGTCGAGCGCCTGTGCGACGACGAAGGCACGCGCCCGGGCGCTGGGGCGCGCGCGCCGCAGTTCGGAGATGACGTTGGTATCGAGGAGCCAGCCGCTCATGAGCAAATGTGGCTTTGCCACTTTGCTCATACCCCCGCGGGGGGTGGCCGGCAAGGCCGGCCTGGGGGCGCTCACAAGCAAATGTGGCTTTGCCACTTTGCTCATACCCCCGCGGGGGGTGGCCGGCAAGGCCGGCCTGGGGGCGCTCACGAGCAAATGTGGCTTTGCCACTTTGCTCATACCCCCGCGGGGGGTGGCCGGCAAGGCCGGCCTGGGGGCGCTCTCAGCTTGATCGTCCGCACCGGCATGGCCGAGCGCGGCGGTTCGATCTCGACGCGAGAGTGCGGCGATGCTTGCAGCGCGTCGATCAGCAACTATCACGTGCTGTGGACCGTGTCTGTGCGCCATACGCACCACATCGCTGAATCGCGCCTTGGCGTCCTGAAGACGCCAGCGGCCCGGCCCCTTGGCTGCCGCAGACGCCGGGGATGAGGACGACTTGCTGGTCACGGTGACCAGAATGGCAGCTCGATGCACGCCGAGCAACACAGGCGAAGCGGCCTTTCGCGACGAGCGCTCGCCTTGCGTCGCAGGTGCCGAGCAAGGCTCGCCCGCGCAAAGCGGCAACCGATGCCGGCAATGCGACAGTTCGCGCACCCGGATGCAGCAAGGTGAGCGCTTCCCCTTGACGCGGCTCCTGGCGAGACTGGCCGCAGGCTTCGTCAAGGTGTCTGCGCATGCTTCAGTCCCGCTTCCCCAAGACCCTCTACCTCGGCACCGCTCACCTGATCGAGCTCGTCCGTCGCAAGGGCTTGCCGGCCTGCATTGCCGGCATTGCACGGCGCATCGAGGCCGATTACAGGCGCTGGAACGAGTTCGACAAGTCCTCGCGCCTGGCCAGCCACTCCGGTGTCGGCGTGATCGAGTTGATGCCCATTGCCGACGCCAGCCAGTTCGCGTTCAAGTACGTCAACGGCCACCCCACCAACCACCGGCACGGCCTGCCCACGGTGATGGCCTTCGGCGTGCTGGCCGACGTGGCAACCGGAGCGCCGCGTCTGCTGTCGGAGTTGACCCTCACGACGGCGATTCGCACCGCGGCCATGTCTGCGCTCGCGGCACGCGAGCTGGCTCGGTCCGACAGCCGCTGCATGGCGCTGATCGGCAATGGGGCCCAGAGCGAATTCCAGGCCCTGGCGTTTCGCGACCTCGTCGGCATTCGCGAACTGCGTCTGTTCGACATCGACGGGGCGGCCACGGCCAAGCTGGTGTCCAACCTGGCGGGCCAGGGCCTACGAACGCGGGTCTGTGCCAGCACGGCCGCAGCCGTGCAGGGGGCCGACATCGTGACCACCGTCACCGCGGACAAGGCCCATGCCACGATCCTGACGCCGGCGATGATCGAGCCCGGCATGCACATCAATGCGGTGGGCGGTGATTGCCCAGGCAAGACCGAACTGCACTGCGGGGTGCTGGAGGCGGCGTCGGTGTTCGTCGAGTTCGAGCCCCAAACCCGAAGCGAAGGCGACATTCAGCAGCTGCCGAGCGACTTTCCCGTGACCGAGATCTGGCGCGTGCTGGCCGGGTCGGCGCCGGGCCGCGTCGACGCCAAACAGGTGACGGTGTTCGATTCGGTCGGTTTCGCGCTCGAGGACTACTCGGCGCTGAGCTTCATGCGCGACGCCGCGGCCGAATACGGCATCGGTGACCTCGTCGACCTGGTCCCGCAGCCGGCCGACCCGAAGGATCTGTTCGGGGTGCTGCGCGTCGAGCCGGAGCGCGCGCCGACCAGCCCGCGTGCGCACATGCGTCGCGCGGCTGAACGCATGTGACGGAGGGAGTGGCCAGGGTCGCGACGAGTCCACGACGGCGTTGGGAAGCAGGCGCATACGGGCGGGTGCAGGCGGCGGCGAGCTTGCAGGCGCTGGACCTGCTCGCGCAAGGCTGATACAAGCTGGCTGCCATGGATGAACTCGATCGACAGCTCATTGCTTTGCTGCGCAAAGATGCGCGCACGCCGATCGCCGCCCTGGCCGCCAAGCTCGGGGTCTCGCGCGGGACGGTCAGCAACCGGCTGCGCAAGCTGGAGGACATGCAAGTCATCGTCGGCTACAGCCTGCGCCTGCGGCCCGATGCGCAGCCCGATGGCATTCGGGCGTGGATGGGCGTGCGCGTGGATGGCAACCACACCCGCGCCGTGGTGGCCAGCCTGCTCGGCGAGCCCGGCGTCGAGAGCCTGCACGACACCAACGGACGCTGGGACCTTTTGGCCGAATTGCGGGCCGCGAACATGAGCGAGCTGTCCCAGTTGCTGGAGCGCGTGCGCTTGACGAAGGGGATTGCCCACACCGAGACCAGCATCCTGCTCGCGACCTTCAGGTGAGGCGCCGGACCGGAGCTGGCTTCGCCTTCGGCCGCGGCGCTGCGGGTGTGGCGGGCCCGGCAGCGCCCGTGCTCAGTGGCCGACGCAGGCGAACAGGGCGCTGTCCTGTGGCGGCAGTTCGATCCACAGCTGTGCGGCCCCGGCGGCGCGTGACGGGACGCCCCACGCCGATTGCCAGCGACACGATCGCCAGGCCTGCGGAAGGTTCAGCAACATCCGCCGCGACCGATCCGCATCGTCGCGCAGCCCTTCCTCCAGATTGCCCGCCAGCATGCGCAGGCTGCCGTCACCGCGCGTCCAGGCGGCGATCGTGCCGGATTGCGCCAGGTCGACTTCGGCCGCGCCGAAGGCGCCCGCCTTGGCGAGCTGGACATTGAGCGTCGCCGCGACCAAGGCAAAGGGCGTCGGATCGCCGTTGAGCAGATCCTTCAGCGGCCGATACCAGTAGTCGAACAGCGGCACCGGATCCCACAAGGCCAAATTGCGCCGACCCCCTTGGTCGAGCACCAGCCCGGCCGACTCGCCGAAGGCGTAGACCACCGAGCCGGCCGGCGCCGTCACCTGGGCCACGGGCGGCGGCGCATTGAATGCGCCCGCGTTCACCAGATTGGCCGGCCAGCTTGCTCCCGGCACCGCGCGCAGCATTCGATCCTGGACCTTGGGCCGGTGCGGCAGGCTCGACACGCCGAGCAACTTTGCCAGTGCCGGGTTCGTGCCACCGGCGACCGAGCCGAAGAAGGCCATGGCCTGCCCGCGATCCCCCATGCGTTCGATCGTGTCGAGCTGACCGGCTGGCATGTCGGTGGTTGCGCCGAACACGAAGAGATCGGACCGCACCTGCGGCAGCCACTCGGCGCGCGTCGCCGACAGAACCGGCAGCGGCCACTTGACGATCGTGCCCACCTGCTCGTCGAGCCGGTCACGCGGATCGAATCCGGACGCGAGCCGGGTGAGTTGCCCGGCGGCCGCGTCGCGCGAATAGACCAGCGTCGGCCCGGCGATGTCGACCGTTTGCGCTGCATCCGCCGCCGCCGCATCGAGCTCGCCGCTGAGGAAGGCCACATCCCCAGCGCTCAGCAATTCATGGCCGTGATTGCCCCACGAGATGTAGCTGCCGGCCGGCATGCGCAGGCCTTTGGGGGTCTTGACCGCGGCGTGCGAATAGGCCCAGATCGCCCAGCGCAGCCGCTCGGGCGCCGTGTGGATCGTGTCCCAGCTCTCCCATGCGTCGAAGGTCTCGATGATCGGGTAGTGCCGCACGCCCGTGTCGGCGAGCACCGCGGCGTGCAGCAGCAGCGTGCCGAGCTGGTAGGTCCAGCCGAGCAGCGGTGCATTCCAGAAGGTCTGCTCGCGCACGCCGACTTCGCCCCACGCGCCGGCCCAGGTCTGGTCGACGAAGTCGAGGTTGCCTTCGCGGGCGATGCGCTCCAGGTCGATGCCGTTGCCGCGCCAATCCGAGGTCGCGGTCGCGGCGGTCGAATAGGCCATCGTCAGCGTCCGCGGGTTGGCCTGCTTGATGCCCCGCAGCAACGCCGCCAGTCCGGCGGTGTGGCGCGCGGCCATGGCCGCATCGGGAAGGTAGGCGCCCCAAGGGCCGTAGCGCGTATAGGCCCGAGGAAAGGTCATCGAGTCGCGCAGCATGATGCCGTCGAGCCCGCAGGCTCTGGACACCGCACCCCACTGTGAGGCGAACAGCGCATGCACCGGCAAGCCCTCGGGAATGCCTTGCGGCAGCCCCCCCAGCGGCTGCGCATCGGCGCGCAAGGCATTGGCCGGGTCGAAGTGGCTGCTGGAGGCCAGGGCGCCGGGGGCCTGTTCGCCCCAGCGGGTGAAGGCCTCGGGATGGCGCTGCGCGAAGGGCATCGGATCGCCGTAGGCGCCATCCTGCCCGACCGTCATCGCGGCCACACGGAAGTCGGCGATCCCTTCGCGCTGCGCTCGGGCGCGCAGCGCGTCGGTCAGCCGCCGCAGATCAGCATAGGTCCAGCGGCCGTAGGCGACCGAGCGGGCCGCGGTGACGGGCGCCGTGAAGCGTTTGCGCCAGGCCCGCTGCCGCTGCGCAGTGTCGCCGTCGAGCTGGCCGCGCACCGAGTGCCCGATCTCCTGCCCGCTGGTCTTGGGCAGCGCAATCTCCTGGCCGGGGCTGCCGCTGTAAGACAGGATGTAGTTCGCGGTGAGCCCCACGCTCAGCACGATGCCCTTGTGGCCGGACGCACCGCGGTACAGCGGGGCGTAGCGGGCCCAGAAGGTGTCGGCCGAGCGTTCGACATCGGCGGCGTCGAACCAATAGAGCTCGATCTCCAGCCAGCGATCGGCCGACGCAGCGGGCGCTGCTGCATGCGCGTGCAGCGTGGCGCCGATGCCCAGGAGGACTGGGAGGAGCGCCGCTGCGATCCGCAACCAGCTCATGCGTTCAGCTTGCCCGCGCGCCGCCGCAGTCGACGCGGTCGGCACCCGCGCGCATCGCGGCCAGCTTGGCGTAGACGATGTCCGCATCGACGGCGCCGAAGCCGGCAAAGGTGCCGAAGCCGCAGTCGCTGCCGGCGATCACCCGCTGCGGCCCGACGATGTCGACGAAACGCTGCAGGCGCTGCGCGATCAGTTCGGGGTGCTCGATGAAGTTGGTGGTGGTGTCGAGCACGCCGGGGATCAACACCTTGCCGTCCGGGATGCGACGCTGCATGTCTCGGATCGTGGCCCACTCGTGCCCGTGGCGCGGATTGGCGGTCTCGAACAGCAGGCCCTGCGGCTTGGCCTTCAGCACGGTGGGCAGGATCGTCGCCAGTGGCACGTCCTTGTGGTGCGGGCCCTCGTAGTTGCCCCAGCAGACGTGCATGCGCACCCGCTCGGCCGGAATCGCGGCGAGCGCGAAGTTCAGCGCCTCGACATGGCGTTCGATGCGCGCCAGATAGGCCGCTTCGTCGAGCTCCCTGAACATCATGTGCCGGCCCAGCCCCAGATCCGGCGAATCGATCTGCAGCATCAGCCCGGCGTCGACGATGGCGTGGTACTCGTGCCGCAGCGCCAGCGCCAGCGCCTCGAGGTAGGCGTCGTCGTCGGCGTAGTGCTGGTTGGGCTGGAACAAGGCCACCACGCCGGGCGAGGCGCTGTTCATGAACATCGCCTTGGCGCCGTGACGTGCAGATGCAGCCTTCAGGTGCGCGATGTCCTGGTGCAGCGGCTCCATGGTCTTGACGCCGATCGGCCCCACGCAGCAGGGCCGCCGGTACGTTGGCGTGCCTCCCGCCGTGGCGAGCTTGTGCATGAAACCCGGATAGTCCAGCAGGTCGGCGGGCGTTCGCCGCGGGCTGTCGCCATCGAAGCCGGTGAAGCGGTCCTTGATGTAGGTGGCGTAGCTGATCTTGCTCATCTCGCCGTCGCTGACGATGTCGACGCCGGCCGCGACTTGACGTGCGACGCAGTCGTCGACGGCCTGGGCCATCACGGCGTCGAAGGCTGATTCATCGATCGCTTCACCCTTCTCGCGGGCAAAGATTTGCTCGACCACGGACACGCTACGCGGCAGGCTGCCGACATGGGTTGTTCGAATGCGCATGCTGTTCTTCGGCTCCTTGCCTCACGACCGGTGTCGTCCACCGTTTGCCGCAGCGGCGCGCAGCGGGTCGGGGTGAGCCGATCATCGACGCGGAGCTCGGGCTGATGCAAGAACATCACATCGTCTTCATCCTAGGAGTTTCACCATTGCATACGCATGCAACTCTGGCTACCCTGCGCAGCAATGCAGCCCCACACCCCCACCGTGGCGTTGGCGCGCACAGCCGCGAGCGACCACGACTCGACCCCCGGGCTGCCCTTCGTGCTGCCGCCGCGGCCGCGCGTCACCCGCATCCGCCAGGTGCCGCCGCTGGCCTTGCGCGCCCCCAAGCCGGCACGTCTGCAGCCGATGGCCGGGTTCGACGAGGGGTACGCCGACATCGTCGACTTCATCGTCCGCATCACCGAGGAAATCTGGACCGACCGTGCCATCGGCCGCATCTACGAAACCTACGACCACGCCTGCACGATCTACTCGCCCTACGGCGTGGTGCGATCGGTGGAGGAGGTGATCGCGTCCACCGTCGCCACGCTGCACGCCTTCCCCGACGGTGAGCTGCACCACCTGAACGTGGCCTGGACGGGCGACGAGCTTGCGGGCTACTACAGCTCGCACCTGGGATTCAGCCGTTCCACCAACCTGGGCCCGTCCACCTGGGGTCCGGCCACCGGCAATCGCGTGGCGGTGCACTTCGTGGCCGATTGCGTGACGCGTGCCAACTTCATCCACACCGAGTGGCTGGTGCGCGACAACGGCGCCCTGGTGCGGCAGCTCGGGCTGGACGCGAACGACGTCGCCCGGACCGTCGCCGAGCGCGCCAGCAGCGGCGTGCCGGTGCAATCGCCGCCCACGCCGCTGCTCGGCCAGGCGCCGCGGCCGGCGCTGGCGCGTGAAGACGACAGCGTCGAGTCCTGGGCGCGGGTGATGTTCGACCAGCTCTGGAATCAGCGCCGGCTCGACCGCATCGGCCGCTATTTCAGCGCCGACTCGGTCTGCCACGCCGGCGGTGGCCGGGTCGCCGAGGGTTTGCGCAACCAGCAGGCGCTGATGCTGTTGATTTCGAGCGCCATGCCCGACGCCACCATGCACGTCGACCACGTGAGCTGGTCCGACGAGACCGACGGCGTCATCGTCGCCGTGCGCTGGCGCCTCGAAGGCACCAGCCGCGCCGGCGCGCTGCTGGGCAACTGCCCGGAGCGCAAGCGGGTGGTGCTGTCGGGCATGAGCCACCTGCGCCTGTGCGGGCCGCTGGTGGTGGAGCACTGGATGGTGTTCGACGAGATCGGCGCGCTCGTCGGCGTGTACCGGCAATGAGCGCCAAGTCCGCGCCGGACGCGGCTGCCCGCTCGGCAGGCGCGGGCGTGGCTGCGGCCGCGGCCCCATGGAACCAGCATCCCGGCGTGCTCTCGCCGGTGGGCCGCACCGCCGCCGAATTGTTCGCCGTGCGCCCGCGCCGCCAGCCGCTGGAAGGCTTCGAGCCGCTGTACAGCGACATCGTCGACTACATCGTTCGCTGCACCCATCGCATCTGGGAAGGCAAGGATGTCGGCCTGTGCCGCACGCACTACGGCGCAGGCTGCGTCATGCACACCCTGAACGGCCCGGCGAGCGGGCTCGAGGTGGTGGTGCAGGGCACCTTGGCAACGCTGGCGACCTATGCCGATCGGCAGGTGATCGCCGAAGACGTGATCTGGAGCGAGGACGCTCCAGGGCTGTTCTACTCGTCTCACCGCATCACGAGCCGCTCCACGCAGGAGGGGCCTGACGCACTGTATGGCTCGGCCGCCGGCCGCGCCCAGATGGCCACCACCGTGGCCGATTGCGTGGTGCGCGAGAACCTCATCGTCGAAGAGTGGCTGTTCCGCGACAACGCCCGCGCCGCCTTGCAGATGGGCCACGCGCCGCGTGCCGTGGCCCAGGCCCAGGCCGATGCCGACCGGCAGGGCGACCCCGCCCGCCACCGCTGGCGCAGCGACTGGATGACGCGCGTGCGCAGCCATGCACAGCACTGGCCGGAGCTTGACCATCCGGCGCACGGGCCGGCGCGGCTGCTGCACCTGGCCTGGGGACAGGACTTGTACGGCCAGGCCGCGCAGGGCGTGTCCCCGAGCATCGAGGT
>Ga0268298_10004003_pt1 | contig 14620 bp, 8 predicted proteins | sample WWTPWeurt_MetaG_FD_194462 | JGI IMG/M metagenome (GOLD analysis project Ga0268298, IMG submission 194462) | Activated sludge microbial communities from WWTP in Nijmegen, Gelderland, Netherland - WWTP Weurt | ecosystem: Engineered > WWTP > Aerobic digester > Activated sludge | place: Netherlands... | reverse complement strand
AGATCAGCTCGTCCGCTTCGCGGCGGGAACAGATGCCGCAGTTGGCGATGAACTTGTTGAGGCGTACGCGACCGTCGTCTTCCTTCGGTTCCGCGAACTTGGAACGCTTGGGCGCGAAACGGCCGGCAGGCGATCTCTTCTTTTCAAATTTCTTCTTGGCGAATTTCTTCGCGCCGAATTCCCGGGGCGAGCTGCCGCCCTCGCGTCGTGAAAAACCGCCACGCTCGTCGTCGCGCTCGCGCGGACTGAACGAACGCTCACGCGATTCGGAGGAACGACCGCGCGGGCCGGAGGAACGTTCCCGCGATTCGGGAAAACGGCTACGGGAACCGGGTGCGCGCTCACGCGACTCGGTGGAACGACCGCGTGGACCGGAGGCACGCTCACGCGATTCGCCGGTACGACCACGCGGGCCGGAAGAGCGTTCGCGGGATTCGGACGAACGGCCGCGGGGTGCGGAAGAACGCTCGCGCGATTCATCCGATCGGCCACGCGGACCGGAGGAACGTTCGCGCGATTCTGAAGAACGACCGCGTGGAGCGGAGGAGCGTTCACGCGATTCGGAAAAACGCTCGCGGGAAGCGGGGCGTTCCGAGCGGCTGCGGGGAGCCGGTGCTTCCTCTTCCTTCACGTTACGCTGACGACGCTTGCGGCCATCGGCATGAAAACTCGGACGATCGTTCTTGTTGGGATCATCTTCGAAATACTTCGGCCGGGGTGCGGGACGCGCAGTTGCCCGGGCAGCCGGACGTCCTTTGCCGCCACTTCTTGGCGATGAATTGCGGGACGCGCCGCGTGTACCTTTCCCCCTGTCCTGTCCGGAACCCCTTGAATTTCGCATGAATTTGAAGATGAAGCTGCAAAGATACGGAATCCCCGCGAGGGGCCCCGAAAAGCGCTGAAAATCAAATTGTCGGGTAAAACGCGTCTTCGATGTGGTCGATCCGCGTGTACTCGGTGTTGTGCACGATGATGATGATGTCGAAACGGCTCGGCCGTTCCTCGTTGCGCTCTTTCAGGTAACCGTCGGCCGCTTTGATAAGCTGGCGTTGCTTCTTGAGCGGTACCAACTGGATCGGTTCGGTGAGGTAACTGCTCTCGCGGGTCTTGACTTCGGTGAAAACCAGCATGCCGCCGCTTTCGGAGACGATGTCGACCTCCGCACGATCGTAGCGGTAGCGCCGGTTCAGGATCGTATGGCCTTTCGACCGAAGGTGTTCGCAGGCGATCTTCTCTCCTACCTCCGCCAGTTCCTTCTCCCGCTGCGAGTTCGCTCCGCTCATGCCTGGAAGGTGAGTTCCATTTTTTCCGTCACGTTGAGCGTGACCTCCCGACCGAAGATGAGCGGGTAGTTGTTGGGGATGTGGCCGGCCGGGAAACCGTACACGACCGGGTAGTCGTACTCCGCCACTGCTTCGGCGATGATCTCCTCCGCGGTGCGGCCAAAGGGTGTGGGATTGTCCTTCATCTCCGTCATGCCGCCGACGATGAGTCCTTTGAGTCCGGCGAGCTTGCCGTTCCGCTTGAGGTTCATCATCATGCGGTCGATGTGGTAGAGGTATTCGTCAAGGTCCTCGAGGAAGAGGATCTTGCCATTGGTATCCGCATCGGAAGCGGAGCCCATCAGCGAATAAAGGATCGAGAGGTTGCCACCCGTAAGCACGCCGCTGGACTTGCCCTTGCGGTTGAGCTTCTCGAGGGCGGGTTGTTGCTTCGAACTGGAGTAACGCAGGCGTTGTCCGAAGAGCGCGTCCTTCAGCACCTGCAGGCACTGTGCGCTCAGCTTGGGCAGGTTGAGGCACATGGGCGCATGCAGGGTTTCGACGGAGCTGTGCCGGTGTACGTGGTTGTGAATGACGGTGATGTCGGAGAACCCGATCAGCCACTTGGGGTCCTTGTTGAACTTTTTCCAGTCGATGCTGTCGATGATCCGCACCGATCCGTAGCCGCCGCGGGCGAAGAAGACCGCCCGTACGTTCTTGTTGTTGAGGGCTCGTTGCAAGTCACCGGCGCGGTCTTCGTCGGTTCCGGCGAACTGCCGGTCGTCCTTGTACAGGTTCTTACCGGCCTGCACCTTCAGTCCCCAGGATTCGAGGATGCTGATGGCGGGACGCATCTCCGCTTTACTCACTTTTCGGGCCGTCGCGACGATGGCGACAGTATCTCCTGCCTGTAGGAAGGGGGGTCGGGTCATTCTTGTATCTTTGCGGCGCGAAATTCGGGAATTTGGGGGGATAATTGGTTGCAGAAAGTAGGGAAAGTGAGGGAGAGGGGCGAGGGACGTGGGGCGAGGGACGTGGTAGAGTTGCGAGGCGCGTGACCGAGACCGAGGAGGGAGGGACGAGGGACGAGGGACGAGTAACTAGTAACTGGTAACTAGTAACTAGTAACTAGTTACTAGAAATTAAAATAAGATCGTCTCACTCATTCTTCTGGAATGCTGAAAGCCAAAATCGAAACCTGATCCTAAATCCTGCTACCAGAAAGAACCAATAAAACCAGTTACTAATTGCAAGTTTCTAATTACCAACCACTAATTACTAATTACTAATTACTAGTTACCAGTTACTAGTTCCCTCTCACCCACCGCTCCGCTCCATGCCCCACCACCTCATCACCGCCGCCCTGCCCTATGCCAATGGTCCTGTTCACATCGGGCACCTGGCGGGGGCTTATTTGCCTGCCGACGTGTATGTGCGTTACCTGCGGGCCATGGGCGAGGATGTGGTGTTCATCTGCGGGTCCGACGAGCATGGCGTACCGATCACCCTGCGGGCGCGGAAGGAAGGCGTCTCGCCGCAACAGGTGGTGGACAAGTACCACGGCATCATCCGGCAGAGCTTTGCCGACTTCGGCATTTCGTTCGATATCTACGACCGTACCTCGTCTCCTATTCACCACGAGACGGCTTCGGATTTTTTCAAAACACTTTTCGAGAAAGGTGAATTCACCGAAGAGTCAAGCGAACAATACTACGACGAAGAAGCCGGCCTCTTCCTGGCCGACCGTTACATCACCGGCACCTGTCCGAATTGCGGCAACACCAATGCCTACGGTGACCAGTGCGAGAAATGCGGCAAGAGCCTTTCGCCCCGTGAGCTGATCAACCCGCATTCGCAGCTCAGCGGCAAGCCGCCGGTGTTGCGTCAGACCAAACACTGGTACCTGCCCCTCGACCGCTACCAGCGCGAATGGCTGGAAAAATGGATCGACGGCCACCGCGACGACTGGAAGCCGAACGTATTCGGTCAGTGCAAGTCCTGGCTCGACCAGGGGCTGCAACCGCGCGCGGTGACCCGCGACCTCGACTGGGGCGTTCCCGTTCCGCTGCCCGACAGCAAAGGCAAAGTGCTGTACGTCTGGTTCGACGCGCCGATCGGCTACATCTCCGCGACAAAGGCGCTCTTCCGCCAGCGCGGTGACGCGAACGGTTGGGAAAAGTACTGGAAGTCGAAAGACGCGCGGCTCGTGCATTTCATCGGCAAGGACAACATCGTTTTCCATTGCATCATCTTCCCGGCCATGCTGCACGCGCATGGTGGTTATGTATTGCCGGAGAACGTTCCGGCCAATGAGTTCCTGAACCTCGAAGGCGACAAGATCTCCACCTCCCGCAACTGGGCGGTGTGGCTGCACGAGTATCTGCAGGACTTCCCCGGCAAACAGGACGTGCTGCGCTACGCGCTTTGCGCCACGGCGCCGGAGACGAAAGACAACGATTTCACCTGGAAAGATTTCCAGGCACGCAACAATAGCGAGCTGGTCGCCATCCTCGGCAACTTCGTGAACCGCACGCTGGTGCTGACGGCCAAATATTACAACGGAAAAGTCCCTGCCGCGCACGCGCTCAGCGATGAAGACCGCGCCTGCCTCGAAGCCATTCAGGCAGCGCCGGGCAAGCTGGGCGATCTCATCCGTCGCTACAAATTCCGGGAAGCCCTGTTCGAGCTGATGAACCTCGCGCGACTCGGCAACAAGTACCTGGCCGACAACGAACCCTGGAAGAAGCAGGCGACCGATCCGCAACGTGTGGAAACCATTCTGCACGTCTCCCTCCGCATCACGGCCGCCCTCGCGCGTCTGATGGAGCCCTTCCTGCCGTTTACCAGTGAGAAACTGCACGGCATGCTGAACCTCGTGCATGCGAAATGGACGGCTGCCTGGGACGAGACTCTGTTGCCTGTTGGTCACCAACTCGGCGAAGCCGGCCTTTTGTTCGAGAAGATCGAAGACCCTGCCATCGAAACGCAGGTAGCACGTCTGCAGGCCAGCAAGGCGGCGAATGAAGCCGCTAACGCAGCGGCACCGGCCGTGAGTCCGCAGAAAGCGCCGACCTCCTTCGATGACTTCCAAAAGATGGACATCCGCATCGGCACCATTCTCGCCGCGGAGCGCGTTCCGAAGACGGAGAAGCTGCTGAAGCTGACCGTGGACACCGGCATCGATCAGCGTACGGTGGTTTCCGGCATTGCCGCACACTACGATCCGGAAAAGATCGTGGGGCAGCAGGTGACCATCCTCGTGAACCTTGAGCCGCGCAAGATCAAGGGCATCGAATCGCAGGGCATGATCCTGATGGCCGAGAACGCGAAAGGAGAACTGGCGTTCCTGCAACCGACGAAAGCGGTGGAGAACGGCGGTACGATCTCCTGATCCCCGACGGATCGTATCAACTTATTCGTACGGGCAGTCGCGAGTCGTTATTTCTACCGGTTTAACCACCTCGTCTTGTTGTACTCTCTATGGTCGATGATACGACCAGGCACCGTCGAGGTGGAACGCATCCTATCCCCAGAATATCGGATTCCATATATTTACATCCATCCCCATTACACGAGAGCCCGTTGCTGTTATGAAAAAAATTCTCTCCATCACCCTCTTGCTTTTCAGAGTTGTCGCCGCTGTTGCCCAAACGCCGCTATCTTTCAAGGATCCGTTGACGGGCATGTATGGTTTTAAAGACGCTCAGGGCAAAGTAATCATACCTGCTGTGTTCAGGGCAGTCACCCAGTTTAACAGCGACCTGTCCCTTGCGCAGGAACCAACCGGAGGAATCGCCATCCCGATTAAACCCAGTGGCTTCCCTTTAGGCAACGATTACCATATAGCAGATGCTCAGAAAGTACTGCTTGGTGGGCTATATGGAGAACACGGAGGCAAGACGATGGAACCGAAAAACCCGGAAGCCATCCCGTCAACCTATAACTCCATTCTTTTTAGCTATGTGGAACCCGCTAAGAGAATGTCCGTTGTCAAAAATTCAGCACTATCGGTCAACAAGAACGCGAAAGAAGGTGAAGTGCCTGTCGTTGCGCATAAAAAATCAGGACTGAGTTACATGCACATGTATACTTTTTTCGATCGCGAAGAACATTCAAGCATCATTGCCAATTCCTCCCTTTTCAGAATGCGGATTCCGATAGAATTCGTGTCTGAAAAGACCGATGCACCGTACGGCTTTGGACTGGAGTTTCAGTTCTGGCTCGACGGGAGTGGCGAATGCAAGGACGCGCAGCACATCGCCCTGATTGTGAGGAGCGATAACACCCTCCAGGTCTTTGACAAGCGAATTCCTTATGCAGACAACTTTGTTTGCGGTGGATGGAATTGCTGGAACGGAAAGAAAAAGATGGAATATCAAGATATCGGAAACTACAAACAAGTTGCGACTTATTCGACTGACAAAGGCAAACCTGTTGTGCTTGAAGTGATCAGAAACCGTGAAGAATTTTACATCTACCTGAACGACCAGTTAGCTTACCAATCACCCATACCCGCTTGCGATTTCGGGTATGGGGATTTCCCAATCCCGCTATTTTACAATAAAGGGGAGTTTCGGTTTTTACCCGGTACAGAATATACAATTTACAGACATAAAAGCCGCTAGTCGGAAGATCCTCCCACATCCCTATTTCAAGCGTGTTTCACTTTGTCCAAAGCGTATCGGATAGGGAGTTAGAATAAACAAAAATGTACAGAACGTTTGGCAAAAAACCTGTCTGAAATAAAGTTTTCTGATACTATGCTGTTCGAATAACGGAACAAGAACTAACGTGTAACTTTCATAGATAGATTGAACGAGCCGTTTGAAATCCTGAGATGGCATACTCCTTTTGAAATTCTGTTTTTCAACTGAAATGATTTTGGTTGTCCTTACTGAAAATCCTCTTTGCGCGAATAGAAAAGGACCCCTCCGTTACCACCCAGGAAGCAATCGGCTATGGAAACGAAAATAAAAGTGGAGATCTGGTCGGACGTGCAATGTCCGTTCTGCTACATCGGCAAACGGCATTTCGAGCAGGCGATGGCACAGTTCGCAAATGCCGGACAGATCGAAGTGGAGTGGCACAGCTTCCAGCTCGATCCGGAACTGCCCAAGCCGGCGAGCCACCTGAACATTTACCAGTACCTGGGGGTCGGTGTGGTTGATGTGGCGCCTGGATGCGGGGAAGGTGTGAGATTAGATTTATTTCACTGCTCACCCACACTGTTTCTTAGTCTTGCACTTAAATCTCCCCACAAAGAAAATCCAGTGTAAGTTTGAGAAACAGTGTGAGTGAGCAGTGTTTTTCAACTGGCACGGGAGATCGGACTGGACGAAGCCGTATCAGGCGCGCAACCGTCGAATGTTTTCCTGTCGGCTTTGCTGAAGTCGTTCGAGGAGTGGAAGACGTCTGCCCGCTAATTCCTTTCGGGTGCGTTCTGTTGGAGCACCACTGATTATTCGTTGACCTTCCTTCCCTGCGTAATTTCCTTTTAACTTACGCGAATATGCCCATGCTTTCCGAAGGACGATTCCTTTCAACCCGCGCACGGTCTAACAGGATCGTGTGGTTCGTGCTGCTGTTTCAAGTAGCGACCAGCATCGTTTCGCAGGCGGCGACCAATCGCATCCGGACAGCGCACAGCATCGGCTGGTACAACACTTTTCTCACGTTTCGCCTTTCCGACAAGAGCAGCATCCAGGCGGAATACCAGTGGCGGCGGGAGGACTGGATCACCCACTGGCAACAGAGCCTGTTGCGGATCGGGTATCATGTCCAGTTGCACCCGCGCGTGACAGCACGCCTGGGTTACGGCTGGATCGAGACCTTTGCCTACGGTGAAATACCGCTGAATAGTTTTGGAAAGCAGTTCACCGAGCACCGCCTGTTCCAGGCCATCGTGCTGCAGGACGAAGTCAGGCGCTTGTCGATCTCTCAACGCTGGATGCTGGAAGAACGCTGGCTGGGACGGTATGCCAATGCCGCAGCCACGAAAGAGGAAGGCTTCGACCTGCTGGGGCGTTTCCGCTACCTGCTTCGTTTGCAACATCCCATCAGCAAGCCAAGCGATAACAAACGCTTTTTCTACCTCGCCGCTTACGACGAGCTCTTCATCGGCTTTGGCAGGAACGTGAAAGAAAACGTGTTCGATCAGAACCGCCTGGCTGGTTTGATCGGCTATCAGTCGGGTTCATCGTTCCGCGTCGAAGCGGGATTCCTGCAACAGTTGCTGCAACTGGGGAGGGAAGTGGACGGAAAGAATGTGTTTCAGTATAACAATGGCGTCACGGTGAATCTGTATTACACGCTGGATTTACGGAAATCGCCGGGTCTGCGGTAGCGCCTATTTCGGAGGACCGGAGGATTATCCGCGGTCCTTCTCCCCGATCAATACCTGAACACCTTCCCCGTCAACTGCTCCCGCTCTGTTACCACCGTCACAAAGTAAATCCCTGCTGCCCGGTCGTGCAGGGCGATATTGCGGCTTAGGTAGCCGGCCACCACACGGCCGGTTTCCTGCAGCAGGACCTTGCCGGAAAGGTCGGTTACGTAGATCCTGGCCCGTTCTCCTTCCAGTCGGCTGGCGTTGACCACGATGCTCTCCCAGGCCGCATGATAGTAAACGCTCAGGGCCGGTGCGGGAGCGGCGGTTTCGAGGATGGCGGTATGGATCGTGTCGCAGGAGCTGCCGGCCAGGGGGGGCAAGTCGTAATCGGGGTTATTCGGCAAACCCCAGTAGGTCCGCTTGCCTCCAAGGTAGAAACTGTAGGGCTGAAAATCGCAGGCCGCCGCGCCACCCCGCTGATCGGGTTGGTTGATCACCGACAAACTCATGTTCTCCGGATAAAAATCCGTACTGTCGTAGGGATAGCCGGTTTTCTGAGCGGCCACGTAGATCTTGTTGTCCGGCGCCAGGCGGACCGCCCCGATGGTCATCGGATAGGTCTGCTGCCAGATCAGGGTCCTGGAGGCATACACATTGGCCGCGGTGAGGGGAAACTGGTACAAGTAGATCTGCGTCGTGTCAAGGGAGGAGAAATACGGCGCGCAGCTTACATACAGCAGGGAGTCGTTAGGGGAAAAGCAGCAGTCGATGAAATACGGCTGTGTTCCTGCAGGAAATTCCGCATGAATGGTCTGGCCCAGGGTGATGCTGCCCGTGCAGCGGTCGAAGTTGTAGATGGCCAGTAAGCCACTCCAACTACAGAAGGCAAACTTGGAACCATCGAAATTAAAACGAAGATCACCACCATCCGAAGTGTTTAGATCACCCACACTATCAATATGATCAAGTAATACGCCGTTGTCGGTGATAGCGTAGATGTAAAACAAATTATTAGCGGGTGGGGCGGATTTGAAAATCACCCACCAGTCTTTTCCATTTCCATGCTTCACAGCTTGCAAGTAGTCGCCAGCTTTAAAATTGTTAAGTTGATTATTTTTAGAAATGATTGCTCCATTGCCACTATCCTGACTGATATCTACGATTGAATAATACAAGCTACTCAAATTAATATCATCAATATGGAAAATATAATATTGATTAGAATTAACAGGATGTGGAGTAATCACCATTTCATGATACCAAGCGTTACATGTAAGAGAATCTCCATTGACCATTTTCTCGTGATTTCGATTATAGACTATACCAAGTTGAGTGACTCCGTTCCGAAATCCAACAATATCCGGCGAAGCACAGTAAAACAATAAGTTGCCTAAACTGTCTGAAATAGTTGCACAGGTTCCTTTTGAATTCAGCCCACTAACAAACGCGGATGGCGATAAGGTGTTCCTAAAATCAATTCCCGCACTATCTCCAAAGCACCAAATCGAGTTTCTTCCCTGCCCTTTAACAAGGAAAGAACTAAGCAAAAGCAGAAACAGTAGTTTTCTCCTTTTCATTTTTGCACCACCAGTTTCCGGGTTTCGATCAGTTGATCTTCGCAGAATACCTGAATCCAGTAGATACCGGAACCTAAGGCACTATAGTCTTTATCCGCTATCGTTTGGACTGTATTCAGAAACTCAGTAATTAAGGTCCTCCCGTGTACGTCATGGATTTCAAGCCTGCAGCCTTGATACTGCGTCAGATTCGCAGAGAACGTCAGCTTACCGTTTGTGGGATTGGGATAGAGTAGCAGATTGGGTTGTTCTGTTGCAGAACTTCCATTTGCCTGTCGGAGCAATGCGCCGGTTAATTCATCGTCATACTCTACATCCAGGATGGCTCGGGCCATGAATACCCCGGCGCCCCCTTCAAAGGCGAGCTGTGCGGAGATATTATTGAGTGTTAAAGAATCTGCTGTTGTAAGTGGAGTACTGGATTGTACCGCTTCCATCAACTCGAGCACATCCTTCAGGTTTTGTTCGATCAGATTCTCCGGCTGGAAGGCCAGTATCCTGGTGATGGCCTGTAAGTAATTTTCCGCTTCCAACGCGACTTGTATCGCCTCTATCTTGCCAACATTTCTTACCTGAATATCATCGAAGAAACGCTGGCGCTGCTGGTCACTTGGCAGCCCCTGGTTCATGAGCATAGAGTCTTTGGAAAGCAAGTGGAATGCATATTTATCAGCGAACCACTTGTTCTCAGTGCCGAACATAAGGAACACAATCGAGTCCTGGATTACCTGTTCCGTTATTTCCGTAAACGGCTGAGGAAAGGTATCCAGCACATTACAAGGGGAGAGGCCGGTGGTGTTCGAAAAACTCTGAATTATCAGGTTCGTTCCCGGGCTGAACTTATTGTTCGGATCATTTTGTGTGTATCGATGGTAAAATAAGATACGAGAACTAACTGCAGTACTACCAACTGTTCTATTCGCAAGGGGCATATTCCGCCACATGTTATCCTGCGGTGCATTCACATCTCCTTGTTGGGGAATCGTAATGTTGAACACATCCAACCCTCTGGCGCAGTTCCACAGATCATTTCCGCAAAGGCTGGTCAGGTCACAGAAGTTCAGGCCATTGATGCCGCTGCCCAGATTCAAGAGGTAGTTGTTGCGGATGGAACATCCCGTGGAACTTTCAAATCGAATACCGCGTGCCAGTGTCGGGTCAGTGACCGGGCTGGTTGTTACGACGCTATCGTCGGTGACTGTACAGTTCGAACTGTTCACCAGCCAGATCCCGTACTGCCGGGTGGTGCTGCCGGCGCCTCTGAGTTGTATGAAATTGGCGTTGATGTCCGTTTCCTCACAGCCATTCAGGTAAATACCCTTTAGCTGATCCATCATGCGGTTATTCGAAACGGAAGCTGTCGTTACTCCGGGGAGTCGGTTTTGCAGTTTGACCGACCAGTTCACGGCTGCATTGTACAAGGGCGAAGTGTTGAGGTTGGACGGGCTCGTAAATGTATTGTCACGGATCGTCATGCTGCTGGCCAGTCGGGGCTCTGTAACGGTAATGCCGTTGAGGTAGTGGGCGATCGAGTTGTCGTGAATGTTCACATCCACCGCTGTTGGATTTACCAGAGAAATGGCAGCATAACGCAAGGAGTCAAAGGATGATCCGGAAATAGTGGTTTGGATGCCGTTGCGTGCTTGTACTCCGTAACCGCAATCAGTAAAACTACTTCCCTGTACCGTAAGGGAGACCGGGCTGCCGGATTGGTTTAACGAATAGACACCAAAGCCATCGTTTTCCCAGGTATACGAAGCCGCCCTCGCAGTACCGTAGGCATAAGCATAGCGACGCATACGACGGAAGGTGCAGGCCTGCACGGTAATTGAACTGTTTTCTGAACGGAGACCGTAATAAAGGTGTCTGAATTGGTTACCGCCAAGCGTCCAGCCATTCAAGCCGTTGGTCTCGACTCCGCTGTATGCATACCCGCCGTCATTGGTCTGCGTGGCCAGGCCGCTGTTGTCTTCACAGGTGAACGTACAGCCGCTGACCACCGAGGTCAGCGCTGCCCCCGAACCGTATAGGATAACCGAACGTCGGTTTCTGTTGAAGCGCGTATTGGTAACGGAGATCCGGGAACCGGCAGAATCGGCAATCGCCATTTGTGCATCTTCTAACGTATCGCCGCTCAGGATGAGCAATCCGGTGCTGTCCGCAAAGGAAATCCCGCCCCACAAGGCATTGCAGGCAGAAAGCCGGCTGTTCTGAATGGTCAGCGTCCGGCCCGGGGAGATGAAGATGCGGGAGTTGTCGCCCATCAGCAGGCTGGAGTTGGTAATGGTGAAGTTAGTATTTACGACCAAATCCCCGGCGATACTGATCGTCCGGCCGCTCCAATTGGTAAAATGCGAGGTGCTGTCGCTCCCAAGGATCGTGGTATCCTGCGCAGGACAACATTGAAATAGCCGGATGGTCGCCGTGTCATACCCGTCGCAGCCCGAAGCGCTGATCATGTGTACGGAAATTTGGAAACTGGAGTCCGACACCGGATGGACATAGTAGTTGCCATAGGTGGTCGTGGAACTTCCATTGTAGTTCCATTCGTACAGGCATCCAAGGCAATATTGTGTGGGGGTGAGAAGAAAGGAATCCTGTGCACAGATGGTACGGGTGCCATCCAGGGTGCTGATGTGCGGATTGGCTGTAAAGCCGACAATCGGCACACTGAAACTCTTATAGCTGGTCTGCTGGCATTGGTTGGACTGTGTCACAGTAACATAGTAACGGTAACCGCCCGCAGCCTTTGCAATGATGGAGGAGGTTGTGTCGCCGGTAATCCAGGAAAAACGGGCTCCAGGTGAGGTGACCCGGATTTCTGCCGAATCACTGTTGTAGCAACTGGTGGTAAATTCGATGGCGGGATTGGGGAGCACATTCACCGCAATGGAATTGCTGCTGCCGCTACAGGTTCCGCTGCCTGTGATCTGACACTGATACGTCCCGGCCTGATTGGCGATGATGGTGCTGGCGTTGCTGCCTGCAATGGGAAAGCCATTCCTGAGCCAGGAGAAGGATGTCCCGCCTGAAGCCTGTAGCACAACACTGCCGCCTTCGCAGAATGTCGTAGGCGATGTGGCAGCGATGGAAGGGCCATTGAGGACAACAACACTGTCAGCATAGGCATAAGAGCATCCGCCATAATTCAACTCCAGTACTACCCGGTAGGGTGAGCCGTTACGGCTGAGGTAATGGGAGGGCAATGGAAGGTTGGCTTGCGTTAGCGGGTAGTTGCCGGTTCTCCCGGTATCGGAAGCAACAAGGGTTTGGGCATTGTCAAATATGCTGAGCTCATAAGTTATGTCCTGTTCCAACGGCCCCTGATAGGTAAAGCGCAGGCTGTCACCCGATGCTCCGTTGGTGCAAAGCGGGGCGTTGGTTCTGAACAGGCGGGGGTGCTTCAGGGAGTCCACCATGAAGTAGGACTGGAAGTACACAAAGCCACCCGGCTCAAGGGAATTGTCGGAAGCCGAACCAAAATTGGATCCATTCTCCACCCTCCAACGATCATAGAAATCCCGCTCCTCCACGAAAATGTTATTGAAGTACTTGTTTCTCAACCAGACGCCCAGGTAATCGATGTACCCGCTCATGGGAAAAGTCTCCGTTGATATATACGGGTGATAGTCGGTGCCTCCGATGGTCAGCGAATCCGCATAGGCCCGTATTTGGCCGCCATAACTGTTATAGCAGGCTGCTGGCGTTGCTCCGTAGTGGACCGCCATAATTCTGTCGGCTAGCCGGGGAAGCGTTCCATCTGCTGTTCCGTCCAATTGACGTATGATCGCCTGCTGTGCTGTATCAACTCCTCCGCCAAAGGACGATCTTACATAGACGGATGTCCGCAAAGGATGCGTATGCGTGGTATTGTAATTCGCCTGCAGGGTTCGCATGTGTTGCAGATCCTGAAGTGAAGCGGGGAAACTCCCTCCCGTATTCCACCATTCGTTTTCATAACAGAGATAATCAAAGTAGTAATTGCACACACCACTCTGACGAAACAAGACATCGTAAAAGAACTTCATCAGCATGGCGCGTGGCAGCAGCGAGTCACCCTGATAAAAGGTAGTTGTCAGCAGGAAATGCAAGGCGCTGTCGCTTTGTGCAATACTCGCTCCCAGGGAACTGTCAAGTGTCAGGCCGGGTGAATACTGAATGCGCTGCCGTGCAATGGAGGTATCCGATGTCACGTCGAAAAAGAACGAGTCGATACCGCCGGCCACTCCGATTTCCGTTATGCAGTACTGATTCCTGGCCTTGTTCATGAAATTGCAAAGCAATTCCACCAGTTTGATCCCGTTCACATCCGAATTGGGCGTGTCGTTGTACCGGAATACCGGATACAGGTCATAAAGTGACAAGGATGTAATATGATGCTCTCTGGCGTATTCCAGCAGCGAGTCCTCCCTTGCCACATTGCCCAAGACAGAAAAGTCGAGGTTCAGTTTCGGGTACCCGTCATTCAACGACTTTGGAGTAAAGCTTGCGAAGTTCCCGCACAGCATACCCCGGTTTGGATCATGTGCCTGACTGCTGGCGTCGACAGGAACGCACAGTAACAGAAAAATCAATCGCAAAAAGGAGTTGAAACCGGAGGTAAGTTGGAGTGAATGCATTTTGATGAAAATTTTGAGTTGGTAAAAGCAATATAGGAAAAATGCAACTTCAATCGACACCGAACTCAAGAATTCGGTCTGTGTCTTCCATCCTGATTATTCATCGACCCTTGAACGGACGAATGATCAACCGGATCGCGCGGTCGTAGGAAAAGTAGTTCCACATCCAGTTGAAGAAGACCACCACGCGGTTGCGGAAGCCGACCAGGAGCACGAGGTGGATGAACAGCCAGGCCATCCAGGCCGGAAAACCTTTTAGTCGAATGCCGCCGGCCAGTTCCGCGACCGCCTTGCTGCGGCCGATGGTGGCCATGGTGCCGCGGTCCTTGTATACGAACGGTTGCCAGGCCTGACCTTTCGGACGGTTGAGATTTTTCGCGAGCAGCTTTCCCTGCTGCATGGCCACGGGGCCCAGCATCGGGTGCGGAGCGCTGCCGCCCTCCGTCATCGCCGCCACGTCGCCAATGGCGTACAGGCCTTCCGCACCGGCCACGCGATTGAACGCGTCGACCCGGATGCGGTTGCCGCGTTCCAGGCCCTGCTCGGGGATGCCGGCGATCACCGCGCCTTTGACACCGGCGGTCCAGAGCAAGGCGCTCGTACGGATATCGGAGCCGTCGTTGAGTTTCGCGACCATCCCATCGTAGGACGACAAGCGAACGCCGAGACGGAGTTGCACGCCCAGGGCTTCCAGTTGCGCGCGCGCGTTGGCGTAGGTCTTGTCGCTCATGCCGTTCAGCACGTGGTCGGAGGACTCGACGAGCGTGATGTGCATGTCAGCAAAATCGAGTTCGGGGTAATCGTGCGGCAGGACATGCCGCTTCAGTTCGGCCA
>Ga0268298_10004001_pt1 | contig 14632 bp, 11 predicted proteins | sample WWTPWeurt_MetaG_FD_194462 | JGI IMG/M metagenome (GOLD analysis project Ga0268298, IMG submission 194462) | Activated sludge microbial communities from WWTP in Nijmegen, Gelderland, Netherland - WWTP Weurt | ecosystem: Engineered > WWTP > Aerobic digester > Activated sludge | place... | reverse complement strand
GTGCGGTCCGCCGAGTAGCGGTCCATGAAGTTGAGCCGGGCGTCGTGGACGATGAGGTTCAGGGCGCCGTCGGCCACGAAGAGCCGCGCGGTGAGGCCCACGGGCATCTCCATGAAGCCGCCGCCGCGCTTGAAGGTGCTGAGCAGGATCAGATCCTCCCCGGGCTTGGCCTGGGCCAGGGCCTCGCGCAGCGGCCGGGTCAAGCCCTTCAGCTCGTCCTTGGCGAAGAGGGGGGTGCTCCGACCCTCCACCGTGGCCTGGACCGAGTCCAGGGCCGCCACCAGGGCCTCGTCGCCGAGGGGCGCCGGGTGGGCGTTGGCGGGGGCGCCGGCCTCCGCGGGCACCAGCTTCAGCCAGGTGAAGTTGTTGAGGCGCCACTGGGTCTGGTCCGGCTCCGAGGCCGCGGCTGCCGCCGGCGCCAGGGCCGCCAGCATGGTTCCGAGCAGCCATCCCCTGTGTCGCATGCGCGTCCTCCCGATCCGTGCCCCCAGCATAACGGCAACGGCCGGCAAGGAATTCCCGGGGAGGGCGGGGCCGGGCCTTGGCTATGCTGGTCGCTCCGGCAGCGATGGGAGGAGTGGCACGGATGATCCAGCGGTTGTGGTCGGCGCTGAAGGGCAGCTTCGCCAGCTCAGTGCTGGCGGCCAATGCCATCGCCATCTTCTCGGGCATGATCCCTTTCGCGCTGGTGAAGCTGGCGCTGCCCTTCGCGGCGGTGCGCCGGGTCGTGGACCGGGTGCTCATGGCCCTGGCCCAGACCTGGGTGGGGGTGAACGGCGCCTGGATGGCCCTGGTGCGGCGGACCCGCTGGGATGTGCAGGGCCTCGACGGCCTGCGGCGCAAGGGCTGGTACCTGGTGAGCAGCAACCACCAGAGCTGGGTGGACATCCTGGTCCTGCAGAAGGTCTTACACCGACGCGTACCCTTCCTGAAGTTCTTCCTCAAGCGCCAGCTTCTGTATGTGCCGGTCATGGGCCTGGCCTGGTGGGCCCTGGACTTCCCCTTCATGAAGCGCCGCACGGGCAGCCGCTCCGAGGACCTGAAGACGGCCCGCAAGGCCTGCGAGAAGTTCCGCCTGGTGCCCACCTCGGTGATGAACTTCCTGGAGGGCACGCGCTTCAGCCGAGCTAAGCACCAGTCCCAGCAGTCGCCCTACCGGCACCTGCTGAAGCCCAAGGTGGGCGGCCTGGCCACGGCCCTCAGCGCCATGGGTGAGCGCTTCGACGCCCTGCTGGACGTCACCATCGTCTACCCGGGCGGTGTGCCGACCTTCTGGGACCTGCTGTCGGGGCGGGTGCAGCAGGTGGTGGTGCGGGTGCGCGAGCTGGAGATCCCGAAGGACCTGCTGGGCGGCGACTACGAGGGTGATCCCGCCTTCCGCGCCCGCATGCAGGCCTGGGTGCAGGCCATGTGGGCCGAGAAGGATGCCCGCATCGAGGCGCTCGTCTCCCCCGGGCAGAGCCCCTCTGAGGCGTGAGGGACTGCATCGGGAACCGAGAGGGGTTGGGAGCTCGTCGTGGTGCTGGGCGGGAGCGAAGGAAAGATTGGAACACCGATGAACACCGATGAAAAAGGATGAACACCGATAAAGCCCACAGATCGTTGGTCCGTGATTGGCTTGTTGGCATCGGGTTACTCTGCGCCTTCCCATGCATGGCGCTGTGCTTGGACACCCCCATCCCGATCGGTGTTCATCATCCTTTATCGGCATTCATCGGTGGTTAGCAGTTCTGCTTTTCAGCGAATGCCTTGTTCTGGTTTCACCCAGACTCAACTCAGCATCAGGGTGCCGAAGGGGCTGCCCAGGATGGGGGGCTGACCGGCCTCCCGGCTTTCGTAGAGACCGGCTATGCCGACGTCCGGGTGGCGCTTGGCGCCTGCGGGAATGGCCAGGCCATGGAAGCAGACCCGGGCTGCGAGGTTGGCCATGAGGGTGGCCTCGTCTTCCGCCATGGCCTGCTCGGTGCGGAAGGCCCGGGCCACGACCTTGTGGTGGCGGAGGCGCTTGCGCAGACGGGCGAGCAGACCGGCGTAGGCCTCCAGCGGCACCGGCGCGTCCAGGCGCTTGAGGCGGTCCAGGGTGGCGAAGGCGTGCAGCTGGGCCTGGATGGGCATGGGCGTGCCGTGGCCCTCACCCTCCAGCCGCTCGTGGAGCGCCCCGAAGGCCTCGAGGGTGGTCTTCAGTCGGGATTTGGCGAAGCCTGCGGTGTGGGCCAGGTGCGCGCCGAAGAGCAGGCGGGTGCCGCGGTCGCCCAGCTGGTAGGGGGCCTCCAGGGCCGCCGCCATGAGGGTGTCGTAGGCCTTACGGAGGAAGCGGTCCATGAGGACCCCGGGTGCGAAGGTGCGGGTCCGGGCTGCGTGGGTGAGGGTGAGCACCAGGCGCACGAACTGGCCATCGGCGATGCGCGTGTCCTGCAGCAGCTCGGACTGGATCCGGTGGACGGCCTCGAACAGGTGGGTGCGACCCTCGGCTTGGCCTGCGTCACCGGACAGACCGCCATCGGCGAGGAAGAGGTCCACCGCATAGGGCAGGTGCCACCCGGAGGCGGCCACGGAGCTGGGCACGAGGGGCCGAATGCGGGTCACCAGGGCCTGCAGCCGTTCGCGGTTGCACCACAGGTAGGCGCGCTTGGGCTCGTCCCGCGAGGCGCGCAGCAGGCGCAACAGGAAGCCGATCTTGGCGCGCAGGGAGCGCAGGTCGGAGAAGAGGGACACCCGGTCGTAGGCGTCCAGCAGGTTTTCGTAGTCCGAGACCAGGGTGGAGGGCCGCTCGCCCAGGGCCATGCCTTCCATGAGGTACGACAGCAGGCTGGCAGGGTCCTCCCGGAAGTGGGAGGAACTGGCGCTGCGGTGGGTGAGTGGCCCGAAGGCCGTCTGGAGGGCCGCCTCGAAGGCCTCGATGATGGGGGCCTCGGGCAGGGCTGCCTCCCCGGCCGCCGTGAGCGTGTAGAAGCCCCCGGGCTCCACGTGGGTTCCCGGTGGGGCCTGCTTCTGGACAGTGTCGATCTCGCGGTCAGTATCGGCGAGGCGGTCCAGGCACTCGCGGCCCTCCACCTGGATGTAGTCCTGGATGCGGTCCAGGTGGGCGGGGATCTGGTCCAGGTCCTTCACGCCCCGGACCTGGATCTTCAGGCGCTCCAGGAGGTCCAGGAGGCGCACCACATCGGGATCGTCCGGTCCTGGGGGCGGCGGGATCGCTCTCCCCAGCAGGCCCGCGATGCGCGACCGGGGCGCCATGCGGCGGTGGAGGCGCTCGGCGCAGCCCCGGGCCTCCAGGATGTGGCGGTGGGTCTCCTGCAGGGCCTCGTACCGGGCTTCCAGGCTGACCTGCTTGGGCCGCTCGTCCTTCTGGACCAGACCCCGCATCAGCAGCTCGTCCAGGGCCTCGGGGCCGACGGTCTCCAGGCGCACCGACTCGGTGGCGGCCAGGGTCTGCAGGCAGTCGAGCCAGGTCGGGGTGGATTCCATGAGCGGCAGGGCGGGTTCCAGGTGGGCGCCACGGGCGCTGACGTGTCATCGGCCTGGGGGCAAAGAATCCCAAGAATGGGACTTTGGCATCGGGCCCGGAGGGCGAGTTCATCGGTGGTTCCCTTTTGCGATTGAACCGAGAACCAACGCCCGCGAAATAGGGTGTGACGCAAAAAAAGGGACCCGGCAAAGGCCAGGTCCCTGTGACTGCGGTGGCTTCAGGATCAGCCGTTCACCTTCACGAACTGCTCCATGAAGTCCACGAGGGTCTTCACGTTGTCCACGGTGACGGCGTTGTATGTGCTCACGCGGATGCCGCCGATGTCGCGGTAGCCCTTCAGGCCCACCATGCCAGCCTTCTTGGCCTCCTTCACGAACTGGTCGTCCAGCTCGGGGGTGGGCAGGAAGAAGTCCACGTTCATGAGGCTGCGGTGGCTCTTCTCGGTGACGAAGCCCCTGTAGAAGCCCGGGTGCTTGTCGATGCAGCCATAGAGCAGCTCGCCCTTCTGGCGGTTGGCGGCCTCGATGGCCTTCAGGCCGCCCAGGCTCTTGTTGTAGGCCAGCACGTTGCGCAGGATGTAGATGCCGAAGGTGGGTGGGGTGTTGTAGAGGCTGTTCTTCTCGGCGTGCAGCTTGAAGCGCAGGTAGCTGGGCAGGTCCTGGGCCTCGCACATCTCCAGGAAGTCCTCGCGGATGATGGTGAGCGTGACGCCGCTGGGGCCGAGATTCTTCTGGGCGCCGCCGTAGATGAGGCCGAAGGGACTCACGTCGAAGGGGCGCCACATGAAGTCGGAGCTCATGTCGCAGACGTAAGGCACGTTGCCCACTTGGGGGAACTCCTGCCACTGCGTGCCTTCCACGGTGTTATTCGAGGTGAAGTGCACGAAGGAGCTGTCGGCGCCGACCTTGATCTCCTCGGCGAAGGGCAGGCGGCTGAATTTCTGCTCCTTGGTGCTGGCGGCGATGCGGACCTTGTCGCCGGCCACGAGCTTCGCTTCCTTGGTGGCCTTCTCGGCCCAATTGCCCGTGACGATGTAGTCGGCCTTCCGGCCGCCGCGCAGCAGGTTGAGGGGGATCATGCCGAAGCTCAGGTGCGCGCCGCCCTGGAGCATGAGCACCTTGTAGTTGCTGGGCAGGCCCATCAGCTCCTTGGTGAGGGCGATGGCCTCCTCGTGCACCGCGTCGTATTCCTTCGAGCGGTGGCTGATCTCCATGACGGACATGCCGGTGCCGGCGAAGTCCAGCAGCTCCTCCTTGGCGCGCTCCAGGGCGGGCAGGGGCAGACCGGCGGGGCCGGCGTAGAAGTTGATCGCGCGATGGGTCATGGGAGCTCCTTTTACGCTTTGAAATCCTGAAGGATCAAGACTACTTCGTCGCCGATGCGGCCGAGGTTCTCTTTGGAGCTGGCGCCCAGGTGCGGGGCCATGAAGACGTTGGGAGCGGTGAGGAGCGGGCAGTCCGCCGGGGGCGGGTCGCTGGGCCACACGTCGGTTCCGTAGGCGCGGAGCTTGCCGCTGGTGAGGGCGGCGGACACGTCCGCATCCACGATGCACTTGCCGCGGCCGGTGTTGATGAGGATGAGGCCATCCTTCGTCTTGGCCAGGAAGTCGGCGTTGATCATTCCGCGGGTCTCGTCTGTGAGGGGCAGGTGCAAGCTGATGACATCGGCCTTGGCGGCCAGCTCGTCGAGGCCGACGAGGCGGGCGATGGGGTGCTCCTTCAGATAGGGATCGTAGGCGATTACCTCCATGCCGAAGGCCTGGGCGCGCCTGGCGACCTCAGTGGCGATGTTGCCCGCGCCGATGAGGCCCAGGGTCTTCTTGAAGAGCTCGGTGCGCTTCAGCTCGCTCTTGAGGAACTTGCCCTCCTTCATCGATACGTGGGCCTCGATGAGGCGGGCCGGGATGGCCACCATGAAGGCCATGGCCATCTCGGCCACGGCCACGCTGCTGGCGCGGGGCGTGTTCACGGCCTTGATGCCCTTCTCGGCGCAGAGCTTCTTGTCGACGTTGTCCATGCCCACGCCGCCCCGGATGACGAGCTTGAGGTTGGGAGCCTTGGCCACCAGGTCCGAGTCCACCTTGGTCTTGGAGCGCACGAGCAGGACGTGGGCCTCGCCCAGGGTGCCCATGTCGGAGCTGATCGTGCCGAAGGGCCCAAGGCGCTCCGGCAGCTTGGCGTCAAAGGCGTCGGCGATGAGGATGTGCATGATCTTGCTCCTTAGCCTTCGTACATCCGGACCAGCAGTCCGGAGCGCAGCTTGGGTTCGAACCAGGTGGACTTGGGCGGCATGACCTCGCCGGCGTCGGCCACGGACATGAGCTGGGTGAGCGAGGTGGGATACACGGAGAAGGCGACCGCGTAGCCCTCCTTGACCCGGCGCTCCAGCTCGTCCATGCCACGGATGCCGCCCACGAAGTCGATGCGCGTGTTGGTGCGGGGATCGTCGATGCCGAGGATGGGATTGAGCAGGTTGTCCTGCAGGATGCTCACATCCAGGCCCCGCACAGGATCGCTGGCAGGGAAGCTGCCGGGCTTGGCCTTCAGCTCGTACCAGGTGCCGCCGAGATACATGCCGAAGGTGGTGGGCGCCTGGGCGGCGCGGTGGGTGGACACGGCCACCTCGAAGGATTCGCGCACCTTGTCCAGGAAGGCCTCCTGGCTGAGGCCGTTGAGGTCCTTCACCACGCGGTTGTAGTCCATGATCTTCAGCTGGTCGTGGGGGAAGACCACGGCCATGAAGCTCTCCCAGGGTTCGTCGCCGTCCAGCGCCTCGCCCCTGAGCTGGGCTTCGGCGCGCTGGAACTGGCCGTAGCGGATGGCGGCGGCGGTGCGGTGGTGGCCATCGGCGATGTAGAGGGCCTCCACGCCGTTGAAGAGGTGCACCAGCTCGTAGACCACGGTCTCGCCCGAGACCACCCACACCGTGTGGCCGATGCCGTCCGGCGTGACCACGTCATAGACCGGCACCTGCTTCCGGATGTCGTCCACGATGTGGTCGATGTAGGGGACGGCCTTGTAGGTGAGGAAGACGGGCTCGGCGTTGGCGGCCTGCTCGGTGACGTGGCGGGTGCGGTCGTCCTCCTTGTCCTTGCGGGTGAACTCGTGGCGCTTGATGAGGCCGGTCTCGTACTCCTCCACGGAGCAGAGGCCCACCAGGCCCGCCTGCACGTGGTCGCCCATCTTCTGCTGGTAGACGTAGAGGCAGGGCGTGTTCTCGTGGAAGAGCGTGCCGCGCTCGATGAGGCCGCGCAGGTTGGCCACGCCCTTGGCGTAGACCTCGTCGGCGTGGACGTCGATGCCGGCGGGCAGGTCGATCTCCGGACGGCCCACGTGGAGGAAGGAATGGGGGTTGCCCTTGGCCAGCTCGGCGGCCTCCTGGGTGTTCACCACGTCATAGGGGACGGCGGCCACCTGGGCGGCCAGTTCGGGCCGGGGACGGTACGCGCGGAAGGGCTTCAGCTGGGACATGGACACCTGCCTGGGAAGGGGCCCCCGCGGGGCCGCACAGGCGCCATTATTCCCCCAAGGGTGGCCATTCGGGGCCTCCATCGGAGGACCCCGGCGGGGTTTTGACGAAAGTCCCATTCTCGGACCGTTTTGGGGGCGAACCGTCAAAGCCGGGACGCCCGGAAGGCCGTGGTCAGGCCGGGCCCATCAGGCCTCCCCGAACTCCGGGTGCCGGTGGTCGGAGATCATGGCGGCGTTCATGAGCAGCTCCGTGAGGGGCAGCACGATGGTCTGCTCCACGCGGCAGGTCTCCACGAACTCGATGTCGGGCTTGTCCCAGCACAGAATCTCGTAGGCGGCGGGCAGGCCCTCGTCGGCCCGGTAGGCCGCGTGCACCACCTCGCCGGCCTTGAGGTAGAGCAGCCCCATGCCGGCCTCGGACTTCACGGTGAGGGTGCAGGACTTCTTCTCCCAGTTCAGCAGCTGCAGGATGCTGTTGAGCCCGATGCCCCTCACCATGCCCGCGGGCTCGAACTGGGCGGCGGCGCGGATGGCGTCCATGAGCAGGGTGAGGCGGGGCGGCTTGGTGAGGATGCGGATGGCGCCCAGCTGCAGCGGGGTGTTCAGGTGCTGGCTCTCGTCCAGGCCGGTCATCACGATGATGGGCACCTGGGGGTAGAAGCGGCTCACCTTGGCGATGAGGTTGAAGCCGTCCATCACCGGCATATTCAGGTCGGTCACCAGCACGTGCACCGGCTCGTGGCGCAGCATCTCGAAGGCCTGGCCACCGTTCTCCGCCATGATGATCTTGAAGCCCTGCAGGCCCTTCAGACCCGCCCGGTAGAGGCTCAGGGTGGCGCGGTCGTCCTCCACCACCAACAGCGTCTTGGTGGGGATCTCGGGGAGGGGCAGGGGGCGGGGACGGGTCGGCAGGCTCATGGGCAACGCTGAGTCTATCCTTATCGGCCGATGCTCAGCGTTCCTCACCTTTTGGAATCCGGCGGGCGGGGGCGGGCTCCTGGGCGAGGATGGCCCTGGCTTCGGCGGCGTCGGCGGGGTTCCGGGCCTCCCAGTCCAGCACCCAGGGGGGCAGCTCGGCGTCCTCGTAGTCCCGCAGCTTGCGGTGCCAGCTCACCAGGGACTGGACCACCGCTTCGCGGATGTCCTCGACCCGGGGCGGTAGGTGGCGATCCCAGATGGGCTCGCGGAAGTACTTCCGGAGGGTGGCCTCGGCGGGCTTGCCCCACACGGCGTAGGTGCGGTCCGTGGGCCCGCCTACGGGCTTCTGCGCGAGGTTCTCGCCGTAGAGGTAGTAGAACACCGCGTCCCCGTCGCTCCAGTGCCGTAAAACTCCGAAGGCGCCCTTGAGCAGCAGGTTCTGCAGGGCCAGGTCTAGGGGCTTGTCGGTTCGGAAGTCCCAGGGCCCGACGTGGGCGTGGGCCACCGAGGGGTAGCCCACCTCGGTGATCATGACGGGTTTCTGGAACCGGGCCGTGAGGGCGCGGGCCTTGTAGACGATCCACCACCAGGCATCGCGGATCTGCTCGGGCGAGGGGTAGTCGTCGTACTTGGCGATGGGGTCGTAGGTGTTGATGCCGATCACATCCAGGCAGTCACCGAAGGTGAAGCTGTCGTGGCTGTCGAAGTTGACGCTGTAAACCAACCTGCCCCTGAAGACCTGGCGGACCTCGGCCGCCAGGCGCCGCCACTGGTCCGGGAAGGGGTGGGTGGAGGCCATCTCGGTGCCGAGGCTGTACCACTCCACGCCGCCCTCCTGGGCCAGGGTGGCGAGGCGGACGTTGAAGGCGGTGTAGTTCCGCCACCAGAGGTCCCAGTCCTCGGGGGCGATGTTGCCGCGCCACCAGTCGGCGTTCTCGGCTTCGTCCCGCATGTTGATGGTGGGGAAGAACATCATGCGCAGGCCGCGCACCCTCGCCTGCTGGAAGGTGCGGCACAGGGCCGCCTCCGTGGGGCTGGAGGTCGGGTGGCGCCGGATCTCCACGCTGTGGCCGGTGTCCATGCGGTAGATGGCCTGCAGGCTCACGCAGGTGGCCCCGGTGGCGGCGATGCGGTCCAGCTCTTCGGCGTAGTCGTAGTCCGGCACCCCGGCGTAGAGGCCTAGGACGAAGCCCCGGGGCTGGGGCACTAGGGCCCGGTGCTGTGAGCGCCGCACGAAGAACAGGGTGGCCGGCAGGGCGAGCAGGGCGAACAGGATTAGGAGGCGACGGATCATTCGGAGGGCTCCAGGGACAAGCCTAGCGGCTGAATCCTGGAGTTAGGAAATGCTTTGCCCCAGCCCTCGGGCCGCTCAGGCGGGGGAGGCGGGCCGGCGGGATCCGACGCGCCGCATCAGGATGAAGAAGGCCGCCGCCGCGAGGAGGCAGAGCACCAGGCTGACGGGGCCGATGCGGATCGCGCTGGGCGTGGCGGCCAGGAAGAAGATGCCGCAGCCGCGCAGGTTGCGCCGCTGGGCGGCCTGGATTTCCGCTTCCGGGATGTCGGGATCCACGCAGCCCCGGTGCAGGGCCAGCGCGAAGTTGGCGGCCTGGGTGGTCAGGAGCAAGCCCATGGTGGGCAGGTAGATCATCAGGGCCACGGGGTTGGTGGGAAACCGTCCCATGAGGGCCGCGGCGAAGGGGAAGAAGCTGACCAGGGCGAGGAAGAGCAGGGTAAGGACGAAGACCGGGATATCCACGCGGACGATCTTCGCAATGAGCCGGTGGTGCCAGTGCCAGAACAGGCCCAGGAGGAAGAAACTGACGAGGTAGGCCGCCAGGGTGGGCCAGGCGTGCTGGAGCTTCTCCAGGAGCTCGGCCGTGGATCGGCGGTCGAGCAGCTCAGGCACCTTGACCTCAAGGACGAGGATGGTCATGGCGATGGCGAAGACGCCATCGACGAGGGCCTCCAGCCGGTGCTTCGCGATGGGGTGCTGGGTCATGGGGCTCCTTCCGTGGGCCGTCAGGTCTTCTCGACCTTCACCTGCACGATGCGCGTGCCTTCCATCCGCAGCACGGTGAGGCGGGCGCCTTCGACCTCGACGGATTCCTGGGGCTTGGGCACATGGCCCAGGCTGGCCATGACGAGGCCGGCCAGGGTGTCGAAGCCATTCCGCTCCCAGGCGAAGCCCAGGGCCTCGGCCACGTCTTCCACGTGGGAGTGTCCCGCCACCAGCCACACCCCGGGGGCCTGCTCGATCAGTCCGGCGGGCGCCTCGTGCTCGTCCTGGATCTCGCCGAAGACCTCCTCCAGCAGATCCTCCATGGTGACCAGGCCCGACACGCCGCCGAACTCGTCCACCACCAGGGCCAGCTGGGTGCGGGCCCGCTGGAGGTCGCGCAACAGCTCGGCCACGGGCTTGCTCTCGGGCACGAAGTGGGCGGGCTTGAGGAGCGTGGCGAGCGGCGGCTTGGCCGCGTCGGCCAGCTGCATCAGGTCCTTCAGCAGCAGCACGCCGCGCACCTGCTCGATGCTGTCCTCGTAGACCGGCAGGCGCGAGTGGCGGCTCGCCGTGAAGGCCGCCCAGGCCTCGCCGATGCTGGCCGTCATTGGAAGGGCCACGATGCGGGTCCGGGGCGTCATCACCTCGCGCACCACGGTGTCGCCGAAGGTGACCACGTTGCGGATGAGCTCGCGGTCCTCGGCCTCGAGGATGCCCTCGGCCTCGCCCTCCTCCAGGAGGGCCGTGACCGCCTCCTCGGTTGTCTCCTCGTCATCGTCGTCCTTGGCCCGCTCCAGCGCGTGGCGGCGGTCGATCATCCGGGCCAGGGGGTTGACCAGGGGGCCGAGGAGGAACTGGGCGGGCATGTAGAGGGGGTAGAGCTGGACCAGCCAGAGGGCGGGGTTGCGGGAGGCGAGCAGGGCGGGGAGGAGCAGGTCCAGCAGCCAGAGGCCCACCAGGACCAGGAGACCCAGGGTCCAGGCGCCGCCCGGCAGGCTGTGGTGGACGGGCCAGAGCAGGGCCACCAGGACCAGCAGCAGCAGCTGGTTCCAGAACTCCAGGCCCATGCCCAGGGACCGGGGCCGCTCCAGGAGCTCCGCCAGCTGGGGATCCGCGATGGCCTCCTCCTCCAGGAGACGCCGCCGCTGGACCGAGGGCAGGGCGTGAAAGGCCGACAGGAGGATCGCCATGGCACAGCGGTAGAGCCCAACCGCCAAGGCGGCGAAGAGGTACCAGGTTGGGGGAGCGCTGCCGCCGGACTCAGTCATTGTCCAGACGATTCTACCGCGAATCCCGCCGGGCCAGGATCTGCCGGCTCAGCTCGGCCCGGGCGTCGGGGCCCAGGTGCATCCGTCGCCGCTCGGCCTCCCGGAAGTATTCCTCCGGGTCCCGCGAGAGGCCGTCGGGCGTGGGCGGCAGGCCCTTGCGCACCCGGGCGGCGTTGAGGAAGCGGTACGGCTCCTTGGCCAGCTCCGGGCTCTGCAGGAAGTGGCGGAAGGTCCACCAGCCGCCGAGCACGAACCACACGCCCAGCACCGCCACCGCCTTCTGCTGCAGCCAGCGCATGCGCTCCGGGGTCTGCCGCACCTCCTGCCAGGCCACCCCGGCCCAGAGGTTCAGCCCGATGATCAGGGCGGTCAGCAGCAGGGTGCCAGTCCACCCAAGGCTGCCCCAGCCCAAGCCCGTGAGGCCGATGACGGCGGGCGCCAGCAGCACGCTGAAGATCATGTTGAGGTGCAGCATGTAGAGCAGCAAGGACTCGGCACTGGCGGCCTTGATGGGATTCGGGCCGTTCCACTTGGGGCGCACCAGCTCGATGGCGCCCATGAGGGACCCGCCCATGAGGATGTAGCCCAGGCGCCCCGCCACGCTGGGCAGGGTGGTGTTGGCGATGGCGCCCAGCTCACCGTAGGTGAAGGCGCCGGTGGGGCTGTGCAGCATCCACACCTCGTTCTCCTGGAGCCACTGGCCGCCCCAGAGCCAGGGCTGCTGGCGGGCGGTGCCCCAGGCCAGGAGCACCGCCCCGAGCACGGCCAGGCCGACGAGGAACTTGGATTCGCTCAGTCGGGCCTGGCCCGCCACGGGCTCCACCCGCAAGTGCCGGTAGAGGCCGCCGAGAAAGGCGCCGAAGGCCGGGAAGGCGATCCACGGGAAGAGCGGGAAGAGGGAGGACACCCCACGGTCGGTATTGCCATTGAAGAGGCCCCGGATGGGCAGCCACATCCCGTCCGCCACGCCGTGGGCCCACATGTGGGGGGACACCAGCGGCACGAAGATGGCGATCGCCAGGGCGAGCCAAGTGAAGATCCGGGGGTTGCGCACCAGCCGGGCCAGGAGCTGGAGGATCAGCAGCGAGAAGACGATGCACTGGAGGACGTCGATCTTGAACAGCTCCCGGGCCTTCTGCACCGTGTTGAGTACCGTCCAGTCCGCCGCAGTGATGCCCGGGGCGTGCAGGGCGTAGGCGCAGAGCAGGATGAAGCCCAGGCGCCGGGCTGTGTCCGGCCAGAACGGGCGCAGGGTGCCATCGGTGCGGAAGGTGGAGATCACCAGGCTGTAGCCCGCGGCCATGGTGAAGCTGGGCGCCACCAGGCCGTTCAGGTAGTTAAGCCAGTCCGGGCGTAGGCCGGGGAAGAGCCACACGTTCACCACATGCACTTCGATCATCACGATCACCGCCCAGCCCCGCAACTGGTCGATCCAGTCGCAGCGCTTGGAGGGGGTCAGGTCAGTCCAGAGCGACATGGCCCGTCCCCTAGCTGGCGTTATGCCGCATGACGCTGTGTTGCTTGCCGTAGGCGAAGTAGATGAGGAAGCCCAGGGCCAGCCAGGCGATGAGCCGCCACCAGTTCGCCACGGGCAGGGAGAACATGAGCATCAGGCAGGTGAGCACGCCCATCACGGGCACGAAGGGCACCCAGGGGCACTTGAAAGGGCGCTCGGCCTCGGGGTGCTTCTTGCGCATGATGAGCACGGCGGCGCAGACGATGACGAAAGCCAGCAGGGTGCCGATGTTGGCCAGGTGCAGCAGGGCGTCGATGGGCAGGAAGCCCGCCAGGGCGCCCACGAAGACCCCCACCAGGATGGTGGACTTCCAGGGGGTGCGGAACTTCGGGTGCACGTCGCCGAAGGTGGCCTTGGGGAGCAGGCCGTCACGGGCCATGGCCAGGAACACGCGGGGGCCGCTGAGCATCATGACCAGCAGCACCGAGGTGATGCCGCTCACGCCGGCGGTGGCAATGAGGCCCTCGGCCCAGCCGATGCCCTTCTGCTTGAAGGCGGTGGACACGGGGGCGTTGATGTCGAGCTGGTCGAACTTCACCATGCCAGTGAGCACGGCCACCACGGCGATGTAGAGCACGGTGCAGACCAGCAGGGAGACGATGATGCCGATGGGCACGTCCCGCTGGGGGTTCTTGGCCTCTTCCGCGTGGGTGGAGACCGAGTCGAAGCCGATGTAGGCGAAGAAGATGATGGCCGCGCCGGCCATGGTGCCGATGGGGGCGCCGCCGCCGTCCACCATGCCCGCCACCCGGTGCCCAAAGAAGCTGATGCCGGTCCAGCCGAAGGGCGCGAAGGGGTGCCAATTGGTGGTGTTGATGAAGAAGGCGCCCACCCCGATGACGAAGAGCACGGCGGCGACCTTGATGGCCACCATGACGCCGTTAAAGGTGGCGCTCTCCTGGATGCCCTTCACGAGGATGAGGGTGATGATCGCCACGATGACGAGGGCGGGCAGGTTCATCACGGAACCCGTCGAGAGGAAGTGGCCCGTGGCGGGATCGTACTTCCAGGGCGACTCGCTCACGATCTTCGGGATGTGGATGCCGATCTTGCTGACGGCGCTCTGGAAGTAGGCGCTCCACCCGGTGGCCACCGCCGCGCTGGACACGCCGTATTCCAGGATGAGGTCCCAGCCGATGATCCAGGCGAACAGCTCGCCCAGGGTGGCGTAGGCGTAGGTGTAGGCGGAGCCCGCCACGGGCACCATGGCGGCGAACTCCGCGTAGCAGAGCGCCGCGAAGATGCAGGTGATCCCCGCGATCACGTAGCTCACCATCAGCGAGGGGCCCGCGATGTTGTGGGCCGCGGCGCCGGTGGCCACGAAGATGCCCGCGCCGATGATGGCGCCGATGCCCAGGGCCGTGAGCTGCACGGGGCCGAGCACACGGCGGAGGCGATTCTCGCCCTTGGCCTCTTCCAGGAGGAGGGCCAGGGGCTTGCGGGCGAAGAGCTGGGATTCGGTGCGCGGTTCGTTCGACATGAACAAGACTCCATGCGATCCGGGAATGGGACCCGGAAAGGTGTTCCAGGAAGCGGTGCCAAAGGGGGCTTCCGGCGATGCTAGCAGGGAATCCAAGCCGCTATCATGCCCCATGCTTCCGGCGACCCTCGAGACCTGTCTGGCCCTGGTTCGGGGTGCCCTGCTGCTCTGTGCCCAGGCGCTGCGGGCGGGGCCGACGACGTGCGAGTGCTGACGCTGTTCCGGGCGCTGTGAGGCCTGAAGCCTACAGCCCTTGCCTCAGCGGCACCGGTCCCTTGGCCGCCCGCGCGTACTGGGCGGGCCAGGGCACCTCGACCCCCAGCGCCTGCGCGGCGCGCAGGGGCCAGCGGGGATCCCGGAGCAACTCGCGGGCGAGGAGCACCAGATCGGCCGACCCCTCGGCCAGGACCTGCTCGGCCTGCCCGGGCTCGGTGATGAGGCCCACGGCGCCCGTGGGCAGACCCGCCTCGGCGCGAATGCGTGCGGCGAAAGGCACCTGGTAGCCAGGCCCC
>Ga0268298_10004000_pt1 | contig 14632 bp, 13 predicted proteins | sample WWTPWeurt_MetaG_FD_194462 | JGI IMG/M metagenome (GOLD analysis project Ga0268298, IMG submission 194462) | Activated sludge microbial communities from WWTP in Nijmegen, Gelderland, Netherland - WWTP Weurt | ecosystem: Engineered > WWTP > Aerobic digester > Activated sludge | place... | reverse complement strand
TTGGCGATGGTGCGCCGGGTCCAGACCAGCGGCAGCATGATGAACCAGCCCACGGCGCCGCCCCAGAGCCAGCCCGCGCGACCGCGCGCCAGGTCGAACCCGCTCAGGACGGCCTGGTTCGGCGCGCTCACCACGACCCAAGGGCTGAAGAAAAAAATAAGACCGAGCACTGCTAGGACGAGCAGCGCGCCTCGACCCCGACCGAAGTAGCTCCACGGGAGGTCTCGGTATTCGGGCGGTGTGATCTGCCCCTCTTCGACCTCGTCGGCGAGCGCGTCCAGGCTCGGGGGCAGCTTCGACATCGACTCGAGAGAAACCCCACATTCAGGGCAAGTCGCGGATTCGCCAGGAGCAAACAGCTCGCGACAGAAGGGACAGGCCAAGAGTTGGGCCACGGACAGAGCATATCCCACGGTTTTTCGAACCTCTCCAGCACGGACAGAGGGGGCGACCGAGAGTTCCCGACCGAAACGAGGGTGACATTGTCTGGGGTTTGACTACACCTTGGGGCCGTTTCGGGTGGACCCATGCTGGCGGACGTCGCGCGCACGTTTGGCCTCGAAGAAGAGGCGCCCCACTTCAAGGTCGCGCTGACGCACCCGAGCTTCGCCAACGAGCAGAAGGGCGAGCCCGACAACCAGCGCCTCGAGTTCCTGGGCGACGCGGTGCTCGGCCTGTGCGCAACGGAGCTCCTCTACGAACGCTACCCCGACGCCGACGAAGGCTCGCTGACCCGGCTCCGGGCGCGACTGGTCAACGCAGAAGCTCTTGCGACCTTTGCCCGACGACACGAGGTGGCCGATGCGCTGCTCCTGGGCCGTGGCGCCGAGTCGAGCGGCCTGCGTGCCAGCACCAACGTGTTGGCCGACGCGGTCGAGGCTCTGGTCGCGGCGGCCTACCTCGATGCGGGGCTCGACGCTGCTCGCTCCGCGTGCTCGCGCATCCTGGAGCCTCTGCTCGCGACCCTCGACGCCGACGCCACGAGAGACCCGAAGAGCGAGCTCCAAGAGCGTGTCCAGGCAGCGCGGGGCGACACGCCGCGCTACGAGGTCGTCGACAGCGGCGGCCCGGCCCACGATCGTTGGTTCGAGGTCGCGGTGCGGGTCGGTACGCGCGAGATTGGTCGCGGCCGCGGTCGCTCCAAGCGAGCGGCCGAGTTCGCCGCAGCCCAGGTGGCCCTTTCGGAATCTCCACGCGACGGGAACGAGGAAGCATGAAACCCAGCGGACGACGGCGCTTCATCGGCAGTCTCTTGGCTCTGGCCCTGATTTTCGCGGCCGGCAACGCGCTCGCGGGCAGCTACATGGATCGGCTGAGCCTGCTCATCGGCCAAGCCAATCACGACTCCGACTACCTGCGCGCGCGGCTATCGGATCGTGAGCTCGCTCGCGTGATCCACGGTCTCGCCCAGGAACGCGTGAAAGTCGCCAACGAGATGACCGTGCCGAAGGAAATCGCTCAGGCCCATCCCCATTTGCTGCTCGTCCTCGAGAACCACGAGCGCGCCGCCGAGGCCGCGAAAGACGGGAACCCCCAACGCTTTCTCATCTACCAGCAACGCGCTCGCGACGAAGAGCGCATCCTGCGCGGCGTGTTGAAGCAGCTCGGCTTCCCGCTCCCAGACAAGTGATCAGCGCAACCCGCGCTCGTCGCGTGAAGGCTCACCCGGCGTCCGGGCGCGGTGGCGAGGAATCACTCCCGGGCGCTGGCGCGTGCCCACGTCACCGGACGGGTCGACGTTCACGTAGCTCAAGAGCTCGTAGTTCACGTTCTTGACCAAGTCCTTCTCGAGCTTCTTGGCCGTCTCTGCCACGAGGTCATTGACCTTCTGGCGAGCCAAAACCTGTCGGATCGCAGGGGCCTCTTGGGCCACGCCGCGATTGACCGCCTCGAGGCTGCCGCGCCGCCAGACCACCGCGAAGGCCTCGCCCTCCTTGACCGGTTCGGGCACGACCTCGCCGTCTTTCACCTTGTCGGCGGCGGCGAAAAGCCCTGCATCCACCCGGAGCTGAGGCATTTCCGTCTGCCCGTCGGGTGAAACGAAGCCGAGGTCGCCGTCTCGCATGCTCGTCGACTTGTCGATGGAGCTGTCACGCGCGGCTCGGTTCCAGCGCTCGGCCGCGGCCTTCTCTTCGGCTTTCACCTCAGCAATGATCTTCTTGGCGAGGGCTTCGTCACGCACCAGGATGCGCCAGAGCTTGATGCGTCGGGGCGTGTTGAAGCGGTGCTTGTTGGCCTCGTAGTAGTTCTTGATCTCGTCCGGGGTCACGCTGCTCCCGGTGTCTTTCAGCTCGTTCTCCACTGCCTGGCGGAGCGCGTCGCGGATCCGATCGGCCGTCGCCGGGTTCTGATCCAACTTCCGGGTCACGGCGTCTTCGACGTAGAGCAGCTCCGGCACGAGCACCTGCTCCACGAAGTGCTTGCGCACCTCGCTCGGTGTCTTGCCGAATTGGACGAGCTGGAAGGGAGGGATCGCCTTCAGACGACGCTCGACCTCCGCCACCGTCAGCTTCGACGAACCGACGCTCACGACCACCTCGCCGCCTGCCTCGGGGGGCGGGCTCTGGGCCACGGCGGTGCTCGCCGCGAGAGCCAGTGCCAGACCGACGAAGGTTCGCATCGCGCTTACATAGAAGAGCGCACCTTGGGGGGCAAGTCGCGCTCAGTCCGGCCGGCGCCGTCGCGCGGCCGCGGGCGCGTCGGGAGGCACGCTCCGCCGAGTCGAGCGTGCCGGAAGGACGCCCGCACGCCGCAGCGCCTCGTCGTCGATCCCGAGAAAGGCGTAGGCCTCCTTCGGAAACCCGTAGGCGCGGTGCAGGCTGGAGAGCAGCTCGAGCAGGCGCGCGTCCACCGCCGGTGCCGGCCGCGGCCGACAGACCTTGCGAATCGAGGCCACGTTTTCGCCGAGAGACAGCAGCTCGCTCACGTGCGAGAGCACATCGACGGGCTTCAGGGGCTTGCCCGAGCCCCGCGTCTTTCCGGACTCGAGCTCGGCCAGAAGTCGCTTCCTCCGGTTGTCGGTGCGACCGTCCAAGCGAGCGGCCCCGGCCGGATCCAACGCGTCGTTGAATGCGCGAGCGGCTCGTCGCTTCGCCACCGCTTCGGGGCTCCCGCGCTTGTTGGCCTGCGGCGGGGGCTCCGTCTTCTTGCCCGGGCGGTTCACGCCGCGGAGTCTACCGCGACTCTGCGAGGAGCGTGAGCAGCGTGACCAGGCCGACGATGAGCCAGAGCACCCAGGTACGTCGCACGAACCCGCGGAGCTCGTCGAGCGCCGAGCGCGTGGACCTCCGCACGAGCTCGGCCTGGCCCACGCGGCGGACCTGCTCGCGCTCGATTTCGTCGCGCTCGTCGTCGTCCACGGGGTCGTGGCCGCTCAGATGGGCGAGGTGGTGTTCGAGCTCGTGGCGCAGCGTCTCGCGCACTTCGGCTCTCACGTCGTAGACGCCCTCGTCGTGTTGGATGTTGGCGAAGGTGCGGTAAAATAGGCGGATTTCCGCGGATTTCGGCACGAGCGCGTCCAACTCGGGCGGGCGATAGCAGCCGAGGAGCGGCTCACCGCCGTCGTCCACTTCGGCTGGGCCTTCGACCACCAAGAGGTCGATGCTCTTCAACCCGAGCTCGCGGTAGGCCGCTTGCGCCTCTTCTCGCACGAGCTCCTCGAACGCATCGAGGGAGAGGAACTGAGCGTCGTCCGGCGGAGCGGGTGCCTCGTCCTCGGCACGCGGCTCGAGGCCGAGCTCACGGGCGAGAGGAACGTGGACCCACTCCGAGACGCCACAGCTCGGACAAGTGTGCGGCACGGACAGGCGCGGCGGGTAATGGGCATCTTCGAACAACTGCACCAGCGCGTCGAAAGCGTCGTCCGGGGCGCGTGCCAGGAGCCGCGCGATCTTGCGGGCATCGCGCTCACCGTCCAGCTCGTCGATGCCGAGCCCGTTCACGAAGCCCGACGTGATGCGGAGGGGTCGATCGGCACGGATGGCGGCATGGAGCGGCGCGGCCTGTCCGAGCGTGCGAGGCGAGAGGCGCAGGCGTGACACTTCCGCCTCTTCGCCGGGTCTCAGGCAAGGTAGCTCGTAGCTCCGCGCGAAGTCGAAGGGCGCGTCGAGCTCGTCGTCGTCCAGCTCGTCGTCTCGAAACGGCCCGAGCTCGAGGCCGGAACAAGGCTTCACCGTCCAACGCTCGTGGCAGTTCGAGCAGCAAAGCTCGACCTCGGCCTCTTCGACCACGCCCAGGCGACGCAAAATCGCCCGGAGGACGTGGAAGTCGGCGAGCGGCAGCTCGGCGAGCGCCACCGCGGCGCCGCCGGGCTCGGTGATCCGCGCGCTCAGTCCGCGGAGCTCGGCTTCGAAGAGCCCGCTGACGAACAAGCGATCGCCAGCTCCGAGCTCGACGCGAGCCCCACTCGGCAGGACGAAGCGCTCGACGGGCACGCGCGGATCCTACGCGATCTTCGGCTCCTGGCTCCGCGTGGAGCTTCAGCCCGCCAGCGCGCGGCGGGGAGCGTCGCGGGTCTTCGCCGGGCCGGGTGCGTCGAGCACCACTCGCTCCTCGAAGGGGCGATAGCCCAGCTCGCGGAGCCGCTTGCGCGAGACCCGGATCGCCTCGCCTCCCACGTCGATGCCCACCGCCCGACGGCCTGATCCCAGGGCAGCGACCAAGCTGGTGCCGCTCCCACAGTACGGGTCGAGCACCAAGTCGCCCGGGTTCGTGCAGGCGTCGACGAGTCTTTGCAGCAGGGCCAGTGGCTTCTGGGTCGGGTAGCCCGTGCGTTCCTTGGCGATGGGCGCGACGATTCCGATCTCCCAAACGTCACCGAGGGGCGTCCCTCGCGTCTCCTCTTCGGTGCGGCTCGAGCGCAGGCGCCGGCCGTCCTTTCCCACCACCGCGCGCTGCTTCTTGTCGCCCCAGGTTTCGAGCGTCGAAGCCGCGAGCGGCTCGTAGAGCTGGTTGAATTTGGGCTCCACCGCGGGGTTCTTCACGTAGCGCAGCAGCACGTCGTGTACGCGCTGGAAGTTCTTGGTGCGAGAAGGCCAGCGCCGATATCGCCAGATGATCTCGCTCGCGAAGCAGTCCGGTCCGAAGACCTCGTCGCACAGCACCTTGGCGTAGTGGCTCGTCTTCGAGTCCACGTGCAGGACGAGGCACCCATCGTCGGCCAAGAGCTCACGCGCCACACGCAAGCGATGCCCGAGGGCCGACAGGTAGTGCGTGAGGCCCTCCCAGCGATCGTCGAAGGCGGGTCGCAGCAGTCGGACGACGTTGCCCGTCTCGGGGTCGCGGCGCCGATCCACGCGGTTGTGGACGCGCCCGGTGAGGAAGGGTGGATCCAAGTACACGAGCGAGAACGCCGGTCCCGTGCGCTGCCAGAGCGCGCGCATGGCGAGCAGGTTGTCCCCCTGCACCAGCATGCAGCCGGGGTGTCCCGCGCGCTGGACCTCGAGGTGCACTGGGTCTGCCGCAAGCGTCAGCGTCTTTTCGGGCCAGTCGAGACGAAGGGTCTGCGTGCCAGCGCGCATATCGTGGCGAAATCGTAGTGAGACGCGGGTGCTCGCGGCCAACTTCGCGGCGCTTCGCTTGCCTCTCGTCGTACGGGAGGCTACCTGACGCGTTCGCTGCATGACCTCCCGGCTCGCGCATTCGTCCCCGTCGAACCTCCGTGAGGATGCACGTGCGGCATCGCGGAACGCGGCGCGGCGCGCACTCGGATCGTCGAGCGCGTTGCATTGGTTGGGCGCCGCCTGCCTCGTGCTGGCCTGCGAACGCGAAGCCGCGGACACGCGACCCGAGCGCACGGTGCAGGAGTTCGTCGAGCGCATGCAACGCGTCCACGGCAATCCGGCTTCGGCGCGCGCGGCGTACGACCTGCTGTGGTCGGAAGCCAAACAGAACTTCGCCGAACGCGCCAAGCGCGCCAGCGCGCTCTCCGGTCGTAGCGTTGCTCCGGAAGAGATGTTGGTGCCGTCGCGCTTCTCGCTGCGCTTCGCACCGAAGCACTACGCGGCCCAGATCCAGGGAGAGTGGGCGGTCGTCACGGTGACCGGTGAAGCTCCCGACACCCAGCGTGAGCAAGTGAAGTGCGTGCGCGAAGACGGCGGCTGGCGCGTCGTGCTCGAAGTCCCACCGGTGCCGCCCATCCAGCGCCGCGACGACGCCGGCCTGTGAACCGGCCGAAATCGGCTGGATTCGCGCGTTCGAACCACAAAATGCATCGCGACGCGGTAGCTGCCTACGCGCGTCGCGATCCGAAACGACGATTCAGTTGGAGAAATCCGAAACGATTCAGTTGGAGAAGAAGATCGCTTCGATCTCGTTCTTCACCTGCTCTTCGGTCTGGGCACGGGCAATCGCGATCTCTTTCACGATCAGCGAACGCGCGGTGTCGAGCATGCGGCGCTCTCCGAACGAGAGCTGCTTGTTGGCCTTCAGCCGATAGAGATCACGCAAGACCTCGGCCACGTCGTAGATCGAGCCGGTCTTGATCTTGTCCATGAAGCCGCGATAGCGACGATTCCAAGTCTGCGTGTCGAAGCCGATCGTGCGCTCTTTCAGGATGTCGAAGATCTCGCGGATCTCCTGCTCGCTGATCACTTGACGCAAGCCCACCGCATTCGCGTTGCTGACGGGGACCATGATCTTCCGATCGGTATCCAGGATGCGCAGAACGTAGAAGCGCTGCCGCGAGCCGGCGATGTCCTTCTCGTCGATGCTGATCACCTCCGCGACGCCCTGCGCGGGGTAAACAGCCTTGTCGCCGACTTTGAACTCAACTTGTGCGGGCATGTGGACTCCTTGGAAAATGCGAAGACTCCATTCCGAGCCTTCGTGGGCGCACGTGGTGCGCTGCGCCCAGACGCTGAACAAATTCGTAAGCCGAGCACTCGAGCCGTTCGCGCGGAGACGCCCTCTAACGGCGTGTAACGAACAACTCGAGTAAGGGATTCATTCCACCGTGCTACGGGTGACCACTGGGCAACCGGAGGATAGGGGTCGCCAGGCGCGGCACTCTAGTCACCTCGTTCTCTTCTGTCAACCATTGTGACTCGTTTCGGACCAGGTGCACGCTCGGATCCTTGGGATTTTTTGGCTCGCTCGCGCGCAACCCGAGAGGAACCCGCGTGAAAGGGGAGAGATTCCCTCACTTCTGCTCGAGCGCTCGCTCCACCAATCCCCAGCGCACTCCGCGAGTCGACACCCGCAGCGACCGCTTGCCGCTCCACCGAACCACCTCGCTCACCAGAGCTGCTCCGACCGGGATCACGTCCGCACGTCTCGGGTCCAGGCCCGCGAGTCCGAGCCGCGCCGCGAGGGGCATCGCACTCAACCGAGCCAGCGTGGATTCGATGGCGTCTTCGCTCAGCGTCGCTCCGTGAAGCTCGGTCTCGTCGAATCGTTCTGCGCACGGTTCGGACATGCGGTGGAGCTTCGCCAGCGTGACCACCGTCCCCGCCACGCCGACCAAAGCGGCGTTGCCGCAAACGAAATCGAGCTGCGCCAGCGCTTCGCGGACGGCCGCGCGCACGCGCTGCAGCTCGGAGGGCGTGGGCGGGTCGGTTGCGACGTGGCGTTCGAACAGGCGCACGCTCCCGATGTCGAGGCTCGCGCAGGCGCTGACGTCGTTCCGCGCGCCCGCGGATCCCAGCGCGAGCTCGGTGCTTCCGCCACCGACATCGAAAACCAGCGCAGGCCCCGTCAAGTCGAGCCCCGACAGTGCGCCCCTGAAGGTCAAGCGAGCCTCTTCGTCCCCGCGGATGACTCGGGGTCGCGTGCCGAGGACGCGCTCGGCGCTGCCCAAGAACTCCGCGCCGCCTCGGGCGTCGCGCAGTGCGCTGGTGCCGACCGCGTGGATCTCGGAGCAGGCGTGCGTGCGCACGAGCTCGGCGTACTCCGCGAGCGCAGCGAGCGTGCGCTCCACGGCCACGGGTGAGAGCACTCGCGTCTCGTCGACGCCCTCTCCGAGGCGCGTGATGCGCTCGAGCTCGAGCAACGCGACGCTGCTCCGACCCCGCTGCTCTGCGATGCAGAGCAGCACCGTGTTCGTGCCGATGTCGATGGCGGCTACGCGCGCCAAGCCGGCGTGCTCACTGCGCCAGGCTGTTCAGGTTCAGCATTTCTTCGACGTTGGGCAGCACTACCAGCTCGACGCGGCGGTTCTTCGCGCGGCCGTCGTCGCTGTCGTTGCCTGCCACCGGGTCGGTGTCGGCGTAGCCCGCGGCGCTCCAGTTCTTCGCATCGAGACCGCCGTCGCCCGTCAGGTACATGAGCACGGAACGCGCGCGCATGGCCGAAAGGCCCCAGTTGTCCTTGAACTCGCCGCCCTTGAGCGGCTTGGCGTCGGTGTGGCCGGCGACCTGGAACTCCCGGTTCTTCAGGTCGGCGTCGTTCTTCACGACGTCGGCGACCTGCTTCAGGATGTCTTCGCCTTCCTTCTTCAGCTTGTCTTTGCCGGAGTCGAAGAGCACGTCGCCGGGCAGCTGGATCACCATGCGGTTGTCGCGCACGGCCACCTTGAGCCCGAGCTGCGTGAGTTTCTGTAGCTTGGTGCGCAGCAGATCGAAGCGCTTGCGGATCTGGTCGAGCTGCTCGGCGCGGCGCCGGTACTCTTCGAGAGCCTTGCGCTCTTCGTCGAGCTTCGCGCTCAGGTTGTCGATGTTGATGCCGCGTTCCTTCAGCTTCTTCTTCAGATCCTCGATCTCGTGCAAGGAGTCGGCGTAGTCGGCCTCGCACTTCTTGTGCGCCTGGCGCTGCGCTGCGAGCTGGTTCCGGAGACTTTCGTTCTCCCGGACCTTCTGGTCCCACTCTTCTTGGGAGTAGCCGCAGCCGGCGAGCAGTGCGGGGACGGTGGCGGCGAGAAAAAGGGAGAGAGTTCGCGTTCGCATGATGGTGGGTCTCGAAGGGGGCCGAAGGCCGATCTGAAGCCATCCCGTAGCGTGCTGTCAGTTCTCGCGTCAAGACGTGATTTCAACGAAGTTTCGCGGACTTCCAGACATGGTCACGAGGGGTCGGACGAGCACTGAGCGGGTGATCGGTCTGCACCACTTGCATGCGTTTCAGCAGCGGGTTCGGGCTTCCGCGAAATGCAAGCTGAACTTTTTTCGTTGACACATCACAATAGGTGGCAATATACGTCGTGCAACATACCTCGGGACGGGCTTCATTGCCCTTATCCCCACGCTCGTAGGAGGCATCAAATGGCCGCAAAGAAGACCCGTACCAAGTCCGCTCGTAAGCCCGCAGCCAAGAAGGCGCCGAAGGTCGCGAAGCGCCGCACCAAGCGCAAGGCGAAGAAGGCTGCCGCCAAGGCACCGGCGAAGCGCAAGGCCCGCCGCAAGAAGGCCGCCAAGAAGGCCTGATTGCAGTTCGGTCGCGTGGCAGAGATGCCTGCCTAATCCCAGGGCCACCTCGTTTGGGGTGGCCCGGGGCGAAAGCCCGAGGGTGTTCAGGTGACTTTCCACGCACGCGAGAGGGAGGGAGTCGGCGCCGCCGAGTGGCGAGCGTCGAGCGCGGATCGAGTGACGATCCGCACCCCTTCCGCCGGGCTGGGCGCTTCCGTTCCGCGTCATGCGTGAGGAAGTTCGCTTTCCGGGGAGTGGATTCGACGAGTTCGAATCCGCTTCGCTCCGGTCTGGCATAGAGCACGCGGGTGGACACTTCGATTCAATCGAGTCGGCGTGTCTACCCGCGTGCTCGTTTTGTGGGGTTTGATCCCGCACGGGCGTGGCCGCCGGTTCGCCCGAGGCCCCGCCAACACACAGGTTCCGTTCGATCCGCACGGGTGTGGGCCGCCGGCCCCATCCGCGCGCGCAGCCCATGTAGCGGCGGTTCGATCCGCACGGGCGTGGGCCGCCGACGCTGCGACGTAGCGTCCAACACACGTCGCCCGGCGCGTCTCAGTCGCTGATGTAGAGCTTCAGCGCCGAGGCGGCGGCGCGGCGATCGAACGGCACGCCGAGGAGCACGTCGCGCTTCGAGATGTCGTCGAAGAGTTGGAGCAAGAAGCTGTGGAAGGCCACGCACTCGTCGATGGCGGCCTCGAGGCGCGCGGGGTCGACCAAGTCCGTGTCCTCGAGCCGCTCCATGGCGCGCAGGAAAGAGTCGAAGCGCGGGTAGTCCGTGCTGCGCAAGAGTGGATAGCCCATCGTGCGGAAGTACGACAGGAACTCGCGCACGTACTGGAAGTTGTGGACGAAGGCCCAGCGATCTTCGCTGGGCGTGTGCTCGGCCTTGGCGGCGAACGCGCGCACGATCTGGGCGAACATCCACACGTCGCGCCGGAGGCGTTCGCTGGTTTCGCGACGCGCGGCCTGATCGTCGAACACGCCGGTCTCGTCCAGGTTGGTGCCGAGGGCCTTGCCCAAGAAGAGGATGGCGTTGCGCAGCGCGGGGCGCAGATCGTTGCTCGCGCGGCTCAGCGCCGCCCGGAGCTCGGCCTCGCCGGCGCTCTGTCCGATGCCCGGGAGCTCGTGGTGGAAGGCGCGCCTCGTTTCGAGTCGCAAGCTGCCCGCGACGCCCTCGAGCGCACTCTTGATGCCGATCAGGCGGTGGCCGTCGGCTCGGAGCTCGTCGCGGCGCGCGGCGAGGTCTCGCATGTTCACGCGCAAGAGCTCGCGCTGGAAGCTCTCGGCCAGCAAGAAGCCGGTGCGGCGTCGCAGGTGGTCACCGAGCGCGCGCGCGTCGGAGCGGAGGACGCTGAGGACGAGATAGGCGCGACCGGAGACTCGCCGCCGGCGCCCGCCGGGCTCGCCGGCGATTCGGCTCAAGAGGCGCAGGTAGCGCAGCAGGCGGAAGAGCGAGAGGAACGTGAGGGCCACCAAGCGGTGCGCCTCTTCGCCGGGCACCGCGCGGATCAAATCGAGGACGTGGGCCGACTTGATACGATCGAATTCGGGGCGAAACTCCAGCGCGCTCAACGGATTGAAGTAGGGGCTCGTGCCGACCTCGCGCTGGATCGTGGAGAGCACTGCGTAGAACAAGCGATAGGGCACGCGCGGCGCGCGCAAGATACCTTCCAGCACCTCGACCCAGCGCGACAGCGCGTGGCGCAACGCGACCAAGCTCTCTTCGGGTGACGTCTGCTCGGCGCCTTCGCCCGCGAGCTGGGTGCGCAGGCGATCCTCGGGGAGCACCGTCTCGAGGTAGCGGTGGAAAACGAGGGCGCGGTCCCGTGGACCGAGCAGCTGTCGAACGAGCCCGAGCGCGTGCTGCATGCCGTCGCGGAAGAGCAGGGTGGCTGCGCGGAAATCTTGGGCAACCACGGGAGCGCGGCGCGGGTGTCCCGGATGGTTGCGTGGGTTGGCGAAGCAAGCGCTCGACTTCAGGAGCACCTCGAGCTCGAAGAGAACGTCGTCCTTGTGCTCGATGCCGAGGGAGTGGAACCAGGTGTCGCGCTGCGCACGCTGGTCCTTGCGCATGCCGCGCGTTCGCGCGAGGAGGTCGCTGTACGGGTCGCCGCCCGGAACGACCGAGGGCATGAACGAGCGCTTGGCAGCGGGCTCCGTCACGTGTCGCCGCCCTGTTCTCCGACGGGAGCCGGGGCCGGGGCCGCTGCGGGCGCCGGCGAGCGTTCCCTCTTCGCGCGCCAGAAGAGCAGCGCCGGCAGGAGCAGAACGGCCGAGCAGAGCGTGGTGATTTCTCCTGCCGCTGCCGCCAGTCCGAAGCTCTTCACCGCACGGTTGATGCTGAGGAGCAGCGCGAAATAGCCGAGCTGAGTCGTGAGCGAGCAGAGCACCACGGCGCCACCGGTCTGCTGCATGACCCGGTAGAGGTCTTCACCGGGCAAGAGCTCCCGCCGCTTCATGATGTTGATGGCGTAGTCGGCGCCGATGCCGATGGTGATGGGCAGCGCCACGAAGTTCAGGAAGTTCAGCTTGATGTGCTTCAGCGCCAAGAAGCTCACGAGCCAGATGACGCCGATCATCAAGGTGCCGAGCGTGAGCCAGGCGTTGGGCTTGCCGCGGAAGGCCACCAGGATCACGAGCACGGTGCCGAGGAACGAGAGCAGCGAGGCCTTGGGCGCGTCCTCGCCGATGTTGATCAGCATGTCCGAGAAGATGACCGGATCGCCCGTGCCTCGGATCAGGTCGCCGTTCGGCAGCTTCACCTCGCGGAACGCGTCCGCGAAGCGCATCAAGTAGTGCGCGTCGTAGACGCTCTTGCCCTCGGTGGGCACGATGTAGACGATGGTCCCGCGTGTGCCGTTCTTCTCGGTGAACGGCCGCGCGATCTGTTCCGGTAGATCCTGGATGCCGATGGCGGCGCGCTGCTCGGGCAGGTGCTCGCGCACCTTGCGTAGGTCTTCGGCTTTGATGATGTCGCGCTTCAAGGCGCGCTGGAGGCGGTCTTCGATGTCGTTCAGCAGGGCGAGCTTCTTCTCCTGATCCTTGGGCAGAAGCTCGTGAATGCTGACCACCTTGTCGAAGGGCTTCTGGTCGGGAGGCGCGGCGGTTCGGCGCTTCTCGAGCTCGGCCAGGAGCGGCTCGATCTGGTCCAGTCGTTCGGTGAGGACGGCGCGACCGTCTTGGCCGAGGCGTCCCACGACTTTGTCCACGCGCACCGACATGCGCCCGGCGCTGGTGGGCGCGAGGCGCTCGTTACGCACGTTGGCGAGGTCGTACTCCATCGGATCGGCCGCGAAGTAGCGATAGGTGAGATAGCTGCCGGCGGTTGCCGAGAGCAGCCCCGCCGCGAGCAGAGGCAGAGAGAGCGAGCGCGCGAGGAAGGCGAACGGGTACCCGTAGAACCCCTTCATCTTCGAGCGCCATGCCGGCGCCTGCTTCGTGAACATGGGGCTGGCCCGCTCGGTCAAGACCATGATCGCCGGCAAGAGGAGGTAGGTGGCGATCCAGCAGAGCACCATGCCGGCGCCGCCGATGATCCCGAAGTGCTTGAAGCCCTTGAAGTCGGTGACGGCGAGCGAGCCATAGGCGATGCCCGCTGCGCCAGCGGCGGCCAGGGTCGCGGTGTGCGTGTCGCTGTGCGCGGCGGCCACGGCCTCGGCGACCGGCTTGTGCTCGTCACGGCGGGCTTCGAGGTAGCGCGCCATGTACATGATCCCGAAGTTGATGCCGTTGCCCGCGATGATGCTGACCAAGAACCCGGTGGCGGTGTTCAGGTAGCCGACGCTGAGCTCGGCGGCGCCGAAGGCCCAAACGCAACCGACGCCGATGGTGAGCCCCATGGCGAGGAGCGTGCGAAAGCGCACGAAGAACGCGAGGGTCACGGCCAAGATGCCGGCGACGCCCCAGAAGCCCACGTGGGTCAGGTCTTCTTTCACGGCGCGGTGTTGCTCGGCGCTCGTGATCAGGTTCCCGGTGAAGTTCAGGGTCAACGCCGGATCGGCGATGGCCGGCTTCTCGCGCTCGACGATCTCCTCGATTCTCTTCCGGAGCTCGAAGGCCTTTTCGTCGCCGCTGCCGAGGGGCGTGCGCACCAAGATGGCGGCCAGCTTCCCCTCTTCGCCGATGTAGTAGCCGTCGACGCCTTTGCTGGATTTCTTGGCTTCGTCGACCTTCTTCTGGAAGCGTTTCTCGATGGTGTCGGCCGTCAATTCGGGGGGCTCGTCCTCGTCGATGCCGAGGTCGGTGCCCGCCTTCTTCGCCACCTCGAAGTCGTAGCGGGCGACCACGTCGTCCCGCAGCGCCTGGATGTCGGCGAGGTCGGCGTAGAGGTGCTTGTTCTTGCGGAAGAACTCCTCGACGGCCCGAGGCCCGTCATCCACTCCCACCACGAGCTCGGGCCCGAGCTCCCGGATGCGCGGGGAGACCCGATCGACGAAGCGCTTCAGCGAATCAGCGTTGCTGCCTTCTGCAACGACGGTGAGCGTGCTCAGGCTGCTCAGACGCGCGTTGACGCGTTGGAGCTCGATCACGCTCGGCTTCTCGCTCGGCAGAAGCTCGCTGAACGCCGTCTTGAGCTCGAGCTGGGAGGCGAGCTTCCCAGCGGGGATCAACGTCAGCGCGACGACCAACACGACGAGCCACGGCCGCGCGACCTGGATCTTGCCCAGCCGTTCCAGGATCCCTTTCAGGGGGCTCTTGCTCATCGGTACCTAGCGGGCCGCGACTACGCGGGCGCGGCGCGGGCCCACACTAAAACACCGTTGCCCGAGCTGCTACAGCCCTTCCCGGCTCACGAACGGCCATCGAGCCGAGCATCCACTGTTCGGGCGCTCACGGCTTGAAGGTGTACGGGTAATTGATGGTCGTTTCCATCCCCCTGGACGAGGGCGGGAACTTGATCTTCTTGATGACGTCGATGGCGCAGTTCACCACATCGGGCGACTTGACCTCGCTCTTGTCGACGTTGAGGTTGGCCTCTTTCACCTTGCCCTCGGGGTCGAGCACGAAGTGGATCGTCATGGTCCCCGCGAGGCTCGGGATCTGCTTTCGGGCCTTTTCGTAACACTCGCGCACCGGCTTGCGATTGTCTTGGACCAGCTTCTGGATCACTTCCGTCGTGCGCGTCTCGGCGTCCCCTTCGCCCTTGTCACCCTTGTCACCCTTGTCACCCTTGTCGCCCTTGTCGCCGGAACCCGGCTCCGCAGAGTTCGGCTCTTCGGACGCGGTCGGTTCCGCCTTGGGTACGCTCGGTCCGGCGGAGCTCGCTCCGTTCGGCTGAGCAGCACCCCCTTGGG
>Ga0268298_10003998_pt1 | contig 14636 bp, 13 predicted proteins | sample WWTPWeurt_MetaG_FD_194462 | JGI IMG/M metagenome (GOLD analysis project Ga0268298, IMG submission 194462) | Activated sludge microbial communities from WWTP in Nijmegen, Gelderland, Netherland - WWTP Weurt | ecosystem: Engineered > WWTP > Aerobic digester > Activated sludge | place... | reverse complement strand
ACGCGAGCCCGGTGATCCACGAGAACGCGCGGAAGCCGCGGTAGCGGTCGAACGAGAAGTGGCGCGCGACGTGCAGCAGCATCGCCAGCACCATCGCGTCGGACGCGTAGCGGTGCACGCTGCGCATGATCCCGCCCGCGTACCACTGGCCGTGCGTGATCGCCTGCATCGACGCGTAGGTCTTGTCGACGCCGGTCTCGTAGAACACGTAGACGAACAGGCCGCTGGCGACGACGACCCAGAACATCCAGAAGCCGATCGCGCCGAGGTAGTAGAGCGGGTTGAGACGCTCGCCGAAGACCGCGTTGCCGACGCTGTCCAGGCGAAGGAACAGCCACTGGCCGAGACGTTGAATCTGCCGCGTCAATCGGGACTCCGTCAGCGCGCCAGCGCGTGGTTCACCGCCAGCGCGGCGCAGAAGACGAGCACGGCGCAGCCCTGGTGCGCGGCGGCCAGCGGGATCGCGACGCCGGTGAGCAGCGTGGCGACGCCGAGCGCGACCTGCGCCGCGACCGCGAGCGCGAGCAGGTCGGCGCTCACGCGCACGCGCCGCTCGGGGGAGCGATGCGCGCGCATCCACAGCAGGGGCACGAGCGCGACCAGCGTCCACGCGCCGATGCGGTGGTCGAACTGCACCGTGGCCATGTTGTAGAAGAAGTTTCGCCACCACGGCTCGATCATCAGGATCTCGGGCGGCACGAAGTGGCCGTTCATCAGCGGGAAGGTGTTGTACGCGTAGCCCGCGCGGATGCCGGCGACGAGCCCGCCGGTGAGCACCATCCAGGCGGCGGTGCCGGTCACCCACCACGACAGCGTGCGGCCCGCGCGTGCCGCCGGCCGCGCGTGCGCGCGCGCCGGGAACAGCACGTCGAGCGCGACCCACAGCATCGACGCGAGGATCAGGAACGCGATGCCCAGGTGCGCGGTGAGCCGGAAGTGCGACACGCGCGGGTCGTCGACCAGGCCGGACTTCACCATGTACCAGCCCATCGCGCCCTGCAGGCCGCCGAGCACGAAGATGCCGGCCAGCTTCAGCCCCAGCGGCCGTTCGATGCGGCGGCGCAGAGCGAACCACGCCAGCGGGACGAAGAACACCAGCCCGATCGCGCGGCCGAGCAGCCGGTGGAAGTACTCCCACCAGAAGATGCCCTTGAACTCGTCGACCGTCATCGCGTGATTGACCAGCCTGAACTCGGGCGTGGCCTGGTACTTCGCGAAGGTCTCGGCCCACTGGGCGTCGGTGAGCGGCGGGATCGCGCCCACGAGGGGCTTCCACTCGACGATCGACAGCCCCGAGTGCGTGAGCCGCGTGACGCCGCCGACGACGACCATCGCGAACACGAGCGCGCAGCACACGAGCAGCCACCACGCGATCGCGCGCGCCGGGCGCGCCGTGGACGATTCCTCCACCGTCTCGCCGGTGGGGGTCTGCAACATCACGAGCTCCATGGCGTTTCCCGTTCTCCGCGTTCCGGTCGTCTACGATCCTTCGACGCCGGGAGCGTACCGGGGCTCGCGTGGAGTTCGTTTGATCCCCATCAAGGCCGCGCGGATCCCCGTTGATCATGATTCGCCGCACGCCTTACACAAAAGGAGGAATCGCCATGGCCGATCAGGGGTCGACGAACAACGGGGCGCAGCAAGAGCGCATCCCCGCCTTCCAGCAGATCCTGGACAACCCGTTCCTGCTGCTCTTCCTCGGTGTCGCGCTGCCGACCGTGCTCTACATCCTCTGGGGAGTGATGGAGATCGCGACGGTGCCGATCAGTCCGCTCGCGAAATAGCGCGAAGGAGCCCGAGCGATGAGCGCAATCCTTCCCCCGCCACAACGCATCTGGTGGAAGCAGCCGATCGACAAGGTCGAGATCCTCTGGATCGCGATCGCGTTCGTCTGGTGCATGGTGATGTTCTTCATGATGCCGTACTGGCACGTGTACGGCAGGCAGAACCTGTCGTCCGAGACCTACCGCGTCAAGCCGCAGCTGTACGCGAAGGCCGCGCAGGAGATGGTCGACAAGTTCACGGTGCGCACCGAGGAGAGCAACAAGTTCCCGGTGGTGGCGCCTCCGGCCGGCAGCGACGTCTACCTGACCGCGCGGCTGTGGGACTGGTGGCCGGTGCTCGAGCTCGAGCGCGGCAAGACGTACCGCCTGCACCTGACGTCGATGGACTACCAGCACGGCTTCTCGCTGCAGCCGGAGAACATCAACATCCAGGTGCTCCCGGGGTACGAGCACGTCGTGACGATCCAGCCCAACCGCTCGGGCACCTACGCGATCGTCTGCAACGAATTCTGCGGCATCGGGCACCACAAGATGGTGTCCCGGCTGTACGTCAAATAAGAGGGAGGCGGAGCCGATGGCAAGCGATGCGATGTTCCGGACCTGCCCCCGCACGGGGCTGCAGTTCCACAAGTCCGCCGAGCCGCTGATCAAGCTGAACGCGGTCGCGGCGGTCGTGATGCTGCTGGTCGGGGGGACGCTGGCCCTGCTGATCACGCTGACGCGCTGGCAGGCGATCCACCTGATCGACGCGGACAACTTCTACCTGTACCTGACCGCTCACGGGCTCGACATGCTCGTGATCTGGATCATCTTCTTCGAGGTCGCGATCCTGTACTTCTGCTCGTCGACGTTGCTGAGGTGTCGACTGGCGACGCCACGGCTCGCGTGGCTCGCGTTCGCGCTGATGATCATCGGCACGGTCACGTTCAACGTCGCGATCTTCACGGGCCGCGCGACCGTGATGATGACTTCGTACGTGCCGATGCCCGCGCACCCGGCGTTCTACCTCGGGCTGATCCTGTTCGCGGTGGGCGCGCTGATCGCGTGCTTCATCTTCCTGGGCACGCTGGTGGTCGCGAAGGCCGAGAAGACCTACGAGGGTTCGATCCCGCTGGTGACGTTCGGTGCGATGACCGCGTGCATCATCGCGATCTTCACGATCGCGTCGGGCGCGATCATCCTGATCCCGACGTTCCTGTGGTCGGTCGGCTACATCAAGCACATCGACCCCGCGATGTACCGCGTGATCTGGTGGGCGTTCGGCCACTCGTCGCAGCAGATCAACGTCAGCGCGCACGTCGCCGTCTGGTACGCGATCGCCGCGATCGTCTTCGGCGCCACGCCGATGTCCGAGCGCGTGAGCCGCACCGCGTTCCTGCTCTACATCTGCTTCCTGCAGCTCGCGAGCGCGCACCACATCCTGTCCGACCCGGCGGTCGGCACCGAGTGGAAGGTGTTCAACACCAGCTACGCGATGTACCTCGCGGTGCTCGCGTCGATGATCCACGGCCTGACGGTGCCGGGCGCCATCGAGGTCGCGCAGCGCAAGAAGGGCTTCACGAAAGGCCTGTTCGAGTGGGTGCGCAAGGCGCCGTGGGGCAACCCGGTGTTCTCGGGCATGTTCATCTCGCTGATGGGCTTCGGCTTCCTGGGCGGCATCTCGGGCGTGATGATGGGCACCGAGCAGCTGAACATGCTGATCCACAACACGATCTACGTGCCCGGGCACTTCCACGCCACGGTCGTCATCGGGACGACGCTGGCGTTCATGTCGCTCACGTACTTCCTGCTGCCGGTGCTGTTCAACCGCGAGATGATCCTCCCGGGGCTGGCGAAGTGGCAGCCGTACATCTTCGGCCTCGGCATGGGGGTGTTCTGCCTCGCGATGATGGGCGCCGGAACGCTGGGCGTGCCGCGCCGCCACTGGGACATCACGTTCGCGGGCGCCGCGCTGCCCTACGAGTACCCGGGCACGGCGCTGCTGATGCTGGCGATCTGCGGCGTCTCGGGCGTGATCGCGATCATCGGCGGCGCGATCTACATCGGGATCACGGTCGGCACGCTGCTGTTCGGCAGGAAGCTCGACGAGGGCACCTACACGACGCAGATCAACCCGCTGCGCCTGCCGGTGCAGGCGTCGCTGACCGGACACGGCCACGCGGGCTTCGCCGCGCCGGGCACGTTCGTGTTCGCGCTCGTGTTCCTCACCGCGTTCGTCCTGTACTACTTCGTCAACTGGAAGTACCTGTCGACGGTGTGGGGGCTCAGTTGAGCGACGGGGCGACCGCGCAGGCCGCCGTTCGCGGGCCGGGGGCAGGCGCCCCGGCCCTCGGGGGAGCAGACGTGAGAGCGATCCTGAACGTCTTCAAGCTTCGCATCGGCTTCACGATCGCGCTCACCGCGCTCGCCGGGCTGATGATCTCGCCGGGCACGGTCGATCCCTGGAAGGGCCTGGTGCTCACGCTCGCGGTGCTGGTGTCGTCGGCGGCCGCGGGCGCGTTCAACCAGTTCTGGGAGGTCGACCTCGACGCGCAGATGGCGCGCACGAAGAAGCGCCCGTTCGTCACCGGCGGCATGCGCCACCACCGCGGATGGGTCGCGCTGATCGTCGGGCTCACCGGCGTGTCGGTCGCGGCCGCGTGGCTGGCGACGAACGCGAGCGCGGCGTTCTACACGTTCCTCGGCGCGTTCTTCTACGCGGTCGTCTACACGGTGTGGCTCAAGCGCCGCACCGTGTGGAACATCGTCGTCGGCGGCGCGGCCGGCAGCTTCGCGGTGCTCGCGGGCGCCGCGGCGGTCGAGCCCGCGCTCTCGCGCGAGGCGCTGCTGCTCGCGGTGATCCTCTTCCTGTGGACGCCGCCGCACTTCTGGAGCCTGTCGATCGTCTGCCGCGACGACTACGCGCGCGTGGGCGTTCCGATGCTGCCGGTGGTCCGCGGCGATCGGCTCGCGGCGCAGGCGATCTTCGCGCACGTGGTCGTGCTGGTCGCGCTCTCGCTCGCGCTCGCGTTCCTGTCGCCGGGCTGGCTTTACGCGGCGTGCGCCGCGACCGGCGGCGCGCTGTTCCTGCAGCGCGCGTGGCGGCTGGTGCGCGCGCCGGGGCGCACCGCGGCGGTGGGCAGCTTCCGCGCTTCGCTGGTGCAGCTGTCGCTGCTGCTGCTCGGCGCGATCGCCGACGGCTGGCTGCGCGGTGCGATCGGCGGCTGACACGCTCGCCGCGCTCGCGTTCGCGGCGGTGGCGGCGTTCGCGGCGGGGCCGTGCGCCGCCTCCGCGAGCGGCCACGTGCCGGCGCCCCGCGCCGTCGCGACGCCGGCCGATGCCGCCGCGACGCCGGCGTCCTCCGCGGGCGGCGGCGCCCCGCAGGACGTCGAGCGCGCGTTCCGCACGAGCCAGGCTGCCGAAGGCAGGACGCTCGGCGACTTCGCGTTCACCGACAGCGCAGGGCGCGCGGTGCGCCTGTCCGACTTTCGCGGCCGGCCGCTGGTGGTCAGCTTCGTCTACACGGGCTGCTTTCAGGCGTGCCCGGTGGCCACGCAGTTCCTCGCGCGCGCGGTCGCGGCGGCGCGGGCGGCGCTCGGCGACGACCGCTTCGAGGTCGTCTCGATCGGCTTCAACCAGCCTTTCGACAGTCCGGCGGCGATGGCCGCGTTCGCGCGCCAGAACCGGATCGACGACCCGCGCTGGCGCTTCCTCAGCCCGGAGCCCGCGCGCGTCGAGGCGCTCGCGGCCGAGTTCGGCTTCGTCTTCCAGGCCACGCCCAAGGGCTTCGACCACATCACGCAGGTCTCGATCGTCGACGCCGACGGCGCCGTCTACCGCCAGGTGTACGGCGAGAACTTCGACCTGCCGATGCTCGTCGGGCCGCTGAAGGAGCTGCTCTCGGGCCAGGCGTCGCGCGCGTTCACGCCGTCGAACCTGTGGGAGAAGGTCAAGCTGTACTGCACGGTCTACGACCCGCTGTCCGGCGGCTACCGTGCGAACTATTCGCTGTTCTTCGAGGTCTTCGCCGGGCTCACGACGCTCGGCGCGATCGCCGCGTTCATCGGTCGAGAGCTGCGCCGCGGGCGCCGAACGGCGCCCTGAACGTGCGGGTTCGCAGTGGCGCCCCCACGCACTTGACGCGGATCAAAGCGGCGAGACGATGGGCGCGCGAGGATCGGCTCGCCGGTCGCCGCCGTCGAGCGCACCGGGCAACACGATGACCGCCGCCGCACTCGTCCAGACCCCGCTCCCGAAGCCCGCGCCCGAGCACGCGGGCGCGGCGGCGGCGTTCGTGCGCCGCGCGGAACGCGCGCTCGACGCGCTGTGCGGCGCGAGCGCCAATCCGCTGCGCCAGCTCGGCGCGATCGGCTTCTACCTGTTCTGGCTGATCACCGCGACCGGGATCTGGCTGTACGTGTTCTTCGACACGAGCCTCGCGGGTGCGTGGGCGTCGGTCGAGCACCTCACGCACGGCCAGGGCCGGCTCGGCGGCGCGATGCGCAGCCTGCACCGATACGCGTCGGACGCGTTCGTCGCGGTGATGGCGATCCATGCATTGCGCGAGTGGGCGCTCGGGCGCTTTCGCGGGCACCGCCGCTTCTCGTGGATCACCGGGGTCGCGCCGCTGTGGCTCGCGTTCGCCAGCGGTGTCACCGGATACTGGCTCGTGTGGGACGAGCTCGCGCTGTTCGTCGGCATCGGCACCACCGAGTGGTTCGGCGCGCTGCCCGGCTTCGGGCCGTCGCTGGTGCGCAACTTCGTCGCCGACGGCGTGATGTCGGACCGCTTCTTCTCGCTGATGGCGTTCCTGCACATCGGCGTGCCGCTGGCGCTGCTCGCCGCGATGTGGGTGCACGTGCAGCGGCTCACCCGCCCGCGCACGTCGCCGGCCCGCGCGGCGCAGGCGTGGACGTTCGCGGCACTCGTCGCGCTGTCGGCGGCGATGCCGGCGCTGTCGATGCCGCCCGCGGACGCGGCGCGCGTCGCGCCGGTGCTGCCCATCGACTGGTTCTACCTCGCACCGTATCCGGCGATCACGGCGGGGCACGCCGCGCTCGTCTGGTGGACCTGCGCGGCGCTCACGTTCGCGCTGCTCGCCGCGCCGTGGATCGGCGCCCGCCGGCGTCCGGCCGCGGCGAGGGTCGACGCCGCGAACTGCAACGGCTGCAGCCGCTGCTTCGCCGACTGCCCGTACGAGGCGATCGCGATGGCGCCGCACCCGCGCGGACGCGGCCTCGTCGCGGTGGTGGCCGAGCACGCTTGCGCGAGCTGCGGGATCTGCGTGGGCGCGTGCCCGTCGTCGACGCCGTTCCGCTCGGGCGAGCGACTGGTCACCGGGATCGACCTGCCCGGCGAGCCGATCGACGCGCTGCGGGCGCGTCTGGAGTCGGGGCTCGCGGGCGTGATCGGCTCGGGCGCCGCGGCTCCGGTCGTCGTCCTCGGCTGCCGGCACGGTGCCCGCGTCGAGGCCGACGGCGAGCGCGTGCTCGCGTGGAGCGTCCCGTGCGCGGCGATGCTGCCGCCCTCGTTCGTCGAGTACGCGCTGCGGGCCGGCGCGGGCGGCGTCGTGGTCGCGCCGTGCCCCGCCGAAGACTGCGAGTTCCGTTTCGGCGCGCGCTGGGCACTCGAGCGCTTCGCGCGGGCTCGCGAGCCGCGCCTGCGCGCCGGCGTGCCGGCCGCGCGCGTGCGCGTCTTCGAGGCGGCGCGCGAGGACACGACCCGCCTGCGCGAGCGCATCGACGCGTTCGTCGCCGAGCTGTCTCACCTGCCGCCACCCGCCCTCGCGCCGGCGCGGCGAACCCGAACCGGAGATCCGCTCCATGGCTGAATCCGCCGCCCGCATCGGCGGCCAGGTGCTGCTGTACGCCGCGTTCGCGGCCTTCGTCGGCGTGTTCTCGGTCTGGCCCGCGTATCGCCACCTCGATCCGGACCAGGCACTGCTGCGGCTGTCGTTCAAGCACGCCGGCAAGTTCGCGACCGACTGCCGGGAGCGCACCGCGGAGGAACTCGCGAGGATGCCGCCGCAGCTGCGCACGGCCCAGGACTGCCAGCGCGAGCGCTCGCCGGTGCGCATCCGCGTCGAGCTCGACGGCCGTGCGCTGTACGACGAGTCGTTCGCGCCCGCGGGGCTGCGTCGCGACGGTGCCGCGAGCGGCTACCACCGCCTGCCGATCGCGGCGGGCGCGCACGTGATCCGGGTGCAGGTCAACGACGACGTGCGGGTGAGCGGCTTCAACTACGAGCGGCAGGCGCGCGTCGACCTGCGTCCGGGACAGGTCGTGCTGGTCGACTTCATCGCCGATCGCGGAGGGGTGGTGATCCAATGAAGACACTGTCGATGGAGTGGACGAGGGGGCGCGACGAGGACGCGCCGGGGGCGGCGAACCGCCACCGGTTCGAGCTGGCGATCCCGGCCGCCGAGCAGCGCTCGATCGCCGTCGGCTGGCTCTGGCTCGGGCTCGCGGCGCTCGTGGGCTCGGGCCTGTTCTCGGTCCTGCTCGTGCTCGCGCGCACCCCGCACGTGGCACGGCTGATTCCCGGGGTCGACTTCTTCCACGTCGCGCTGGTCGTTCACGTGGACCTGTCGGTGCTCGTGTGGTTCGTCTCGATGGCCGGCATGCTCTGGACGCTGAACAGCGGGCGGCGCTGGCTCGGCGCGGCGTGGTTCGCGCTGTGGACGACCGCGATCGGCACGGTGCTGATCGCGGTCGCGCCGTTCACGGGCGTCGCGCGCCCGGTGATGTCGAACTACGTGCCGGTGCTCGAGAGCCCGGTGTTCCTGTACGGGCTGCTCGTGTTCGGGATCGGGTTCGCGATCCTCACGCTGCGCTCGCTCGCGGCGCCGGTGCGCGTGGGGCTCGCGCTCGACGGCGCCGACGCGCTCAGGTTCGGCCTGAACGCGGCGGCGGTCGCCAGCGCGGTCGCGCTGCTGGCGATGGCGTGGTCGTGGTTCGAGGTGCCGCGCGAGCTCGAGGGCAAGACCTACTACGAGCTGCTGTTCTGGGGCCCGGGGCACGTCATCCAGTTCACGTGGACGCTGCTGATGCTGGTCGCGTGGGCGTGGCTCGCGACGCTGGTGGGCTCGCCGCTCGCGCTCAGCCCGCGCGTCGTCGTGCTCGTGTACGCGATCGGGCTGGCGTCGGTGTTCGTCGCGCCGCTCATCTACCTGAAGTGGACCGTGCTCGCGGTCGAGCACCAGAAGATGATGACCTGGCTGATGCGCTTCGGCGGCGGGCTCGCGATCCTGCCGATGGTGCTCGCGCTGGGCGCGGCGCTCGCGCGCCGCGGCGACCCGTCGCCGGTCGCCCGGCCGTTGCGCTCGGCGCTCGCAGCGTCGCTCGTGCTCTTCACGATCGGCGGCGGGATCGGGTTCCTGATCCGCGGCTCCGACGTTCGCGTTCCCGCGCACTATCACGGCTCGATCGTCGGCGTCACGCTCGCGCTGATGGGGCTCGCGTACGCGCTGCTGCCGCGACTGGGCTTTCGCGCGCCGCAGGGCCGGCTCGCGACCTGGCAGCCCGTGCTCTACGGCGGCGGGCAGCTGCTGCACATCCTCGGGCTGGTGTGGTCCGGCGGCTACGGCGTGCAGCGCAAGGTCGCCGGCGCCGAGCAGGTGCTGCGCACGCCGCAGGAGGTCATGGGCATGGGCCTGATGGGGCTCGGCGGGCTGGTCGCGATCGTCGGCGGTCTCGCGTTCATCGTGGTCGCGCTCCGCTGCATGCGCGGCGCGCCGGTGGCGGCCGGCGCGTCGCCGCCGCGAGACGCATGATCCGCGCGTGCATCCTCGCGGCGCTCGCGCTGACCGTGTGCATCACGGGGTCGAGCGCGCTGATCCGCCACGTGCAGTCCGGCGTCGGTTGCGAGGGCTGGTCGGCGTGCTATCGGGCGACGAGGACGGCGTCCGGCACGCCCGGCGCGGCCCCGGGCACGCCCGACGCGGCCGCGGTCACCGCCCCCGGCGGCGCCGCCGCCCGATTCGTCCCCACGGCGCGCGCCGCGCACCGCGCGAGCGCGACCACGGTCGGGCTGCTGGCCGTGGTGGTCGCGTTCGTCGGCGGGTCGCGGCTGCGCCCTCGCGAGCGGCCCGCGGCCGCGCTGGCGCTCGGGCTCACCGTGCTGCTCGCCTGGCTCGGACGCTACACGCCGCACGACCTGCCCGCGGTGACGCTGGGCAACGTGCTCGGCGGCTTCCTGCTCGCGGCGTCGTTCGGCTGGATGGCCGCGCGCGCCCCCGCAGTGCCCGCGTCCGCGCGCTCGCACGTGACCGCGCGGGCCGCCGCGCTCGCGCTCGCGGTGGTCTTCGCGCAGGCGTACATCGGCGTGATGATCAGCGCGCGCCACGCGGTCGACGCCTGCCACGGGCTCGCGTGCCTGCCGTCGCCGCCGTTCGGCTGGGACGCGCTCGATCCCCTGCGCGCGCAGGGGTCGGGCCCGGACGGCGGCGCGAAAATGCTCGCTTTCGTGCACCGTCTGGGCGCGCTGGCGGTGGTGCTCGCGACCCTGCGCGCGGCGCTGTTCGCCGCCGTACCGGCGACGCGCGGCCTGGCCGCGATGCTGGTCGCGGGCGTGTGCGTGCAGTGCGCGCTCGGCCTGTCGGTGGCCGTCGGCAGCCAGCCGCTGGGGGTCGCGACCGCGCACAACACGGTCGCGGCGGTGCTCGTGGCACTGCTGGCGGCGCTGGCCCGGCGCACGAGCGCCAACGGCGACTGAAGGACGATCGAGAAGATGCTGCTGCAGATCCAGACCCCGGAACCCGCGAGACCGGCCGCCGACGACGGGCCGGCGCTGTGGCGGCTCGGCTTTCGCCCGTTCTACCTGCTCGGCGCGGCGTTCGCCGCGGTCGGCGTGCCGCTGTGGGTCGTGTTCTACGCGGGCGCCGCGCGGGCGCCGGCGGGATTGCCCGCGCACCTGTGGCACTCGCACGAGATGGTGTTCGGATTCGCGATCGCGATCATCGCCGGATTCCTCTTCACCGCGGTGCGCAACTGGACGAACCTGCCGACGCCGCGCGGCGCGCGCCTGGCGGCGCTCGCCGCGCTCTGGCTCGCCGTGCGCGTCGCGTACCTCGCAGGGGCGCCCGGCCTGGCGTTCGCGCTCGAGCTCGCGTTCCTCGCGCTGGTCGCGTTCGCGCTGCTCGCGGTGCTCGTGCGCGCGCGCAACCGCCGCAACTACTTCGTCGGCGTGCTCTTCGTCGTGCTCGCGCTCGCCGACGGCGCGTTCTACGCGGCGGCCACCGGCGCGTGGACCGCGTTCCCGCCCGATGCGCCGGTGCGCTTCGCCCTCTACCTCGTCGTCACGCTCACGTTCGTGATCGGCGGGCGCGTGATCCCGATGTTCACCGCGAACGCGATCCGCGGCCTGTCGCAGTTTCGCGATGCCCGCCTCGACCGCGCCGCGATCGCGGCGGGCGTGCTGGCATTCGGCCTCGAGCTCGCGGGGGCGCCCGCGCTGGCGACGGTCCCCGCGGCGCTGGCGGCCGCGGGTCTGCACGCGGCGCGGCTGTGGGGCTGGCGCCCGCTGGCGACGCGCGCCCGCCCGATCCTGTGGATCCTGCACGCCGGCTACGCGTGGATCTGCGTCGGCTTCGTCATGCTCGCCGCGGCCGGGGCCGGCCTGGTCGCGCGACCGCTGGCGCTGCACGCGTTCGCGCTCGGCGCGGTGGGCGGGCTGGTGATCGGGATGATCACGCGCACCGCGCTCGGCCACACCGGCCGGATGTTGACGGCCGGGCGCTCCGAGACGACCATGTACGTGCTGGTCCAGCTGGCCGCGCTGGCGCGCGTCTTCGGCCCGCTGCTGCTGCCGCAGGCCGCGCTCGGCTGGGTCGAGGCCTCGGCGGCGCTGTGGTGCGCCGCGTTCGCCGTCTATCTGGTCGCCTATTGGCCGAAGCTCTCGCGGCCGCGCGTGGACGGCCAGCCGGGCTGAGGCGGGGCGGCCGGCCGCGCGCCGCGCGGGGATCCCGAGCCCGCCCGGCGGGCGCTTGAAACCGGGCTCGGGCGACCTCACGTATCGCCATGAACGCCACCGCTCCCCGCATCCGGCCGCCCGCCGTCGCCGGCACCTTCTATCCGCAGCAGCCGCGGGTGCTCGCGCGCGACGTGCGCGCGATGCTCGACGGCGTGCGCGGCGTGCCGGCCGAGCCCGCCCCGAAGCTGATGATCGTTCCGCACGCCGGCTACGTCTACTCGGGCGAGGTCGCGGCGCGCGCGTACGCCCGGCTGGCGCCGCTGGCCGGGCGGATCACGCGCGTGGTGCTGTTCGGCCCGGCGCACCGGGTCGCGGTGCGCGGGCTCGCGCTTCCCGGCGTCGACGCGTTCCGCACGCCGCTCGGGGTGGTGCCGCTGGACGGCCCCGGCGTCGCGCTCGCGAAGTCGCTGCCGCAGGTCGTCGTGAGCGACGCGGCGCACGCCGCCGAGCACTCGCTCGAGGTTCAGCTGCCGTTCCTGCAGACGGTGCTGGGCGGGTTCACGCTGGTGCCGCTCGTCGTCGGGCACGCGTCGCCGGAAGACGTCGCGCGGGTGATCGAGGCGCTGTGGGGCGGCGACGAGACGCTCGTGCTCGTGAGCTCGGACCTCTCGCACTATCACGCGTACGACGCCTGCCGCGCGATCGACCACCGCACGGCCGCCGCGATCCTCGCGCTCGAGCCGCGCATCGACCACGAACAGGCGTGCGGGGCGACGCCGATCAACGGCGCGCTGCTGTGCGCCGCCCGCCACGGACTGTCGCCGAGGCTCGTCGACCTGCGCAACTCCGGCGACACCGCCGGCCCGCGCGATCGCGTCGTCGGCTATTGCTCGATCGCGTTCGAGGCCGGCGGCGCGCGGGCGGCGTCCGATGCGTCCGCGGCCGACGCCGCCTCGGGCGCCGCGCCCGCCGCCTCGCGCGATGCCACCGGCCGCGATGCTGCCGCCCGCGATGCTGCCGCCCGCGATGCTGCCGCCCGCGATGCTGCCGACGCCGACGCCCTCGGCCGCGTGCTGCTGCGCCGCGCGCGCGCGACGATCGGCAGCGCGTTCGGGTTCGACCCCGGGAGGCCGGCGGATCACCCCGGCCTCGCGCGCCACGGCGCGACCTTCGTGACACTCACGCAGCGCGGGCGCCTGCGCGGTTGCATCGGCACCCTGCAGGCTCATCGGCCGCTCGGCGAGGACGTGCGCGCGAACGCGCTCGCGGCGGCGTTCCGCGACCCGCGCTTCGAACCGCTCGACGTTCGCGAGTACGAGCAGGTGCGCGTCGAGGTGTCGCTGCTCGCGCCGGCGCGGCCGCTGCCGGTGCGTGACGAAGCGCACGCGCGCGAGGCGCTCGTGCCGCACGCCGACGGCGTCATCCTGAGCTGGCGGGGCCGGCGCGCGACCTTCCTGCCGCAGGTGTGGGAGAGCCTGCCGGACCCGGCCGAGTTCCTCGCGCAGCTCAAGCGCAAGGCGGGGCTGCCGGCCGACTTCTGGGCGCCCGACGTCGTGCTCGAGCGGTATGCGGTGCTCAAGTGGGTGGAGGGCGGCGCCGGGGGCGCCGGCGGCCGGTGAACGCGCGCGACGACCTCCCCGAAGAACGCCACCCGGCGCGCTGGTGGCACGCGCTCGACGACGGGCGGCTGCAGTGCGACCTGTGCCCGCGCGACTGCCGCCTGCACGACGGACAGCGCGGCCTGTGCTTCGTGCGCCGGCGCGTCGGCGACGAGATGCTGCTCACGACCTACGGGCGCAGCTCGGGCTTCTGCGTCGACCCGATCGAGAAGAAGCCGCTCAACCACTTCCACCCCGGCTCGGCGGTCCTGTCGTTCGGGACCGCGGGATGCAACCTCGCGTGCAAGTTCTGCCAGAACTGGGACATCTCGAAGTCGCGCGAGATGGACCGCCTGATGGACCGCGCGAGCCCGCAGGCGATCGCGCGCGCCGCGCAGCGCACCGGCTGTCGCAGCGTCGCGTTCACGTACAACGATCCGGTGATCTTCGCCGAGTACGCGATGGACGCCGCCGACGCGTGCCACGCGCTGGGCGTGAAGACCGTCGCGGTGACCGCGGGCTACGTGCACGCGGGGCCGCGGCGCGAGTTCTTCGCGAAGATGGACGCGGCCAACGTCGACCTGAAGGGCTTCACCGACGACTTCTACTTCCGCCAGACCGGCGCGCACCTCGCGCCGGTGCTCGAGACGCTCGCCTTCATCGTGCACGAGACCGCGTGCTGGCTCGAGATCACCACGCTGCTGATCCCGGGCCTGAACGACTCCGCGGCCGAGCTCGAGGCGCTGTCGCGCTGGGTCGCGCGCGAGCTCGGGCCGGACGTTCCGCTGCACTTCAGCGCCTTCCACCCGGACTACCGGATGACCGACGTGCCGGCCACGCCCGCGTCGACGCTGCGGCGGGCGCGCGAGATCGCGCTCGCGCAGGGCCTGCGCTACGTGTACACCGGCAACGTGCACGACGCGGCCGGCGACACCACGAACTGCCCCGGATGCGGCGCGGCGGTGATCGAGCGCGACTGGTACGAGATCGGGGGCTACGCGCTCGACGGCGAAGGGCGCTGCCGCCGCTGTTCGACGCCGATCGCGGGCCGCTTCGGCGCGTTCGGGCAGCCCTTCGGGCGGCGCCGGATCCCGGTCCGCATCGGCTGATCCGCCGCGCGCCGGGTGGAGTCCCGGCGGTCGCGAGCGCCCGCCCGACCGTCGAACCGCGCATAAGCATTGCACTCGCGCGGGGGATGCTGGCACGGCGCCCGCGCGCGCGCTACGGTGACGATCGGCCCCGCGCGCCCGCGCGGGGCGCTCTCTTGCGGCGCCACGCGCCGACCGTGTCCATGAACTTCCAGCAGCTTCGGATCATCCGCGAGACCGCGCGGCGCAACTTCAACCTCACCGACGTCGCGAGCGC
>Ga0268298_10003997_pt1 | contig 14637 bp, 12 predicted proteins | sample WWTPWeurt_MetaG_FD_194462 | JGI IMG/M metagenome (GOLD analysis project Ga0268298, IMG submission 194462) | Activated sludge microbial communities from WWTP in Nijmegen, Gelderland, Netherland - WWTP Weurt | ecosystem: Engineered > WWTP > Aerobic digester > Activated sludge | place... | reverse complement strand
CGACATCAACCTCGACGAGCTGGAGCGGCTGGCGAAGGAGGCAGATCCTGGCGCCTGGTACCAGGATGAAGGAGACCGCGCAGTCTACTCTGCATATGCCGATGACCGCGTTCCTGGACTCGTGGCTACGACAACGCTAATAGGCGACGCACGCTACATCGCCGCCGCCAACCCCGCCACCGTCCTCGCCCTCATCGCCCGCATCCGGAAGCTGGAGGCGGTAGCGAAGGCAGCGCGCAGTGTAATGAAACCAGAGTCGTCCCTTGCCGACTTCGCGATCGATATCGCCACGCTTTCGAAGGCCCTCGCACACCTCGACGCCAAGGAGGAGCCGTGACCGAACGTGAGCCGATCACCCACTTCGAACACCCGACCCACTGCAACCAGTGCGGCCAGGAGACCACCATCTACACGCGTTACATGTGGTGTGACCACGTGCTGTGCCCGGCCTGCGCGGCCCAGCATGACGCCGGCTGCAACTGGAGGAAGGACACGTGAGCTCATTCGCTGTGATCCAAGTGGAGGCGCAGCCGTCATGATCCACGACAAGGAGATCGCCGACGCGATCCGCGCCGAACCAGGCGGCGTCACGGTCACCACCGACCAGGACGGGACCCGCTGGTACCATTCCCCGCGACAGCACCCGACCCCGCTCCCGTCGGTGACGTCGGTGCTCCATGCCACGATGCCGACCGCCCGCCGCGCCGCCCTGACCGCCTGGCGCGAGCGGATGGGACCAGAGGCCGCAGAGGTCAGCGCGCACGCCACCGGCCGAGGGACGTGTCACCACCTCATCATGGAGGCGCTCCTGCATCGGTGGCCGGAGTCCCGCATCGCCGACCGGCTGGCTGGACATGAGCCGTACCAGGTCGAGGAGGCCCGGTCGACCGCCCGATCGTGCGAGCCGTTCGCCGGCCGCGTCCGCAAGGTGCTGCGCACCGAGTGGCCCGTCGTCTGCCCGCCCGGCCCGCCGGACGCGCCGCGACGCGTCCCGGCGGTCGTCGGCGGGTTCGCGGGCACGGTCGACCTGCACTGCGTCCTGCTGTCCGCGGACGGCAAGGAAGAGCGGTTCGCGGTCGTCGACTGGAAGACGGCTGGCGCCCCCAAGGACCCGGAGTCGATCGGCGACTACAGGCTGCAGGTCGCAGCCTACGCAGGTGCGATCAACATCCTGGCGCGGAGACAGCACGGCGCCGGGTCTCCAGTGTGGGGCACCGAACCGAGGTTCCTGGCTGACGGCCGGCAGATTGCGCCGAACGGCACGCCCCGGCCGATCGGCATCGACGAGCAGCCGCTGCGAAGGACGCTAGACATCGAGCCCCAGGCGGAGTGCGGAGCGATCGTGGTGGCCGTCCCGTACGGCGGCGCCGCACAGGTGTTCGAGATGGATCGCGACGAGCTCGCGGCGCGGTGGGCTGAGTGGTGTGGGAGACTGGAGCGGTTCTGGAAAGACCGCGAGCGAGCACCGACCCTAGGGTGATGCGTCGACGGGTGCACGTCCGATCCGTTCACGGGAGACCGCGTCGAACGTCTGCGAGCTAGGCGATCCGTCGCGGTTCAGGCTCTTCGCCGGATGCGTCCGCGCGTTCTTGGGGTCCAGGCGGACGGACGCGACGGGTACGGATTCGACGACCAGCGGTGCCCGATCGTTGTCGCCGCTACTCACCCGACAGCTCCAGGAACAGCGTCAGGTTCGCGAGCGTCGTCGCGGCCCCATTCTTGGTCGCCACCAGCGTCAGTGTGCGGCTGTTGGCCAGGAGCGCAAGAGAGGAGTCGATCGCGAGGGATTGATAGACCCACGGCGCGAACGCGGACCCGTTCGTGTCCAGCGTCGACGTGAGGATCGACGACCCGGCTCCGCCGGCGATCCCGCGGTCCTGCAGATCGAACACCCAGTGGTCGGTCCCGTTGCTCGTCTCGGTCGTCTTGCACACCAGGCGCGCCGCCACGATCCTCCGCTTGAGGGTGGATCCAGGGACGATCAGGACAGGAAACTCGTCGGTCGCCGACAGGCTCGCGATCGGGTAGGAGTGCGTCGTCTCGTCGCCGCGCAATCCGACGTTGAGCATCGGCTGCCACGCCGAGCCGTCCCAGGCCCGGCGCTGGTCGGGAGACCCTCCGACCACGAAGGTCTGCACCTCGCCCGTGACCGGGTCAGTGGTCGTGACGCTCGCACGGTTGCTGGACCTGAGGTGATCGTTGACGGCCTTCTGCGCCGTAACGAACCCGCTGATGCTGTTGGCCGCCTCGGCCGATACGTCGTACCAGACCATGGGGTGATCCTACTTCTTCGCCGTCAGCGTGGCAACGATGTCCTGCGCCGACTCCTTGTAGAACTGCAACGCGTAGCTCTGGTGATCGCCGACTCGATGCACGAGCGAAGGGTGGAGCGAGTAGCCCCATGTCGCGTCGAAGTCGCACGTGTACCCGTCGTTGTGGGGAGCGTTCAGCTCCCGCCACGTCCTGGACAGGTAGTAGAACCAAAACTCCGAGACCGGCGGCCACTGATGCGTCAGGTCGCCGTACGCTCGGCAGCTCGCCCAGTGCGGGACGACGAGCTGGCACTTGCCTCCAGGAACCAGCACGCGGTGCAGTTCGTTGACGAACGCGATCCGCTGCGGCGCCGTCAGGTGCTCGACGAAGTGCGAGCAGTGCGCCTCCTCGACGGAGTTGGACGCCCACGGCCACGGCATGGTGGTCAAGTCAACGACGTGCTTCACCTTGCCTTCGAATGGTCGCACGTCTACGCCCTCGAACCCTTCGCGAGGGTTTGGGCCGCATCCGAGGTCGAGCTTCAACGCTGCACCGCGCAGTCGACCGCGGCCGTCGACCAGAAGCACCCGGTCGGCCCCGGCGCGCACCACCACTGCGTCGAGAACCTGACGCCGACCATGGATGGATCCGCGGGGACTGGGATCGCCGCCGAGCACCAGCCGGAACCCTGGAACGTCCCGAGCTGGAACCCGAGCGCGAGCCACTGGCACGCGTCGCACCACTCGACCAGGCACATGCCGGGACCGTTGAGCGGGCGACCGAAGAGCAGAACGCACGTCGCCGTCGTCGCCGGCGACCACGTCGTCGCGACGACGTGGACCTGTCCGAGCCTGGCGTCCGCGATCACGGAGATGTCCGCGCGCGGCGGAGCGTCTCCGGTGGTGTAGCCGTAGGTCGCGCACTGCGCCGCGGCGCAGGCAGAGATGACGAGGGACGCGAGGACGTGGCGCATGTCACCACATGGTATCAGGGGGGCCGAACTTGCCCTCCAGGTCGTAGTGCCCGACCTTGACCGAGCAGTCGACCGCGCACCGGTGGCCGTGCTTGCGAGCGTCGCCCCAGAAGTAGAGGTCCTGCGTCCCGACGCCCTGGCCCTGGCTGCCGTCGAGCGTCCGGAACCACGGCCGACGCAAGTTCGCGTCGCGGAACGCCTGGAGGCGCCAGAGCGCGAACCCCATCCCGATCCCGCAGCACTCGACCAGCGCGTCCGCGACCGGAGGCTGCGGGCGGAAGTTGAGCACCGGGTCGTTCGGGTCGCCCCAGATCTGAGGCACGCCGCCGAATCCCTTGGTCCAGTAGAGGCCGGACACCGCGGTCAGGTATGGGCACGCGTCCAGCCTGCGGATCAGACGTACGACTCCGTCCGGAGGCGGGCAGTTGTCGTGCTCGATCGTGAGCAAGTACTCCCACTGGCCGAGTTCCGGGTGAGAGAGGATCTGCTCGATCGCCGACGAGAACGCTTCGCCGACCTCCATCCCCATCGCCAGCATCCGGTGCGCGGCCTGGTTCGGCGGGAACGCCAGCGAGCAGTGCGAGAGGTAGACCTTGGCCGGGATCGTCGCCCCGGCGGGAATCAGCATCACGACGCGCTGCTTCTTCCATGAGCCGCCCTCGATGATCCGCGCGGTCGACGCGGCGAGATCGGCGTTGTGCGCGCCCTCGACGGACAGGATCTGCGGCTTCACTAGATGCACCCCATCTTGAAGAACGGGTTCAGGTTGGCTTGTTGGCCGATGTCACTGAAGCCGAAGCTCGCAGGAAGGGCACCCGTAGTCGTCCGCAACGTGCCGGCGTCAGCGAACCCGATCGAGTTGTTCGTCGCGCCGGGAAGGCTGCCAGCCGCCACGCTCATCGGGTTGTCCATGTACAGAGCCTCACGGCTCATCGCGGCTGAGTAGCCGGCGCTGGACGTGCTTGCCAAGATCGCCCAGGCGTAGAGGCCGGTATCCCACGTTGTCCCCGTACCACCTGGAGACAGGTACATGTGGCGGACCCCCATGATGGACTGCGTCCCTAGGTTGCTTCCAGCGCTTGATCCAGTTGTGTTGCCCCCGCTTCCGCTGATCGCGTACGAGTAAGACGACGTGCCAGAGTTCCAGAATGTCCACGACAGAGCGTCCGTCCACAGAGTGTCGAACCGAGTGCTGTTCGTGGCGTTCTGGCTGTAGATCGCGAATCGAACCGTCCCGCCGTTCCGCGCCGTCGCGGCTGACGTGATCGTCCCTGAGAACGACACGATGGCTCCGAGAACCGTCGAGACCGATACGGGAGCGACCAGCCTGAACGGGGAGATCCACATCGAGTTCTGCCCAGCCATGCTGTTGAGCGTCGTCGACGCTCCGAACTGGCGATTCTGGAAGGTGAGAGCCGTGTAGGCAGGGCTTTGACTTGCCGACGCTGTTACCGTCGAACCGTTGAGGCCGAAGCTGACATTGTTGCTGTTCGAGAAGACGAACGCGCTGAGGTTCTGAGACGTCGTACCGGCAGACAGGTTGACGTTCGTCAAGCCTCCGCCGGCTGCGTTGATCGACGCGGTGATCGTCCCGGCGCTGAGTCCGAAGGTGACGCTGTTGCTGTTCGCGAATGTGATTGCCGACAGGAGGCTGCTCTGCGTTCCGGCAGAGAACTTGACCGCGGCGCTCGCCGTGATCGTCATCGGGTCGCCGAGCAACCCGGCGGCCCCGCCGAACGTCACATTGTTCGCATTCTCGAACGATACCGTGTCGTAGTTCGTGCTAGCTCCTGGGGCCGAGATCACCATCGGGAACGCGCCCGGGTACTGCGTCGAGAAGTTGATCCCGATCGTCGCGCCGCTCGCGTTCGTGCTCTGCGATAGCGAGATCGCGTTGCCACCCGACAGCACGATCGTCCCCAGTCTGGTCCCGGTGTTCCCCTGCGTGCCTCCGACGTTGCTCACACCGGCAGCCGCGATCCCGGCGTGCTGGTGGTCCTCGTTGGCGTATCGCCCGGTGTTGGTTCCGACGACGTTCGCGTTGCTGACCGCGCTCACGGTGGTCCCCGAACCTGCCCCACCGCCAGGAATTGACGCCGTGACGACTGACCCGTTGAGACCGAAGCTGACGCCGTTGCTGTTCGAGAACGTCAACGCGCTCAGGTTGTTTGACGTCGTCCCAGCCGAGACGTTGACCGCGGTCAAGCTGGTCGCGACGCTCGCCGTGAGGGTCGACGCGTTCAGTCCGAACGAGACGCCGTTGCTGTTGGCGAGCGTGAACGCCGACAGGTTGTTGGACGTCGTCCCTGCGGAAACATTGATGCGCGGGGATGAGGTGTGAAGGGCAGCGCTCGTGATTGCGCTGGTGGCGCTGGTGAACTGGAGCGCATGCGTCACTCGCAATGCGCCGGCGTTGTTCGAGAAGCTGACTCCGTTCGAGTCCTGGAACGTGAGCGTCTGGAACGTCGACGACGCGTCGGCGGAGAACGCCTGCCCGCTCTGCGTGGTCAGGGCGTTGTGTGATGCCGTGACCGTGGATCCATTGAGGCCGAAGCTGACGCCGTTCGAGTTGCTCAGGACGAACGCCGACAGGTTGTTCGAGGTCGTTCCGGCCGACAGGTTGACCGCCGAGAGCAAGCCTGCGGTCGAAGGCACCGTGTAGCTCGCCGTCACCTGCGAACTGCCGGACATGCCGAAGCTGATACCGTTCGAGTTGCTGAAGACGACCGTCCCGCTAGTCGCGGTCTGCGTCCCGGCCGCGAATCCGCCGGGGGCGGTCGAATGCGAGTGCGTCGACTGGGAGTAGCTCCCAGTGATCTGCGAACTGCCAGACATCCCGAACGCGAGGCCGTTCGAGTCCGCGAAGACGATTGTGCCCGATGCGGCCGTCTGCGTCCCGGCCGCGATCGCCCCGGGTGCAGTCGAATGCGAGTGCGTGCTCTGGGTGTATGACGCCGTGACGGTTCCGGCGTCCATGCCGAAGCTGACGCCGTTGCTGTTGGAGAAGACGACCGTGCCGTTGGTTGCCTGCGTCGTCCCCGCGCTGATCGCTGCCGGCGCAGTCGAGTGCGAGTGCGTCGACTGCGTGTAGCTGCCTGTGATGGTCCCTGCGTCGAGCCCGAACGCCAGGCCGTTCGAGTCCATGAACAGGCACGCCGTCAGGTTGTTCGACGTCGTGCCTGCGCTGACATTGACGGCCGAGATCAACCCGGCCGTCGAGGGAACCGTGTAGCTCCCAGTGATGACCGACGAGTTGGACATCCCGAACGCGAGCCCGTTCGAGTTCGAGAAGACGACCGTCCCGCTAGTCGCGGTCTGCGTCCCGGCCGCCGCCGCGATTCCACCGCCACCACCGCCCGCAACCGATGCCGTGACGACCGACGAGGCGTTCATCCCGAACGAGACTCCGTTCGAGTTCGAGAAGACGATCGTCCCAGTGTTCCCGCTCTGCGTCCCTGCGCTGATCGCCGGACCGCTGATGGTTATCGCGACCGACTGACCGGAACCCGCGTACCCGTGGCTCATAAGGCGCCGACCTCCAGGCCAATATCCGCAGGCCACGAAGATAGACCGCGAGTGCTATCGAGAGCTTCGATCGATAGTGTGCTCGGCCTGGAGGCGGCAGATCTCATGTTATCACGTCACCTCAACCCCGAACGCCTGGAACGTCACGTTGCCGTTGCCGGCGTAGACGCGGATCAGGTCGCCCGCGGAGAGACTCGGCATGCCGGCCGTGACCAGGAACGTCTCGTAGGCAGGCAGCGGACGGTCGAAGTACGCGTACTGCTTGTCCGCGTCGGCGGCGCCCCCGATCGAGAACCAGACGCGAAACGTGGTGTCGGACGCTCCGCGATTGCAAACGAGGATCGACGACACCATGGTCGAGGTCGACGCTGGCGTCGCGTAGAGCGTCGTCGCCGTGGTCGCGGCTGGGGCTGACTGTCCGAGGATCTTCAGCGTGTCGGTCACGTCGTCAGCCTCCCATGGTAGCGAACAACCGAGCCCACCCGCCAGGACCTCCGCCGGTCGAAGCTGGAGGCGCAGCGGCGCTCACCCGGAGCCCGAGCAGGTGCAGATCGTGGACGGATGGGTCCTGTCTGCGCATCGTCACGCGGACCTGGACGTAGCGGGCGCGCCTCGTGTTCGCCGTCCACCACTCGCCCCATCCTGACCAAGACACCGCGTCGTCAGAGAACCGCGCCTCGACAGTCCCCTGCGTGTACCGTCCGAGAACTCCCGCTGGCGCACGCAATGGGTGCGGGTAGTCCTGGATCGGCCACGGCCAGTCGATGGGTTCCAGCTCGGCGCCGGGCGCCAGCGGGCTCGGCGCGCGTCCCTCTCCAGTCCAGTCGTCCTGGATCCCGGACGTCACGGGGCCGTCGACGCCGATGGGCGCCGACCACCACTGGAACAGGTCCGCGCTCGCGCACCAAACCCAGTCGTCGACCGACCCTGCGTCGAGCGCGAGGGTCGTGTAGGTCCCAGCCAGGACGCCGGCGGCCATGTGCAGCGAACCGGCCACGACGTTCGGCAGCGGCGCGGCCTCGATGCCGACCGCCGTCCCAGGCCAGGCCTCCGCGAGCTCGTCGCGCGGAAGGTCGCCTCCGCTCGCAGTCCATCCGCTCGGCGCCGACACCGTGACGCTGACCCTACGGATGGTTGGAGACCACCGTCCGTCTCGGTTGTATGCGCGGATCGCGTAGGTCTCGGTCCCGAGGTTGCCGGCCAGGCGGCAGCGCGACGCATGACCGGAGTAGAGGACGGGGTTGGCGATCCACCCGATCCCGCGGCGAACCTCGAACCTGTCGAAGTCGGGAGCGATCGACTCCGGCCAGCGCAGGTCGACCGAGAACGGATGGTCAGCTGTGACGCCGGTCACACGCCACCGATCCGGCGGACGCCGCGCTCAAGCAGGGTCACGGTCGTCGTCAAACCGGCAGCCGGCTCGACGAACCCGGTCCGGTCACCGGTCTCCGGGACGGCGGCGACCTCGTAGGTGCGGCCAGCATCCAGGTCGGCGATCCGCAGTTGACCTGTCCTGGTCGACCCGGCCCTGCGCCAGGTCGCGTCCTGCGACCCGACCTCGCGGTACCAGACGCTGACCGATCCGCTCGCCTGCTCGGCCGCCTTGCTCCACCGCACGTCGACGCTCCCAGTCCCGTCGACGACCGCGATAGGGCTCTGCACGGCCAGCACGGCAGAGACGGCGCTCGGTCCAGCCAGCGATGGGATGCCGAACCCTGCGGACCCGGCGTCGGCAGACGGCTCGACCACGTTGTCAGGGCTGTCGTCGAACACTTCCGGGTCGTAGTCGACCGCGATCAGCGTGTAGGTGTCGTCCTCGTTCTTTCGGACCTCGGCGAGGCGCATCTCCTGGAGCATGCGGGTCTCGATCCCGAGGGCCACCGGAGCGTCCGCCCCGTGAGTGCTGCCGAGACCGGGAGCGGTGAACACGTGGCCAGCCGCATAGCTCCCGGCCGCGTCCGTGACGCGCGCCTGCTTGACCGTCCCGTCGCGCTGGCGCACCGCGATCGCCACGAACCCTGGCGTGCTCGGCACCTCGACGTCCTGGTCGATCGCGACGGAGTCGGTCGCCGTCCCGGCCGCGATCGTCCTCCCCGTGTAGGTCGAGAACGACAGGCAGCGCACGAGGTCGCCCTGGGCGACCGTGTGCGTGAAGGTCATCAGGTTGCGCAGCCGGAACTGTGTGTCGGAGATGACCTCCTCGACCCAGTGGCGCTCCTCGCGCGACCCGCCTGGGTTGATCCACAGCTCGTCTCCCTGCCTGATCCCGGAGATCGAGCTCGTGTTGAGGATGCTCGGGTCTGGCTGACCGGCCCCGCTGTCGGCGGAGATGCTGCCGTTCGCTCCCAGTCCGAGGTTGACGACCTTGTGCGCGGACGCCGCCGTGTGGTCCGCGGTGAGGCTGCTCGTGAGCGTGATCTCCGCCGCGTCGATGTCGACCGATGCGACCGTGTAGATCTCCGGAGACCCGCCGCCGGCCGGGTTGACCTGGACCCGATCCTCGGCCGCGAAGTTCGACGCGTCCGCGACCCTGAGCACGTCGTCGGGCGGGTAGCTCGGTCCGGAGTCGCGCGCCACGGTCGTCGTGATCGTGCCAGCGCCGAACCAGCGGAAGGCCGAGTGCACCGCGGCGATCCGGTCGCCTGGCGTGCTCTGCATCGCCTCGCGCGGGACGATGAACTCGTAACGATGGCCGATCAGGCGGAGGACGTTGTGACGGTACCTGCCCTCAGACACCGCCTGTGCGACCGACGTGCATCCAGGGAGGTTGAGCGTCTCCGGCTTATTGCTGGTCCCGCGTAGCCGGTAGGGCTTGCGTCGAGCCTTCGGGTCGCGGACCGGTTGGACGTCGCGGTCGTAGTTGCGCTCCGCGTTGAGGAACTCGACGTTGATGACGTCCGGCAGGTTGTTGACCGGCAGGTATTCCCGCTTGATCCCGCCGATGATGACGGCCTCGGTGTAGAGGCCGGTGATCGGCAGCGGAAGCCCGGCGCCCGGGTCGTCCGGGTGCGCGAAGATCGGCGTGATGAGGCCGTTGACGTCGACGAACACCGCGCGGCCGATCGCGCCGACGGCCAGGAGTGCGTCATCCCTGGTCTGCACCTCGTCCCAGTTGACGTCGAACTGGAACCGGGGCTTGGTCCCGCCCTGACCGTCGCTCACCGACTGGTCGCAGTAGACCTTCCAGCGGTAGAACTCTTCCAGGTTGAGGTTGGCCGGCGTGTACGTGTCGCCCATCCCCCAGAGCTCGTTGGTCAGGATCTCCATCGCGACGCGTGAGGGGTTGCGCGTCCAGCGGTCGATGGCCGAGGGGATCTGCTGCCAGGCCACGAAGCTGTAGCCGCCTCCACCGGACGTGACGTCCGCGCACCACGTCAGTCGACTGCGCCACTTGATGGTCGGCGACCTGCTCCCGGAGAACGACTCGACGGCCGGGAGCTGCATGCCGACCAGCGCGTGGAACGGGTAACGGTGCTCGTCCGTGCGCGTGACCGGGGACCCTCCCTGCAGCGTCGTGTAGGTCGAGACGATCGACTCGAGGACCGACTCAACCTCGGCGTTGGAAGCGGCCCCAGGTCTCGATCCGACGACTCCGTCAACCAGGGTCGTGCGCTCGATGAGGACCTCCAGCTTGCGTCCGAGCGCGCGGGCCGTCGGTCGGAACCGCAGGTCGACCGAGAACGGCTCGGTCTTCTTGTCGTTCAGGGCGAACGTCTGCGTGTTCGACCATGCGACGTCGCCCTCAAGCCGCTCGCTGACCTGGAACTGGACGAGGAACGCCTGGGCGTTCCCTCCCTGGACTTCGTAGCAGGAGTCCAGCGAGACCCGGACGACGATGCCGGGGTCGACGCTCTGGTTGCTGAGCTGCGACGACTCGGCTGTGGTCCGGTAGACGACCGAGCGCTGACCTGGACGCCCGATGCGTTGCACGATGGCGTTCGCAGGTATCCCGGTGATCTGGTTGCCACCGACGGCAAACTGCTTGCGTCTGATGACCGGCTCGCCCGGATTATGGATCGCAGCGAGGTTCGAAAGGAAGTTGACGGTGTTGCTTGGAAATGGAGGAGACGGGTTGATCGCCTGGATGACCTTCGTCTCAGCGTTCGCCATTCCTGGGTTGATCTCCACCACCTCTCCGACCTGGAACCCGACCAACGTGTCTACGACGAGCGTAGGCTGGCCGCTCGGAGTCGTCGTTTGCGTGATGGCCGTGACGTCGCTCTCCTCCGATACGTGGTCAATGACTCTCGTCGTTTGGTTCGCTCCACCAGGGTCGAGAATGCAGGAGTCCTGTGCATAGAACCCGACCGTCGATGCGACGTAGACGAAGGCTCGCACGTCGACGAACAACGGAGACGCCACCAGCACCGTCTGTTTCGGCGTCGGAGGCACGCGGAACTCGATGCCGACCGGGTACTCCGTGCGCAGGTTCGAGAAGCCAGGGATCGCCGGCTGCTGCTCCTGACCGTTTCGCCACCAGAATCTGGCGTTCGGGTAGAGGTCGACCGTCAGCGGCTGGTCCTCGATGGTGACGCCGCCGTCGGGGAACACCGACGCGTCCTCGTCGTCGAACTGATCCTCGCCGAGCGGAGGACGGTAGCCTCCGATGTCGTAGTGCGGTCCGTAGCCGAACGACACCAACAAGAAGAGCGTGTCCTCGCCGACCGAGAGCGGCTGCGTCGACGACGCCAAGGCGGTCGCGCGTCGGAACGACTGGATCACCTGGCCGGCGACGGCGTGCAGGCCGAACCCGTTCGGGATCGGCTGACCGGCGCCGAACGACATCCTCAGTCCGCGCCATGATGCCGTCGGGCTTGATTCGTCGCCGCGCTGCCGACGCGGCGGCGTCGGCGCCAGAAGGAGCTGCACGCCGGTTGCGATAGCCGTCGTGATGAGCGAGACGGCGACGAGCGTGACGATGCTCGCCGGATCCTGCATCCGCGGCCTCCATGACACGTGGTCTCCCATGAACAGCGGCATGCTCCAGAGGTCCCGTCCGAAGGGTTGACCGTTGACGGTGACCAGAGGATCCGAGACCGACGACCTGACGTCCTCGGGCACGGCCAGGACCGCGTCGGACAGCGTGAGGCCGTCCCGATGCTCGATACGCTCGACGCGCGTGCCGCCGAGGCGCGATAGGTCGCGCGTCCAGGCGACGGTCACGTCACGCGGGAGAGGGGACAGCGGCATGTCGATAGATCCTAACCACCCGGACGTCCTCGATCCTGCTCCGCATCACGCCACGCCGCGTCGCCTGGATCACGTAGCGGTCGTCGTCCATGAAGCCGAGGTGCGTCGGCTCACCTCGGTCGTTGGGCATGACGACGATGTCGTTCATAGCCGCCGGCGCGCCGCGCTCCGCCCACCCGCCAACAGACCTCGCGGATTCCGCGGAGTCGACATACCAGCCGGTCCGGCGGTCGACCTCGTCGGCCAAGTCCAGTCCGCGGATCTTGGCCATGGCGAGGACCAGGCCGTAGCAGTCCATCCCTCCGATCAGTCCCGGCTCGCGGCCGTTGACGCGGAACGGCGTCCCGATCAGGTGGTCCGAGTCGCGCGTCATCGCTGCGCCGGCAGTGCCTTCTGCGCCCCGAAGTTGGCGGGATGGAGTCGCGCCCCCTCCGGGAGCTGTCCGGCAAGGATGCGGGCGACCTCGTTGTCGCCCTTGGCGACGCACCCTCCGGCTCCGTGGTACCGTTGCGTGCACCGCATGATGTTCGGGTCCCCATAGCCGATCTCCCCGATGCGCGGGAACGGGAACCGACAGCCGAGCTTGCCGAGCTTGAACGGACACCCGTCCGGGTTGAACACGTCGCGGGGAAGCCCGACGTTCGTCCGGTCCGGCCTGCCGATCGTGAGCGTCGCGACGCCGTAGTGTTCGACGCAGCTGATGACCGCCGCGTCAACGTACCTGGCATCGTCCAGGCTCGACAGCGCCGCCTCGGTCGCGGAGATCACACGGATCGGCGCGTCGTGAAGGCCGTTGAGCCGGTGGACCATGGTCGCCGCGATCGGGTTCGCCGTGTCGAACGTGATCTCGAACGGCTCCAGGCGGCCGTCGCTGTTCTGCGCGATGACCGGCCGAGTGAAGTTCGCACCGTCGTACGCGACTCCAGCGAACGTCACGCTCGTCACCCTCTGGTTGACCAACGCCGCACGCACGGTCACGTCCGTCGACAACGACAGGACGACGTTGACCAGCGTCATCATCGCCTTCTCGCTGTTGAGCCGGAGGATCTCGTCCCTGGTCGCGGTGCTCAGGTCGATCATGGGCCCACCAGCTCGATCTCCAGCGCATCGACCGTCACGCTCCAGACCCCGACCACGCTGGTCGGCGCCACGATCGCGCGGTTGGTCAGCGCGCCGCGGGTCCGGAAGACCCTGGCGACCGCCTCGCCGTCCACGCGCAGCTGCCACGCCTTGCCCTCGGCGGTCTGGATGACCGGTCGCACCTGCGTGTCCCACACGTCCCACCGGAGGGCGTCCCAGTGGATCCTCCGGTGATGGAGCGCGACCATCTGCTGGGCCCACCCGCCGACGTGCCCGTCGTCGAACCGAACCGACACCGAGGAGTACTCCAGGTCGAGATCCTCGACGTAGGACGCCGCGATCGGCACCTCGTCGATGGCCGACAGCCTCGGCGCCTCGTTGCCGAACCGCAGGTAGACGTCCGGGCCGGGCGAGTCTTCGACCGGGGCGGCAAGGATGACCTGCGTCCCCGAGGAGACGACGACGTGGGACACGTCGTAGCCGCGACGCGCTGCGGCGAGCTCCGGAGGGTATCCGGCGCCGGCGAGCGCCAGGGTGTGCGTCGTGTTGCCGAGGCTTGGGTTCGGCGGCACCAGAAGGATCGACTGCTGCGGGTAAGGGGAGACGTAGCCGCCTCCTGGGAACGAAGCGTCACCGGGGAACGCTGGGATGTAGAGCCCATTCGTCCCGGCGCGCTGGAAGTTGCCGTCAAGGCTCGCCTGGAGTCGCGCAGAGAACGGGACGGTCAGCGTGTCGGGGAGTCCGGCCGACCCGGCCAGGAGGAACGTCGACGGCCCTTGCGGGGTCGCGGGGACGAACGCCATCGTCGCCGCCGTTCCTGGGCCGTTCGCGCCCGTGAAGTCGACGAGGTCGGTCGTGTAGAGCGCCGACCGATCATCCAGCGCCTGGATCCGCGCGACGAACACGCTGGCCTTGCTTGGCTGCGCCGGCGGAGGCCCTGAGCTCGCGGTGAACTTCGGCCGCGCGAACTCGACGACGATGTCGTCATGGGTCCCGAGGCCGACGCCGACCTGGAACGCGCGGAAGCCTCCCATCACGAACCGGTCGAAGCCGGATCGGAACCCGACCTGGCCGATGCCGGCGTGCTCGGCCGACCCTCCATGGTTATAGGCGCCGCCCATCAGGACGGCCCCGTCCGACAACCTCCGACACCTGGTGTGATAGCCGAACGAAGGGTCCGGCCATAGCGTCTCGACGCTCCAAGCGACCAGGTAAGTGTCCGTTGACGTCGCGTAGGTCGGCGTCGACACGCCGACCAACTGCGTGAACGAGGGGTAGGCCGCGGTCGCGCCAGACCACGTCGCGGTCGCGAACGTGGTGTGCGTCAGGAGCGCGTCCTGGTCCCACAGCCAGATCCCGGCGTCCGAGACGACCGCCGAACCGGCGTCGCCGGCGTGCGCCAAGATGCGGAGATGCGCGTCACCGACGCCGGCCGTGAACTGCACCACGGCGAAGAACGGGGAGCCGCGGTCGGCGCCGAGCAGGGTCGCCGCCTGGTACAGCTCATGGATCGGCGAGAATGATTCCTGCGTGATTACGCCGGCCGAGTCGGTGACGACGAACTTCACCTGCGCGCTGCGTCCACTGGCCACCGGCGCCGAGAACCCTCCGAGCGT
>Ga0268298_10003996_pt1 | contig 14638 bp, 14 predicted proteins | sample WWTPWeurt_MetaG_FD_194462 | JGI IMG/M metagenome (GOLD analysis project Ga0268298, IMG submission 194462) | Activated sludge microbial communities from WWTP in Nijmegen, Gelderland, Netherland - WWTP Weurt | ecosystem: Engineered > WWTP > Aerobic digester > Activated sludge | place... | reverse complement strand
ACGCCCGGCAGTTCCTGGACCAGATGGAAAAGCCCGATGTGGACAGCATCGAGGGCCTGTCCCCGGCCATCTCCATCGAGCAGAAGACCACCAGCAAGAACCCCCGCTCCACCGTGGCCACCGTCACGGAGATCTACGACTACCTGCGCCTGCTCTACGCCCGCACGGGCAAGCCCACCTGCGTGGCCTGCGGCAAGGCCATCGCCAGCCAGACCATCCAGGAGATGGCGGATCAGATCCTGGCCAAGCCCGCCGGCACCAGGCTCCAGATCCTGGCGCCCGTGGTGCGGGGCCGCAAGGGCGAGTACAAGAAGCTCCTGCAGGACCTCATGAAGCGCGGCTACATCCGGGCCCGGGTCAACGGCACGATGCTCGATCTCACGGAGGGCATCCCCGACCTGGACAAGCAGAAGAAGCACACGCTGGAGGTAGTCATCGACCGCCTGAAGGTGGACCCCGCCATCCAGTCCAGGCTGGCGGACAGCCTTGAAATTGCGTGCAATCTCGCAGAGGGCAGCGCGCTGTTGGACATGGATGGAACGGAGCAGTTCTTCTCCAGCAAGCTGGCCTGCAACAACACCAAGTGCGCCAAGTTCGGCATGGGCCTGCCGGAGCTGGAGCCGCGGTCGTTCTCATTCAACAGCCCCTATGGCGCCTGCCCCACCTGCGACGGCCTGGGCTTCAAGCGCCAGTTCGCCGAAGAGCTGATCATCCCGAACCCCGCGCTCTCCATCAACGAGGGCGCCATCCAGGCCAGCGGCTGGAAGAGCGTCAGCGAGGACGGGTGGCGTTCCCAGCTCATGGAGCAGCTCTCCAAGAAGATGAAGTTCAGCCTGGACGTGCCCTGGAAGAAGCTGCCCGCGGACATCCGCCGCCTGCTGCTGCACGGCACCGAGAAGGAGATGCGCTTCACCTACGAGAGCAAGCGCAACCGCTACGACTTCGTCCACCACTTCGAAGGCATCATCGGCAACCTGGAGCGCCGCTACCGCGAGACCACCAGCGAGGAGATCCAGGCGGAGATGGAGCAGTCCATGCGCGTGATCCCTTGCGAGGACTGCGGGGGCAGGCGCCTCAAGCCCGAGATCCTGGCGGTCTTCGTGGGGGGGCTGCACATCGCCGACGTGGTGGCCCAGAGCGTGCGGGAGGCCCGCCGCTGGTTCGCCGAGCTCGCCCTGGAGGGCAAGGATGCCGTCATCGCCGAGAAGGTGCTGAAGGAGATCCGCGAGCGCCTGGGCTTCCTGGATGACGTGGGGCTGGGCTACCTCACCCTGGACCGCAGCGCGGCCACGCTATCGGGCGGCGAGGGGCAGCGCATCCGTCTGGCCACTCAGATCGGCAGCAAGCTCCAGGGTGTGCTCTACGTGCTGGACGAACCCAGCATCGGCCTGCACCAGCGGGACAACCTGCAGCTCATCAAGACGCTGCAGGAGATGCGCGACCTGGGCAACACGGTGCTGGTGGTGGAGCACGATCTGGAGACCATCCTCGCCGCCGATCACGTGGTGGACATGGGGCCCGGTGCCGGCGAGCACGGCGGCATGGTGGTGGCCCAGGGCACGCCGGAGGAGATAAGCCACACGCAGGGCTCCATCACCGGCGACTTCCTGTCGGGCCGCGATGCCATCCCCGTGCCCCGCAAGCGCCGCAAGGCCGAGCGAGGGTACCTGTCCATCATCGGGGCCGAGGAGAACAACCTGAAGAAGGTGGATGCGGAGTTCCCCATCGGCATCTTCACCTGCGTCACCGGCGTCTCGGGCTCGGGCAAGAGCACCCTGGTGAACGAGATCCTCTACAAGGCCCTGGCCAACCAGCTGCACCAGGGCGTCCACATCGTGGGCAAGCACAAGGCCATCAAGGGTCTCGAGGCCATCGACAAGGTCATCGACATCGACCAGGCCCCCATCGGCCGCACGCCCCGCAGCAACCCCGCCACCTACACGGGCCTCTTCACGCCCCTGCGCGAGCTCTTCGCCCAGCTGCCCGAGAGCAAGGCCCGTGGCTACGCGCCGGGCCGCTACAGCTTCAACGTGAAGGGTGGGCGCTGCGAGAAGTGCGAGGGCGATGGCGTCCTCAAGATCGAGATGCACTTCCTTCCCGATGTCTATGTCACCTGCGAACAGTGCAAGGGCAAGCGCTACAACCGCGAGACCATGGAGATCCACTACAAAGGCAAGAGCATCTCCGATGTGCTGAACATGACCGTGGAGGAGGCGCTGGCGGTCTTCGGGCCCATCCCCGTGCTGGCCAACAAGCTGCAGACCCTCATGGACGTGGGCCTGGGCTACATCCGCCTGGGTCAGAGCGCCACCACGCTGTCCGGCGGCGAGGCGCAGCGCGTGAAGCTGGCCAAGGAGCTGAGCAAGCGGGCCACGGGCCGCACCGTCTACATCCTGGACGAGCCCACCACGGGCCTGCACCTGAAGGACATCCAGAAGCTGCTGGAGGTGGTGAACCGCCTGGTGGAGACGGGCAACACGCTCATCGTCATCGAGCACAACCTCGATGTCATAAAAACCGCCGACTGGATCCTCGACCTGGGCCCTGAGGGTGGCGGCGAAGGCGGGCGGATCATCGCCGTGGGCACGCCCGAAGAGGTGGCCAAGAAGAAGGCCAGCGTGACGGGGAAGTACCTGGCACCGTATCTGAAGTAATCGTTGTATTCCACGTGCGCATGGGCGAAATAATTGACCCATGAATCACACAACGCGCCGGTCTTTCTTGGCATTCCTTGGAACTCTTTGGCCATCGGCTGGCATCTTTGGCCGATGGTCCTCCATGCGGGCGGGCTCCCTTGAGCCAGTCGGTGGTTACTCTTCTGCTATTCAGGGATTGGGCGAAACTGCCACGGCGCAAACTGAATTCCCATTTAAGTCCTTCTATAAACTCTTTCCGCAAGGTCAACCAGCCTTTCCTCGGAAGGTCGCTCCCCTCTCCTTCCTTCATCCGAACGGGAAGTGGGTTGTACTGCCTTGTGCATCCGGCGGCTATGAGGTCTGGGATTGGAGGAAGGGGATCCCTGTTCGAGAAATCGGAGGGTCGGGTGAGGGGGATGGCCTCGCACAGCCCTGCGGCAATGAGGGAGTCATTCCCGGCTGCTTCACGGCAGACGGGGTGACATGGCTCACGGTTCGAACCTGGCGTGGTGGGGATGATGGCCAAGCTCTGGTCGGTACCCGTTTGGATGGAAGTGGTTCCTGGGATCAATCCATTCCCATGACGATCCAGATCGACCCAAAGCGTCCGGTCGTCCACGCTGTTGGTTTCCTCATGGATGGATCTCAAGAAGGGATTTATGAGGTCGACACCAAGAGTGGTCATCCCTCGCTTCGGCGGAAACTTCCAGAGCCACTCCAAGTCGGGGGATTCTCCAGGACAACCTGCGTTTCCCCGGATGGACGCTGGCTGTTGACGAGGCACCCAAATAATGGCTCCTATCCTAGGAATCCAAGCGGATGGTGGTCGGTATGGAGCTTGCAGGATGGACAATGTCGGGCTTACAAGTCAGAGGACGTGGAGAGTGACAACATCCCTGGCTTCAGCATTGATGGGGCCAAGGCAATCCTTTCCTCCGGTGAGGAATGGGTTTGGAGCCAACAGGAGACTCACGCAGAACGAGCGGCGGATCTTTGGTTGACCGGAAGCCTGAGTCCAGTTTCCGTCCTTGCGGATCGAGGACGAATCAACCTAGTCCGCTCAGGTGCAGGTGTTCTTGAGGTCCGCGATTCAGGGCAGCAACGGTTGATTAGACGACTGGTGGCCTTCCCTCCCACCAATGCGTTGATCGCCTTTGGACCAAAGCCGAATCTGTTGGTAGCTTCCTCGCCCTGCGGTGTGCCGTGGCTCTGGAATCGAAGCGCACCTATTCGAGAGCTCCCAGCGAATATCGGTGAGGAGCCATTGATGCGACCCGGCTATTCGGTCATGGATTTCTTCTCCACTCGGGCGATAGCTTGGTCGAAGGACGGAAGGCGCCTTGTTGTGGGCGATGATGCGGGCGCAATTGCTCTCTTCGACTCAACGAGTTTCCGCATGCCTGATGGAACGAAGGGTGATGAGGAGAAATTGGGGAGTCCAATTCGAAAGTTTTCAGGTCTTGATAGTGCCATTAGGGGGCTGGTCTTTCTCCCTGAAGGGTTTGTGGGTCTTGCGCAGGATGGAACGATTGGAGTCTGGGGATCAGACAGAGAGGCGCCTCTTCGGAGTTGGAAAGCGCACCAGTCCAGGTCCAACAGCCTACGTGTGACACCAGATTTTCGGGCGGTCGCCACGGGGTCGTTGGATGGCGCTGCGGTTTGGTCCCTTGCCGATGGGTCTTGTCTTCGCCGATTCGGGCAGGCCCATTCAGGTGCGAGTTGCCTGCATTTTGATGCGAAGGGTGAGCGGCTGGCGGTGACCTATCTTGATGGCTGGGTGGCTATTTTCGACGTTAAAACGGGGAAGGCGCTCTGGGAGAAGCAGGCTCACGTGGAAGTGGCGGCTGCCGTGGCTTTCCATCCCAGCGGTGAATGGCTTGTCACGTTGGGATGGGAGGGCCAGCTACATCGATGGGACGCCCGAACGGGGCGTCTCGATTCCTCCCACAATGCACCACCAGCATCTGGTTGCCTTGACTGGAGCCGAGATGGAAAGTGGTTGGCCATTGGCGGAAGCCACCCAGAGATCAGGGACCCGTCACTGGATTCCGCTGCTTCCACTCTGAATTTTTTGTGGGACGCGGAGTGCACTTGAGCGGCGAAAGCAGAGTCCTTTGAGTGATTTGGTGAATGCGCCGCATAGGTAGGAAGACCGATGCCGAAACTGTAGTGATCGGTCCTACAGCCGCCATAGGTACGAGGCCTTGAAGAAGAGGCCCCGCTGCATGTCGAGGAAGTGGTCGGAGGGCCGGTACATGCCGTTCTCCCACTCCTGGCGCTTGGCCAGGGCGCCGTAGCCCAGGTAGAGGACGGTGCCGGGGATGTAGGTGTACGAGGCCAGGAAGTCCGTGACCAGCTGGCGGCGGTAGCCGTGGTACTCGGCGATGGCCCGCAGGAAGAAGGCGTGGCTGAACTGGTAGGTGAGCTTGGCCCGGCTGATGGGGTACGAGTAGATCTTCTCGTCCGTGGCGTCCCGGTAGAAGTCGGCGTGGGTCCAGTTCAGCGTCAGGTTGAGGGATTCGCCGGGCTGGTACACGGCGGAGAGCGAGGTCTGGGAGCCTTGGCCCTGGAAGGGCTCGGCGGTGTAGCGGATGCCCTTGCCCCGCCAGTAGCTGCCCGAGAGGGCGAGGACCCGATGGACCTGGCTACGGCCCGAAAGGCGCAGGCCGTCGGCCTGGAAGCGCTGGCCCAGGAACACCTCGGTGGCGTCGTCCCACTGGAGCGTGGCGGCGCTGTTGCCCTGGAAGATGGCGGTGAGGCCCAGGGTCGCGTCCGTCTCGTGGAGGTTGCTGGGGTGGTCGCGGAGGGTGGCGTAGGCGGCGAAGGGGTCGAGGCGTCGCACCCAGCTGGAGGCGGGGTAGATCTTGGGCGTCACCTTCAGGCTCGTGGACGTGAGACCCGTGCGGGTGAGGAAGCCGGCATCGGCGATGAAGCCGCTGGTGACATCATGGACGGCGGCAGTCACCCCCAGGCGGCTGGTGTCGTAGAGATACTCCAGGCCCAGGGCCCGACCCCGCCGGGTTCCGGCGGTGCTCGCGTCCCCGGTGGTGGAGCCGAAGGCGTGGAAGCCCAGGAGGGAGCCGGGCGTGAGGCGGATCTGGCCGTCGGGGCCGAAGACGCGGTTGGTGCGGGCGCCGGCCTCGCGATCCGCGTAGAAGGCGCCGAGGTAGCCGTCCTCCTGGGTGGTGCGGCGGTAGCGCAGCACGCCGAAGCGCGGATTCGCTGGATCGGGGGACCGGGGATCGGCGGTGTCCGTGGCGGCCAGGGCGGCGATGGTGTCGTCCCGACCCAGCTTGCCCGAGAGCTTGGCGCCCCACTGGGGGTCCACGATGGTGCGCGAGTGGAAGACGGCCAGCATGGAGCCGGTCTGGGAGGCGGCGATGTTGAAGGCCTCGCTGCCCTCCAGGAAGAAGGGGCGCTTCTCCGCGAAGAAGAGGCTGGAGCGGAGGTTGGCGTCCACCTGCCCGGCATCGGCCTCCACCTGGGAGAAGTCGGGGTTCACGGTGGCATCGAGGATGAGGCTGGGGGTCAGGCCGTATTTCCCCGTGAGGCTCCACTGGCGGTCATCGGGGTGGCGGACCATGACGCCCTCCTCCCGCGTGGCCTGGCGGGAGAGGGTGAAGGCCGGGAGCAGCTCCAGGATTGTGGGGCGGGCCAGCCCCTCGTAGTCGAGGATGGCCATCTGGGGCAGGAAGGCGTAGCCGCGCTTGGGATCCAGGGCCGGGAAGGAGCCGTGCTCCTGCCGCCGGTGGATGGTGCGCTCGAAGAACACCGCCATCTCGACCACCGGTTTGTGCAGGTAGCGGATGCTCTTGAGGGGGATGCGGAGCTCCACGGTCCAGCCCTCGGCATCGATCCGCGCCGCGCTGTCCCAGACCATGTCGACGCTGAAGTCCTCCTTGTTGCTCGCGAAGCGGCTGTCGCCCTGGACGCCCAGCGGCGTGACATAGAAGGCGTAGAGGGACTGCTGGTCGTTGAAGGTGTCGAGGTTGATGCAGACGAAGTCGCTGGAGCCGATGTCGTCGCGGCGCGACAGGGCGGCCTTGACCAGGTCGGGCCGGTCCAGGCAGCGGAAGGCGAAGTAGAGGTTCTGCTCGTCGTAGGCCATGTGGGCCGTGGTTTTTTCCGCCTGCTTCTTGCCGAACTCCGGGATGAAGGTCTCGAAGTCCGTGACGGAGGCACCCTGGGCCCAGACGGCATCGTCCAGGCGGCCGTCCAGGACCGGCGGGGTGCTGGTCTTGAGGGGCTTCAGCCGGGGTCTGGCCGGGGCACCCACCCCGAGGAGGGGCAGGGCCAGGAGCAGGGCGAGCAGGAGACGGGGTCGCATGGCAATCCAGGGAACGAGCCCAGCTTACCTCAAATCATGAGGCAAACGCTTGCCCTCAGCGCAAGACCTGCGGGCCCTCGCGCTTCGCGCGGCGCTGGGCCTCCGCTCCTGCTGCGGCTCAGGCGTACTGGTCGATGCCCTGCCCAAGGCCCGTGGACTGGTTCAGCATCTTTACCAGGGCGGCGCCCTGCTGGGCCTCAATGTCCAGGCTCTTCCTCAGGACGCCCACCGCGACCTGCTGCTGCAGCAATTGCTGCGCCTGGGCGGCTGCACCGGCTGGGCTGATCTCCACGAGGACCTCGAAAAGATCTTATCGGATGTGGGGCTTGCGGACTTGAGCGGCCCGGAGGAGGGCGGCCACATCCTGGACGGGCACCTTGGAGGCCGTGGCGGCGCGGTTCTCGGCGGCGATGGCCTCGAAGACCTCGCGCCGGTGGACCTGGACGGTGCGCGGCGCCTTGATGCCCAGGCGCACGCCATCCTTGGTGATGCCGAGGACGATGACCTCGACCTCGCCGCCGATGACGATGGACTGGTCAGGCTTTCTCGTGATGACGAGCATGTGCGGAGCCTATGGGACCTGGTCAGTCTTGGAGGAGGATGGGGCAGCGCAGGGGATAGGTCTCCGAGCTGAGGATAATCTGGCGGCCCACCCGGGTGCGGATGTTGATGATGAGGGGGCCCGCGAGGTTCGTGGTCATGTGCCGCGGATCCTCCGGGACCACCACCAGGGTGAGGATCAGGGCATCCTCGGGCGCCTCGAGGGCGAGGGCCTCGGCCTCCTCCGGGGTCAGGGGGACCTGGTAGTCCCGCTTGACGGTGACCGGGTCGATGCAGATGAAGGAGACCTCCGCGTTCTCGTTGGACTGGAGGAACTTCAGGGGGTAGCCGTCCTTGGGTTCGAAGAGCGTGAAGGCCGTGAGCCGCTCGAAGCCCAGCAGCCCCTTCGGGAAGGTCACCGGGATGCCATCGGCATTCTCGGGCGTCACATGGGGAGTGTTGGCAGGTTCGGGGGTCATGGTTGTCCAGGGGTGGTCCAGATCAGTCCATCGGCGGAATCTGCCTCTTCCTGAGTTTCATGGGCGCCTTCGGCAAAGACCTCCCAGAGGGCCTCCAGCCGCTTGCGCCGGAAGCGGGGATTCGGGATGGTGCGCTCCAGGGCCTCCTTGGTGGCGGGCGGGTGGGCCAGGCGGGCCATGAGCCAGCGGTTGCCCAGCTCCATGACGGCCCCCACGTCACCCTCGTTGCCCCAGGCCCAGCGCAGGGCCGTGAGCTTCTTCGCCCGGTCCACGGCGAGCTCACCCAGATGCTTCACCTTCTCGACGACGGGATCATGCCTGGGGGGCGTATAGGCGCGGATGCGCTTGAGGAGGTGGCGCATCTCCTTGGGCAGGCTGGCCAGGCGGGGGCCGATCTCCGGGTGGTCCCGGTGGGCATCGCACTCGTCGGCCAGGATGCGGAGCAGGGGCAGCAGCAGCGCCGCGTCGCGGCTGGCGTAGCTGATCTGTGATTCGCGCAGGGGGCGGAGCATCCAGTTGGAGTCCTGCTCCTCCTTGGGGATGTCGAGGCCCAGCTTCAGCTTGGCCATGGTCTTGAGCCCCGGCTGCGGATAGCCCAGGGCGCGGGAGAGCAGCATGGTGTCGAAGATGCTTTCGGGCACCACGTCATAGAGGCGCTTGAAGACGATGCCGTCGCCGGAGAAGTCGTGGACGATCCAGGGCACCTGGGCCATGGCTTGCAGGGCCGGCCGCATGAGGCCCTCCAGAGGGATCGGATCCACCAGCCAGGCCTGGTCGTGGGTGGCCACCTGCAGGAGGGCCAGCACGCAGTGGTGCATGCCCGTGAGGCTGCACTCGATGTCCACGGACAACACACCGGCCGCGTGCCAGAGGGGCAGGGCCGCCTGCAGCTTTTCCGGTGTGTCCACGTAGGTCGTGGGGAGGTCGAAGTGATCCAGCGCCATTCAATCAGTGTGCCGCAGAAGTTCCTCCGGTACCCTTGAGAGTCTCTGTCGATGCAAGGGAATGTGATGAACCGATCGCTCTTCTGGACCACCTTCGCCACCGTCTTCCTCGCCGAAGTGGGGGACAAGACCCAGCTCGCCGCGATGACGGCCACCGTCCGCAGCGGCCAGATCTGGACCGTGTTCCTGGCCGCCAGCGCGGCCCTGGTGTGCGCCACGGCCATCGGCGTGGCCCTGGGCGGCGTCCTGTTCAAGTACATTCCCGAAGAGGCCATCAAGTGGGCGGCGGGTACTGCCTTCATCGCGGTGGGCCTGTGGGTCCTGATCAAGGGCTGACGCACCTCTTCTACGACGGCGGCTGCGGCCTCTGCCAGCGGTCGGTGCGCTTCGTGGCGGGGCGGGAGCCGTCCGGGCAGGTCCACTTCGCGCCTCTGGGCGGAGAGGCCTTCCAGCGCCTGATCCCCGAAGCGACGCGCAATGCCCTTCCGGACAGCCTCCTGGTCCGCAGGTCGGATGGGACGCTCCTGGCCCGGTCAGGAGCGCTGATCCACCTCCTGGGCCGGATGAGTCCGGGCTGGCGCCTGGCGGGGAGGGTGCTGGCCTGGCTTCCCGAGGGCCTGAGAGATGGGGCCTACGACTGGGTGGCCCGGCGGCGACGGAGGGGCGCCGCGTGCGCCTGGCGGCAGCCCGCCTCGGATCCGCGCTTCGAGGCATAGAAATAAAAAAATGTCACAATGACGCGCAGGCTCGCACCGAAATGGGTAACAACAGCACTGCGGCCCTGATCGGGTGTGTCCGGAATGACCCAGTCCTGTTCGACAACGGGGCCGCCGTGCGGCCCCCGCCGCGGCCCTGTCCGCACGGAGGATTCATGTTCACGAAGTTGATCGGTGCCGCCACCCTCTTCACCGCCGGGTCGCTCATGGCCAGTGGTTCCGCGACCGTGGGTGCCACGCCCGTGGAGGCCTTCGGGGCCGAGGCCGCCCTCACCCAGGCGGGTGAGTGCGGCACCAAGGACGCCAAGGAGGCGGGCAAGGCCCCGGACAAGGCGAAGAGCGGCAAGGCCAAGGACGGCTCCTGCGGCAAGGGATCCTGTGGCAGCAAGGACAAGAAGGCCAAGAAGGACGGCACCTGTGGCAAGGACAAGAAGGAGCACAAGGAAGGCGCCTGCGGCAAGGACAAGAAGTAGCGGACGGGAGGCCGGCATGACTCATGACAGGTTCACCGGCGTGGGGCTCGGGCTCCGTCGCCCCCACCTCGAGGCGGTGGCGCAGATGGAGGCCCATGGGGTGCCCTTCTGGGAGACCTGTCCTGAGAACGTGGTGGGGGACGGGGGCCGGCACCACCGGCTGGCCTGCGCCATCCTCGACCGCGATCCGGTGCTCACCCACGGCCTCACCATGTCGGTGGGCGGCTTCGACGCCTGGGACCAGGACTATCTGCGCGACCTGGGCGATTTCCTCGTTCGCACAGGCACGCCTTGGCACTCAGAGCACCTCTGCTTCACCCGGGTGGATGCCACCTGCCTCCACGAGTTGCTGCCCCTGCCATTCACGCGGGAGTCGGTGCGGCACACGGTGGCCCGGGCACGGGACCTGCAGGCCCGCCTGCCCGTGCCCCTGCTGCTGGAGAACATCACGTACTACGCCGAGCTGGGCGCCGCGGAGATGGACGAGGCGGACTTCATCACCGCCGTGCTTGAGGGCGCAGACACGGGCTGGCTTCTGGACGTCAACAACGTCTATGTCAATGCCCTGAACTTCGGTTTCGATCCGAAGGACTGGCTGGCGCGCCTGCCCCTGGACCGCGTGGCCCAGATCCACATCGCCGGGCACAAGAGGTTCGGCGAGCTCACGGTGGATACGCACGGGGCGGAGGTCATCGACCCGGTCATCGAGCTCATGCAGTGGACGCTGGCGCGACTCGGGCGGCCCGTGCCGGTGCTGCTGGAGCGGGACAACCACATCCCCGATGTCGAAGTCCTGCTGGGGGAGCGGAGGCGGCTCCAGCAGGCCTACAACGCGGCCCTGGTGAACCTGGAGGCCCGCCATGCCTGAGTCCCGCACCCTGCGCCTCCAGCGGGCCATGGCCTCCTTCGTCCTCGACGCGGACGAGGCCGCCCTCGAGGCTGATCCTGGCCGCGCCGCCCGGCGCCACGGTCTATCGGGCGACGACCAGCGCGCCTTCCGCGAGCAGGGCGAGGCGCTGCGGACCTACCGCGAGCTGGTTCGCATGAGTCTCGTGGAGCCCCTGGAGGAGATGTTTCCGGTGCTGAGGGCCCTGCTCGAATCGACAGAGCTCTGGGACGGATGCGTGCAGGCCTTCCTGGATGCCCGGACCGTGCGGAGCGGCCACTACCGCGACATCGCTCCGGCCTTCCTGGGCTGGCTGGCCGCCTCGGGCTGGGGCCAGGAGCGCTGGCCCTTCCTGCTGGAACTGGCCCACGCCGAGCTTCTTGAAGTGCTGGTGGCCCGCTACCCCGATGCGGATCCGCCGACCGGGCTCCATGCCACGCCCAAGCCTAATGATGTGATCGTCCTGGATCCGGCCACCCAGCTCGTGTCCTATGGCCATGCGGTCCACCGCACCACTGCGGCGAAGCCCATACCCGAGGCGACCCCGACGCACCTTATCGCCTTCCGGGATGCTGAGGGCGAGGCCCGGCTCATGGAGCTTACCTCCGCCACCGCCGCCCTGCTGGTGCAGGCGCGGACCCGCTCCCTGGCCGAGGCCGCCGCCGCCCTGGGTATTCCCGAACTCGAACCGGTCCTGGCCCTGCTCCGGGACCTCCACCGCGATGGTGCCATCGCGGGCTTTCAGTCCCTTGAGAATCCCTAACCAAATCCCGAGGCCCCCATGCGCTTCCGCTTCCTCCTGCCGGCCCTGCTGCTGGTGGCTCCACTCTTGGCCCAGAGCCGAGTCTTCCGCGTGGACGACAACCACACCGTGATCGGATTCAAGGCCTCGACCCTGCTTTTCGACGTGCCGGGGCGCTTCACGCGCTTCAAGGCCGACATCCAGGGCGACCCCGCCACACTGGAGGGCGCCCGCGTCAGGATCGACATCGACGCGCGCTCCATCAACACCGCCAACGGCAAGCGCGACGAACACCTGCGCAGCGACGACTTCTTCGACGCAGCCAAGTACCCGAAGATCACCTTCACCTCGAAGGAGGTGCGCCGCGATGGCGACCGTGTGATCGTGCGCGGCAGCCTCGCCATGCATGGCGTGACCCGGGACCTGGAACTCCCCTTCATGGCTGCGGAGGGCATGAATGGGGCCGACGTCCGCACCTGGTCCTACCGGGCCACCCTGCCCCTGGACCGGCTGGACTATGGGGTGGGTGCCGACAGCGTGGCCGCCAAGATCAGCCTGAAACGCCAGGTGGAGCTGGACCTGTTGTTGGTGGGCTTCTTCGAGGCGGCGCCGGCCAAGGCGCCCGTGGTGAAGAGGTCCGGCGCCGGCAGCAGGAAGTAGCGCTTGCCCGCCCCGCCGCCGCCGCCGACACTGGCAGCGGCATGTCGGAAGCTCCCCCCACGGAATCGGAACTGATCGAGCGAGCCGCCGCCGGCGACTCGGATGCCTTCGGCGCGCTCGTCACTCCGCACCTCTCCCTCTTCCACAACGGGATCCACCGCATCCTGGGCAACACCGCCGACACCCAGGATGCGCTCCAGGACGCCCTCATGAGCATCCACCGCGACCTGCCGAAGTTCGAAGGACGCAGCCGGTTCAGCAGCTGGGGCTACAAGGTCTGCCTGAACGCGGCCCTGATGGTCCGCCGCAGCCGGGTGCGCATCCACGACATGGAGCGCCCGGAGCCGCTGGCCCTGGGACCCTTCGACGGGCGGGGCCACCACGCCGAGGCCGAGCGCCTGCCGGAGTGGCAGGTGGAGGCCCAGGCCCACGATCTGGTCGAACGCCAGGAGCTGCGGGCGTGCCTGAACCGGGCCCTGGACGAGCTCCCGGATTCGCACCGGATCGTGTTCGTGTTGAAGGACCTGGAGGACTGGGAGACGGACGACATCGCCCGGCACCTCCAGCTGACCCACGGCACGGTCCGCCAGCGCCTCCACCGGGCGCGGGTGCTGCTGCAGGCGCGGCTCCGCGCCCATGTCCTGGGAGGCCGCGCATGAAGCTCCTGCCCTCATGCCATGACGTCCAGACCGACCTCACCGAGTACGCCGAAGGGACGTTGCCGCTGTCGCGCCGGCTTGGAATCTGGCTCCACCTGCTGCTGTGCCGGGTCTGCGCGGCTTTCCAGCGGGGTCTGGAGGCCCTGCCCGGCCTGGCCAAGACTTCGCTGGCGCCGCCCCCGGAGGCGCCGGAGGCGGCCAACGAGGCTCTGGCCCGGGTCCAGGCGGCGCTGCGTAAGTCCTAGCCCCGCCTCAGCGCGAGGATGGCGATCTCGGGGACGGCGGCGATGCGGATGGGCAGGCCCACGACGCCCAGGCCGCGGCTGACGTAGAGCAGGTCTTCGCCCTCGCGGTAGAGGCCGGCCGTGCGGGGCCCGATGAGGTTCGCGCTGCTCCAGCCCGGGATGGGGTTGATCTGGCCACCGTGGGTGTGCCCGGAGAGGGTGAGCCGCGCCCCGGCGGCCAGGGCCTGCTCCCACTCGCTGGGCCGGTGGTTCATGCAGATGCGGAAGGCTTCCGCGGGCAGGTCCCGGGCCGCTTCGGCCGGCCGGGGGCCCGGGCCGAAGACCAGGCGGCGGAAGCGGCCGTTCCGCGCCATGGGATCCTGCAGACCCAGCACGGCCAGGGTCGAGCCGCCCCGCTGGACCAGGGCCGCCGCGTTCTCCAGGCAGCGGATGCCAGCGGCCTCCAGGTCCCGCCAGATGGGCCGGGGATCATCGAAGAAGTCGTGGTTGCCCAGCACGGCGAAGCGGCCCAGGGGCGGCAGGAAGCCCTCGAAGGCCTCGAGCAGGGGCGCCAGCTCCTCCGGCCTGCTGTCCACGAGATCTCCCGTGAGCAGCAGCAGTTCCGGCCGCTCCCGCTCGGTGAGCTCCCGCCAGCGGCGCAGCGTTGCCGCGCCCACCAGGGGCCCCGCGTGGAGGTCGCTCAGGTGGGCGATCCGCAGCCCATCCAGGCCGGGAGGCAGGTCGGGAAAGGCGACGGTCGTCCGGGTGATCTCCGGATCACCGTAGGCCTGCCGGGCGCCCACCACGCCCACGGCGAGGGCGGCCCCGGTGCTGGCCAGGGCCGCCGTCCGCAGGAAGGCCCGGCGTCCGGCGTCTGGCGGGGTGTCCCCCTCGCCATCCTGGTTCCGGAGGCGCCAGAGCCGCCAGCCCCATTCGGCCAGCATGGCGATGAGCAGGTGCAGGACCGTGAAGGCCTGGAAGTAGAACCCGGCCCGGGCCAGGGAGCGCAGCAGGGGCAGGCTGCCCGGTCCGCTGATGCCCATGGCGCGGAGCACGGCGAAGACGATCAAGGGCAGGTGCAGCCCCACGAGAATCCAGGGCAGCCAGGGAACGGCGCGCTTCGGCACTTCCAGCCGCAGCAGCCGCAAATGGAGCCACTGCACCAGGAGGATGATGACAAGCGCGATGAGGAAGGACATGGGGGCCCTGGCGAGGGTTAGGAGTGTATCCAGGTCATGGGTGGGGGCTGCACTGGGGCGCCAGCCGAGGGAGGCAAGGAAGGCGACGAAGGCCTTGGCGGTTCCAAGGCCGAGGAGCCTGACGCCGCATTCCGACGGCTGCCGCCCCAGCCC
>Ga0268298_10003995_pt1 | contig 14643 bp, 10 predicted proteins | sample WWTPWeurt_MetaG_FD_194462 | JGI IMG/M metagenome (GOLD analysis project Ga0268298, IMG submission 194462) | Activated sludge microbial communities from WWTP in Nijmegen, Gelderland, Netherland - WWTP Weurt | ecosystem: Engineered > WWTP > Aerobic digester > Activated sludge | place... | reverse complement strand
ACCAGGCAGCCAGAGGAATGGCGGCGCTGGCAAGGATCATGCCAAAGAGCGCTTCGCCAGATTCAATGAGTACATTGGCGAATGAGGATGCGCCACCAATGGACGCAGAGAGCATCGTGGTAAAAGCCGCCTTGAGCATTCGTAATGCTGCCAATCCGCCGATCAATCCGGATGCAAGCGTGCCCAACTCGCTGATCGGTCCACATCCACCTGCACCGGGCAGAGTGGATTGCAAAGCACTCACGATCTGCGGAATTCCAAGGAAGGCAAACAAGCCCAGCACCAGAATGGAAATCAGCGCAGATATGGATTCCCACACCCAAAGATTCGCGCCTAATACAGAGGCGGAACTCACGCGCAACATTTGAGCAATGCCTGCCAGTATTGCGAAGGCGACAAAAGCGCCCGCCATGGCAACCCAGGCTTCGCGCAGGAAGGTCAATAAAAGGGAAGTGACTTCGTTCATGAGATCACCATTGGTTCGTGCTTGTGGAATTCTTTTTCAAGTGCGGGATAGAAACGTTCACCCCAGAACTGCATCGGCCAGCGCCGTGCCTGTCCGGTGCGATCTTTGAGGGTCTGGACTTCCAGTGGAGCGCAGCCGCAGTCACGGACATCCCCGGTGCGGTTCACCACCAACACGCGATCCGCTTCATAGGGGACTCGTTCATCGCCAAGGAGAGCAGACAGGTCATCACCATCGTTGAAACGTTCAGATTTCAAGGCAGCAGCCGCGATAATTGCCCAGCCGTGGTGACGCGCCATTTCCCGCAGAGCGGCAGCCGCTTCACCACTTCGCCCTTCTTCATTCATCATTCCCGTTAGTCCGACCACGGGTACACGGTTGAGGTAATCCACCGCGATCAGAGCAGGTCCTTTCAAAGGGAAGGCGTAATCATGGATCAACATATCATCCAAGGCGCGCACGGTATCTTCACGGGAATTGAGTGACAGCAATACCGCTTCACTGGCGCGTGCCAGGGTTGCTTCCACAACGGGTTGTGATGGTTGCGTATGAGGTCCACCGGTCATTGCCTCTGTTTGCAGAAACAGGCGGTAGCGTAATTCTTCGGGGGTGTGTTCATAACAGCCAATCGCGGAAGGGATGTGTTGGCTGGCAGATTCGAAGATCATCCGCAGCAGCCAGGAAGTCTTTCCGATTCCTGGCGCTGCGGCGAGGAGAGTCAAGCCGCCGCCCCAGAAAGGCAGGCCAGCAAAGACACCAAAGGGGATGTATGGTTGGGAATTGCCCAATGTTCCGGAGCGTGGCATGGGGGGATCTTATTCAGTTGCAACTGGGGGAGTATTGGAAGTGTCGCTATGAGTTGTATAATTCTGTTAATCATCCCCTTGGGAGGGCCAAATGAAAAATAGTCTTCTTATCATTATTGGCATAACCATGCTTCTATCAGCCTGTGCGCCCACGCTGCAGTATGATCCAATCGTCACGGCAACCGTGGACTCACCTGCTCCCACACCAATCATCACACCTACTCTCATACCCAGCGCAGTCATACAGTCACAAACGCTGCTCTCTGGTTTTCCTGGCGATGACTATTGCAAACTTGATGCACTTCTACCCGCAGGAGCCCAGGTTGAAGTCATCGGTACGTATCATGATTACGTTGCTGTTTTGTGGGGTGGCGGAGATGGGCAGAAGCAAGGCTTCGTCGCCAAGTCCAAACTTGACGCACTGCCCGCAGGCATTCCTGAATTTACATCCGAAGAGGTGCCCTGGCAGCCTGTGCTTGATTTCAGTACCTGGACATATTACTCCCCTGACGAGGGTGGCAGGATGCTGATCCAGCCTGCCACAGAGGAACAAAGTGATTGGGCTGTTGACCCTGGTCATCATCCCGTCAAAGTTCCTCTGCGCATGCACTTTGGGTTGCAACGGACGTATAAGAATTGGGCTGGCATTCGCATCTATGGGACATCCGATGTTGCAGACCCATGGTGGAACGGCATAAACCGCATGGATATTACAGTGGATCGGGAATATTACCGCCTGTGCGTGCGCGATGGGTCGAGCGAAGGCTGCAACGCCGATATAACATTACCAGTCACCTCTGACCAGGAACTTACGCTGCAATTCATGGATATTAATGGTAAGAAGGTTGAGGTATTAGACCAGGACAGCCATGTAATCCAGGAGATCGATCTTACAAATCGTCCTGGATTGAACCTGCCCAACGGACTGTTCCCAGAGGGTTGGTTCCAATTTGGCACCACAGTCGGAACTCCAGAGAAGATTGAGGTCATTCATCCGTCCGTCACCACATTGCCGATGGGGACATATCAGCCATCATGGCTGGAGGCACCCGGATTGAAGGATCTGGCAGCGCCACATGGCATCAAAATCGGGACCGAATTCAACCCAGATCATCTCGTGGATGCGCGTTTGTGTACAGTTTTCAAGCATGACTACAACGTCGCGATCATTAGCGCATTTAGCGATCCGAAGTTGTGGACCGGACCAGGACTTTATGATTTTGCCACGCTCGACCAGATTATCAATCAGACCTCAAAACTCGGTGTGACACTTTATGCATCACACCTGGTATGGGGGACCAGCGATGAGGAAGGTGGTATTCCTGCCTGGATTCGCAACGGCAGCTATTCGAAGGATCAACTGCTGGACATCCTGCACGAGCACATCACGACCATAATGACGCGCTACCGTGGCAAGGTAAAGATCTACAGCATCGCCAACGAGGCACCTCAGCGAGACCGTTATCCTGGCGCGGATTTTTGGTTTGATCACATCGGCCCCGAATATATCGAAAAGGCATTTCAGTGGGCCCGTGAAGCCGATCCCGATGCGATCCTGATCCTGAACACCGACAACAACGAGAGTCCGCGCGATGCCGATACCTCCTATAACATTGATGCCCAGTATCGCATCGTCACACAGCTCAAGGATAAGGGCATTCCCATTGACGCAGTTGGCATGCAGATGCACTTGTTCCTTCCGTGGAATAGCCGCATCGTGCCGCAGGAGGCAGATGTCGAGGCGACCATGAAAAAGTTCGGCGACTTGGGCCTACAGGTCATGATTACCGAGATGGATGTGAACCTGCACGAGATGCGCGGCACACCTGAGCAGCGGGCGGACCTACAAAAACAACTCTACGCCGATATGATGACTGCCTGTATTAACTCCAGGGTTTGCACACTATTCGCCACTTGGGGTATCAGCGATGCAACCAGTTGGGTCACCGCTCGCGATATTCACGCGGTCTATCCAATCTACACACCAGATGCGGCGCCGCTGCTTTTCGATACGGAATACAACCCCAAGCCCCCCTATCATGCTATTGTTCAGGTTCTGAAAGGACCTTAGGGAGGGTAACTTGATTTCTGAAAGATACACTATCATGCGGGCAGTTTTATTTTTCCGCGGTTGGCCGCTTGATCAGCACAGGAAAAGTTGCACCACGAGATGGGTGACTAATCCCAACAACATCCCGGGTAAGGCGGGGATCGATCCACTTTGTCTGTGAATCCAAAACCTGCGCCAAATTTCCAGTCCTAATAGGGATAACAACACAGCAGGCAATGGAAAAAGACAAGCCAATCCGCTGACTGCGAGCAAGTCGGCTCTGCCAATGATGCCTTTACGATAGCCATATCCGGTAAGCAACACCGGCCAGACGGGCGGGTAGAATAACAAAGGGATGGCAAACCAACCGGATAGATTGCGGAAGATGCTCCAAAGACAAGCCAGCGTTACGATCCCGGTCTGAAGGGGTGTAATGGGAAGTGTCAAAATAATCGTTCCCAAAAGAAATACTTCAATCCCCGGTACCAGGCGATATCGCAGATCGGCATAACTAAATAAGGAGAAGGAGACCAGCGCAAAGGTTTCTGTGAGGGTCATGATTGATTTTCTTCGTCGGTTTGTTTGTTCGGCATAAACGTCAATATCTCCTTCACCCGCGTGGCGTTGCCAAGTTCAGATGCCCGCATCAAGGGATCGTGTGCTGTCATAATTTCCTCTGGATGATCCAGGTAAGCTCGTGCCATCTGCGCTGTTTCCTGCGGGTATTGCGCGGCGAAGACGTTTGGATCCATCCCATGTTGGGTGATGTCGGCAGACATGGATTGAAAACCTTGCTGGAATTCCTGGGGAGACCCATTGAAACTGGATTGAATGGAGGCGTTCACCGAGGGCGAAAAACCAAAATCATCCGAGGAAGTTGCGGACGGCGCGCCGTTGAAGCGCTGCATCCGTTCCCCCAACTCTGCCTGTCGCGCCGCCAGTTCATGCCCATGTGCCAGAGAACGATTGTAGGCAGCAGGTGCTCGCAGTCCCATTGCTTCCAGATTTCCAGCTTGTTGTGTCAATTGTTGTGCTGCATTCAAATGACCCATTGCAGATTCTGTACCAGTGAGTCCGCCCGTAGTTGCGGCTGCTCCACCTGCTCCTGCACTAGAGGTAGCTCCTGTTGCACCAACTGCACCTGCGCCTGCCGCTCCGATACCGCTGGCAGCCAGCATTCCGATGGAAACGATCTGTTGCGCCGCCTTGATCATTCCTCCAAAGGCATCTGCCGTGGTGGAGATGGTCATCTTGCCAAGGATGCCAGCCAGGGATAACAACAATCCAGTCGCGCCCCATAACCAGATCACGCGTAGGATGGCAGACAGGATGCCCTGCTGTCCCATCCAGGTGCTGGCCGCCATGCCCGCCTTGAAGACTCCACCTGCCACAATAGGCAGAAGAGCAATCAGGATAACTGCCTTCATCCATAAGGAACGCAGCCAGGCTGCCTGGGGCAACACACTTGCAATTGCAAGAGGCGGAGCGAGTACGGCAAGAATAAATAGAACGGCATTAGCGGACGCAAACGCAAACAACATTCCGCCGATGGCGAGTAATGAACCAATCGATAGACCGATGTTGAGCAAACTGCCAAGGAAGGTCTGGTTGGCAAGTCCCAGTAATATCGAAGTTGCAGTGGTGTTCTCCACAAAACTGACCGCCAGGGCGCCGGTTTCACCGATGACTTTCCCAACCATCCACCACCCGAGTCGTACAATGAGATCCAGGAATGGACCGGAGACAATTGCCAACACACCGGCAGTGACCCAATCCCCAACCACACGCAATCCGCTGTCATCATCACCGAGCAATCTGCCCCAGTGATACAGAGCCAGCCTCAATAGGAACAAGGCGGGTGCTAATGCTGCTGCGACTGGCTGACTCGATTGTGCCACCGTGCTGTAATCGCCCTGGCTGGGTGCCTGTACGATCTCGCCGATCACACTTGTCCAGCGCGCCACTTCCTCACTCATGGCGCGAACTTCCTTGTCGGCAGCTTTATCAAAGATACCTGCCAGAGCTTCCGAGATGGTTTCGGCTGGAAAGACCAGGTGATTGAAGATCTGGGAAATGGTGGTTGTAGAGCTTCCTCCACCTCCCGTGGGTGGAGTCGGTGTGACTGTGACCGTCACAGTCGGTGTAGGAGTCAGGAGCAGGTTTGCGTTGGAGGCATACACTGGCGTGGCAGACATTGTCATTCCACCTAGGAGCAGGACGGCAAGGAAGATCGTCAGGATGATAAGGATGCGGAGTTTTTTCATAAGTCCTTCAGGGCGTGTTGGGAGATATAGTTCCTTGTAAAACACAATTGCTGGTATCCGCATTGTTTGCAGATCGATGGCTGCTGCAGGGCATTCAAGGGTGGATGTGGACCCTTCTTCGCAAGGTTGGACAGGGACATCACTGTTTTTTCCAGATCCCGGTTGGCAAGGAGTTGATCGAAATGCTTCGCTTCGCCGGTCTCCCGATTTAAAGAGTAGATGGCTGGTGTGTTGGACCAGGGTTGTTTTCCCAGAGTGGTGCAGCGGCTTAGCAGGGAAAAGCGCAGTTGATCCTGTTCGCCATTGGAGACGAGTGAACCAATCTTGGTTTCTGTGACATGTCCCACTTGAACCTGCCATATCCATGTATCGAACTGAACAGGCATACGTACATCAGGTGGAAGGGTCAGGCAGACTTTTTCCGCCTTCAGGGTGTAGCCAGTATCACGTCCGATCAGCATGCCACTGCGCCAATCGTGTGAGAGGAACGCCCACGTACGGACATAGATGAACAGGTTGCGCCAGTCCCCACCGAGGTTCTGGATGGCATTCTGGGAACCATACCGGCGACTGATGTGGATGGTCCCGCCCCGAAATAGCGGCATGAGTTCCGGGGATTTGAGATTACTGTGCTGTCTGCGATATTCTTCGACTTCTCCAACATAGGAACGGATCTCATCGAGGAGGTTTTCGAAACCATATTGGGTTAGGAATTCCAGCAGGGTCTTGCCGGTGGATAGATCTTCAAGAGACTTCCAGACGGGATCGAAAGGCGGGATCGGGTCTGCGCCCATCAACCACCAACGGGCAGCAGTGGGGCAGAAGGTATAAACCAGCGCAGACAGGATGGGATTCCCGCGTGCGTTTTTAGGATTGAGCATGGCAAGGAAGAGATCAGTGTACATACCAGACCATCAGGAGGAAGGGGATGGTTCGCCAGGCGGCAGGGGATTTCGCGCCGCTGGTCGGTTGCTTTCGAATTAATCGCCAGAGCATTTGCACAAGGCTTGTGATCAGGAAGGAAAGAAATACAAGCAGCATCAGGGATGGGATATTGGCGTCGGGTAAAGCCCAAAGAATCGCCATCCACAATTTGACATCCCCGGCGCCTATCCATCCGCTTGCCCAGGCGGAAAGCAGCAGAAAACATGCCAGCCACAAATCCATATGTCCTGGGAAATGCGCGATCATGCCTGCAAGGATCAATGGATACGTGGACCAATTCGGGATGCGGTGGGTACGCAGATCATACAGGCTTGCAGCCAGAAGATAAAAAAGCAACCAGGTCATAGGTTGCAGATGATATATAGATGAAAGGGTGGGTATGGTGAACGTGTCGCTTTGATTCAAGCCCAGGATTGGCGATGGATGTTTTATGCCAGATGAAATATTTGGTAAAATATCTTTGCGACGTTCAGGGTGCCCCCCTCACCCTGGGCGTTGCATTTTTAAATAAGTGTTTATGAATCTAAACATACCCATAAGCCTGCCCAAGCAGCAATCTTATGGGTATGTTTTCATTTACGATCTTCACAATTTTGAATCTCATTGGAAACCATGGACCCAGTAATCTCGCGTTTTAAGCAATGCAATGTGTTGATATGTGCGATTGAAAGGTGTATAGTATTCTCATGGCGTGGAGGATTTCGCGATGAAAACATACTTTCCAATCTCAAAACTGATTAGCCTTGTGGTTGTTCTTCTCTTTGTTGCGCTTGCCACAATACCCACCCAAACATTCGCTGCGCCGTCGGCGCAAGAAGAAGGCTCTCCATTAGCGAATCAAACCTGGGTCAGGTTGGGGGGACCTTTGGGCGGGATTGGGTACGATATAAAAATGGATCCGACAAACCCAGACATTATGTATGTAACCGACACAAATTCAGGGATCAGTAAAAGTATAGATGGTGGAAAAACTTGGCTTCCATTAAACGAAGGCATTAATTTGACCAGAGGTACTTCGAACGATCTTATACCTGTATTTTGTGTCACGATTGACCCAAACAATCCAAACATCATATGGATTGGCTTGCAAGATTTTGGCGCAGTTTTTCGTTCCGAAGATGGCGGGCTAACTTGGGAACGAAGAATTAATGGAATGAATGATGATCGAAATTTTACAGTGCGCGGTATCTCTGTGCAGCCTGGGGATTCTAATGTTGTGTATGTTGCTGGTGAAATTCAGACAGGCAAACAAGGCGAACAATTTGACATAGTCAAAGGTGTTGTTTACAAATCGATGGATGGCGGAAATAAATGGGAAGCAATTTGGAGGGGAGATAATCTCGCCAGGTATGTTTTGATCAATCCTTCGGATGTAAATGTTCTATATGTTTCAACAGGTATTTTTGACCGCGAAGGATTTGATCCGAAAGGAATTGGCATTCAGAAATCAACAGATGGAGGTACTACCTGGCAGGAAATAAATTATGGGTTGCGCAATTTGTATGTGGGCTCACTTGCCATGCATCCTGAGAATCCGCAAATTTTGCTTGCTGGTGCTGGAAATAACACCTATTGGGAAGGGGCTGGTGTTTATCTTTCGACAAACGGTGGAGAAATCTGGAAAAAGATCCCATATCTCAATGAGGGAATGATTACTTCCGTGGAGATTTCCACAGGAAATCCTGAATTTATGTACGCTGCTGGACCGGGAGACCAATTACTTTCAAGTATGGATGGAGGAGCAACATGGACAAGATTGATTGGAGAGGATGAAAATTGGGGGCCAACGGGCATCCGTCCTGGTTTTCCCATTGATCTACAGGTGGACCCCCGGAATCCAAAGAGAATTTTTGCAAATAATTACAGCGGCGGAAACTTTTTATCAGAAGACGGCGGGTTGACCTGGGTTTCAGCTAGCATTGGTTATAGTGGCGCAGAACTTAATGAAGTGTCTCTGGTTAATGAAAACGAATCTACTGTATATGTTAATGGCAAAAGTGGTCCTTATGTAAGTTTTAATGGTGGTCTTTTTTGGACAGGGATTAATCCTTTGGGTATCTCAAGCATTGAAGGTGGAACATTGATCAAGGGCATTGCAGATGGGGCAAGAATCACGATTGATACAAGCGATCCGGCACACATTCTGATTTCTGACGCGATCTGGGGAGTTATATATGAAAGCAACACAAGCCTAACCCCAGATAAAAACGTCTTGAATTTATACGCAAAACTACAGGCGCTTCCATATGATGATTTAAATCAAAAGGGACAAGGGGTCCAAGCCATAACTTTTGCTCCATCCAACCCTGATCGTGTATATGCTGGCATGAGCGTAAATTGGTGTGAAAAGTTTGCCGATGAATATTACTGTAATACAAACGTATATGCCAGCGTACTGATATCTGAGGATGGCGGCAGCAATTGGGAACAAATTCAGGACAATACAATCAGTGGCTTATCGGTTACTGAAATATTAGTCGATCCCTTGAACGAAAATATTGCATGGGCGGCGACCAATAAAGGCATATTTTTAACCCTTGACGGTGGCTATACCTGGGAAAAACGCTCCATAGGATTGCCTGAAGGTTTAATAATGGATATTCAATACGATCCAAAAGATTCCAATATCCTTTATGCTGGAACAGCCTATCAAGGGCTTTATAAGAGTGTAGATGGTGGAATTTCTTGGCAACGTACAAGTAATGGCATGGAACCAAATGTTGCAGTTGGCGCCATTGTTGTGGATCCGATTCGTTCCAATGTAATCTATGCCGGAACATGGCAGGAAGGCGTTTTATTAAGTATGGATGGCGGCGCTTCCTGGCAAAAGATCAATACTGGATTGATTGTGCGCTCCGTAAAGGGCTTAGCAATTTCCGCTGATGGGGAAACACTCTATGCGGCGACTTCAGGAGGCGGCGTCTTTCGTCTCAGCACGCATGACCAAGCCTACTTTGATTCTCTCGCGCCAACTCCTACGGCAATTCCTCCTACTATTAGCTCAACAAGCCTTGCACCTGAAACTCCTGTTTCCACTCCAACGCCGGTCTCATCAACCGCTCCATCCACTGCGCCAGAAAACCCAACCGTCCCAATCTATATCGGCGGGGCAATTGTTTTGTTGATTGGGTCCATCGCTTTTGCTCTATGGAGACGCAAATCAAGAGGCGGGTGATGATATGAAACGCGTATTAACAGCGCCTATCTTGATATTATTTCTTTTGGCACTGGGATGCCAATCCTCCGATTCTACGCCTGCTTCTTCAATAGATTCGGCAGAACCTACACAGATAGAGAATTCAATTTCTGGCATTGTTTTGGATGAGGCGAATGTGGCAATTGCGGGCGTGGTGGTGCGGGTTAAAGCAACGGAGAAATTCACAACGACAGACGAAAACGGGAACTTCATCCTTTCCGATTTACAGCCCGAAGAATTGGTCATCCTTACGGCATGGGCGGAAGGATACTACATCGGCGGCGGCAAGAATGAATACATCACAGGATCGCAAGATATAAGAATCGTCCTGAAAAAACATGCGGAGAATGACAACCTGGACTATCAATGGTTGAGTGCCTTTGCCAGTGAGGGTCAAAGTGGAAATTGCGAGAATTGCCACTTTGACCCTGACAACCCGGATGCGGCTCTGCCGTTTTTCGAATGGGGAGCGGATGCTCACGGCTTATCCGCCAAAAATATGCGCTTTCTCACCATGTATCTGGGGCAGGATATTCCTGGAAACCAAAGCCCTCAAAGGGAATATGGCTTCAGTCGAGATTATGGGCGCATTCCACTGAGACCCAATCCCAACCAACCTTATTTTGGTCCGGGCTACAAACTTGATTTTCCTGAAACAGCTGGGAACTGTGCGGCATGTCACACGCCTGCTGCGGCAATTAACGCCGCGTATGAAACAGACCCGACTCAAGTTTCAGGTGTAGGTTCCGAGGGAGTGACTTGCGATTTCTGTCATAAAGTTTGGGGCGTGAAGTTGGATTCATCCACAGGCTTGCCTCAACCCAACATGCCGGGCGTGCTTTCGTTTGAGTTTCGCCGCCCGCATGAAGGGCATCAATTCTTCGCGGGACCTTTTGATGACGTTGCCCCCGGCGAAGATACATACGCTCCGATTCAACAACAAAGCCAGTTCTGCGCGCCGTGTCACTTTGGAAGTTTTTGGGATACACAAATCTACAATTCATTTGGCGAATGGCTGGAGAGTCCATACAGTGACACCCAGACCGGGAGGACTTGCCAGGATTGCCACATGCCCGCAGGGAAAAACGACCACTTTGCGCGGTTGGATAAAGGCGGCGTTATTCGCGATCCGCAGACAATTTTCAGTCATCTCATGCCTGGCTCAAGTGATGCCGAACTTCTTCAAAATGCAGTAACGCTAACCGCAAACGCCAAAATTGAAGGAAAAAAATTAATTCTTGATGTTCAAATAGAAAATGACAAAACAGGGCATCACGTCCCGACCGATTCCCCTTTGAGGCAACTCATTTTATTGGTCAAGGTAACCGATGATAACAACCAACCTCTCCCATTGCTTGAAGGTGAAACCATTCCCGAATGGGGCGGAGTTGGCGATCCGAACCTTGGGTATTACGCGGGCTTGCCAGGCAAAGGCTATGCCAAAATCCTAAGCGAATTGTGGACGGAATTGGAACCGACAGGTTCCTACTGGAATCCCACTCAAGTTGTCTCAGACAATCGCATCCCCGCATTTGGAACGGATGCTTCAACCTATATTTTTTCTCTTCCGACAGAAGGAAAAGTGAATATAGAAGTTTCACTGATATTTCGCCGGGCGTTTAAGGAATTAATGGATCAAAAAGGATGGGCTGTCCCTGATATCCTCATGGAACGGGAAATATTAATCGTTGGTGCGGAGTAATCCGTGCACGCTGCTTCGAAGGAAATCAACCTGTGTGTGATACACACAATGGGATATGAGATCGTGTTGCCAACAGGGATTTTTTTTATTTTTCCTTGACACAAGAACATTTGTTCTGTTATTATCCCATTTGTATGTCTATCTGGGATCGTCTTCTGTACCTGATAGGCTTGCGTCCAACGCCCGGTCCTCGAACCTACCATTTTGATGCGAGTGAAAGCCTGCAGGCCACGCTTTCCACCCTATCCTCTGACGAGGGCCGTCCTGAAACTGAGTTGATCCCCGATATCCTGGCCGCAGGTCTGACCCAATACACAGCCAATGAAAGACTCTGGAATACGTGGGAAGCGCTTTCCCCCCGTGAAAAGGATGTCACCGCGCTGGTGTGTCTGGGCTATACCAACCGAGAGGTCGGGGCAAGATTGCACATCTCGCCCGAAACGGTCAAGGATCGTTTGGAATCGGCATTCCGGAAATTCAAAGTACACAAGCGCAACGACCTGCGCGTACTGTTATCCCACTGGGATTTTAGCGAGTGGGAACGCCAGCAATAAGGTCTCATCCCCTGCTCTACACCAAATCCAGTACCCCCATCCCACCCCCGCCTGATACCCAGGCGGGGGCTGTTGTTTATAACGGGACACCTGTATGCTCACCGCATGGACATCCTTCCCGTTCTCAAAACCGGCAAGCTGATCGTGGTCTACACACCAGACGCTGCGCGCACCGAAAGCATGATTCTGATTGCCGAACTCGGCCTGCGCGGGGCAGTCACCATCCTGGATGGTGGCAATCGCTATCGACCCTACCAGGTAGCCACATTCCTGCGCCGGAAAACAGTGGATATTGTAAATGTCGCCAATCGCCTGTTCAGTCGGCGCGCGTTCACTTGTTATGAAATGAATACCCTGCTTGGTTCCACTCCATCCCTGAACCAACCTTGCTTAATCCTGGATCTGCTGAACACTTTCTATGATGACCATGTGTCAATTCATGAAGCAGATCGATTATTGAAATCCTGCCTGGATCAAATCCAGCGTCTTGTACTCTCCGGGCCTGTTGTCCTGACTCTTGCACCACCTTTGACGGAGGAACGTACTTTTCTCCTTGAGCAGGTCTGCGCGCAGGCAGATGAAGTGATGATCAAGGAAGCGCCTGTCTGCCAGCCCACCCAACCGTCGCTCTTCTGAATCATATGGGTCGTACCCTTGTCACCATCACCCAGCTGTTAAACGAAACCGAAGCCAATCTGTCGGCATTTCGACGCACCTTGCGCCGCAGTGATCAGTATATCTTCGATGCTCTCTTTGCCGCCGCGCGTCGGCATATCGCTGCCATCGGGCAGTCTGAGTCGCTGTTGCCATTTGAATCGGCTTTGCTTGCCATGTTGTTGGAACAGTCAAAGGAAATCGCTGTTCTTGAGCAAAAGGTCGAAGAACTGATCAAGAAGAACTCGGGTTGACTAGCGTAGTTGTGCCGGAACATGGCTGAGGCAATTGGCTGGCTGTTGGATGTATATGCGGAAGAGGATGGCATTTCCCTATGGGTATTGACGGAGGATGGGGAGCGTCTGCATTTACGCATGGATTTTGACATCACGCACTACGTGGCGGGGGATTTCTCCCTGCTGCGGCAGGCGTGGAAATATTTGAAGGAGAAGAACGTTAGGTTGGAACGAATCGTCCGCCGCGATCTATTCCTTGGCGAACGGGATGTAATGGCAGTCACTACTTCTGACTCAGCACATGTCCAAAACCTGTTCGGGGACTTGCAAAGGCGATTCCCATCCCTCGATTATTACGATGCAGACATTCCCGTCACCCTGCGTTTTATCGCACAGACGAATACACATCTATTAGGACGTTGCCGCATCATGCTGGAAGGGGAATGGATACAGACCATCAAACCATTATCTTCGCCCTGGGAGATCGACCCCACACCCATTCCCCTGCGCATTCTGACTTTTGCCCCGGAATGCAATCCTGCTGTTCGGAAACCCAAGCAATTACATGTGAAATACAACCAAAGGGAATACTTTCTCTCCCTTGAATCCCCAAGACCATTCCTGATCAGTTTGAAAGCCGATTTGCAGCGCATCGACCCCGACTTGATCCTGACGGATTACGGAGATACCTGGTTATTTCCACTGTTGAGTCAATGGGAGAAGGAAACCGGGATCGAATTGAACCTAAATCGGGATCAGGAGAGAGGGGTATTGACACGAAAGGCAAACAGTTATTTTGCCTATGGTCAGGTTACCTATCGTGGGGCACAGGCACATCTCTTTGGACGTTGGCACATCGACCGCAAGAATGCCATGTCATTCGGCGAGTATGGGTTGGAAGGTGCAATGGAACAGGCACGTGTCACGGGCATCGGTGTGCAGGAGATGGCACGTAAATCTCCTGGCGCAGGCATCACTGCCATGCAGATGCTCACTGCCCTGCGCAACGACATCATGGTTCCCGTACAAAAGCAACAAGTCGAGGGCAGGAAGACTCTGGCGGAATTGATCCGCGCCGATCATGGTGGACTGATCTATCAGCCCATCATCGGATTGCATGGGAATGTGGCTCAGATCGATTTCTCTTCCATGTATCCCGCAATCATGGTGAAACACAATATCTCCCCGGAAACCGTTGGGCTGAAAAATGCGCCAGAGGGATTGATTCCCAAAACCCTGGATCCGTTGTTGGAAAAACGCCTAATGCTAAAGAACATCCTCTCAAATCTCGACCCACGTGATTGCAGGCTCGAAGTCCTCAAGGCGCGAGTCTCAGCGCTTAAGTGGCTGTTGGTGGTGTGCTTTGGATATTTGGGATACAAGAACGCCCGCTTTGGAAAGATCGAATCGCATGAGGCCGTAACCGCCATGAGCCGCGAATTGATGTTACAAGCGAAAGAGGTAGCCGAAGATATGGGCTTCACGGTTTTACATATGTACGTGGATTGTTTGTTCGTTCAGCAGGGGGGCTTTCACAAACCGTCCGACTTTACGCCTCTTATGAATGCCATCGAGGAGAAAACGGGCATCCCGATTGCATTGGAGGGAGTCTTCAAATGGGTCGCTTTCCTGGCTTCGAAGCGGGATGCGCGTGTGCCGGTTCCCAATCAATACTTTGGCGCCTTCCAGGATGGCACACTCAAGTATCGCGGTATTGAGTTACGCCGCAGGGACACGACCCTGTGGGTGAGAAAGATTCAATTGAAGGTG
>Ga0268298_10003994_pt1 | contig 14649 bp, 14 predicted proteins | sample WWTPWeurt_MetaG_FD_194462 | JGI IMG/M metagenome (GOLD analysis project Ga0268298, IMG submission 194462) | Activated sludge microbial communities from WWTP in Nijmegen, Gelderland, Netherland - WWTP Weurt | ecosystem: Engineered > WWTP > Aerobic digester > Activated sludge | place... | reverse complement strand
GTCGTGAGGAATCGTTCCAGTTCATGGGCCACCCCGCGCCCCGCTTCTTCGATCGCCTCCTTCATGATTTCGCGAGAACTCTTTGCGTTGCGCATGCCGGCCGCAAGTACCCGCCCCAGCGGCGAATGGCCCTCAAGGCGCGCCAGTTGAGCCTCCGAGATTCCGCTTTGACGGTATTCGGCAACCGCGCTTTGCAGCAGCCCCGCGGGAACGATCTTGCTGCGGCGCAGTGCCGCGGCGCGTTCAATGATGAGCGCGACTGCGATGACGGAAGCGAACAGCAACGGCCAGATAGGCCAGCCAGCAGCCTGGATGATGGAAAACACGTGGGTGACTCCGGAAAGCGGGAAAGCGCGAACTTTAGCCCGAGTGGGAAGATTCAGCAATAAAAAATGGGGTTGCCGATCAGGCAAGGGTGTTGCAAACCGGTTTTCGCCGGGCAGAAGAATGAATCGACAGGCTGTGCGGCCGTCGCTTCGTCATCAGCCACGGAAGCCTTCGACAAATTGTCCACAAAATCTGTGGATAAGATTGTGGATCATCGTCTGGTCCCGGGGCTGAAGCAGCGTTGCGTCTGGGCTTGGCATTTTTTGCGCAAATTTTGGCCAGAAATAATTCTCGACCATTCAGATGGTTACACGAAAACAAAGACCTTGAATGGGGCTCCTCCTGCCCGCGAAACCGGCCCCACGCGGGGATGCTGTAGTATTTCTTTCCTCCCCCATCCTTTCCCGACCACGTTCCGTCCATGCTCGTTTCAGCTGACGTCCTCAGCATCACCGAACTCAATCGCCGGGCGCGCGCAACCCTGGAACGAGAGTTCCCCCTGCTTTGGGTGGCCGGTGAAATTTCCAACCTGACCCGCGCTGCGTCAGGCCACCTCTATTTTTCGCTGAAGGACGATGCAGCTCAGGCCCGCTGTGTCATGTTTCGCTCACGCGCCAGTTCGGTTTCCTGGCACCTGGAAAACGGGCAGCAGGTCGAGGCCCATGCGTTAGTTTCGCTCTATGAACCCCGCGGCGACTTCCAGCTCAACATAGAGTCCTTGCGCCGCGCCGGATTGGGACGTCTGTTCGAAGCCTTTGCCCGATTGAAGGAGCGACTGGAGACCGAAGGCCTGTTTGCCGACGCGCGCAAACGCCAGCTGCCCCGCTTTCCGCGCCGGGTCGGAATCATCACTTCGCCGGGTGCTGCCGCCCTGCGCGATGTACTGGTGGCCCTGAAGCGCCGTGCGCCGCACCTGCAGCTTGTTCTTTATCCTGCGCTGGTGCAGGGCGCAGCAGCCGCAGCCGAAATTGCTGCGGCAATCGCCACGGCGTCCAGGCGCAATGAATGCGACCTGCTGCTTGTCGTACGCGGCGGTGGCAGCATCGAGGATCTTTGGGCATACAACGAAGAGGTCGTCGCACGAGCCATCGCCGCAAGCAACCTGCCCGTCATCAGCGGCATCGGGCATGAGACGGATACCACCATCGCCGACCTTGCCGCCGACTTGCGCGCGGCGACGCCAACTGCCGCGGCAGAGCTTGCCACTCAGGGATGGCACGAAGCCGCCGCCAAAATTTCCGAACTTGGAACAGCGCTGGGCAGGGCCGCCAGGTATCGCGTCGCCCGCGACCAGCAGCGGGTGGATCACCTCTCCCTGCGCCTTGTCCATCCGGCAACGCGATTGGGCCAGGCACGGGATAGATTAGCCTTGCTGGGATCGCAACTTGATGCCTCCCTGGCCCGCAACCTGCGCCAGCATCGGGACCGGCTGAATCGCGCGGCTCTGGGTCTGAGCCGAACCATGCCACGCACCGAAAAACACCGGGGGGGTATCGAACTGTTGGTGCAACGACTAGCTGCCGCAATCCGTGAACAACACGGGAAGCGCGTGGCCACGCTGGACAATATTGCGGGGGCGCTCTCCCATCTGAACCCCGATGCAACCCTGGCCAGGGGCTTTTCCGTTGTTCGTGACGCCCACGGAAAACTCGTAACGGATGCCTCCCGACTGCATGCCGGCCAACGCGTGGACATCTATTTGGCACACGGCAGTGCCGAAGCCGGCATCCTGACCTGCAGCCCGGATCATGGTCCAGTTGCCACCTGAACTATTCTTGACTATAATAGTCAACTTTAAACTTCCCACCCTCACTGCAACAGGAGAACCTCCATGGAACACACACTCCCCCCCCTGCCGTATGCGATGGATGCTCTGGTCCCGCACATTTCGAAGGAAACCTTTGAATACCACTATGGCAAGCATCATCAGGCCTACGCAACCAACCTCAACAATCTGATCAAGGGCACCGAATACGAGAGCCTGGACCTGGAAGCCATCATCAAGAAAGCACCGGCCGGCGGCATATTCAACAATTCGGCCCAGGTCTGGAATCACAGCTTTTTCTGGAACAGCATGAAAGTCGGCGGCGGCGGCACGCCGAGCGGCTCCCTGGCGGATGCGATCAACAAGAAATGGGGCAGCTTCGACGAGTTCAAAAAGGCCTTCCAGGCCTCCGCTGTCGGCAACTTCGGCTCTGGCTGGACCTGGCTGGTGAAAAAGCCGGATGGCTCGGTGGATATCGTCAACACCTCGGGCGCAGGCACGCCGTTGAACACCGACAACAAGGCTCTACTGACCATCGACGTCTGGGAACACGCCTATTACATCGACTACCGCAATGCGCGGCCCAAGTTTGTCGAAACCTTCCTGGCTTCATTGGCCAACTGGGATTTTGCCGCAAGCAATTTCGGCTGATAGAGGCAGGTAAGTCAAAGCAACCAAGACAGCAAAGGGCGCCGTGAGGCGCCCTTTGTCTTTGTCATTGGATGCGGGGGGCAGAAATGGAAGCCAGAATCACGGAGCTCGAAATCAAGCTGGGCTTGACCGAGGATCATCTCGAAGAACTCAATCGCACGGTGTTTCGCCAGCAGCAGCAAATCGACCTGCTGCAGGCCCAGATTCGAGAGTTGTACCTGTTGATGCAACCGGCAGGCCCGGGTGAAGCGCGCAATCCGCGCGATGAAATCCCGCCGCACTATTGAAACCGGGTATCAGCGTCCTGCGGGGACCTTGTCGACCCCAGTGATGGCAAATCCCGGCCCCAGGCCGCGGCTCCTGAACCAGCCCAGGTTCATTTCCAGGGCATAACGCACCGGACTGACAGAGCAATGATTGACCTCGGTCTTGGGTTGCATGTCCTCGACATTGAGTATCCGGCCTTTGTCATCAAGGAAGGCCACTGACAAGGGCACCAGGGTATTGCGCATCCACATGCAGTGCTTCGCCACCTCGGGAAAGACGAACAGCATGCCCCGATGCGAAGGCATCGAAGTACGCAACATCATTCCCGTCTGACGACTTTCGGGTGTGGCGGCAACTTCGGCCTCGATCCGGTGCATGCCCGCGGACAGATCGAAAAGAGGCAACTGCGGCTGTTGAGCCCATCCGGGAACGGCAATGGCAATGGATATAGCCAGAATCACAGTTCGCAACAGCATCGCAAGCTCCATTGGAAGGACATGGCCAGATGGTCTTTGGGCAATTGAATTCGGGGATCCCCAACCGGGACAGACATTCTCAAGCGACAATTACTTACTTATAAATCAACAGAATAAACTGTTATTCAGAAATTATGGATAAAAAAATGGCAGGTTTCCCTGCCATTTTTCCAGGATTGCCGGATTTACTTCTTGGCGGCCGGCGCGTCAGCCTTCTTGGCTTCCATGCCGGACATGCCGGACATGCCCTTCTGGTCGGCCTTCGGAGCGTCAGCCTTCTTTTCCTTCTTTTCCTTCTTTTCCTTCTTAGCATCCATGCCGGACATGCCTTCCATGCCCTTCTGGTCCTTCTTGGCTTCCATGCCGGACATGCCCTTCTGGGCAGCAGGAGCAGCGGCCGGAGCGGCAGCCGGCTTGGCGGCATCAGCAGCGAAAGCGGAGGTGGCGACTAGGCCAGCAAACAGGGTAACGAGAAGCTTGTTCATAGTGTTTCCTTATCTAAGTTTAGGTAGAGTGTTGATAACACCACGATTTTTCGAGGCGTTAGGGACATTAACGCGCCGCCTGGCATCCGGTTGACCTGACAAGTCAAGTTCGCGCCACTGTCCAGCCCGGAGCCCTTCCAGTGTCCAGTCGCCCACCGCCCAGCGGATCAGGCGCAGGGTAGGAAAGCCGACTTTTGCCGTCATGCGCCTGACCTGGCGGTTCTTGCCTTCCCGCAGGACGATTTCCAGCCAACTTGTCGGAATTGCCGCGCGATACCGGACCGGCGGGTTGCGCTCCCAAAGCCCGGGTGGTTCGGGAACAAGGCTGGCCTGACACGGCCGGGTTCGAAAATCGCCCAAATCCACCCCCGTGCTTAATTGCCGGAGGGCTTCGTCCGTCGCCAGCCCTTCGACCTGGACACGATAGGTCTTCGCCAGCTTGTGGCGGGGGTCGGCAATCCTTGCCTGCTGGGCCCCGTCGTCCGTCAATACCACCAGACCTTCGGAATCGGCATCCAGCCGGCCGGCCGCATAGACCTTGGGAATTGGAATGAAGTCCGCCAGCGTCGGACGCCCGTCAGGATCGGTGAACTGGGTCAGCACACCATACGGCTTGTTGAACAGTATGAGGCGGCTCAAACCGTTTGGCCACCACCGAAAACATTGCAGAAGCGCAGCGAGTCGGGATAGGGGAAGAAGTCCTGCATCGCGCCCCGGCGGATCTGTTCCTGCGTGTTCTGCCAGAACCCGGCATCGAAGAGATCGGCGTGGTAGCGCATGAAAGCGTCCCGGATATTGTCCGAAACCAGAAGGAAAGTCTCGAATTCTTCGGGAAACACGTCCATTCTGGAAACAGAGTACCAGGCTTCACCCGACATTTCCGCCTCGAAGTTCGGCGGTGGCGGTATGCGCCGGAACTTGCAATCGGTCATGTATTCGATTTCGTCGTAATCGTAGAACACCACCCGACCGTAACGGGTGACGCCAAAGTTCTTCCACAGCAGGTCACCCGGAAAAATATTGGCAATCGCCAGTTCGCGGATCGCATTGCCGTATTCGCGCACGACTTCCTCCACCAGGTCGTCGCGCCCTGCCTTCTCGACCTTCTCGAGGTAAAGGTTGAGCGGCTCCATGCGCCGCTCGATGTAGAGGTGCTTGATGATCAGGTCGTCGCCGTCTTCTTCGATCAGCGAGGGGACCTCTTTGTACAACTCGGCTATCAGCTCCTGCGAAAATCGGCTGCGCGGCAAGGCAACCTTGGAGAACTCCAGCGTGTCGGCCATGCGACCGACGCGATCCACCTGCTTCACCAGCTGGTACTTGCGTCGCACCGTTTCGTGATCAACCTCCTTCGAACTGCCGAATACGTCCTTGATGACCTTGAACACATAGGGGTAGGACGGCAGGGTGAAAACCAGCATGACGAGCCCACGGATGCCAGGGGCGACAATGAACTGGTCCGCGGAATGATGCAGGTGGAAGATCAGGTCGCGAAAGAACATGGTCTTGCCCTGCTTGCCCAGCCCGAGCATGGTGTAGAGCTCCGAACGCGGCTTGTTGGGCATGATCGAGCGCAGGAACTGGACATAGCCGGAAGGCACTTCCATGTCGACCATGAAGTAGGCACGCGACAGGGAAAACAGGACGCCGATCCGCCAGGCATCGAGGATCACGGTATCAAGATAGAGCTTGCCGTCCGGTGAATGAAGCACCGGAACCGCAAAGGGATACTCGACAGCCCCGTTGACCGCCTTGCCGATCACGTAGGCGCCCTTGTTGCGGTAGAAGGCCGAGTTGAGCACCTGTATCTGCAGGTTGGCCTCGCGCGCCGGAATCGTGCCGAGCTGGGATCCGATGCCGCGCAGGACGAAATCGACGTCGCGATCCAGGTCCTCGAACTCACGGGCCCATGCGAAGTCGAGGAAAACCTGGCGTATCGAAGCGCGGAAACCCGCCTGGTTGGGGTAGTAACAGCGATAGGTTGGCGGATCGGATTCTATGTATTCGGTGGAAACCGCCGGACGGACGAAAATGAAATCGTTGTGGAAATAGGTGCGATGCAGGATCTGGCAGAACACCGAATTGAAGAAAGTTTCCGCCAATTCGGGCTGCTTGTGGTTGGTCAGCAGGCCGATGAACTGGAGCTTGGCCTGCTGCCAGACGGCGTCGCTCAAATCATCCGCATGAAACTCGCGGTGCAAGCGTTCGGTCGTCTCCCTGACGCGATCATCGTAGAACTGGATCCGGTCGCGCACCGCCTGCTGGACCTCCTGCCAGCGCGCCTCCTCGAAACGCCACTTGGCAAGGGCAGAACTCTCGTGAAAGAGACGATAGTGCCTGTTGAAGCCGTCGACCAAAACCTTGGCAATGGATTCGGCGATCAGGTCGTCAGCGGCTCCGGCGGACATGGTGGATATCTCATTTAGCTCAAGCTCCACAATTCTAACAGCGGGTACCGCACGATTCGAAGCTGGCCGACGACTGCAGTGCGGTGCGCTTTTGGAGGATAATCGCATGCGATTCATCGCGCATTACTTTCGATTCCCGACAACCATAAACAACGGAGCAGGCATGAGCACTTCCCTGATCAAGGTTCCCGCACAAGGCCAGAAAATCGTTCCGGGCCAGCCGATTCCCGACAATCCCGTGATCCCCTTCATCGAGGGCGATGGCATCGGCGTGGACATCACGCCAGTAATGCAGAAGGTGGTCGATGCCGCGGTACAGAAGTCCTACGGCGGCAAGCGCAGGATTTCATGGATGGAAGTTTATGCGGGCGAGAAGGCGACCCGCCTTTATGGACCTGATGTCTGGCTGCCGGCCGAGACAATCACCGCGTGCAAGGACTATTCCGTATCCATCAAGGGTCCGCTGACCACCCCTGTGGGAGGAGGCATCCGCTCGCTCAATGTCGCATTGCGCCAGGAGATGGACCTTTACCAGTGCGTACGGCCGGTGCGCTACTTCAAAGGCATCCCCTCGCCGCTGAAGGATCCGAGCAAGACTGACATGGTCATCTTCCGCGAAAACACGGAAGATATTTACTGCGGCGTTGAGTGGCAAGCGGAAACTCCGGCAGCACGCAAGGTGGTCAAGTTCCTCCAAGAAGAAATGGGTGTCACCAAAATTCGCTTTCCGGGGACTTCGGGCATCGGCATCAAGCCAGTTTCGCGGGAAGGCACCGAGCGTCTGGTCCGTGCGGCGATCAAGTACGCGATTGCCAACAAGCGCAAGTCGGTCACCATCGTGCACAAGGGTAACATCATGAAATTCACGGAGGGCGCATTCCGTGACTGGGGTTATGCGCTGGCGAAAAATGAGTTCGGCGGCGTGGAAATCGACGGCGGCCCCTGGCTAACGCTACCCAATGGCATCGTGATCAAGGATGCCATCGCCGACGCATTTCTACAGCAGATCCTTTTGCGTCCGGCCGAGTACGACGTCATCGCCACGCTCAACCTCAACGGCGACTACATTTCCGATGCACTGGCGGCTCAGGTCGGCGGGATAGGTATCGCCCCCGGGGCAAACATCTCGGATCTCTATGCCTGCTTCGAGGCAACACACGGCACGGCGCCAAAATATGCCGGCAAGGATTATGTGAACCCGGGATCGCTGATTCTCTCCGCGGAAATGATGCTGCGCCACATGGGCTGGACCGAGGCCGCGGACCTCATCATCAAGTCGATGGAAGCCGCCATCGGCGACAAGGTCGTGACCTACGACTTCGCCCGGTTGATGGAAGGTGCAAAGGAAGTGAAGTGCTCTGCGTTCGGACAGGCAATGATCGATCGCATGTAATTGCAAATTGCGAAAAAACAAAGCCCGCCAAACGGCGGGCTTTGTTTTTCCGGAGCCGGGTTACCCGACAACCGGGAGCTTCAACAATCAGGGCTTCTGAATGTTCGACGCCTGCTTGCCCTTGGGACCCTGCACCACGTCAAAAGTCACCTTCTCGCCTTCCTTCAGCGACTTGAAGCCTGCCATGTTGATGGCGGAGAAGTGCGCGAACAGATCCTCGCTGCCGTCATCCGGGGTGATGAAGCCAAAACCCTTGGCGTCGTTGAACCACTTAACAGTACCAGTTGCCATGTAACTTTTTCCTTAATCAAAAACGAACGAATCGGCCACCGCTGCGGGCTGCAAAACACCGCACCCCGGCCGGGGCATGTCGAGACTCAAGTTCGGAATAGCAGAGGGGGCCAAGCGGCGATTCAGAGGAACTGCGATTGGACAGTCTGTGAGAGGACCGTAGGTCACTGCGGAGGAACCTGAACTAAACACGTTTCGCGTTTTACGCACATTGTCAAGCAGCGTCAACAACTTTTTATGTTGCAACGCACATCACCATCTCCTTGAATACCTCCCGATCAGCCCAAAATGAGACGGCATCGGAGCGCTAATCCCCTCTTTTTCGAAGTGTTGAACTCCGACTGAATCACATTAGAATCGAGTCATGGTTACACGCAAGCAAGTCGGGCCGGAGGGTGGTGCCGCATTGGCACCAGAGCAGAGTCGCACCAAGCCACCGCCCATGTTCAAAGTGCTGCTTCTCAACGATGACTTCACGCCAATGGACTTCGTCGTTGTCGTACTGGAGAAATTTTTTGGCTTGTCGCGCGAACAATCGACTCAGGTCATGCTCAAGGTACACCGTGAGGGCAAGGGCGCCTGTGGCGTGTATCCCCAGGACGTCGCGGCGACAAAGGTTGAGCAGGTAAGCGAGTATTCGCGTCGGCACCAGCATCCGCTGGCTTGCGTGATGGAGGAAGACAGATGATTGCCCAGGAACTTGAAGTCAGCTTGCACATGGCGTTTGTCGAGGCCCGCCAAAAGCGCCACGAGTTCATCACTGTCGAGCATCTGCTGCTGGCGCTGTTGGACAATCCATCCGCGGCGGAAGTCTTGCGTGCCTGCGCCGCCGACATCGAAGGCCTGCGCAAGGAGTTGCTGACCTTCATCAACGACCACACGCCGACCGTTGCGGGCAGCGAGGAGATCGATACGCAACCGACGCTCGGCTTCCAGCGCGTGATCCAGCGCGCCATCCTCCATGTACAGTCGTCCGGGAAAAAGGAAGTCACCGGGGCCAACGTCCTGGTCGCCATTTTTGGCGAAAAGGACTCCCATGCCGTGTTTTTCCTGCAACGGCAGAACATAACGCGGCTCGATGTGGTGAATTTCATTTCCCACGGCATCACCAAGACTCCCCAGCTCCGTGGCAGGGAAGAACCGGCTGAAACGGAGGCCGAGTCGCAGGAAAAGGGGGGGGCGCTCGAAAGCTTCACGCAGAACCTGAACCAGCTTGCCTTGACCGGCAAGATCGACCCGCTGATCGGGCGCGACAAGGAACTGGAGCGTGTGATCCAGACACTCTGCCGTCGCCGCAAGAACAATCCCCTGTTGGTAGGCGAAGCCGGCGTCGGCAAGACCGCGATCGCCGAGGGGCTTGCGCGGCACATCGTCGAAGGTCGCGTGCCGGAGATCCTCGCCAACGCCACGGTGTATTGCCTGGACATGGGCGCCCTGCTTGCCGGTACCAAGTATCGCGGCGATTTCGAACAGCGTCTGAAGGGCGTTCTGAAGCAGCTCGCGGACAACCCGAACGCGATTCTTTTCATCGACGAAATACATACGCTGATCGGAGCCGGCGCAGCATCCGGCGGCACCATGGACGCTTCCAACCTGCTCAAGCCCGCGTTGTCATCCGGCGCGCTGAAGTGCATCGGCGCCACGACCTACACCGAGTTCCGCGGCGTGTTCGAAAAGGACCACGCACTGTCCCGCCGGTTCCAGAAGGTCGACGTCAATGAGCCTTCGGTGGGCGAGACAGTCTCCATTCTGCGTGGCCTGAAGTCGCGCTTCGAAGAGCATCACGGTGTGAAATATTCCGCTGCCGCGATATCCAGCGCGGCGGAACTTTCCGCCAAGTACATCAACGACCGGCACCTGCCCGACAAGGCCATCGACGTGATCGACGAGGCCGGTGCCGCGCAGCGTATCCTGCCCAAATCGAAGCAGAAGAAGACCATCGGCAAGCTGGAGATCGAGGATATCGTGGCGAAGATCGCCCGCATCCCGCCGCAGCATGTGTCTGCCGATGACCGCTCGGCGTTGAAGAACCTGGATCGCGACCTGAAGAACATGGTATTCGGCCAGGACGCCGCCATCGATGCCCTCGCGACAGCGATCAAGATGTCACGCTCGGGACTTGGTGACCCGCAGAAGCCTATCGGCTGCTTCCTGTTCTCGGGGCCGACCGGTGTCGGCAAGACGGAAGTCGCTCGCCAACTGGCCTATGGGATGGGTATAGAACTGATCCGCTTCGACATGTCGGAGTACATGGAACGCCACGCCGTGAGCCGCCTGATCGGCGCGCCACCCGGCTATGTCGGTTTCGACCAGGGCGGCTTGCTGACCGAGGCCGTCACCAAGAAGCCGCATGCAGTGCTGCTGCTCGACGAAATCGAAAAGGCACATCCGGAAGTATTCAACATCCTGCTCCAGGTGATGGACCATGGCACGCTGACCGACAACAACGGACGCAAGGCCGATTTCCGCAACGTGGTGATCGTCATGACCACCAATGCCGGCGCCGAGGCCCTGCAAAAAACCAGCATCGGCTTCACCACCAACAAGGGCCAGGGCGACGAAATGGCCGACATCAAGCGCATGTTCTCGCCCGAGTTCCGCAACCGGCTGGATGCGATCATTTCCTTCCGCGCCCTCGACGCCGAGATCATCCTGCGGGTGGTCGACAAGTTCCTGATGCAGCTCGAGGGCCAGTTGCACGAAAGGAAGGTCGAGGCCATCTTCACCGATGCCCTGCGTGCCTGGCTGGCCGAGAAGGGATTCGATCCGCTGATGGGTGCGCGCCCGATGGCGCGCCTGATCCAGGATACGATCCGCTCGGCGCTCGCCGACGAATTGCTGTTCGGACGGCTGGTGCATGGCGGCCGCGTGACCATCGATATCGACGACCAGGAAAAAGTCAAGCTCGGCTTCGATGAAGTAGCTAACGCTGCGCCCGTTCCCTCGCCGCTGGGGTAATCCGCGGCGATCACCATCACGGGCCTGGCGGCCCGTTTTTTTGGATGATAGTCCCATGACGTATCTCACCACAGACCTTTGCGATGCCCACGAAGACAAGGTTCGCGTCGTCGAGCCGATGTTCAGCAGCTTCGGCGGCCGTGACTCCTTCCACGGGAAAATCGCTACCCTGAAGCTGTTCGAGGACAACACGCTGGTGCGCAAAACCCTTGATTGTCCGGGTGACGGACGCGTCCTGGTCATCGACGGCGGGGGCAGCCTCAGACGGGCCCTGGTCGGAGATCAGTTGGCTGCACTCGCGGTGAAAAATGGCTGGTCCGGCATCGTCGTATACGGCTGCATCCGAGACTCGCGGGCGATCAGCGAGATGGATATCGGCGTGTTTGCGCTCGACACGCACCCGATGAAGACACGCAAGCTGAATACCGGAGAAACCGAACTGCCCGTTAATTTCGGTGGCGTGACCTTCACACCGGGGGAGTGGCTGTATGCCGATGAGGATGGAGTGATCGTGAGCGCCACCGCCCTCCACTAAGACTAAGTCTTATATAAAACATATATCAGCAAAAGAATTTTATTCGTAATCCAAAACTACTTTTTGAATTGTGAAATATTATTTCTATCGCCATGTAAAATATGTAAAAAAAATTACATCAAGTCTTATATAAGACTATTGCTGCAACGCAAAATCCTCTTTATACTGTCGTTGTCGCTCCTCTCCGGAGCACCCCTTTTCGACAACCCCTGCAAGAGGATTCATCATGACTGATCGCAAAGCACAAGCCGCCGCCCTGGCCAAGGACTGGGCCGAAAACCCGCGCTGGAAGGGCATCAAGCGCGGCTACAGCGCCGAAGATGTGGTTCGCCTGCGCGGCACCTTCCCGATCGAATACACCGTCGCCAAGCGAGGCGCCGAGAAGCTCTGGGCGCTGGTCAACGGCTCGGCCAAAAAAGGCTATGTCAATGCCTTCGGCGCAATCTCTGCCGGCCAGGCCATGCAGCAGGCGAAAGCCGGCCTCGAGGCTGTCTATCTGTCCGGCTGGCAGGTCGCTGCCGACGGCAACACCTCCGAGACCATGTACCCGGACCAGTCGCTGTATGCCTACGACTCGGTGCCGACCATGGTCCGCCGCATCAACAACACCTTCAAACGCGCCGATGAAATCCAGTGGTCGCGCGGCATCGACCCGGAAAGCAAGGAATTCATCGACTACTTCCTGCCGATCGTAGCCGACGCGGAAGCCGGTTTCGGCGGCGTGCTGAACGCCTTCGAACTGATGAAGAACATGATTACGGCAGGCGCTGCCGGCGTACATTTCGAAGACCAGCTCGCTGCGGTCAAGAAGTGCGGCCACATGGGCGGCAAGGTGCTGGTGCCGACCAACGAAGCCGTCGAGAAGCTGATCGCCGCGCGCTTCGCCGCCGACACCATGGGTGTGCCGACCATCATCCTGGCCCGCACCGATGCCGAAGCCGCCAACCTGCTGACCTCGGACCATGATGCCAACGACAAGCCCTTCGTCACCGGCGAGCGCACGCCGGAAGGCTTCTATCGCGTCAAGAACGGCCTCGAGCAGTCGATCAGCCGCGGCGTCGCCTACGCCCCGTATGCCGACCTGGTCTGGTGCGAGACCGGCAAGCCCGACCTCGGCTTCGCCCGCGAGTTCGCACAAGCCGTGCAAGCCGCTTCCCCCGGCAAGCTGCTGTCCTACAACTGCTCGCCCTCCTTCAACTGGAAGAAGAACCTCGACGACAAGACCATCGCCAAGTTTCAGGACGAACTCGCCGCGATGGGCTACAAGTACCAGTTCATCACGCTGGCCGGCATCCACATCAACTGGTTCCAGACCTTCCAGTTCGCCCACGCCTACGCCCGCGGCGAAGGCATGAAGCACTACGTCGACATGGTGCAGGAACCCGAGTTCGCCGCGCGCGACAAGGGCTACACCTTCGTTTCGCACCAGCAGGAAGTGGGCGTCGGCTATTTCGATGATGTCACCACCGTGATCCAGGGCGGTGCCTCATCGGTCACCGCGCTGCACGGGTCGACCGAGGAAGAGCAGTTCCACTAAGCAATCCAGGCATCGCCTCACTCAAGGCCGCAGCGGGAAACCGCTGCGGCCTTTTCTTATGTCCGGCCGGCAAGGGGCTGACGGTACCCGCAGGATTGCGTTACAGTCGGCGCAGGGAACAGACGCAAACCAGGCACAACCATGGGCGACGGACGCAGCCAGAAAGGTAAGTCGATGCTCTTGTCTGCCATCCAGATCGGCCTGCTGGCCTATGCCGGACTGGCCGCGCTGATCTACTTCAAGCAGGACGCTTTGGTGTTCCAGGCGGCGATGGAGCGAGGGTATGAAGCCACGCCGGCCCGCATCGGCCTGCGTTTCGATGCATTGACACTGGCTACCGAAGACGGTGAAACGCTAGACGCCTGGCATGTCCCGGCCAGAGCCGGCGCCAGCGCACACGGCCTGGTCCTGGTCTTCCACGGCAATGCCGGCAACATCGGACATCGCCTTGACTATCTGCGCATGTTCCACGATCTCGGTTATGCCAGCCTGATCCTTGACTACCGCGGCTATGGCCGCAGCAGCGGCAAGCCGTCGGAGGACGGTACTTACCTCGATGCCGCCGCCGCGTGGCGCCATGCCACGCAAGCGCTCGGCTACCCGGCCGGAAAGATTGTGCTCTTCGGCGAGTCCATGGGCGGCGCGGTGGCGGCGCAACTCGCTACGGTGCAGAAGCCGGCGGCGCTGGTACTGGCCTCGACCTTCACCTCGGTGCCCGCCCTCGGTGCCGGGATTTACCCCTGGCTGCCGGTTCGCCTGCTCGCACGCATCGGCTATGACACGCGCGAGCGCCTGGCAACGATCGCTGCTCCTGTGCTGGTGATCCACAGCCGCGGCGACGACATCATTCCCTTTGCCCATGGCGAGCAATTGTTCGCCGCGGCCAAACCGCCCAAGAAGTTCCTCGAAATCGAGGGCGGCCACAACGACGGCTTCGTCTTCAATCGCGAGGCATGGGTACGCGGGCTCGATGACTTCCTGCGCTCCGCCCTCGAGCCAAAAGCGGCTCAGACGCCGGCTGCCGCCGTCCAGTAGGCAGAGTCGCGCCAGCGCGCCTTCAGCAGGTCGATGAACGAGCGCACGCGCAGCGGCAGGTGGCGGCGTTGCGGCACCACGGCGTGGATACCGACCGGGGGCGCGGCGAATTCGTCGAGCACCGTCACCAGCCGTCCGGCCTTGATGTCGGCGCCGACTTCCCACAGGGAGCGCCAGGCCAGGCCTTTGCCGGCCAGCGCCCAGTCGTGGAGTACCGCACCGTCATTGCACTCGAAGCCGCCGCCCACTTTGATCACCCTGACCTCGTCTTCGACGCGCAGGGTCCATCCGCGCTGCTGGCGCAACGACAGACAGTTGTGCTCGGCAAGAAAAGTCGGCGCTGGCGGCACGCCGAATCTGGCGATGTAGTCAGGGCTGGCGACCACCACCCGGCGCATTTCCCCCAGGCGGATGCTGATCAGGCTGGAATCGGCCAGATCGCCGATGCGGATCGCGCAGTCGACGTTTTCTTCGACCAGATCCACAAGGCGATCGGAAAGTTCGAGGCGAACCGTGACTTC
>Ga0268298_10003993_pt1 | contig 14652 bp, 12 predicted proteins | sample WWTPWeurt_MetaG_FD_194462 | JGI IMG/M metagenome (GOLD analysis project Ga0268298, IMG submission 194462) | Activated sludge microbial communities from WWTP in Nijmegen, Gelderland, Netherland - WWTP Weurt | ecosystem: Engineered > WWTP > Aerobic digester > Activated sludge | place... | reverse complement strand
CTCGGAAGCTCTTTTATTGCCGAATTTTCTAAAAAATACAAGGTATAATAAACTGAGCTACTTCCACCTATGGTACTAAAGCCCTGACCAATAGTTTTTGCAAGACCTTGCTTGTAAGGATTGTTGGTTGTTTTCGTTGTTGACATATGACTATTTTTATCTAATTGATTTGGTAATAATTTCATTTGTGACTGGCAGCTTAGCTTCAAGAGACTTGAAGTCTTTGCTAAAATTTATTCTTGCATACTCATTATTAAATATTTGCTCACCGTTAGGATAATAAGCTCCCCAATTTCCTTTAAAATCTTTAACAAAATAAATATTTTCTAAATACCTAATATCTTGAAATTCAACAGGAATTACAATCTTAAATTGAAGATTAATCACCCCCTTCTTATCTCTGTCATGCACTTCAGTGAACCCATTTTTAAACTTTCCAATATACGAATATTTCTTAACTGCTCTTGAAAGATATGAAATATTTTTCCTTAATTCTAAATCCTCATTGGATAAGGAAATGGTATTCAATTCAATCAATAATTTATTATATTCACTCAAATTATTGCAAGACTCTATCCGTTCATTAAAATCAATCTTTTCTGAGTTATTGGCTGTGAAAAATAAGGCAAGAAGGACAAAAATCGTCATCCCTACTATAAAATATAACTTCTGCTTTTTAAATACATTTAAAATTGAACCAATTTTAGAAAAATAACTATTAATCTCACCTGACTTTCCCGAAATCAATTTCTGAAAATTTGAAGCAAACGAAACTTCATCATCCGTAGATCTTGGAATTTGAAGAACCCTCCACTCCCCATTCAGAATAAAAGAATCTGCAAAACTCATCAACAATTCTGCTGATGGTCGGTGGATTGCCTTTTTTTCAAGCATCATGTAAAGTACCTTATTGAGATTAGGATGAGTATCTTGGGATAGTGGTGAAAAACTTCCTCCATGAGTAAGTAAATAACCAAGTCCAAAATTATTAGTCTTACTGGGTAATTCACCGGAAATTAACTCGTAAATCGTAACTCCTAATGAAAATACATCACTTGCAAATTCAGGCTTATTTTGATAAACCTCAGGAGCTGCATAACCTAATGACAGACCATAATCACTTGCATTTTTTTCATCCTCAGTAGCCTTATGGGGGTTCTTCCGTATAGTCTTATTTAGAAAAAAACTTGTTCCAAAATCACTTATAAAGAATGAATAAGAACCATCATCTTCATTTTTATATAGGATATTAGAGGGCTTAATATCATTGTGAATGATCCGTCTTGAATGCAAAAAAACAAGAGCCGATCCGATATCCCTAATTATTTTTGCAATTTCCATTTCACTAAACAAAGGCTTTGTGAATTCACCTGATTTCTTTCTTTCAATTATTCTTTGATTCATTAATTGATTAAGATTTCCATCACAAAGTTTTAAAATTAAAAAAGGGATAGATTGATGATAGGCCACAGCTAATGGAACAATGATATTGCCATGAATTAATTTTTTCACTTCATCATATTCACGTTCCAAAAACAATTTCACATCATCAATTACACTTTCATGGAAAATTTTTAATGCAAATATTTTTCCAAAAGGATCCCTAGCTCTCCAAACCACTCCATATCCACCACTCCCAATGAATTGATCTAAGGTATAATCGCCAACTTTATCACCAATTTTAAGCATATTACCTTAATCTGATTTGTAATGAAGTATCATGACCAATTTGAATAATATCTCCATCTTGTAAAGGCATTGCTTCATTTTCTTGTAACTCATATGAATTTACAAATGTTCCATTCTTAGAAAATTTCCATAAATTTTCGCTTGATTCAAATTGACCATCTTTAATCATCCACTTTCCAAGCTCGAAAATTAAAGTAGCTTGCCTTCTAGAAATATACCTTGAATAATATTCGGAAATTCCTATATCATTTGTATTATCTTCCTTACTTTCTGTAAAACCTAATAAAACACTATTTGATCCTTTAATATTTATAATTTGGCTTAAGTTGAATATTTTGCCTCTTTCGGAACCATTCACGATTTGCAAAAACCACACTCCTTCCAAATTGTCTTGCTTATCAGGTTTTATAAGAGTTCCTTCAAAATCAGGTAAGTCCTTCAAGGCAACGGAAGCATTGGGGTAACGATTTAGAATTTTAGAAGAAATACATTTAGTTATAATATTGACCCATGCGGGTTCCACCTTCCTGGTGTATGTTGTAATTGGTATGGGTACGCCCTGTTTTATTCTTTCATAGTATTTTTCAGGATCCTTTTTAACTTCTTCATAAGAACCATAAGGAAGGCATCCATTAGTAATGACTTCATACATTGTCACTCCAAAGCTAAACATATCGGCTGCAAATGTCAATGATTTAAATCCATTAAAAACATCCAATTGTTCCGGAGGAGCATATGGTAAAGTACCCCAAACTTGTCTTAATTGGCCCATCCAGTTTCTAATTGTTTGCCTTTGATCAACAAGTATAGAAATATCGTAATCGGAAAGTTTAGCTTGAAAGTTTGAATCAAAGAGAACATTTTCCGGCTTCAAATCTCTATGAACTATGCCATTTTCATGAAGGCTCGCAAGCCCTTTGAGTATACCTTTTCCGATTTGATTAAAGTCCGATTGATCAAGATTATTTCCAATTCTAGATCTTAAATTACTGTTTTCACAAAATTCCATAATTATATATGGGTTTCCATGAAGCTCTCCTTTGAAATAATTTGAAACCAGGTGTGAAGAGTTCAGGCGACCAATATCGAACCCCTGAAGGAATCTTCGTTTGTAATTATCAAAATCTTTAGGATCCTTTGTTGCTAAGTCCAGGATTTTTAAAGCGTAATTCTGATTATCCGATTCATTTTTTATCTCGTATACTAAACCAAAACCGCCTTCACCTAAGAACTTCACACATTCATATGGACCTGAACTAAGGTAGAACTTATCCCCAGCTGAAAATTTTATATTCTCCGGGATTGAATTATTTGACTCAAAATAAGTCTTATACTCAGCTCTATCAATTAAAGCGGGCGTCATTAAAAATGGCATTCTTTCCGACAAATATATAAATTCTGTACTACAAATTAAATTTAATTGAAAATAAATGAATTGAGAAGCATTTTAATGAACAATCATTCAGCTAGACCGACTTGCGTCTTTGATTTCTGCATATCCTAAGGAACTATAAAACAGACCGATGAAAAAGAGAAATTCACAGGATTTCTATAATAAATAGATATGCATTTAGATTCCACAGGAATTTGCCCCCTATTTCAATGATTATGACAACTCGAAATATGAAAACTTGAGCTTTTTCACCATTATATTATAGGTCAATTATGGCGTTGAATTGTGACTGCCATTAAGGCGGAATCAGTTCCCAGCCCCCTGACATTCAGACAGATATTGACCTCTTATTATAGAAAAGTCTAATATTTTTAATTACTAAAAACTGTTTTATACTCTTTACCATCTAAAGTAAAAAGCTCTAAAATATAAATACCTGAAGGGAATCTCGTCAAATCAAGTATATAATTCTCATCATTTGTTGATACTTTAATTAGATTAACTCCTAAGCTCGAGTAAACACTTACTTGAGACAAACCGTTGTTTGATTGAATAAAAAATTTCCCATCAGCTAAAGTCAATATATCAGTTTTTTTGGATTTTTTCTTGCTATCTTTACTATCTGTAAGACATTGACTTAGCACTTCTGATTTTGTGTTACAACCCGTTCCATTTCCATAAATTGAAGAAGTTCCACTATCCAAAAGGTACTCACAAAATGCCGACAAAGCACACATCCTTAATTTTGTGCTATTGTTGGTTATTGAAAGACCTGTGATTAAGTAATATAATTTTCCATTATCAATAATTGTATAATTTAAATTCCTTAAACCACTAATGTCTTCTAAAAGACTATTGTCATCAATACTAATGTCATCTGTCACATATAATAAATTCTTCAAACTATTTAAATTCACGATAGAAGCATTATTATATATGGTCAAATCTCCATTTACAATCTGCAGATCTTGAAGTCCATCTAAAGTCTTTAAGCTTTCATTTCCTTCAATAGTCAACTCTCCATCACATAGTAAAAACTTATTTAATCCTCCAATTGATTTTAAAAATTTGTTATTTCTAATAATTACCCCATCTATTTCACCAGAAAGAATGTTTATACCAGCTATGGATTGTAAAGAATCATTATTAGAAATTTTAATTTGTCCTATTAAGGTATCAATTGTTGTTAATACACTTAAATCCGTAAGCGAAATATTGTAACCAATAGATAAATCACCATTAATAGATCGAATGTTGCTTAATCCATTTAAAGATTTTAATTTCTTGTTATTCCAAATATTCAATCCATTGTTAATTCTTGTAATAAGATTATTTGAAAATAATTCTTTCAACTGTGCATTATTTTCAATGCTTATGCCAAGTTTAATACTTTTAAGCTTAACCATTCCCTTAAGATCTGATAATAAAAGATTACTCCTAATTGTAAGACTCCCCCCAATTGACTCTAGTAATGATAATCCATTTAAGTTAGTTAATATGTCATTATACTCTATTGCAAAATTCTTACCTACACTTTTTAGGTTTCGCAGACCGCTAACGCTTGTAAGTACATCAGCATTACCAATTTTCAGATCCCCCTTAATTGCTTCGATATTCACCAATGAATCTAAATTTCTTACTGAATTTTCAGAAATATAAACCGATCCTGCAATTTCCTTGCAATTTGGATATAACTGCCTAAATGTATTAATTTCAGATTGTTTTGTGAAGTAAATATCCCCAGTTGGGCATGACTGTGAAAATAATTGTATACTAAATACTAAGCTAAAAATGAATGGAATTATTTGTATTTTCATCCGACGATTTTTTTTGATTTTAATTCTTTCTACTAAAATATGAATCAATGATAATCCAAAGCTGTAAATTTTATCACTATCGTTTCTTCCACAAGTCAAGCTTAGAAGCCATAACTATAAATCGAACCATTAACCATTTAAATGTAAAACGAATTGTTTACGACATGGTTATATAAACCCATATAAGCAAAATTCAGGACCGCTTTAAATGTTTGGTCCTTCAAAAATTTTATACTTTTTATAATAATTCCAGGCTCACTTTGTGTTTACTTTTTCATATTCCTTGATTCACTTCACAATTATACGAAATATTTACTTTATTAATAAATTTATTTATTGCTCAATTTCCAATTGTTTAATATTACTACCTTCTCTAATTTATTAATCCTTTTTGCCTAAACGTTTTTTAGGTGTGAAATAATCTAAGGATGCAATATCAGCTTACCTGTTGAAGTTCCACAGGACAAACCACTCAACTGATAGAGATAAATACCTGCTGGAAGTGGCAATTCTGCCAGATTAAGTTTACCGGAAATATTCACCGGAGGCTGCAAGACCAATTGGCCAAAAAGTGAATATATCTTCAACGTAGAATTCGGGGCAAGGTCTGATGGCCAATTCAAATGTTGTGAATCTTGCCAGACTTTGCAGTGCAAAGGAGAAGCTTCTTTGGTATTCGTGGTAGCAGATTTGCAGGATATTTTGAAAGTCGCAATTACCAAATTATCGAAATACCTTTCCTGCAAGACAGGGGACCCGGCATTCCAATAATTTTCAAAGAAAATGGCGTTGATTCCATAATTCCTTTCATCCGCATTCCAGTTGCCATGCCAGTTCAAATTATAGCTACCTGCCTGAAGGGTGTCGTTGATCCAGAACTCAAAAACACCATCACTCTTGCCGGGCGTATTTAACCTGACATGTCCTTCAATACAAAACCATTCTCCTACTCGTTCAGAACTGTACAATGGAATATTGCCTGCCTTAAAGCCCAGCCACCGAAGATTCGCAAAGTCGTTGTACTTGGTACTCACCAGCTTACCACTTGCATCAATTCCCGTTGCCGGATCCATTCCCAAATAAAAATCTCCCTGTCCACCGGACCACATATGAGCCATGGCACCTGTTGCCCAGTTGCCATTCGCCATAGTGAGTGCGCGTGAAAGTTTAGCAGGGCCGCCACCCAGCCAGCCATCCTGATGTCTGACATCCATGCGCCAATAAACCTCCTTGAAAGTGCTGTCGGGAATGGAAGCGTTTTTACCGATGTAGGTGGAAGGTGTACGCCCAAAAGATTTTGACAAACTCCCTGCACCTACTTCACCTGGTTGCCATCTCACCCTCATTCCTGTTGAGGAATTACGCCCCAGACCGCCAAGTGGCACAAAATCTCCATTGTTGTTGTTGTATTCGAAATATCGTGAAGATATGGCCTGAGTAGATTCAAAATCATCGCAAAAAATCAAACCGGGCTGATTGAGTTTTTTACAAAAATCTGATTGTGCAAGGACAATCAGAGGACTGATGATTAAAGCTATTGGCAAAAATAGCAGTGCCTGTTTGGTCATTGTCTTATGAATTAGTATCTAATATAGTTATTATTCAGTTAGTGAGCGAAACCAGCTAAGGTAGAATAGATTATTCATCATTAAAAGATTCGTGAATTTCAAGCTGGGAAGCTCGAAATAACCAACGCACGAAAGAATTAGAGAATTAGAGAATTAGAAAATTTGAAAATTTGAAAATGAGCTAATGTGTTAATAATGAAGACTACAAATAGTACCTGACAAACTCCACGTATGGTTCAAACTTACTTAGAAATCAAGATATACATATATTTTGGCCAAAAATAACTTATCTTGGTAAGGAATACATTACAAGCTATACCCCTGATCAAATTATTGGAATTGGAGCAGGAAATGGATATTACTTTATTACACATGCAATGGAAAATGATCCCGAAGGAATAGAAGTTTTTAGCGAAACAGTGACACATGAACTAGAGCATTGGAATATTCTTGAAGAAAATTGGAAGGATGGAATATGTTTATCAGATGATGCTGATAAAGATGGTTACAATGATATTTGGGAATTACAATATAACTTTAATCCCTTTGTCAATGAGTCATATTCATTTGGGCCGGGAACCAAAGGCTATGATTACGAAGAATTAAGATGTCGTACAAAACAAAAAATATTTACAAAAACATTAAATAGTGATGATTGGTCATATGATCCTACCGGAAAAATAAATGGAAAAAATTGGTAAAATGGTTAGAAAGATAATATTACTTTATTTTATACTTTTTACTAATTATTTAAGCTCACAAGTTGATATTTTTGAAAAGTTAAACATTTTAATAATTAATAATTGGAAAACTGATGAGAAAATTAATTTAGACACTATTATATCAGTTACAGGAAATATTCATGTTGATACTTTTAAAATAAGTAAAATTCTACCAAATCCCACGGAAGTTTTAAATTTAATAAATCAAATAAATAGTTGTGAAGTTGAAAAAATAAAATATACTTACAATCTCTATCTTGATTTATATCTTAGTGAGTTTAGCCATTATAAATATTTTAATATGAAAATAGTAAAATATCAATCAATAATTATAGAATTTGAAAAATTGATATTCAATTGTTCTTTTATTAAGCCAAACTTACTAAATGATTCATTATTCAGTAAATTTTATATAAGTTATATTTTGACTTCAAATTGCTGGTGGAATAAAGATCTGTCGGTGGAAGAATTAAATAATAAAATAGATTCAATTCATACGATATTAGGATTTAATAAAAAATTTATAAAGTTACTTATAAATCAAACCGGGTTTATGAGGTTATTTGGAGATATTGTAAAGGAAAATATTGTGACATTTAATCCATATTTAGTTTCTTCCATGGAAAATTTTAAGTCAGTTGTTAATTTTAAAAACGATAATAATGAGTATAATGAAATACCACAATACCTTGAGGCTGAATATTTTGAATATTACAAAGATTATACATCCCAAGAATTCCAAATATATTTAGCGAATAATTTAGATAAAATACTAAAAAGGAAATATGTATATATGTGGCAAGTTATTGGGAATACAGATTTTCTAAGCGCTGACAGTTTATTTAATGTTTATTTTTTAGGTGAAAATATTTCCTCAAAAATTCAAGTGGAATTTGAAAGCTATATATATTCAAATACTGGAAAAGAAAGGGCCGCCCGATTAATAATTAATGCCTTAAATAAATGCAAATGTCAAGATAATAAGTTAAATTATTTTTTAGCATTAACGAAAACTAAAAATGCAAGAATATATTTTAAAAATAAATTTGAAGGCGCAAATAAATCAGCTAAAAAACGTATCTATCAAAAATATTTAGATATAATAGAAGTACATTAGGTTGATTCTTAAAATAAAAATTGGGGCGTTTAAACACAACTTAATAGTGAAAATGGTTAAGTATCTAATATTATTTTTTGGTTTCAATATTAGCTGCATTTGTCAGTCAAATATTGTATTAGAACAGATTGAAAATGCACTATTTCCTTGGAATAGTTATGAAGAAATGAATTATTTTTATGGTTACTCCGAGCTATTAAATTCAAAGGGTATAAAGGTGCCAATAATTGCAAGGAAAAATTTGCCAAATGATTCAATACTTAACTTGTTTTTGGCTGAACTTAAGAAATATCCAATAAATGAGTATATTAAAGAATATGATAGTCTTGTACTAAAATGTGAACAATTAATCGAGAAAGAATTTGGACATGAATTGAAGTATAATAGCGATATTCTATTTACAACTAGAATTATTTTTGTATATAAATCTTTATTGGACTTCGGATTTGAAAAGATTTTAAATGAATTAAAGTTAGAATCTGAGTACTTATATAATTTTATAAAATATTGCAATTTGAAGTTTACATGTAATGCAAATAATTACCATTTTGATTCTATTGGTAGATATTCTTTTGTATTTGAAAAAATAAACTCGCTAAAAATGTTCCAATCAAATTTTGCCAAAAAGTTCATTGTTTCATATTTTAATTTTGAAAGTATTTATTTTGACAATGAAAAAATACTAGTTCCTTTATTCATAAAGGATTTGGAAACAATTAAAGTAATAAGATTTGAAGACAGATGCAATCTCTCGAAAAGTGATTCTGGAGTATTCAGACCATTATTTTATACATTGGTTGATTATTATGAATCAAATCCTAACGATAAGATTACAGATATTTTTATCTCAAAATATTTCAATTTAAGTGATAACAATCTGGGAGTAGCAAGATATCTTGGAATGCATGGAGATAAAAGATGTTATCCAATTCTTGATAGTGTTTTTGAAGGAAAGTATAATTGTTTATGGAAAAATTGTCTCAAGGAAACATTTCAAGCATTTACTTCAAGTGTTCACGGACGCAATCTTGGATTTGATTTTTTGCAATTGCAATTAGAAAATCAATCAATAGATAGCAAATCAAAAATCAAATATATTGACTATTTTAATTTTGTAGACCCAATTGAAGCTGTAAATTATCTAAAAAATTATAAGAAAAAAGTTAAGTCTAAAAAATTTGCAAATAAAATTGATTTGAAGCTAATTGAGTTAAATAGATCTCGATATCATCTATATATAAAAAAGTAACTTTATTTTGATTTAATATAGCAATTATATTCAAATTATTACGGTATTTCTGATAATAACTTGGTGTCGCAAGATATCTTGGTCTAAATGGAGATAAGAGATTCTTTAGTATTCTCGATAGCTTATTCGAAAAAAAAATAACGAAAATTAAACTGGTACTCCCTAAGCAACTCGTAGTGGTGAAGTCGTTATGAAAAAATTTGTAAAAAAATAAAAAGCATTCACACACAATTAAATCATTATTATGTTGCATCCGTTCTTTAAAGTAGTTAAGAAAACGTATATTGCCTTAGTTATGCTCAGCAATGTCCATTATATTCCTGCACAAATACCGGAGACCACTCCCCTCCCGGGAGGTAATCAGGTGGAGTGTTCTTCGGGCATGCGGATAGAAAAAGTAGTAGGAAATGAAAAAGTCTGGAAAGTTGTCATCAGTGGCCAAGAAAAAATGTGGATCGATGTCAAGGGATTTGATTTTACCCCATCGGAACCCTATGAATGGGGGCTCGGATCTGGAAGCGGACCAGGCTATCAAAATAAATGGACACTTGAATCCGCTTCTTCCCTGACAGATATGGGATTTATTCAAAAATATGCACTACCACAGTACAATGAGGAGTTTGGCTCCAAGAACGGAACCATTAGGCTTACAGACAAATACAATAATTCAGTCTACTCCACAGACATCAGACCCAATAAAAAAGCTCAGGTCTTCTTTCTAAAAGATGAACCCAATTTTTGGCATCCAACAGAGCCGAATTGGTTTCATTATTGGAGTCAGATTGTTAACTTACATAGAATTAAGAAAATAAAATATGATGATAAGGACAATAATTTCGCAAGCACAACTAGATTTGATAACAGTTTTATAACCACTTTTCGACAAGAAGCCAGTGAAAAGAATTGGATAACTACTCACTCTGGAATACATACTTTTGTTGAAACAATTGTACATGAAAATAAACACATTGAAATATGGAACAATTGGTGGCCAAACGGTTACAATATGAGTCTAGATTCAGATAAGGATTACGTACCTGATATATGGGAGTTAAATGAAGGTAAAATATTTAAATTTGATGTCCCGCAATTAGATGGATACGAAGTTGGAGGAATGGCTGGGATTAAATATGAGGAAATGTTATGTGAAATAGAAGAACTAAATTCAAATTTTAATCAATATGATTTAAAAGATTGGTCATTTGACCTGTCCCACAAATATCAAGGTAAACAATGGAAATAGAAAACATATGAAAACAAATATTCTCTTATTATTTATTTCAATTTGCTATACAATTACAGCATGCTGTCAACCACCTAAAAAGGAACAAATTATTTTAGACTTCAAAAAACAACATGGCCGTTCTCAAATTATTTGTGATAGCATAGGATCGATTATCGAAGAACAATATTTTAATGGTAGTACAAATGTCGATCAGCTATTAAAAAATCTAAATTCGAGATTAAAAGAATACAACGACACATTATTTTACACACTAGGAAATCATAGAAATAACTTATGTTATGAGCTAGAGAAAAAAATACTAGCATATGAGTTTTCAAAATCCATTAATTATACGCCCAATAATTATGATCTATTAATAAATATTTTGACAACTCCAGACAGCATTCTGAAAATAAATTATATTGCTTTTCCTGAATTAATATCCTGTATAAATAAACGAATAAAACAAAATGAATTAAAAATATTATTACTAAACATTAATTCAATACAAGGAATATCAGAATATAGTTTAAATGCATATATTCTCAATTGTTATTACTCTTTATCAGAGGAAAATCTATTATTGTTTTTAGAAAATATTATTCCCAGTTTGCGGTATAAGAAATCATATTCACATATAATATTTCATTTAATTCATAATATTAGCAATCTTAAATATAAGGATCTCTTGCAAAAGGAAAAATTCTGGATGAATGATCATCCGGAATTTATCCATTCAGAGCGAGGCTTTCTATATGATTCTACACAAGCAATTCTTAAAAAGGATTAGTCAATTATCACCATGAACAAGTTATAAAATTGAAAAATATTGATACATTTTCAAAACAAAAACTAATTAACAATTTAGAGATTTAAGAAATCAATTGGCATCTAATAAATTGTAATTAGATTTATACGTCTCATGATCATATAAATCTTTCGCATCTCCAGAATTTGAAAATTGTTCCATTTGTTCGTCGCAATTTTAAACTGCGATGCCATTTGATCATAGCATTTTTAATGCGGCCTGCTATTTCAATCATTCACAAAAACACCACATCTTAACTTCGTCCCTAACGCAGACCAATACATGAATTAGTTAAAAATTCCGTAATTAATCATATTTGTTGTATTTAGAGAATTCTCTTTTCCATAAATTGTTACCTCTATCACTTATGAAATTCCTTAGATCTTTCTTTAAATAGAATTTATATTCATTAAAATAGTCTGAACTTGCCTTTACCGGAAACGAAATAGTATCTAAGAAGTATCTGCAATTGACCAAACCAAAAGACTAGATCTTAAAAATTACCTTTGGTAAGAATCCATAGTTAAGAACATTTAGATGGCATCTATCTCCGTAGATACTCAGTTATCATCAATTAATGTAAAAACAATTACTTCCAATTAATTTTTCCATAAAAACTTCCGTTTGTAATGTCAATGGTATCAGGAAGAGATCCATTTGAAGGCCAACCTGAATTTGAAATCACTCTTGCTTGAAAACTTCCCCTGACATCGCCGGTTTTCAAATTAAGTTCTTTGATTTCAACATAATTGTTCCAATCAGCCTCAATAATATTATAAATACCTACTACAGCATCTCCACTGAATTCCTGATATGAAAATCTGTATAAAGTATCCTTGAATGTCGGGTAAATTGGATTAAAATAAAACTTGCCAGTTTTCAAGAAAACTTGATTAATTATAATTTTGCTGCGCACTGATCTAGTTTTATTGTAACCCTCGACTAATATAGCCACACAGGTATCTGGAAAGCAATATTTTTTTGCTTTAAAAATACCGGTACTGCCGTTCCATTCTACTTCATCAAGCTTTGCCTTTCCCTCTCCATAGAAGCCATCATTATCAAAAATGCTGTTTTTTTCGCAAGATAAAATCGAAATAATGGTTAATAATATATACACTCTTTTCATTACTAATGAATTTTAATAATTTTAGTTACTTGTGCCTTTTCATCGATAACCGCTCTCAAAAACAATATGTTATTTGTTATGCTATTTAAATTGAAGATTTCGGTTTGATGACCTCTAGGATAAATTTTAGAAGTAGAAATTAATTTCTGACCATCCAGACCAGAAATTAAAAATTCCCCCTTAGTATTTTCATTCTTAATATCAAATTCTAATGTAATTTCCCCACTTACTGGGTTTGGGTAAGCATGTACAACTTGTGGATTGTTGGTTCCACCACTTAGTAATTGAAAATTACATGCTGGGCTCCCACTATTAAAAATCTTGATATGTATGTTGTCAAAGTAATTTGAACTTATCACTAAGTAGTGTTTCAATTTAATTCAAAGCTAATTCTTTTTGTTTGTAGTTATTAATATCATTAGGAAATAATTTTATTTATTTCAATATTCCGATTTCAAAATCTATTTTATTTAACCAAATTGATCTTATACGATTTAATAGTTTTCGTGAAACTTTAATGATAGCCCTTTTACCTCCTACTTTTAGTTTTGTATTATTATAATATTGGGTCATAGCAGGATCACGTCTTATTCTTATCCAGGCGGCTTCTAGGATTAAGCTCCACAATCGCTTATGATGTCTACTTATTATATGTCCTGTACGAATATGTTCCCCACTAGAAAACTCTGTGGGATAAAAACCAACGAATGCATTTAGTTTTTCGAAACATTTGAAGCGATTCATGTCTTCTATTTCCGTTATTAAAGTAATGGCAGTTATTGTGCCCACACCAGGTACTGTTTTTAATCTAGAAGCGATAGAGGCATACTTTTCACTAACTGCTAGTTTGCGAATATCTTTAAGTGCCAGGTTTTTTTCTACCCTGATATTTTCCATCATTTTTATTTGATGGTTTAAGGCAGTTCGTAATGTTCCAAATGAAATAGGTAGGTCTTTTAACCAGTTTATGAATATATTGCTCCAATTTTCGCTTCCAAACCGTTCGGGAATTTCTATGCCTACTTGATATAGCATTCCTTTGATTCTATTTTTTGATCTGGTCAGGTCGCGTGTTAATTTTTCATTTGTACGAACTAGTTGCCGATCAGCTTCTGTCTCTTGCGATGGGATATAAATCGGACACAACATTCCGGCTTGAAGTGAAGATCCAATCCGTTTAGAATCGTTTCTATCTGTTTTTGATTTATTTCCTTTGTCTGTCTGGGGTATGCCTGCTGGATTAACAACAATGCAACTTACACCATGATTATCCAATGCTCTTTTTATCCAATAACCACTAAAACCAGCCTCATAGGCACAACTGTAATTTGCCCCTGGGAATTCACGCTGTAAAAATGAAACTAAAATATCTGGATGAGGTGATTGATGAAAACTTCGGAGGTATTGACTCCCATAATAAAGTGAAACATTCCAACTCTTCATATGGACATCTATGCCACCGTAAATGGTTTCTCCTACAAATCCAGCCTTTTGTAATACTTTTGTCATAAGGTTTAGTTTTTGGTTATTTAATTTATTTTGTGGCCTATGGACCACTCAACTAAAGCTAAACCTTTTTTCAATTACATGGATACTCTCTTATCGTGCTGTCGCACGATACTCTGCTGAAGCAGAGATCGTTCAGTCATGCTTCCTAGCGTCAAACATTACGGTGATTAAAAGTAGTATCTAATATAGTGTACGTTAGCCGCTTTCGCGGTTCCTTCTCTTATCGTGCTGTCGCACGATACTCTGCTGAAGCAGAGATCGTTCAGTCATCTCTCATTCTCTAATTCTCCCGTTAGCCGCTTTCGCGGTTCCTTCTCTTATCGTGCTGTCGCACGATACTCTGCTGAAGCAGAGATCGTTCAGTCATCCATTAACTCATTAGCTAATTAGCCAATTTCCTAATTGTCACAATTATCTTTCCATTAT
>Ga0268298_10003992_pt1 | contig 14657 bp, 13 predicted proteins | sample WWTPWeurt_MetaG_FD_194462 | JGI IMG/M metagenome (GOLD analysis project Ga0268298, IMG submission 194462) | Activated sludge microbial communities from WWTP in Nijmegen, Gelderland, Netherland - WWTP Weurt | ecosystem: Engineered > WWTP > Aerobic digester > Activated sludge | place... | reverse complement strand
GCGCACGCTTCGTCGTCAATGTCGATTTCGCCGAATCCAGCCTCGCCGTCGGCAAGGAGAACGCGCGCCTCAACGAGCTGCCGCTGCGGCCGCGCTTCGTCAAGTGCGACGCCTTCGCCGCGATGCGCCAGTACGCCGGCATCGGCCAGCCGCAGCGCGTGCGCGGCAAGGCCATGCCGCCCTTCCCCCAACTCGATCCCCAGGCCTTCGACCTCGTGATGCTCGACCCGCCGCGCTACGCCAAGAGCCCCTTCGGCGTGGTCGACCTGGTCAAGGACTACGCCGCCGTGTTCAAGCCGGCGCTGCTTTGCACCCGCCCCGGCGGCACGCTGGTCTGCACCAACAACGTCGCCGAGGTGCAGCGCGAGACCTGGCTCGACGGGCTGCAACGCAGCGCGGCCAAGGCCGGGCGGCCGATCCGCGACATGGAGTGGATCGCGCCGGAAGCCGACTTCCCCAGCCACGACGGACAGCCGCCGCTGAAGGTCGCGCTACTTCGGGTCTGAGGCCGAAGGAAACGCCATGCACACGAAGCCCGAGGCCACGGCCATCGTCTTCGACGTCACCGAGGAGGATTTCGACGCTGCCGTGGTCGCGCGTTCGCGCCAGACCCCGGTGCTGGTCGACATCGGCGCCGACTGGTGTGCCCCCTGCCGCGTGCTCGGCCCGCTGCTGGACCGGCTGGCGCGCGGCTACGTCGGCGCCTTCCTGCTGGCCAACGTCGATGCCGACGAGAACATGCGCATCGCCGGACGGCACAAGGTGCGCGGCTTCCCGACCGTGATCGCCTACAGCCGCGGCGTCGAAATCGACCGCTTCCACAGCGCCCAGACCGAGGGCTTCCTGCGCAAATTCATCGACGGCGTGATCGAGCGCCACACGACGGGCGGATAGTCGGACTATTCGCAACCGGCCGCAACCGCCAACGGTTGCCATTCCATGTGCGTAGTGGCAGGATGGCGCTATGCGAAATGGAATCTTCTCCATGCAGGGTTTGATGGGGATTTTCGTAGGCGCAATAACCTGGCAGCTTGCCGAATCCGTTGAATACAGGACGATATCCTCGACGCGTGTTCCAGGTAATGCAGCAAGCCGTCCGCGAAACCCTGCAAATTTGCTGCCTACATTACGTTAGCCGCCAATAATGGAAACCTCTGATCGCAAGGAAAAGTACGATTCGCAAACAGGGCAGCTCTATGAGGCTATCGGAAAATGTGCTGTCAAATTCGAGCACGTCTGCTTTGCCATGCATCAAGGCATAACGCTGCTCCTTGGGCAGCACGGCCTCAACAATCAGCGTCTAGCCCGAGTGCTTCTCGCAGACTTGACTGCCTATCCGTTAAAAAGCATTTTGCAAGCGATGATTGCTGAAATCGTGTCACTTCCCCCGACTGATAAATCGATCTGCGACAAAATATTCATTCGGGTACAGAAGTTGATTGAACGTCGAAACGACATTATTCATAGCACATGGTTTGTTGGCTGGGCCTCATCTGAGGACACTGACTTTTCGACGGTCAGCGGTCACAAATGGGCTCGCGGGAAGCAGGGTGCGGACATTAAGTCGGCCATCTATACAAGCGAAGACTTCGAAGCATTTGCTATCGAATGCGACACCGTCGCTGCGTTAATTAATCGTCTTTGGGTTTGCATTATGGATAGTCGCCAACTGGAAAGGAACTTTGTTATAGATAGCGCGGGTACTGTTGCATGTCCCGGCGGCTAACCCGGCAGTCCACACGGACGCTGCGCGATAAGACCGCGCAGCGCCGGTGACTTCTACGTTCGGCGTCATCAAAATCCGTGGGCTGTCGGGTAGGTGTCGGGTTACAGTCAGGTTGGTGTCACAACGACAGTTGTCGTCCTTGGGCAATATCTCCTCGTACTCAACCCATACGAGGAACTCGTCATGAACATGAATATTTCTGGTGAAAACGTCAAACATCTGAGGCTTGCGCGCGGTTGGTCGCAGGAGCAACTCGCTTCACTGTCTGGAAGGAACGTCCGTACTATCCAGCGCGTCGAGAAGTCCGGTATCTGCGATCTTGAAACCCGCTCAGCCCTTGCTGCCGTGTTCGAGATTGAAGCAACGCAACTTGATGGAACGAAGAAGATCGAGCAAGCGAAAGCGCCTGAGGGTGACGACTTTCTCTACTACAGCCGCCTCACTAACGGAAACGACATCGTTTCCGTCTTCGACGGTTCCCACATGTATCGTTTCTCCAACGAAGATCCCCGCTCCGGCGAAGAAGCCGAGTACATCGGGTGGGTGGTCTCACAGATTCACGACTACTCCGAAGCCTGGGGCGACATTGAGCCTGGCTCGAAGGTCAAGGCCATCTACGAGCTCGGCGAAATGCTGCGAGAGATGGAAGCGAAAGGCATCTGGTTGTTTGGCCTTCGCACCAAGAGGGCGACTGCGCTTCCAACGCGCGACGGAGTGGGCAAACCGTTTGATGCAAAGGTCGCCAATTTTCATCTTGCCTATGCCGACAGCAACAAGATCATCGTCCTCGACGCAAAGAAAACATGACGCCGAACCCATCAATCCACCGGACGCTGCGCGATGAAGCCGCACAGCGCCGGCTACCTAGGACGTTAGGGCGTTTCTTGTCGATGCAGTCAGACTGAGAGGAGTAGATATGAATCACATCAAGCACTCACTAATTCGTTCATGCAGCTTGTTTCTATTTGTTGCCGTGATGCAGGTTTTCGCGTCCTCGTCTCACGCTGGCGAGGGAAAATCTGCCACTATTTTCCACGCCGACGCCGGCTGCAAAATTTGCCAAGACTCCTGCAGTGCCGATAATGGGATATGCCAAAAGCCCTGTGAAGGCTCAAACAGTCAATGCCAAGCCAGTTGTGGCAGCGATCATCAATGCAAACTGAGATGCGCCAGCGCTTACCAACAATGCATTGGGAAATGCATTAAGCAGCGTGATACATGCTGGAAGGGCTGTCCATGCAATAAGCCGAAATCCTGATTGCCGCAACATTAGTTGCTCTTTCCCCATAACCTACCGCTCCTGAGGGACGCTTCGCCGGCAAGCCGGCCTCGCGTCCCTGAGCTTGCACGCTGGACCCGCAAAATCACAGATCCCCCATCGGAGAAAGCCATGAAGCGCCGCAAAGTGATTCACCATTCATTTGCAGTTCTTGCCATTGCCATTCTCGGCACTTCGGTTGCCGCAGAGCTTTCCGGCGTTCCCGGCAGCCTTTCAGGACGATGGAGCGATCCGAACAGCAGCGCAAGTCAATCCGTTTCCTTGAGCATCGACTCCGCGAGCGGCACAGGGAAGCTCACCGTGTGGTCAAACAATTCCTCTTGCACCATCAACGGAGCGCCTGCGTCCGTCACGAAGGAGGGTAACAAGATCACGGTCATGGTCTCGAAGGAGTACTCGAACCCTTGCCGTGACAACGTATCGATGGTGATTCACAAGAAGGAAGGCGCCGAGGAATACGAAGGCGAGATCCGTCAAAACGTTCCCGGCTATCCGATTCTCAAGGTAAAGCTCAGTCCGTGACCCTTTGTCAGCACCCAACCCATCGATCCACAGGACGCCGAACATCTGAACCCGTCATGCGCCCGCGCCGCCTCCCTGGCCTGCTTCTGCTGCTCCTCGTCCTCGTGCCGGCCGGCGCCATCGGCGCCTGCGCGAAGAACGAACCCGATTGGCTGTGGAACTACGACGGGACCATAGGCGACGGGAACCGGGTGCGCATGACCCTGGTTCTTCGCGGCGAGCAGGTCGATGGGCTTTACTTCTACGCCTCCCGGCTGCGCGACATCGCCCTCAGGGGAACGCTGGCCAATGGGACGGACCTTGTCCTCGACGAACTGGATGCCCGGGGAAACGTCGCGGCGCGCTTCGAAGGTAAGTTCGCCGAACGCGACCCACGAGGGCGTTTCAGGGACGGCAGGCTGGAATGCGAAGTCATCGTCGGCTCCTGGCAGAAGCCCGGCGCCGCCGAACGGCTTCCGGTCTACCTGTCCATGGACGGCGGCACCGCGGGCACCCTGACGAACCGCTACCTCCCGGCGGGGGCCGACGACGACGAGCTGATACACCGGAATGCCCATCGGTTCTGGGATGCGCTGAAGCGAGGCGACAAAAAGGCGGTCGCTGCCCTTGTTGCCTACCCGATCAAGGTTCGCCTTCCGACCGGAACCAAGCGCCTGCGCGGTCCCGCCGACCTGCTGGCCAACTACGACGCCATTTTTTCGCCCCGCTACCGCGAGGCGATTGCCAGCGCCCTGCCGCGCAACATGTTCGTGCGCGACCAGGGGATCATGCTGGGCAGCGGCGAGGCGTGGTTCGGCCCGGACGGGAAGGTGATCGCGCTGAACAACCGGTAGCCGCAGCGCAGGCGCCCGACCGGGCGTTGCGCCGGACGGCACGGGATGCCGTGCGGCGCGGCGATTCACTAGCCACACCCCAATAAACACGGGCTATTTGGGCCGAACTCTGGGATAATGCTCGGTTCTCCGGCCGCACGAAGCAATTCCGGCCTGCCTTTCCCTCGAAATTCCCTGCCCCGCGCAGGCACGCCATGACCACCTCCCCAGATTCCACCGCCGGGTTCGACGCCCTCGGGCTGGCCCAGCCGTTGCTGAAGGCCCTTGCCGACGTCGGCTACGAAACCCCCTCGCCGATCCAGGCGGCCTGCATCCCGCCGCTGCTGGCCGGCCACGACCTGCTGGGCGAGGCCCAGACCGGCACCGGCAAGACCGCCGCCTTCGCCCTGCCCCTGCTGCAGAAGATCGACCTCAAGCGCGCCGTGCCGCAGGCCCTGATCCTGACGCCGACGCGCGAACTGGCGATCCAGGTCGCCGAGGCACTGCAGAAGTACGCCCACCACATGCCCGGCTTCCACGTGCTGCCGATCTACGGCGGGCAGAGCATGGTGGTGCAGCTGCGCGCGCTGTCGCGCGGCACCCACGTCATCGTCGGCACCCCGGGCCGCGTCATGGACCACCTGGAGCGCAAGAGCCTGGTGCTCGACAAGCTGCAGATGCTGGTGCTGGACGAGGCCGACGAGATGTTGCGCATGGGCTTCATCGACGACGTCAAGTGGATCCTCGAACACACGCCGGCCGAGCGCCAGACCGCCCTGTTCTCGGCCACCATGCCCGACGTGATCCGCCGCGTGGCGCACGAGCACCTGCGCGAGCCGAAGGAAATCAAGATCCGCTCGGCCACCTCGACCGTGGTCACCACCAGCCAGTCCTACTGCCAGACGCACACCGGGCAGAAGCTGGAAGCCCTGACGCGCATCCTCGAAGTAGAGGACGACTTCGACGCGGCGATCATCTTCGTGCGCACCAAGACCGCCACCGTGGAACTCGCCGACAAGCTCGAAGCGCGCGGCTATTCCGTGGCGGCGCTCAACGGCGACCTGACCCAGGGCCTGCGCGAGCAGGTGATCGAACGCCTCAAGGCCGGCACCATCGACATCGTGGTCGCCACCGACGTCGCTGCGCGCGGCCTCGACGTGGCGCGCATCAGCCACGTCATCAACTACGACGTGCCCTACGACACCGAGGCCTACGTGCACCGCATCGGCCGCACCGGCCGCGCCGGGCGCACCGGCCGCGCCATCCTGTTCCTGGCGCCGCGCGAGATGTACATGCTCAAGCTGATCGAGCGCGCCACCAGGCAGAAGATCACCGCGCTGACGATGCCGACGCCGGGTGAGGTGGCCAACCGCCGCGTCGCGCAGTTCACCCAGCAGGTGGTCGACATCATCAAGACCGAGAAGCTGGATTTCTTCTTCGACGTGGTGCGGCGCATGGAAGGCGAGCAGGACATCGCCGCGCGCGAAATCGCCGCCGCGCTGGCCTGGCTGGCGACGCGCGAGCGGCCGCTGCAGATGCCGGGCGCCAACAACGACCATGCACCGCGCGACGCTGCCCCGCGCAGCGGCATCCAGGACGCGGCGCCCGCGCCGACGAAGGACACGGAACGCAAGCCCGCCGCCCGCGCCGAAAAGGCCGCCGACACGCGCCCCGTAGAAACTTCCCGCGCGCGGCCGGCGAAGGCCGGCCGCAGCGACACGCCGGTCGCGCCGCGCAGCTTCGCGCCGGGCCAGCTCGCGCGCTACCGCATCGAGATCGGCCGCAACCAGGGCGTACTGCCCAAGGAAATCGTCGGCGCCATCGCCAACGAGGCGGGCATCGCCGGCAAGGACATCGGCCAGATCAACCTGTTCGACGACTACAGCTCGGTGGAGCTGCCGGCCAACCTGCCGGCCGACCTGATGGACTTGCTGCGCCGCATCCGCGTGCGCCAGTTCGCGCTCAAGGCGCGGGTCATGGAGCCCGGCGAGTTCGTGGACACGCGGCCGCCGCGCCGCGCGCCGCCGGCCGGCAAGAAGCCCGACTGGAAGAAGCCCGCCGGCGCCAAGCCGGAATGGAAGAAGAAGCGGGAACGCTGAGTTTCCGCAAGCGGAGGACGGCCATGCCCATCTACAGCCTCGGCGACCGCAAGCCCGCCCTCGGGCGCGATGCCTGGGTCGCCCCCGACGCTACGGTGATCGGCGACGTGATCCTCGGCGACGACGCCAGCATCTGGTGGAACGCCGTGGTGCGCGGCGACAACGACACCATCCGCATCGGCGCCGGCAGCAACATCCAGGACGGCTCGGTGCTGCATGCCGACGAAGGCGTGCCGCTGACGCTGGGCGAGCGGGTCACCGTCGGCCACCTCGTCATGCTGCACGGCTGCACCGTCGGCGAGGAATCGCTGATCGGCATCAAGTCGGTGATCCTCAATCGCGCCGTGATCGGCCGCCACTGCATCATCGGCGCCAATTCGCTGATCCCGGAAGGCAAGGTGATCCCCGACCGCTCGCTGGTGATGGGCTCGCCGGGCAAGGTGGTGCGCCAGCTGAGCGACGAGGAGGTGGCGCGGCTGCGGCTCGCCGCGCAGGGCTACGTGGAAAACGCCCGGCGCTACCGGGCCGGCCTGAAGCGGGAAGGCTGAGCTACTTCGTCGCCGGGGCTGGCGCCGCAGCAGACGCCGCGGGCGGCGGCGCGAGCGGGGTCTTCTGCGGCACCTGGACGAAGATCTCGCCCTCCTTGATCATGCCCAGCTCGTAGCGGGCGCGCTCCTCGATGGCCTCGTAGCCGGACTTGAGGTCGCGCACGTCGGCGTCCAGCGCGGCGTTGCGCTGTTCCAGCTTCTGGTTGACCTCGCGCTGCGCCTGCAACTGCCGGTCGTAGTCCCAGACGCGGAGCCAGCCGCCCTTGCCCAGCCACAACGGATACTGCAGCAGGGCGATGAGGACGACCAGCACCAGCGTGGGCCAGTTCATCGGGCGAAACCGCGGCGACTACTTCCTGAGGTTGTAGAAGGCGTCAAGGCCGGGGTAGGCCACGGTGTCGCCGAGGTCCTCCTCGATCCGCAGCAGCTGGTTGTACTTGGCGATGCGGTCGGAGCGGGACAGCGAACCGGTCTTGATCTGTCCGGCGTTGAGGCCGACGGCGATGTCGGCGATGGTGGAGTCCTCGGTCTCGCCCGAGCGGTGCGAAATGACGTTGGTGTAGCCGGCGCGCTTCGCCATCTCGACCGCGGCGAAGGTCTCGGTCAGGGTGCCGATCTGGTTGATCTTGATCAGGATCGAATTGGCGATGCCCTTCTGGATGCCTTCGCGCAGGATCTTCGGGTTGGTCACGAAGAGGTCGTCGCCGACGATCTGCACGCGCTTGCCGAGCTTGTCGGTGAGCGTCTTCCAGCCGTCCCAGTCGCCCTCGGCCATGCCGTCCTCGATGCTGATGATCGGGTAGCGGTCGGCCAGCGTAGCCAGGTAGTCGGCGAAGGCAGCGGACGTCAGTTCCAGCTTTTCCGAGGCGAGGATGTACTTGCCGTCCTTGTAGAACTCCGAACTGGCGCAGTCGAGGCCGAGCACCACGTCCTGCCCCGGCGTGTAGCCGGCGCTTTCGATGGCCTTGAGGATCATCTCGATGGCTTCGTCGTTGCCGGAGACGTTGGGGGCGAAGCCGCCCTCGTCGCCGACGGTGGTCGGGTAGCCCTTCTTGTCCACCAGCTTCTTCAGGTGGTGGAATACTTCGGCGCCGCAGCGCAGCGCCTCGCGGAAACTGTCGGCGCCGACCGGCAGGATCATGAATTCCTGGATGTCGAGGTTGTTGTTGGCGTGCGCGCCGCCGTTGATCACGTTCATCATCGGCACCGGCATCTGCATCGGGCCGGAGCCGCCGAAGTAGCGGTACAGCGGCAGGCCGGCCTCCTCGGCGGCGGCCTTGGCCACCGCCATCGACACCGCGAGCATTGCGTTGGCGCCCAGGCGCGACTTGTTGTCGGTGCCGTCGAGGTCGATCAGGGCGCCGTCGATGAAGGCCTGCTCTTCCGCATCGAGGCCGATGATGGCTTCGGAGATCTCGGTATTGACGTTCTCGACGGCCTGCACCACGCCCTTGCCCAGGTAGCGGGCCGGATCGCCGTCGCGCAGCTCGATGGCCTCGCGCGAGCCGGTGCTGGCGCCCGAGGGCACGGCGGCGCGGCCCATGACGCCGGATTCGAGCAGGACGTCGGCTTCGACCGTGGGATTGCCGCGCGAATCAAGGATTTCGCGGGCGACGACATCAACGATTGCACTCATGATGATTTCCTTTCGAGAGATTCAATACGCTTCGGCCAGCAGCATGTCGAAATCCGACACGCCCGCGCGCGCCTCGCGCGCGGCCTGGTACTCGGGCGAGTTGTAGAAGCCTCGCGCCGCATCCATGCTGGGGAATTCGAGAACCACCAGGCGCTGCGGCTGCCAGGTGCCTTCCAGGGTTTCGTAGGGGGCGCCGCGCACCAGGTAGCGGCCGCCATAGGCCGCGACGGCGACCTGCGCCAAGCTGCGGTATTCCACCATGCGCTCCGGGTCGCTGGAGCGTGCATCGACCACCATGTAGGCCTTCTTGCTCATGTCGTCATTCCTTTGCGCTTGACCAGGCCATCGAGCTCCACCAATTGTTCCAGCAGCGCGGCCATCATCGGCAGCGGCCAGGCGTTGGGGCCGTCGGACATGGCCTTGGCCGGATCGGGATGGGTTTCCATGAACAGGCCGGCGACGCCGACCGCCACCGCGGCGCGCGCCAGCACGGGGACGAACTCGCGCTGCCCGCCGCTGCGGTCGCCCTGTCCGCCCGGCAGCTGCACCGAGTGCGTGGCGTCGAACACCACCGGGCAGCCGGTCTCGCGCATGATCGCCAGGCTGCGCATGTCGGACACCAGGTTGTTGTAGCCAAAGGAGGCGCCGCGCTCGCAGACCATGATGCTGTCCGCCCCGTTGTTGGCTTCCCGGGCCTTGAGCACCACCTGCTTCATGTCGCCGGGCGCCATGAACTGGCCCTTCTTGATGTTCACCGGCTTGCCCGAGGCGGCGCAGGCCTGGATGAAATCGGTCTGGCGGCAGAGGAAGGCCGGCGTCTGCAGCACGTCGACCACCGCGGCGACGGCCGCCACTTCATGTTCGGCATGGACGTCGGTCAGCACCGGCACGCCGATCCGCTTTTTGACGTCGGCGAGGATGTCCAGCCCCTGCTCCATGCCGAGGCCGCGGAAGGACTTGCCCGAACTGCGGTTGGCCTTGTCGTAGGAGGATTTGTAGATGAAGTCGAGGCCGAGGCGCGCGCAGATTTCCTTGAGCTGCCCCGCGGTATCGAGCGCCATGTCGCGCGACTCGATGACGCAGGGGCCGGCGATCAGGAACAGCGGCCGGTCGAGCCCGACCTCGAAGCCGCAGAGCTTCATGCTGCGGCTTTCCATGTTGGGCTGCAGAGTTTCACTTGACGCCCTTGTGCGCCAGCGCCGCCTTGACGTAGGCGATGAACAGCGGGTGGCCGGTGCGCGGATTGGAGGTGAATTCCGGGTGGAACTGCACGCCGACGAACCACGGGTGCATCGATGCCGGCAGCTCCATCATCTCGGGCAGGTCCTCGGTCGGGGTGCGCGCCGCGATCACCATGCCGGCCGCTTCGAGCTTGGGCGCGTAGGTGTTGTTGACCTCGTAGCGGTGGCGGTGGCGCTCGTTGACCTCGGTGCCGTAGATCTTCGCCGCCAAAGTGCCGGGCTTGATCGGGCAGCGCTGCGCGCCGAGGCGCATGGTGCCGCCGAGGTTGGAGCCGGCGTCGCGCTTCTCGACGCGGCCCTCGCGGTCCTTCCATTCGGTGATCAGCGCCACCACCGGGTGCGGCGTGTCGGCGTCGAACTCGGTGCTGTTGGCGCCGGCGAAGCCGGCCACGTCGCGCGCGAATTCGATGGTCGCCAGCTGCATGCCGAGGCAGATGCCGAGGTAGGGCACCTTGTTCTCGCGCGCATGGCGGATCGCGGCGATCTTGCCCTCGGTGCCGCGCTTGCCGAAGCCGCCCGGCACCAGGATCGCGTCCATCTTCTCCAGCGCGGCGGTGCCGCCGGACTCGATGGCCTCGGAATCGATGTAGTGGATACGGACCTTGCTGCGCGTGTGGATGCCGGCATGCACCAGCGCCTCGGTCAGCGACTTGTAGGACTCGGTGAGGTCGACGTACTTGCCGACGAAGGCGACGTTGACCTCGTGCTCGGGATGTTCGAGCGCATCGACCAGGTTCTTCCACACCGACAGGTTGGCCGCCTTGGCCAGGATGCCGAGCTTGTGGCAGACGATCTCGTCGAGCATCTGGTCGTGCAGCATGCCCGGGATCTTGTAGATCGAATCGGCATCGAGGGCGCCGATCACCGCCTCGGGCTGGACGTTGGTGAACAGTGCGATCTTGCGCCGCTCGTCCTCGGGCACCGGCCGGTCGGCACGGCAGAGCAGGATGTCGGGCTGGATGCCGATCTCGCGCAGTTCCTTGACCGAGTGCTGCGTCGGCTTGGTCTTCAGCTCGCCCGCCGTCGGAATCCAGGGCAGCAGCGTCAGGTGCATGTAGCAGGTGTTGCCGCGTCCCTCTTCGATGCCCATCTGGCGGATGGCTTCGAGGAAGGGCAGCGACTCGATGTCGCCCACGGTGCCGCCGACCTCGACGATCGCCACGTCGGCGCCCTCGGCGCCGCGCTTGACGTAAAGCTTGATCTCGTCGGTGATGTGCGGGATCACCTGCACCGTCTTGCCCAGGTACTCGCCGCGGCGCTCCTTCTTGATCACCGACTCGTAGATCTGGCCGGTGGTGAAGTTGTTGCGCTTGCCCATCTTGGCGCTGGTGAAGCGCTCGTAGTGGCCGAGGTCGAGGTCGGTCTCGGCGCCGTCCTCGGTGACGAACACCTCGCCATGCTGGAACGGCGACATGGTGCCGGGGTCGACGTTGATGTAGGGGTCGAGCTTGAGGTGGGTGACCTTGATGCCGCGCGATTCGAGGATCGCGCCGAGGCTGGCGGCGGCTATGCCCTTGCCCAGACTGGACACGACGCCGCCCGTAACGAAAACGTATTTGGCCATGGAAATGCTGCCGCGGGAAATTCCAATCATAGCGGAAATTTCCCGCACGGTTGACGCCCCGCGCCGGGCGGGCGATTCCGCGCCGCCGATGCGCCGCTAGCGGCTCGCGGCGGCCTTCGCGGCGGTTCCGCGCCTGCTCAGGCGGTCGACCAGGACGCCCAGATTGCCGAGCGACATGAGGTGCGCATAGACCACTCCCAGGCTGCCGTTGGCGAACAGTTCCTGGACCGCGTCGCGGTCAAGCTGGCGCAGCCGGGCTTCGTCCACAACATGGAGGCCGTTGAGGCGGAACTGGCTGCCGTCCTTGAGCTGGGCGACGGAATCGGCCTGGCGCAGCAGCCCGAGTTCCTGCAGGCGGCGTCCCAGCGCCTCGGTGGTCGCCACGCCGTGATGGAACTCGGTGAGGAACTTCATGGCGTGTTCCAGCTGCGGCGTCGGCTTGCCGTCGGCGAACAGCGGTTCGCCCTGATCGGTGCCGAAGCAGGGCGAGGCCTCGTCGATGCACACCAGCAGGTCGCCCTGCGGGCCCTTGCCCGGCACGAAGGGATAGCGCCGGACGAAGGCCGGCACGTAGCGCGCGTCCCACTTGCCGGCGGCATCGACATAGAGGTTCTCGGTATCGCGCAGGCCGAGCAGCGCCGCCGGCACCGGCCCGGCCTCGCCGTTGGCGAAGACGATCGGGTACTCGCGCGCGGCGTCGAAGAATTCGCTGGCCAGCAGGGGCACGGAATTGGTCTTCGCCGCATAGGCGAAGTTCGCCGCGGGGCGCACCTTGAGATTGGCGTGGGCCTGGTCGTTCAGCGCCACGACCCGCTCGTAGAACATCAGATCGGACATTGCAGCGGTCCCGGAGGATGAAAAATTGCAGGCTATCACATCGTGCCGCGAACGATCCGGCATACCTGCGGCGCGCCGGGAACACCGGTCGGCGCGCGTATAATTACATCCTTTCGCCATTCGCAGGAACCGTCATGGAAGCCGAACGCATCAACGCCGTCGCCAACCGTATCGCCGACCTCTCCGGTCGTGGCGAGCAACTGCGGAGGTATCTTTGACTACGACGGAAAAGCGGAAAAGCTTGCCGAACTGAACCAGATCCTCGAAGACCCGAAGATCTGGGACGACGCCGAGCGCGCGCAGACGCTGGGGCGCGAGAAGAAGTCCCTGGAGGCCGTGGTCGGCACCCTGTCCGGCGTCAGTTCCCGGCTGGGCGATGCCCGCGACCTGTTCGAGCTGGCCAGGGACGAGGACGACGAGGACACCCTGGCCGCCGTCGAGGGCGACCTCGACGCGGCGGAGAAGCTGGTCGCCGACCTCGAATTCCGCCGCATGTTCAACAACCCGGCCGACCCCAACAACTGCTTCATCGACATCCAGGCCGGCGCCGGCGGCACCGAGGCCTGCGACTGGGCCAGCATGCTGCTGCGCCAGTACCTCAAGTACTGCGAGCGCAAGGGCTGGAAAACCGAATTGCTGGAGCAGACCGACGGCGACGTAGCCGGCATCCGCAGCGCTTCGATCAAGGTCGAGGGCGATTACGCCTACGGCTTCCTGCGCACCGAAACCGGCGTGCACCGGCTGGTGAGGAAATCCCCCTTCGACTCCTCGGGCGGGCGCCACACCAGCTTCGCCAGCCTCTACGTCTATCCCGAGATCGACGACTCGATCGAGGTCGAGATCAATCCCGCCGACCTGCGCACCGACACCTTCCGCGCCTCCGGTGCCGGCGGCCAGCACATCAACAAGACCGACTCGGCGATCCGCATTACCCACGTGCCGACCGGCATCGTCGTGCAGTGCCAGAACGACCGCTCGCAGCACCGCAACCGCGCCGAGGCGATGGCGATGCTGAAGTCGCGCCTCTACGAACTCGAACTGCGCAAGCGCCAGGCCGAGGCCGACAAGCTCGAAGCCGGCAAGACCGACGTCGGCTGGGGCCACCAGATCCGCAGCTACGTGCTGGACAACTCCCGCATCAAGGACCTGCGCACCAACGTCGAAATCTCCGCCACGCAGAAAGTGCTCGACGGCGACCTCGATGCCTTCATCGAAGCCAGCCTGAAGCAGGGCGTCTAAACCATCATCCCCGCCATCGGACCATCATCATGAGCGACCAGCCACAACAACCCGTCGACGAAAACCGCCTGATCGCCGAGCGCCGCGAAAAGCTCGCCGCCTGGCGCGCCACGGGCAAGGCCTTCCCCAACGACTTTTCGCGCGAGAACCTCGCCGGCAAGCTCGACGAACTCTACAGCGCGAAGACGCGCGAGGAACTCGAGGCGACGCCGATCCAGGTCAAGGTCGCCGGCCGCATCATGCTCAAGCGCGTCATGGGCAAGGCCAGCTTCGCCAGCATCCAGGACGTCTCCGGCCGGATCCAGATCTTCGTCAGCAACGACATCACGGGCGAGGCGACGCACAAGGAATTCAAGGGCTGGGACCTGGGCGACATCGTCGGTTGCGAGGGCACCCTGTTCAAGACCAAGACCAATGAACTGACCGTGCAATGCAGCAGCATCCGCCTGCTGACCAAGTCGCTGCGTCCGCTGCCGGAGAAATTCCACGGCCTGACCGACGTCGAGCAGAAGTACCGCAGCCGTGAGCTGGACCTGATCACCAACGAGCAGACGCGTTTCACCTTCGTCGCCCGCAGCCGCATGATCCAGTCGATCCGCAATTACATGATGCACCACGGCTTCCTCGAGGTCGAAACGCCGATGATGCATCCCATCCCCGGCGGCGCCGCGGCCAAGCCCTTCACCACCCACCACAACGCGCTGGACATGGAACTCTTCCTGCGCATCGCGCCCGAGCTCTACCTGAAACGCCTGGTGGTCGGCGGCTTCGAGAAGGTGTTCGAGGTCAACCGCAACTTCCGCAACGAAGGCCTCTCGCCGCGGCACAACCCCGAATTCACCATGATGGAGTTCTACGAGGCCTATACGGACTACCGCCGCCTGATGGACTTCACCGAAGGCCTGCTGCGCCACTCGGCGCGCGAGGCGCTGGGCACCGAGGTATTCGAATACCAGGGCCGCACGCTGGACCTGTCCAAGCCCTTCGCCCGCCTCACCATCGTCGGTGCCATCCACCACTACCACCCGGGCTTCAGCTACGAGCAGCTCAACGACATCGACTGGCTGCGCCAGAAGCTGACCGAACTGCGCTTCGACCTCAAGGCGCCGCACATGAAGAACGCCGGCCTCGGCACCCTGCAACTGGCCCTTTTC
>Ga0268298_10003991_pt1 | contig 14659 bp, 12 predicted proteins | sample WWTPWeurt_MetaG_FD_194462 | JGI IMG/M metagenome (GOLD analysis project Ga0268298, IMG submission 194462) | Activated sludge microbial communities from WWTP in Nijmegen, Gelderland, Netherland - WWTP Weurt | ecosystem: Engineered > WWTP > Aerobic digester > Activated sludge | place... | reverse complement strand
GCGCACAGCTGCCATTCACCGCCCTGCCCCCGCCAGCACCTCCCGCACCGCCGGCAATTGCCGGCGCGATACCGTCAACCAGTCGCCATTGGCCACCTGCAGTTGCCAACCGCCTTCGTCGGCGCCCTCGTCAGTGGCCGCCTCGCGCTTTTCGAGCGCGCGCACACTGGCCAGGGCCACCACGGCGTTGCGGTGCACACGCATGAAGCCCTCGCCCAGGCGCTGCTCCAACTCGGCCAGCGGTTCGTCCAGCAGCCAGGTGCCGCGCGTGCTGCACAGGGTGACGTATTTCTGCTCGGCCTTGAGGTACAGCACCTCGATGGCTGGCACACGAAGTACGCGTCCACGATCGCTCACCACCAGCACCGGGCCGCTGGGCGCGGCCAGCGGCTCTTGCTGGCGCCGCTGGGCCACGCGCAAGAGCGCCGCCTGCAGGCGCTCGCGCTTCACCGGCTTGGTGAGGTAGTCGGCCGCGTCCACCTCAAAAGCGCGCAGGGCGTGTTCGGCATGGGCGGTGATGAACACCACCATGGGCCCGGCCGGCAGGCGCCGGATCTCGTCGGCGAGCTTCAGGCCATTGCCGCCGGGCATCACGATGTCGAGCAGCACCACGTCACAGGGCGTGCTCTCCAGTTGGCGCAGGGCCTCGGCAGGGTCGCCCGCCTCGGCCGCCACCATGCAGCGTGGTTCGAGGCAGGCCTCCACCAGCGAGCGCAGGCGCATCCGCGCGAGCGGCTCGTCGTCGACGATCATCACCTGCAAGGCAGGACTGGCGGGGGCACTGTCCACCATCACCATCTCTCCAAACAACTACATCGGCACCACGATGCTGGCACGGAAGCGGCCGTCCTCCACGCCGGTGTGCAGCGAGGCCGCCACATCGTGCAACAGGCGCAGGCGCTCGGCCACGTTGGCCAGGGCGATGCCGCTGCCGGGGCGGCCAGGCTCGTCGGGCAAGGTGTTGATCACGGTGACCTCGGCCATGCCACGCTGCACGCGCGTGCGCACCTGGATGCGGCCGCCCAGCACCGAGGGCTCCACGCCATGGCGCACGGCGTTCTCCACCAGCGGCTGCAGCACCAGGGGCGGAACGGGGGCGCGCGCAGCGGCGGGGTCCAGATCCCACACCACTTGCAAACGCTCACCAAATCGCAGCTGTTCGATGGCCAGATAGCGCTGGGCCAGATCGATCTCTTCGTCCAGCGTCACCGCCGCGCCGGTCTCGGCCAGTGCCACGCGGAACAACTCGGCCAGGTCTTCCAGCACCGTCTCGGCGCGGCGCGGGTCCACCTGCACCAGGGCCAGCGCGGTGTTCAGCGCATTGAACAGGAAGTGCGGCCGGATGCGCGATTGCAGCTCGGCCAGCCGGGCGCTGGCCTCCACCGGCTGGGCGGCTGCTGCGCGCATGCCCAGCCAGCGCCACACCAGCAGCGCCAGGGCCGCGCCACACACGGCCGTGCCGGCCACCGTGCCCGGCCGCAGCGGCGCCAGGCCAAACAGGGCGAGCATGGCCCAGCCCACCACGGCCGCCACGGCGCCCAGCGCCGCCAGTGCGGCCTCACGCACGCGCGCACTGCGCCGCGCCAGCACGGGCCGCAAGGCACACACCGCGGGCACCCACACCAGGCCGGCAGCCAGCGCGGCGAAGGCCATGGTGATGGCGCGCGTGGCGGCGTCGAGCGGGCCCTGCGCCAAGGGCAAGGCGGCCAAGGCCACGGCCACCTGGATGAACATCAGCACGCGCAGGCCGAGCGCCGGGCGGCACAGATCGAACTGCGTGGCCAGGCGCCAGCGCTCGCGCGATTTCTGCTCGTACAGCGGGTCGAAGCGGCTGGCCTCGAAGTGCGAGCTGCTCACGCCCGCGCGCAGCCGCGCCGTGTCCGGCCACAGGCTGGGCTCACGGGCTGCCGTGTCGGCGGCGCGGCCGGAGTCCGGGACGGTGGAGGGGGGTTCGGGCGGCAAGACCATGGTGGGCGGCCGGATAATACGGGCTTCGACAAACCCAGGGCCCAGCGCGCGATGTCCGGCAATCAACTCGACAAGAAATCCCAGGCCTGGTCGGCCCTGTTCTCTGAACCGATGAGCGAGCTCGTCAAGCGCTACACGGCCAGCGTGTCCTTCGACCAGCGCCTGTGGCGCGCCGACATCGCCGGCAGCCTGGCCCACGCCGCCATGCTGCAGGCCCAGGGCATCATCGGCGCGCAAGACCTGGCCGACATCCGCCGGGGCATGGCGCAGATCACCGAGGAGATCGCCTCCAACCGCTTCGAGTGGAAGCTCGAGCTCGAGGACGTGCACCTCAACATCGAGGCGCGCCTCACTCAACTGGTGGGCGACGCCGGCAAGCGCCTGCACACCGGCCGCTCGCGCAACGACCAGGTGGCCACCGACGTGCGCCTGTGGCTGCGTGGCGAAATCGATGCCCTGGCCGAGTTGCTGGGTGACATGCAGCACGCCCTGGTGGAGGTGGCCGCGCTGAACACCGAGACCGTGATGCCGGGCTACACCCATTTGCAAGTGGCGCAGCCGGTGAGCTTTGCGCACCATCTGCTGGCCTATGTGGAGATGTTTGCGCGCGACGCCGAGCGCCTGGCCGATGTGCGCCGCCGCACCAACCGCCTGCCGCTGGGTGCGGCAGCACTGGCCGGCACCAGCTATCCGCTGGACCGCGAGGCCGTGGCCGTGGCCCTGGGCTTCGACAGCGTGTGCGAGAACAGCCTGGATGCCGTGAGCGACCGCGATTTCGCGATGGAGTTCCTGGCCTTCGCCTCGATCACCATGGTGCACGTCTCGCGTCTGGCCGAGGAACTGGTGCTGTGGATGAGCCAGAACTTCGGCTTCATCGACCTGGCCGACCGCTACTGCACCGGCTCGTCGATCATGCCGCAGAAGCGCAACCCGGACGTGGCCGAGCTGGCGCGCGGCAAGAGCGGCCGCGTGATCGGCCACCTGATGGGCCTGATCACCTTGATGAAGGGCCAGCCGCTGGCCTACAACAAGGACAACCAGGAGGACAAGGAGCCGCTGTTCGACACCGTCGACACGCTCGCCGGCACGCTGCGCATCATGGCCGAGATGGTGGCCGGCATCGTGGTCAAGCCGCAGGCGATGGAGGCCGCTGCGCGCAAGGGCTATGCCACCGCCACCGATCTGGCCGACTACCTGGTCAAGCAGGGCCTGCCCTTCCGCGACGCCCACGAGGTGGTGGCCCATGCCGTGAAGCTGGGCCTGCAAAAGGGCGTGGACCTGGCCGACCTGCCGCTGGACGAACTGAAGGCCCTGCACCCGTCGATCGGCGACGATGCGCCCACCGTGCTCACCCTGCGCGGCTCGCTCAACGCCCGCCAGGTGCGCGGCGGCACTGCGCCCGTGCAGGCCCTGGCTCAAGTGGCGCGGCACCGCGCGCGGCTCGCGGCCCGCTGAGCACGGCGCACCGGACCGGGGCGGTGTCCTGAACAGGAATCGCCTCGAAACGTCCTCCTTATCCAGGTTTTGTCCGGCCACGGACATGAAAGCATGGCGACATCACCATACAAAGGGTTTGTCGCATGTTTCCCCGTCTGCACGGCTCCTTGTTGCCAGGCTGGATCGCTTGTGCGCCGCAGGGCCTGCAATCGTCTTTGGCCCTGGTACAGCGCTCGCCCACTGGCAAGCCGGCCGTGCGCTGGCTGGCCAGCGCCGACTGGTCGCGCCCGGCCGACGCCCTGCGCCAGCTGCGCCGCGGCCGCGCCCTGCACCGGCATCGCCGCGTGGCGCTGTTGCAGAACAGCCAATACCAATGCGTGAGCCTGGATGCCCCGACGGATCTGCCGCGCGACGAGTGGGCGGCCGCCGTGCGCTGGCAGCTCAAGGACAGCGTCGAGTTCGCGGTGGACACCGCCTCGGTGGACCTGCTCACCGTGCCCGAAGGCACCAGCTACCGCACCCAGCCACAGCTCATCGTGGTGGCCGCACCGGCCGACAGCGTGCGCCCGCTGATGCTGCAAGGCGTGGAGGCCCGCACGCCGTGGGACGCCATCGACATCACCGAGACCGCTCTGCGCAACCTCAGCGCGCTGTGCGAGCCCGAAGGCCGCGCCCAGGCCCTGCTGCACTGCGAGCCTGACCATTCCACCCTGGTCGTCACGCACCAGGGCGAATTGCTCTTTGGCCGCCGCCTCGATCTGACGCTGCAGCAACTCAACCACCCCGACGAAGCCACCCGCACGCCCGCCTACGACCATGCCGTGCTGCAACTGCAGCGCACGCTGGACGGCTTCGAGCGCTCGTTCGGCCAGGTCACGCTGGCGCGCCTGTTGATCGCGCCCATGCCCGGCATGGCCGCCTTCATCGAGCACCTGTCGCCGCTGCTCTATGTGGCGGTGGAGGCACTGGCCCTGGGCGACATCCTCGACCTGGCCGCCCTGCCCCCCGGCAGCACCGAACCCGAGCAGTTGAACCCGCACGTGTGCGCCATCGGCGCCGCGTTGCGCGAAGACTGAGCGAGGCCACCCACCATGGCCCAACAAATCAACCTGATCGACCTGCGGCTGATGCCGCGCACGGTGGCCTTTGGCGGCCGACACGCGCTGTATGGCGCGCTGGCCGTGCTGGCGCTGGGCACCGTCGCCGCCGTCGTCCTGCAGGCCCTCAGCCACCAGACCAGCCAGGCCACCGCCCAGCTGCAGCAGCAGGTGAGCACCCTGCAGGCCGCCGCCAGCGCACCCCTGGCCACCACGGCCGACGCAAGCCCCGAGCTCGAGCGCATGCGCGTGCTCGATGCCGGCCAGCGCCGTGTGCAGGCCGCGCTCGAAGCCGGCGTGGCCGGCGACCGCGAAGGCCCGGCCGACTACTTCAAGGCCCTGGCCCGCCAGGCGCAGAGCCAGGTGTGGATCACCGGCTTCTCGGTGGCCGACAACGGCAACGCGATCGAGCTCGAAGGCCGCATGGCCCAGACCGAGCAACTCACCGACTACCTGCGCAAGCTCAGGCTCGAGCCGCGCTTCAAGGGCCGCAGCTTTGCGCAGCTGGCCCTCAACGGCGTGGACAGGGGCAGTGGCTCTGCGCTGCCCTACACCGAGTTTGCGCTGCGCTCGCGTCCGGCCACCGGCCCGGGCACCACCACGGGACGATGATGAAAACGCCGGATTTCTCATCCCGACTGCGCGCCATCGGCGCACGCATCGACGCACGCGCGCCGCGCGAGCGCATCCTGCTGTGCGGCGCGGCGGCGGCCATCGCCTTCATGCTGATCGACGCGCTGCTGTTCGGCCCGGCGCTCAAGACCTGGCAGGCCAGCACCCGCCAGCACCAGGAAGCCCAGGCCAGCATCACGCGCCTGCAGGCCGAGGCCAGCCAACGCCTGGCCGAGGCCACCCAGCAACAGCGCCGCCAGCAGGCCGAGCTGGCCACCTGGCGCCAGCGCGTGCGCGAAGGCGAGGCCCAGCTGCGCAGCTACGAGGCCACGCTGATCGGCCCCGACCAGATGCTGCCGGTGCTCGACAAGCTGCTGGCCAGCCACGGCCAGCTCAGGCTGCGCGGCATGCAGCCGCTGGTCCGCACCGACCTGCTGGCCGGCACGGCCAACGACAGCGCCGCCCAGCCGCCCAAAGGCTCGCTCAGCCAGGCAGTGGCCAGCGCGCGCGCTGCCGAGACGCCTGCGCCCATCACCGCCGGCAAGGCCGCCACCGCGGCAGAGGCCAGCAAGGCCGCCAAGGCCGCCGATGCCCTGGCGCCGAGCCTGTATCGGCACGGCGTGCAACTCACGGTGGAAGGCAGTTTTGCCGACCTGTTGACTTATGTGCAGGCGCTGGAAGCCATGCCCCAGCGCATGTTGTGGGGCGATGTGAGCTTCAAGGTGGAGCAGTACCCGCGGGCCGCATTGACCCTGCAGCTCTACACCATCAGCCGAGACCGGCATTGGCTGGAGATCTAGCCGTGACAAGCCCAAGATTCGAGTGCGTCCCCCGCAGCCTTCACCGCAGCTTGCAGACACACGTGCTGGCTTTGCTCTGCGCCTGGATGGCCCTGCTGCCGCTGCAGACCATGGCCGCCGACAACGCCAACATCGACACGCTCGGCAAGCCGCGCTCCGGCGCCCGCGCCACCGTGGCCCCCCTGGCCGATCCCACGCGCCCGCCAAACTTCGCGCTGCCGGGTGCCGCCGCGGCCTCGGCCGCACGCGCTGCTGCGCCGGCCGGCGCCAAAGCCGCCACGCCAGATGAACCCGCGGCCGCGCCCGCCGTGCTGCAAGCCGTGCAGGTGCCCGTGCGCGGCCCCGCCACCGCCGTGGTCGACGGCCGCCTGGTGCAGGCCGGTGACACGGTGGACGGCCACATCGTGCTGGCCATCGACAACCAAGGCCTGGTGCTGCACACCCCGCGCGGCAATGAGCGCCTGTGGCTGCTGAGCGGCACGCCCAAGCAGGCGCCCGGCTCGATCCAGATCACGCGCACGGTGAGCTACGTGCCCGCGCCCACGCCCGCCGAGCCAGCACCCAGCAGCATCGCCAGCCCGCCCGACGCCGCGCGGCCCAACCCCTCAACCGCCAAGGCCGCGCCCCAGCGCAACCTGTCCCTGGCCGGGAGCAACTGAACATGAGCCGCATCCGCACCGCCCCCTTCGCCTCGCTTGCCCTCGCGGCGGCCCTTGCCTCGGCGCTGCCCGCCTCGGCCCAGGTGGCCACCGCCGGTGTCCAGGTCGGCAACGAACTCAGCGCCGTGATGCGCGCCCCGGCGCGACGCGGGGCCAGCCCGATGGCCTCAGCCGCCCCGCAGCTGCTGGCCCTGGCGTCGGCCAGCACGCAGCAGGCCATGGCCCCGGCCGCGCCCGCCCGCATGGCGTCGCCGGTGGGCATGCCCGCACCCGTGGTGGCCGCCGCCAGCCCGGCGCTGCAGACCACCGCCGCCGTGGTGGTGGCCCCCAGTGCCGCCGCCAATCCGGCCAACGAGACCCGCTTCGATCTGTCGGTGAACAACGCCCCGGCGGCACAGGTGTTTCTGCAGCTCGGCAACGGCACGGCCTACAACATGCTGGTAGCGCCAGAAGTGAGCGGCACGCTCTCGGTCACGCTGAAGAACACCACCGTGCTCGAAGCCATGGACACGCTGCGCGAGCTGTTCGGCTACGAATACCGCGTCACCGGCAACCGCATCTTCGTCTACCCCAACACCGTGCAGACGCGGCTCTACCGCATCAACTACCTGCCGGGCCGCCGCCAGGGGGCGAGCGACATCCGTGTCACGTCCAGCGCCATCTCGCTCACCGGCACCGGCAACAGCTCGAACAGCAGCAACACCAGCAGCACCGGCAACGGCAACAACGGCAATGGTGGCAGCAACTCATCGCAACGCCCCGACGACAGCTCGCATGTGCGCACCACCTCCGACGCCGATTTCTGGCGCGAGGTGCAGGCCTCGCTCAGCGCGCTGGTGGGCACCGCGGGCGGGCGCAACGTGGTGCTCAACCCGGCCGCTGGCGTGGTGGTGATCAAGGCCACGCCGGGCGAGCTGCGCCAGGTGGAGAACTACCTCAAGGCCGTGCAGCTCTCGATCGAGCGCCAGGTGATGCTCGAGGCCAAGATCGTAGAGGTGGAGCTGAGCCGCGACTCGCAGACCGGCATCAACTGGGCCGGCTTCGGCAAGCTGCTGGGCAGCAAGACCTCGGTGACCATCGGCGCGGCCGCCCCCGGCGCCACGCTGCAGGCCAGCGGCAGCCTCAGTGCGGACGGCAACACCGTCACGCCCGGCGGCGCACTCGCGGCCGCCACGCTGGGCAAGGGCTTCTACGGCATGGCGCTGCAGTCCACCAACTTCGCCGCGCTGCTCAACTTCCTGCAGACGCAGGGCGACGTGCAGGTGCTGTCCAGCCCGCGCATCGCCACGCTCAACAACCAGAAGGCCGTGCTCAAGGTGGGCAGTGACGAGCTCTACGTCACCGGCGTCACCTCCAACACCACGTCCACCGGCAACAGCACGGTGAGCACGCCCACCGTGACGCTGCAGCCCTTCTTCGCCGGCATCGCGCTCGACGTGACGCCGCAGATCGACGAGAACGGCCAGGTCATGCTGCACATCCACCCGTCCATCAGCACGGTGACCGAAAAGCAGAAGAACATCGACCTGGGCACGCTGGGCAACTTCCGCCTGCCGCTGGCCGCCAGCACGGTGAACGAGACCGACAGCATCGTGCGTGTGCGCGATGGCCAGATCGTGGCCATCGGCGGCCTGATGAAGCAGGTGCTGCAGAACGACCGCAGCGGCCTGCCTGGCTTGTCCGACGCGCCGGTGGTGGGCGGCCTGTTCCGCCAAACCACCAATGTGATGAGCAAGCGCGAGCTGGTGATCATGCTCAAGCCCACCATCATCACCGACGACGGTGGCTGGCCCGATGCCGGCGGCATCGCCAACATGACCGCCCCGGTCGCACCCCAGTAAGCAGGCAAGCGACACCATGGCCCGCCCGGAGCGCATCCGCATCGGCGACCTCCTGATCCAGGAGGCGCTGCTCACCACCACGCAGCTCGACGAAGCGCTGGTGGAGCAGAAGAAGAGCGGGCGCAAGCTGGGCCGCATCTTCATCGACCGCCAATGGGTCACCGAGGTGCAGATCGCCAAGGCCGTGGCCCGCCAGCTGCGCGCGCCTTTTGTCGATCTCACCCAGCGCCTGCTGCGCCCAGAGACCGCTGCCCTGCTGCCCGAGATGCACGCACGGCGCCTGCGCGCCCTGCCGCTCGAAGACGGACCCGGCCCGCTCAAGGTGGCGATGGCCGACCCCACCGACCTGAACGCCTACGACGAGGTGGCTCGCCTCACCCACCGCGAGGTGGACCTGGTGGTGGTGGCCGAGAGCCAGCTGCTGGCCGCGCTCGACCGCGCTTACCGCAAGGGCAGCGAGATTGCCGGCCTGGCGCGCGAGCTGACCACCGAGCTGAGCAGCGTCGAGGGCGAGATCGGCGACCTGCTGGGCCTGAACAACGCCACGGCCGAGGACGCGCCGGTGGTGCGCCTGCTCACCAGCGTGTTCGAAGAGGCGTTGCGCGCACGTGCCTCGGACATCCACATCGAGCCGCAGGAGAAGAGCCTGCGCATCCGCTTCCGCATCGACGGCATGCTGCACGTGCAGACCGAGGCCGAGCCCAAGGTGGCCGGTGCGGTGGCGCTGCGCCTGAAGCTGATGTCGGGCCTGGACATCTCCGAGAAGCGCCTGCCGCAGGACGGCCGCTTCCACGTCAAGCTGCGCAAGCAGGCGATCGACGTGCGCATCTCCACCATGCCCACGCAGCATGGCGAATCGGTGGTGATGCGCCTGCTCAACCAGAGCAGCGGCCGCCTCGGCCTGGATTCGATGAACCTGCCCGAGGGCGTGGAGCGCGCCCTGCGCCGCGCCATCGCCCGGCCCAGCGGCATGGTGCTGGTCACCGGCCCCACTGGCAGCGGCAAGACCACCACGCTGTACTCGGCGCTGCAGGCGCTCAACAGCACCGACCGCAAGATCATCACCGTGGAAGACCCGGTGGAATACCGCCTGCCCGGCCTCAACCAGGTGCAGGTGCTGGAGAAGATCGACCTCAGCTTCGACCGCGTGCTGCGCGCCGCGCTGCGCCAGGATCCGGACGTGATCCTGGTGGGCGAAATGCGCGACAAGAACACCGCCGAGATCGGCATGCGCGCCTCGATGACCGGCCACCTGGTGCTGTCCACGCTGCACACCAACGACGCCATCTCCACACCCATCCGCTTGATCGACATGGGCGTGCCGCGCTACATGGTGGCGCTGTCGCTGCAACTGGTGCTGGCCCAGCGCCTGGTGCGCGTGGTGTGCCCCAACTGCAGCGAACCGCACGAGCTGCGCCCCAACGAGCACGAGTGGCTGCGCCAGGAACTGGGCGCGGACGTGGGCGCGCACCGCTTCGTGCGCGGCCGCGGCTGCACCGATTGCAACGACACCGGCTACACCGGCCGCACCGGCGTCTACGAGTTCATCGAGATGACGCAGGAGCTGGTGGAGGCCATGAACCACGGCGAGCCCGCGGCCTTCAACACCGCCGCCCGGCGCCAGATGGCCGGCAAGACCCTGCGCAGCGACGCGGTGCGCCTGGCCACGCTGGGCCGCACCACGGTGGACGAAGCCATGCGCATCAGCTCGCAGGTGGACGAATGATGCGCGCTGATAGCCACAGCCGAGGCACGCCATGACGCTGCGCTTTGCCTACACCGGCCGCAGCGCCACCGGCGCTGTGCAAGGCGAGATCGACGGCCCCGATGCGGATGCCGTGGCTGCCCTGTTGCGCGACCGGGGTGTCACGCCTTTGCGCATCGAGCGCAGCAGCGACGACGCTGGCGGCGCGGCCGTGGGCGGCGCGATGCAGGCCCTGGTGGAGCGCTGGACCCAACCGCCGGTCTCCAACACCGAGCTGCTGCTGTTCTCGCGCCAGCTGCACACGCTGCTGCGTTCGGGCGTGCCCATCCTGCGCGCGCTGGCCGGCCTGCAGGAGTCGGCCACCGGCGAGCGCATGAAGCAGACCCTGGCGCAGGTGCGCCGCAGCCTCGAATCGGGGCTGGAGCTGTCCATGTCGCTGGCCCAGCACAACCGCGTGTTCGACGGCTTCTACATCGCCATGGTGCGCGTGGGCGAGATGACGGGCCGGCTGGACGTGATCTTCCTGCAGCTGTTCAAGCACCTCGAGTTCGATGTGTACATGCGCCAGCAGGTGAAGTCGGCCACGCGCTACCCCATGTTCGTGGGCATCGCCATGGCGATTGCCATCGGCGTGATCAACGTGATGGTGATCCCGGCCTTCGCCACGGTGTTCAAGGGCTTCGGGGCCGAGCTGCCGCTGGCCACGCGCATCCTGCTGGGCGCGTCAGAGTTCACGCTGCGCTGGGGCTGGCTGCTGCTGATCGGGGCGGTGGCTGGCAGCCTGGCCCTGCGCTCCTGGATCGCCACGGCCCGAGGCGCCTACGCCTGGGACCGCATGCGCCTGCGCATCCCCCTGGCCGGCAAGATCGTGCAAAAGGCCACGCTGGCGCGCCTGGCGCGCAGCTTTGCGCTGGCGCTCAAGAGCGGTGTGCCGATCGAGCAGGCCTTGTCGGTGGTGTCCCAGACCGTGGACAACCACTACATCGCACGCAAAGTGGACGGCATCCGCGAATCGGTGCAGCGCGGCGACACCATCCTGCGCGCCGCCGCAGCCACCGGCGTATTCACCCCCGTGGTGCTGCAGATGATCGCCGTGGGCGAGGACACCGGCACCGTGGACGAGCTGATGGACGAGGTGGCCGACCTCTACACCAACGAGGTGCAGTACGAGCTCAAGACCCTGGCACAGCAGCTCGAACCGATCCTCATCGCCTTCCTGGGTGCGCTGGTGCTGGTGCTCGCACTCGGCGTGTTCCTGCCCATGTGGGACCTCGGGCGCGTGGCACTCAAGCGCTGAGCCACCATGCCGATAAGTCAGCCAACGTGTCTTCTCGATTCGACCTGTTCGCCATTGCATTCCAGCCTCGCCAAATCACCATGCGCCGTCTTGCCCTTCACGCCCTTGCCTCTGACCGCGCTGTTGCGGCACGGCCTGTCGCGCATCGAGCTGTCGGTGTGCGTGGTGGTGATCGGCGTATTGACCAGCCTGCTGCTGCCGCGCATCTCGGAGTGGCAGGCCGAGGGTCGTGCCATCCATTGGTCCAATGCCATCGCCTCGGTGAACCGGGCGGTGGTGATCTTCCAGGCGGAATGCAGTCGCAGCTCGCAGGGCGCTTGCAACAGCCTGCAGATCAACGGGCAGACCATCGCAGGGGCGAACGGGCATGCGGCGGCTTCGCCGGACGGCATCGTTCGCCTGGCCGGCCTGCCCGCCGAAGTGCAGTTGCGCGAGCACCTGGTCGACGGCGTGCCGGCGATCACCATGAGCCTGCGCGGCCCCGCCACCGCTCTTTGCAGTTTCACCTATGTCCAGGCGCCGATGTCAGGTACGGCTCCGGTCATCCTCAGCCACCCGGCTTCCTGTCCCTGACCGCCGTACCGCGTTCCATCCAATCCTCATCCTCATCCTCATCCCCAAGGAGCATCACCATGAAGACTCGCCAATCCGGTTTCACCATGATCGAACTCATCGTGGTCATCGTCATCCTGGGCATCCTGGCCGCCACTGCCCTGCCCAAGTTCATCGACATGCGCACTGAAGCCGCCAAGGCCTCGCTCGACGGCGTGGCCGGTGCCGCCGCCACCGCCATGCAGATCAACTACGCCGGTTGCATGGTGACCAACAACGTGGTCACCCCCAACAAGTGCGCCAAGGTCACCGCCTGCGCCGACGTGAACGGCCTGCTGCAAGGCGGCATGCCCGCCAACTACGCGGCCACCGGCGCCATCAGCGCGGTCAATGGCACCACCGCCAGCTGCACGCTCACGCCGTCGGGCGCCGCGTCTGCAGCCGGCCTGGCCGCTGCCACCTTCACCGGCATCGCCGCCGGCAACTGATCTCCCTAGCACACCGCGCACGAGGGCGCCCCGCCACCGCGGGACGCCCTCTCGCCTTGGGGCCTGCAAGGCTCGCCTGGCCACGATTGGCAGCACATGGCGCGCCTTTTCGGCGCATGGCCTCGGTGACGCGCGGTCAATGATGTGGCAAGTTCGCCCGCCACGCCCGCCTCCATGACGTTCAACTTGACCCACGCCACTGTGCCAGGGCCACGCACGGCCCCCTGGGCCTGGTGCTGTGTGTTGCTGCTCCTGCTGACGCTGCTGCCGCAGGCGAGGGCCGCGAGCTACAGCGCTCAAACGGTGGCCGCGACCATGGACACCGTGACGTCCAAGACCATGGACGGCTGCGACGATTGCGCGGAGAAGCTTGACCTGCCGTTCAACTTCACGTTCGGCACCACGGTATACAAGTCCATTTTCGTCAGCAGCAACGGCAAGATCACCTTTGTGGCGGCCGACTCTGCCTATGTGAACACGGCCTTGCCCGTTTCCGGCGGTGCCCCCCAGTTGCTGCCCTACTGGGATGACCTGTACGTCTACCCCACCAACGCCTCCATCACCTACGGTACGCTGGGCACCGCGCCCAACCGGCGCTATGTGGTCACCTGGAAGGTGGGCCAATACGGCGTGAACGACGGCACGCGAGCCACCTTCCAGGTGGCGCTGTTCGAGACCGGGGACATCGAGTTTCGCTACGGCTCCATGCCCAACAACAACAACTGGGACAACCAGACCGTGGGCCTGCAAGTGAGCAGCACAGACTACGTACCCGTGGCCTACAACTCGGTGATGGCCAGCAACATCGCCTACCGCTTCAGCAAGACCGCGGCCTTTGACCACCTCGCACTCACCATGCCCAGCACCGGCGGGCTCACTTGCACACCCAGCACCTTCACGATCACCGCCTGCGCCAATGCGAGTTGCTCGGTTCGGTACACCGGCGGGGTCAGCGGCAGCCTGAGCATCACCGGCACCGGCGCGACCGTGAACTACCCGACGGGAGCGGCCTTCACGATCCCCTCCGGCAGCAGCACCACCACCGAGCAGGCACAGGTCACCTCCACCGGCACGGTCACGGCGGCGCTCACCGGCCTGGTGCCCAACCCCTCCGGTACGCCCAAGGTCTACTGCGGCATGGGCGTGGCGGCCGCAGCTGCCAACAGTTGCAGCTTCAGCGTCACGGGCGCCGGATTCAATCTTTCGGTGGACAACCACTACGCCGGTGCCGCCAAGCCACTGACCGTGCAGGCCGTCCAGGCTTCCGGCGGCAGCTCCACCTGCGGGGCACTGTTCGCCAGTGCCAGCAGAACGGTCACCGCCAAGTGCGCTTACATCAACCCGGGCACCGGCACGCGCGCGGTCAAGCTGGACACCGCGGTGCTCAATGCCAGCAATGACGAGAATGCCGCCTGCGACGGCACCGGACGCAGCCTGCTGCTCAACTTCAACGCCTCTGGCATCGCCACCACCACCCTCAGCTACAAGGACGTTGGCAAGGTCTCGGTGTCGATGAGCTACGTCGGCGCGGCCGGCGGTGCAGATGCCGGCCTCAACATGCAAGGCGCCGCGCGGTTCATCGCCGCACCGCTGGGCTTCCTGGTCAGCGGCCTGCCAGCTGCAGCGGTGACAGCCGGCAGCAACTATGGCTACACCATCACCGCCCAGTCGCTCTCGGGTACCTCGCCCTTCACCACGCCCAACTTCGGCCGCGAATCACCCGCCGAGCACGTCACGCTCGATTTCACGCGCGCGGCGCCGCTGGGCAGCGGCGCCGTCGATGGCGTCTTCACCGCAGATGAAGGCCCCTTCACCGGTGGCAGCGCGGTGGTCCCGGACGCGAGCTGGACCGAGGTCGGCGTGCTGGCGCCGTCCGTCGTGCTCGGCAGTGGCAGCTACCTGGGCTCGGGCCTGGACGCGGCAGGCGGCACGGGCGCGCTGGCGGGCTGGACAGCCTGCGCCACCGAAGGCGGCACCTGCACCATCCCCAGCGGGGTGACCGGCGCCCTCTACTACGGCAGCGGTGCCCTGGCGGTGGTGCGCAACGCCCAGCCCGCCGGGGACCACAGTTGCAGCAATGCCAACTTTGGCGACCCGGTGGTCGGCATCGTCAAGGCCTGCTACTTCGTGCCCCTGTATGGCGCAGGCAACGTGGCCGGCAGCATCACGGTGAAGCCGCACCATTTCGATGTCAGCACCACCA